>LFRM01246745.1_pt2 | contig 63645 bp, 58 predicted proteins | sample 618341 | NCBI WGS metagenome assembly LFRM01 (sample SAMN03654438, study PRJNA283298) | anaerobic digester metagenome | isolation source: pool of bioreactors CSTR01a, CSTR02a, and CSTR03a thermophilic anaerobic... | place: Denmark: Kgs. Lyngby | collected 2014-05-21 | reverse complement strand
GCACTCAAAGGACTTTCCCTTGGTAACGTCGCATGCTGAACCTACAACATCTTGACACCATCAGGCAAGTGCGGCTCAGTTTACATCCCTTTGCTTTTGATGGTATACTTCTTCTGTCCGTTTAAAGCGGCAGGAGGAAGAACATGGCATCTTTTGTGGATCGCGCACATGTCAAAATGAAAGCGGGAGACGGCGGAAACGGATCTGTTTCGTTCCACCGTGAGAAATATGTACTCAATGGCGGCCCGGATGGCGGCGATGGCGGAAAAGGCGGCGACATTATACTGGTTGCCGATTCCAACATGCATACGCTGCTGGATTTTCGTTTCCGGACCAAGCACTTTGCAAAGGACGGCCAGCCCGGGGCGCAGGGCAACTGCACGGGCAAATCAGGCGATAGCCTTATTGTGCGTGTCCCCGTGGGCACGGTCGTGCGTGACAAGGAATCGGGCGATATCGTAGCTGACATGGCAACGCCCGACAAACGGCGCGTTCTATTGCACGGCGGACGCGGGGGATGGGGGAATGCACACTTTGCATCACCAACGCGGCAGGCGCCCAATTTTGCCAAACCGGGCGTCAAGGCCGAAATAAAGGAACTGACCCTGGAGTTGCGCACTATCGCTGACGTGGGTCTTGTGGGCTTTCCCAATGTAGGCAAAAGCACGCTCCTGTCGGTAGTAACGCGGGCGAGGCCGAAGATCGCGGACTACCCTTTTACCACGCTCACGCCCAACCTTGGCATGGCATCCGTCAAAGGGGTCAACTTCGTCATGGCGGACATTCCGGGCCTTATCGAAAACGCCAGCCAGGGCGCGGGGCTGGGATTCAATTTCCTGCGGCACGTGGAAAGAACGCGGCTCCTCATTCATGTGGTTGATGTATCCGGCATTGAAGACAGGGATCCTGTGGAAGATTTCCGCATCATCAATCAGGAATTGAAACGCTACGGGGATCTGGATCAGCGGCCGACGGTACTGGCGGCCAACAAGATGGACTTACCGGGTGCCGAAGAAAACCTGGAAAAGCTGAGGGAAGCCGCAGGCGACATGCCTGTTTTTCCCATCAGCGCGGCGACACGCGCGGGCATCGATGCACTGCTGGACGCCGTGGCGGAAAAGCTCAGCACGCTGCCACCCGTTCATACCTTTGAAGAAACCGAAGTGGATGAAACGCCTCTCGCCCGGGAATACGCCATTACTGTGGACGAAGGGGTCTATGTGTTGGAGGGCTCCTCCATTGACAGCCTCATCGCCAGTGTCAATTTTGACGATTATGAAAGCCTCAACTGGTTCCAGCGCACCATGCGCAAGTCCGGCATCATCGACGGTCTGCGCGACAAGGGCTGCCGGGAAGGCGATACCGTCCGCATGGGCGATATGGAGTTTGATTTTGTGGAATAAAACAAAAACACAAGGGAAGGATTTGTATGGACCTAAATAGCAAACAACGCGCCCAATTGCGGGCGATGGCAAACACTTTGCCTGTCATCCTGTACGTCGGCAAGGAAGGCGTGACGGACGGCACGGTCAAGGAGGCCTACGATGCATTGCAGGCGAGGGAACTCATCAAGGGACAAGTGCAGCAGAACGCGTCTCTCAGCGCACGGGAGGCGGCTGACATTTTGGCGGGACGGCTTGGCGCGTCCCCTGTGCAGATCATAGGCAGCAAATTTGTACTGTACCGCAGGAATGACAAGAAACCCAAGATCGAACTGTAATCCCGGGTAACACAACATGTAGTTGTTAAATGCGCATGAAACACAATAGGTTGTGGCAGGGCTTGACAGCCCTTTTTTTGCGCGATATACTTCCGTGTACACTTCACGAATATGTGCCATTATTCCGGGAGGAACGGGCATGATGTCCGTGACCAAGAAGCGCTGCGCGTGTCCTCAGCCTTCCGACAGAAAAAAACCGAACGCGCTGCCGCAAAGGCTCTTTTTGCATCCATTTGGTGAAGGAGGGAAACCAACTGTCTGAAACTAAAGTCAATATGGCGTTTGGGCGGGAATTTCGCGGTGAAATGCAGGCAAAAAACGCCACTGTCCAGGTGGGTAAGGAAGAAAATTGCCTGGCACCTTACGAAATGCTGTTGGGTGGTTTAGGCGCGTGCTTCTATTCTACATTTGTGGATATTGCCGACAAGATGCGCCTCAGCTTCGACCGCGCGCAAATCGCCCTCAGCGGTGTGCGCCGGGAAGAAGCCCCCCGCCATTTGGTGAGAGTAACACTTGTTTTTACGGTATTCGGCGCCGAACAAAGCAAAGGTTTCCTCCGCGCGGTTGACCTGGCGGAGAAATACTGTTCCATTCGCTATACCGTGGCGCAGGTGGCGGACATCCAAGTGGTTACGGTATTTAGCATATAGGGGGAGAACAGCATGACGCGAAAGCAAAAAGGCCTGTACCTGCTCATGCTGCTGCCGCTGGCAGTGGCTGTGGTCGCACTGTTTTTTTTGCCGGCACGGTTTCCCGCAAGCATGGACAGCCAAGGCAATGTCACAGGCTGGTATACCAAATATGTGCTTCTCCTTTTGCCGGCGCTCAGCATCATGATGGGGCTGTTCACGATCAATATGCAAAAGCGCGCCTCGAGTATGGGCGCGCGGGGAGAGAGGCTGGCGCTTATGGCCTACGTCAGCGGCATGTTGGCGATGTTGGTTTTCCTGCTGATCACGGTGTACGCCGTCTACTCTGCCTTTGTATTATCCGCGTTCATACCGTAATCACCGCACTTGTCCATTTCCTTCAATTACATATTTATACGTCGTCAGTTCGTTTAAGCCCACCGGACCGCGCGCATGCAGCTTCTGGGTAGAGATGCCGATTTCCGCTCCGAACCCAAATTCTGCGCCGTCGGTGAAGCGCGTGGACGCGTTGTGGTAAACGGCGGCAGCATCCACCACCTTGAGGAATGCGGCCGCGGTTTCTTTATTGTCAGTCACAATCGTTTCGCTGTGCATGGTGCCGTACCGGGCAATGTGGTCAAGGGCGTCTTCCAGGCTGTCCACCACTTTGACGGCCAGTATCAAATCAAGGAACTCATGTCCCCAGTCGTCTTGAGTCGCCGGCATCATGTCGCCAAAAATCGCGCGGGCGCGCTCGTCCCCGTGCAAGATAACGTTTGCATCCCTCAGCGCTTTTGCCAATTGGGGCAGCGCTTTTTCCGCGATATCCCGGTGCACCAAAAGTGCTTCCGCCGCGTTGCAGACGCTGGGACGGGACGTTTTTGCGTTCAGCATGACATTGACGGCCATGTCGGTATCAGCGTCCTTGTCCACGTAAACATGGCAGACGCCTTCGCCTGTTTGCAGGACGGGCACGGTGGCGTTTTCCACCGCGGAGCGGATAAGCCCCGCGCCGCCGCGCGGGATAAGCAGGTCCACATACCCTTTGAGCGTCATCAGTGCCTGGGCACTGGCGCGCGAGACGTCTTCCACCAACTGTACGGCGTCCATCGGCAGACCAGACTGCGCCAGCGCGCTTCTGAGCGCCGCGACAATTGCCATGTTGGAGCGGATGGCTTCCTTGCCGCCCCTTAAAATGACGGCGCTGCCGGCCTTAAGGCTCAGCGCGGCAGAATCCGCCGTAACATTTGGCCGCGCTTCAAAAATGACGGCAATAACGCCCATGGGGGATGAGACGCGCCTGATATAAAGGCCATTGGGGCGCGTAGTCTCCCACAAGAGCTTATCCAGAGGATCAGGCAGTTCGGCCACGCTCCGCAGACCTTCCGCCATTGCGCGGACACGCTTTTCATTAAGCAGCAGCCTATCCATAAAAGCGTCGGGCAGGCCGTCTTTTTGGCTCGCGGCCATGTCCTGGGCGTTGGCCTCGAGGATTTTCTCGCTTTCTTTTTCCAGCGCCGCGGCCATTAACTGCAGTGCCCGGCTCCTGGCGACATTATCATAGAGCGAGAGCTTTCTGGACGCGTCTGAAGCCTTTTGTCCGATCAATTTAAGCATGGTGATGCACCGCCTTAAAGTGTGTTCCGATGTCTTCGCCATCCAGCAAACGATGGATGTTGCCGGGAGGCGTGCCATTGATAACGTAAGTTTCGACGCCCGCCGCAGTGGCGATATCGGCCGCACGGACTTTTGTTTCCATACCGCCCGTGCCCAGACTGCTGCCTGGTCCCTTCGCCAAGCGGCGGATATCATCCGTAATGGTTTCCACCACCGGGATACGTACCGCTTCGGGGTGTGTTTTGGGGTTGGCATTGTAGAGGCCGTCAATGTCCGTCAAGATAATGAGGGAGTGCGCGCAGACCAGCCCCGCCACAATAGCGGACAGGCTGTCGTTGTCGCCGTAGACGATCTCTTCTACTGCCACCGCATCGTTTTCATTGATGATGGGGATAACGTTCCATTTAAGCAGTGTTTCAAATGTCGCGCAGAGGTTCTTATGGCGCTCGGCGTCCTCTACGTCCTGCTTGGTGATGAGCAATTGCCCCACCTTGTGGCCGTATTCCGAAAACATCTTGTCGTACATGTACATCAGCTCGCACTGCCCAACCGTTGCGGCTGCCTGCTTGCCGGGCGTGTCCTTCGGTTTTTCCTTAAGCCCCAGCTTGCCCACCCCGATGCCGATTGCGCCGCTGGTTACCAAAATGACTTGAATGCCCTGATTCATCATATCCGCCAATACAGCGATCAGTCTCTCCATTTCGCGGATATTGGCGCGGCCGGATGGATGCGCCAGGGTGGATGTTCCTACCTTAACGACGACCCGTTTACCTTGATACTGCACTCGTTTGCCTCCTGAGGCGCATCGGAGTGCGCCTGCCAAAATGATCATACCGCAAGGCGCCGCGCCTTAAGCGTTTGCTTTATCCTTGGGGCTAAGTGCCCACATCAGGAGGGCGCCGATCGTATTGCCGGCCGTAGCGGCAATGGTAAAGGGAACTATCTTTGCCTCCAGTGGTGCACCCGCGCCCAGTGCCGCGCCGAAAAAAAACACATCGGCCACGCAGTGTTCAAAACCCGCCAGGATGAAAACAGGCACCGCCAATAAAACGCCCAGCGCCCTTTCCGCCCCGGCCAGCTTGTTCCACCCCTCCACCGCCACAAATACCATCACGCCGCAAAAGGTGGCGCGCAGCATCGTCTGGAAAAAGGACTGCAAAAGCTTGTTTTGCGCGATCAGTACGATATCCTTGACGGCCATATCCATGGGCGCCGCGCACAGGCCCGCCAACAGCGCTCCCAGGAAATTTCCGCCCAGAACAATGGCGAGGTCCTTGGGTGAGCTGCCCTCTTTGCAGAGCATATAGCCGCAGCGGCCGGTATAGAGGGGTACATTGAGCATCAGGACGGCAAACAGGCCTACCGCAAAAAGCAGAGCGCCTGTTTCCCTTCCCGCTACGGCGATATAGCCATACCCGCCGCATCCGATCAGGGCACCCGCACCGATGGCATAAATAAATGCTTTCATTTCGCCCCTCCGATACCAACGCTCTTTGATGGCAACACTATACCATAAGGTCCGCGCCGGTCGCAACGTGGTTTCGGACTATGTATGGGACATATTCTGCCCGGAGGATACAAATCTCGTCAACTTGACGGGTTTTCGGTTTACATCCACTGCCAACTATGAGAGAATACAAACACGGAGTAATCCGAATTATACTAATCGGAGGAACTGTTTCATGAGGAAGTTTGTTTCAGTCGTTCTCGTCGCCGCGCTCATGCTGTCCATGTCGGCCGTTGCGTTGGCGGACACCTATGGTTTGGGTATTTCAACGGGCATCGGCAGCTCAAAGGCCGCCACTGCGGACAAAGATGGTACCGCCCAGGTTGACAGCACCGTATGCGCCCTGGTTTTGGATGACGAAGGCAAAATCAAGTCCATCAAGTTCGATGTCGCTCAGACCAAGGTTGCCTTCAATGCCAAGGGCGAGATCACCGCTGACGTGACCGCTGAAATCCGCTCCAAGGTCGAACTGAAAGACGACTATGGCATGCGTAAAGCCTCCACGCTCGAAAAGGGTGAATGGTTTGAGCAGGCTGCTGCTTTCGAAGCCTATTGCATGGGCAAGACGGTGGAAGAAGTGCTGGGCATGGAAACCTATGACAAGGGCGACGGCCATCACACCACCGTTCCCGCTGGCGAAGATGTAAAAGCCACTGTCACCCTGGACGTTGGCGGCTTCCTGGCCTCCCTCGCCAAAGCGGCAGAAAGTGCCAAATAATTCTTGACTCCATTTTTTAGGCGCTGCGCGTGCAGCGCCTTTTTTGATGTGCGCTTTAGCCCACAAATCCACCGGCAGAGCTGGTGGGAAAGAAAAGCTTTTGCTATCAGAAACCTCCTTTGCTACAATCGATTCGGTCTGGCAACCGCAAAGAAAGCAAAGGAGGTTTGTCATCGTAGATGAATGACAGTAAAAGTCTATCACACACAAAATGGAACTGTAAATATCATATCGTGTTTTCAGCGAAATACAGGCGGCAGGTAATCTATGGAAAGATTAAGGCAGACATAGGGAAAATATTGAGACAGCTGTGCGAAATGAAGCAAGCGGAGATATACGAAGCAGAGGCGTGCCCGGATCACATCCATATGCTGGTCAGTATCCCGCCAAGCCTGAGTGTGTCGCAATTTATGGGATACCTAAAAGGGAAAAGTTCACTGATGATATTCGACCGCCATGCCAATCTAAAGTACAAGTATGGGAACCGACATTTCTGGTGCCGGGGGTACTATGTGGATACGGTAGGAAGAAACAAGGAACGAATTGCAGAATATATCCGGAAACAGCCGCAAGAAGATATCATGGCGGACCAAATATCATTCAAGGAGTACATTGACCCGTTTACGGGCAGCAAGACAGAGAAGGCGTAAAAAAGGCCGCTTCAGCGGCGGCCTGAGAAAATGATGCGGTTGCCGGATAATTCAGCGCGTCTTCAGATGCTGCCAGTAAATTGCCTTGAAGGCCTCGTGCATAACACCGGCTTAGCCGGTGGTTTTGATTTGCAGACAAAAGCGCGGGGAAACGAGGTCCGCCCGCGCTTTGTCTGACCTGTCCCGATGCTTTATAGCGCACCCACTATCTTGTGGGGAACATACGGGGCAGCCAAAAAGGCCAGATCTTCACTTGTCAAATTGATGTCTGCGGCATTAACGGCGTCTTTCAAGTGCGATTGTTTGGTTACGCCCACGACGGGCGACGTCACCTGGGGCTGGTGCAGCAGCCATGCCAGCGCGACTCCTGTCATGCTGACGCCGTGTTTTTGGGCCACCTGTGCCACGCGTTCAATAATGGGTCGGTCAACATCTGCCGTGGCATCATACTTGCTGATGGCGGTCCGGTCGCTTTCCAGGCGCGCGGTTTTATGATGCGGCAGTCGGCTCAATCGCCCGGCAGCCAAAGGACTGTAAGGGGTGGCGGCAACTTTCTGATCCCTCAGCAGCGGCATCATCTCCCGTTCTTCCTCCCGGTAGATGAGGTTATAATGGTTCTGCAAGGAGATGAACCTTGTCCAGCCATGCATTTCAGCCACGTGTTGTGCCTTTTGGAACTGCCAGGCGTACATGGCCGACGCGCCGATATAGCGTGCTTTCCCCGCCTTCACTACATCGTGAAGCGCTTCCATCGTCTCCTCAATGGGTGTGTCGTAGTCCCAGCGGTGGATGATATACAGATCAACATACTCCATATTGAGGCGCCTAAGGCTGTGGTCAATTTCGCTGAGGATAGTCTTGCGGGACAGTCCCGCGCCATTGGGTGTTTTGCGCATCCGGGAAAACACTTTTGTGGCAATGACAACGTCGTCCCGTGCGGCGTAATCGCCGATGGCACGGCCCAGAAATTCTTCGCTTGTACCGTATGAGTACACATTGGCGGTGTCAAAGAAATTAATGCCCAAGTCAAGCGCTTGTTTGATAATCTCCCGCGAATCCCTTTCGTTGAGCACCCATTGATGAAAATCCGGCTTCACTTCGCCAAAGCTCATACAGCCTAAACATACCGGCGAGATGTCCATGCCGGTATTGCCCAATTTTACATACTCCATGCGCTTGCCCTCCTATTGCTTACTGCTTTTTGTTTCATTCTAACACAGCATGAACTCGTGTCAACCCTGTCGCTTTGTGGCGAAATTGACAGATTTCGCAGGTAACAGTATAATCGTTTGGCCGCCAGGAGCGGACGGGAAGGTGTGACAATATGTTTGGCAAGCGCGGCGATGGATGGCTGGTAAAAGAGATCGACCCCATCATTGCCCTAACCCCCTACTTGATGCCTATGCGCTGCGATGCCCAGGTGATGCTGGGCTACGAAGTCAACTACGAAAAACTGGCACGTTATATCGTCGCAAAAAACGCCGAAGGCTACAAGATTTCCTTCATGGATATCATAATTGCCGCCTACGTGCGCTCCGTCGCCGAGATGCCGCATGTCAACCGCTTCATCGCCAATAAACGCATCTACGCGCGCAAGGAAATTGCTGTATCCTTCGCTGTGCTCAAAAACACATCAGACGGTTCAGTAGAGGAAAACACCGTCAAGACCAAATTTGATCCGCATGACACCATCTTTGATGTGGCGGCACGCATTGAAAAGGATATTGCTGTCAGCCGGCAGGAGAATGCCGACAACAGCACCATGAAGGTGGCAAACCTGCTGAGCAAACCCCTGTTTGCCAATCTTATGGTGGGTGCGGGGCGCCTGCTGGACCGGTACGGCCTGCTGCCGCGCTATATCCTCGAGGCCAGCCCTTTTCACACGGGCTTGTTCCTGACCAATATGGCGTCCATCGGCATGCCTGCGGTGCGGCACCACATTTATAACTTTGGTACGACCAGCATCTTTGCCTCCATCGGCCGCAATGAGCGCAAGGTGGAGTTGGATAATGCGGGTAAGCCCTACCGCACGCGGGTCATACCGTTGGGGTTATGCGTCGATGAGCGCGTCTGCGCCGGCTTGGTTTATGCTCAAGTGCTGGCCAAATGGATGAATTACATCAACAACCTGGAACTGCTTGAAAATCCGCCCGACGCGGTTAAGTTCGATGAAGGTCACACGTTCGCCTTGCCTGGCGTGAAGATCAAGAAGCGGAGGTTTGCACGCTTGAAACGCAGAAGGAAACAGCAGGCTGATGCTGCTTACAGTAAGCCGGCCGAATGAACGCTTCGGACTTCCGCTCAGGTGGGAAGTCTTTCTTTCATGACAGCGGAGGTTCGCATAAGTGACATTCAGCAGGTTTCGGGACACTTTTTTTGGCGACAAGGCTTTTTATGCCAAGGTACTGCACATCCTTATACCCAGCGTCATCCATATCAGCGTCACCAATTTCGTTCAGCTGCTGGATAATATCATGGTGGGTTCGTTGGGCACCGCTCAAATGTCAGGCGTGGCGGTCACCAACCAATTAATGTTTGTCTATAACATGATCATCTTTGGCGTCCTTGCGGGTGCTGGCATATTCGGCGCGCAATATTGGGGCAGCGGGGATATGGCGGGCGTGCGCGATGTTTTCCGCACCAAGATATGGCTTTCGCAGGCCGTAACCCTGGTCATTATCACGCTTTTTGTATCCATGGACGAAAAGTTCATTTCACTGTTTCTCATGGGTCAGGGGGAAGCCGCGCTGGCGGACGCCATTTTAGCGCAAGCCAAAGACTATCTTTACATCATGCTTTGGGGGCTGATTCCGTTTGGGCTCTCGCAGTCCTATTCGGGCACGATGCGGGAGGCTGGGGAGATGCGCATTCCCATGCGTGCGGGCCTGCTCGCCGTAATGGTCAATTTAGTGTGCAACTGGGTGCTCATATTTGGACATCTGGGCTTTCCCGCAATGGGCGTTAAGGGTGCGGCGCTTGCCACCGTTGTTTCGCGGTTTGTAGAGGTGGGCGCGCTTGCCATGGCGGCACACCGCGGAGAAATGAAGAAGATCTTCCATGGTGTTTACCGTACCATGCGTGTTCCCATACGTTTGTTGCGCAGCATTTTTGCCAAGGGTTCTCCCCTAATGGTAAATGAGTTTTTGTGGTCCATGGGGATGGCGGCACTCACGCAGATATATTCTTTGCGCGGCCTTATTGTTTTGGGCGGTCTCAACATTTCCAGTACCGTTACCAATATGTTTAACGTAGTGTTGATCTCCGGGGGCATGACGGTGGGTATCATCATCGGGCAAATGCTGGGAGCCGGTGAAATCTCCCGCGCCCGCAAGGATATCTGGAAGCTAATGAGTTTTTCGGTGCTCAGCACCGGTGCCCTGGCGCTGGTGATGCAGGTATTGGCGCCCCTGTTCCCGGCGGCGTTCAATACGGAACAGGAAGTGCGCGATTTGGCAACCACCTTTATCCGCACCGTCGCAGTATTTATGCCACTCAATGCCATCACCAATACCTCCTATTACGCGCTGCGCTCGGGCGGAAGGACTGTCATCACATTTCTTTTTGACGCAGCATTCAACTGGGCGGTGGTGATCCCCATTACGCTTTTCCTGGTACACGGAACACAGCTCACCATTGCGCCGCTTTATTTTATCAGCCAAGGTGCAAATATCCTTAAGTGCGGGCTGGGTGTGTGGCTGGTGCACGCAGGCGTTTGGGCGAAGAACATCGTCGGCGAACCCGCAAATTGAGGCATTATCTGGCACAAAACCTTTTGCTTATGCCATTGATAAAAACGGGCAAATCGTGTATACTTTTTCAGTGCGCAATGGAGGAGATGCCTTCGAGCCACAACCAATGCTAATTCACCCAAGGAGGAGAAACAATGCCAAAATACGTGTATCTGTTCAAAGAGGGCAATGCGTCCATGCGCAATCTGCTCGGTGGCAAAGGTGCCAATCTTGCCGAGATGACCAATATCGGCCTGCCGGTTCCACAGGGCTTCACTGTTACGACGGAAGCCTGCACCCGGTATTATTCGGATGGCAAAACCATCGCTCCCGAGATTGAAAAAGAAATCTACGCCGCGTTGGCGGAAACCGAGAAGATCGCAGGAAAAAAATTCGGCGATCTTGAGAATCCCTTCCTCGTTTCTGTCCGCTCCGGCTCCCGCGCTTCCATGCCCGGCATGATGGATACCATCCTCAACTTAGGCCTCAACGATGTCGCTGTGAAGGCGATGGCGAAACTCACCAATAACGAACGCTTTGCGTACGATAGCTACCGTCGCTTCATTCAGATGTTTTCTGACGTCGTTATGGAAATTGGCAAGACCAAATTCCATGAAGCGCTCGAAGACGTCAAAAGGGAAAACAGTGCCAAGCAGGACACCGATTTGACCGCCGACAATCTCAAAGAGGTCGTGCGCCGTTACAAGGCGATTTACAAAGCCGCCATGGGTGAAGAGTTCCCGCAGGATCCCAAGGCGCAGTTGATGGAATCGATCAAAGCTGTTTTCCGCTCCTGGGATAATCCCCGCGCCGTCTATTATCGCCGCATGAACGATATCCCCGGCGATTGGGGAACCGCTGTCAACGTGCAGAGCATGGTGTTTGGCAACATGGGCGATGATTGCGGCACAGGCGTTGCCTTCACCCGCAACCCCTCCACGGGCGAAAAGAAGCTGTATGGCGAGTACCTCATGAACGCGCAGGGCGAAGACGTCGTCGCCGGCATTCGCACCCCTTTCCATATCGAATCCATGAAGGACAATTTGCCCCACGTTTATGACCAGTTTGTCCAGATCGCGGAAAAGCTCGAAAAACACTACCGCGATATGCAGGATATGGAATTTACCATTGAGCGCGGGCAGCTGTTTATGCTGCAAACGCGCAATGGCAAGCGCACCGCCGCAGCGGCAGTCAAAATCGCGGTGGATCTGGTGGACGAAAAAATGCTGTCGGAAGAGGAAGCCGTTCTCAAAGTGGAACCCAAGCAGCTGGAAACCCTGCTGCACCCGAATTTCGATGTTAATGCTCTAAAGACCGCCACCGCTATTGCCACGGGACTTCCCGCATCCCCGGGCGCCGGAGCGGGCGGACTCTACTTCACCGCTGCCGACGCCGCCAAGGCGGGCAAGGCGGGCAAGAATGTCATCCTTGTGCGCGAAGAAACCACACCGGAAGACATCGAAGGCATGGATTATGCCAGCGCTATCCTCACCGCCCGTGGCGGCATGACCAGCCATGCGGCCGTCGTGGCCCGCGGCATGGGCCGCGCCGCTGTCGTCGGGTGCGGTGTGCTGCACATCAACGATGCGGACAAGACGCTCTCGGTTAACGGCAAAGTATACCATGAAGGCGACCCCGTCAGTGTGGACGGCGGCACCGGCAATGTATATGAAGGCCTTCTGCCCACAGTTGAAACGACCGTGTCGGGCGATTTTGGCCGCCTGATGATTTGGGCAGACGCAGCCCGCAGGCTCAAAGTGCGCACCAATGCCGATACCCCGCGCGACACTGTGCAGGGCGTGGCATTTGGTGCTGAAGGCATCGGCCTTTGCCGTACCGAGCATATGTTCTTTGAAGCCAGCCGTGTAAAGGCCATGCGTGAAATGATTCTGTCGGATAATGCCGATCAGCGTCGCGCGGCTTTGGCCCGCATTTTGCCCTATCAACAAAAAGACTTTGAAGAAATGTACATCGCGCTGGAAGGCCGCCCGATGACCGTACGCTATCTGGATCCGCCGCTGCACGAGTTCCTTCCCCAGAAATCCATGCTCAGTGAAATCAGGGAAATCGCGAAAGAACTGGGTACCACGCCCGAAAAGATCGTGCAGAAGATTGACGAACTGCACGAGATGAACCCCATGATGGGTCATCGCGGCTGCCGTCTGGCCGTCACCTATCCCGAGATTGCCGAAATGCAGACCCGCGCGGTCCTTCAGGCTGCTATCAATGTACGCAAACAGACTAAGTACGATGTTGTGCCTGAGATTATGATCCCGCTGGTTGGTTCCAAGAAGGAACTGAGCTACGTCAAATCCATCGTCATGAAGACGGCGGAAATCATTTTCGCCGAACAGGGTGTTACCATTCCTTTCATGGTAGGCACGATGATTGAGATTCCGCGCGCCTGCGTGACTGCTGATGAAATCGCCGAGGAAGCAGAGTTCTTCTCCTTTGGCACCAACGACCTGACGCAGATGGCGTTCGGTTTCAGCCGTGATGACGCCGGAAAATTCCTTGATTCTTACTATTCCAACAAGATCCTGGAGAGCGATCCCTTCGCCCGTTTGGACGTTGATGGCGTAGGCAAATTGGTGGAAATGGCAGTCAAACTGGGCCGTCAGGGCCGTCCCAATATCAAATTGGGCATTTGCGGCGAACACGGCGGCGATCCGTCCACCGTGGAATTCTGCCACGCGGTTGGCCTGGATTACGTGTCCTGCTCGCCCTTCCGCGTGCCGATCGCACGCCTGGCAGCGGCGCATGCCGCAATCAAGGAAAAAAAGGCCAAAAACGCCTGAATCTGAGTTGAGTCATACCACACTAAAGCCGCCCTGCAAGATGTTTTGCGGGGCGGCTCATTTTTGTGTCTATGGACGCTGCCGAAACACCACGAAGCGGCTGGCGAAGTAATTGAAGATCACAACCAGTACGTTCATCAGTATTTTTGTGAAGCCATGGTTGAGAGCAAGGCCGAACACGAAGATATTGTATATGAGCAGATCAAACAACAGATAACTCAGTACCCGCGCCGAGACAAACAGCGTGAATTCCTTCAGGGCGCTCGCCTTTTGCTCCGAACTTTTAAAAACGTACTTCTTGTTGGTAAAAAAGGCAAACAGCACGCTGATCATCCATGCCGCCGCGTTGGACAGATTGAGGGTGAGGGCCTGTGCGCTGCTACCCGCGGGATGGTTGCCGGGATCAAACAGGTTTGTGAGTGCGAAGTAGACAGCCCAATTGACCAAAGTGGTCAGTACCCCAAAGAGCACATATGCCGCCATCTCGCGGAGTTTTTCGTCATTCAAAAAACGTTTCAGCTTCCCTGTCATATCAGCGTCCTCTTTCTATTTGAGGGTATCGCCGTCGTCGCCCCGAGCATAACTGCAGGAGAGCACGTCCGACTTAAGCATGGTGCGCGGCGATTTTTTGTTTTGGGTGGAAACATAGTCAAAATCCTCTTCGCCAACCCGCGTCACGGTGAGGTTGCGGCTTAGGATCTGGGCGTCCGTTATCCACATGACCTTAACGGGCTTCCCGTAGCGAAGGGAATACTCCAAAAAACGCTGTATCAATTGCCCGCCTCCGCCCGATATATGATGATCTCGCCCTGGGCATCCGCGTAGACGCGGGGGAAGAGTGCATCAAAGACACTGTCCGAAGCGGAATATGCGGTCCGTTCATAGGATCCCAACAGGACATAGTCTGCTCCATACTTTTTTAGGATATGAGTGTTGCTTTTGGGATTCAGGTAAAAGGCGCGGATGTCCTGTTCCCTCTCGTGCAAATTGAAGCCGTGGTAGTACAACCACAGCGCCGGGCCGCATACGATGTGCCGCCCCGCCAGAGAGGAAACGGGGTTGATGTGCTGCATACCCGCCATGAACATGCTTTCACTGTCCGTTTCACTTTCCACCCACTGCGCGGCTTTGGTGTCATTCTCGGAAAACATCTTATAGTCGCTGACCGCTTCACGCGCGATGGACAAGCCTCCGGACAGGAAAAAAGCGAGACAGGCCAGCACGGCGATAAGTTTACGCGCCCTAAGGCCCTTTAGTTTGGCATATACCTTCAGCGCGTAATCTGCAATGGGAACCAGACAAAGCGCATACCAGACATAAAAAAGCTTGTTGTTGTCGTAGCTGTTGGGTTGGAAGCGGATGAACTCCGCCGGGAGGAATATGCACAAGGCCCCCAGATAGATGAAGCGATACTCCCTGTTCTTCTCAAACACAGACAGTATGAGCAGCAGGAACGGCAAGCCGATATTCTTGAGATAGAACCACAGGTAGCCGTCCTTCATCCCGCCCTCGCCGTTGACCCAGTTGAACTGAAAGCTGAGGAAATTGCCGCTTCCCGATGCTTGCCTGAAGGTAAAGGCGAACAACTGCGGAAGTGAAAGGATACCCGCAACAGTAACAAACAACAGCCAGGGCTTCCAGTCCCGGCGTGCCGCCATATCCCACAAAAGCCATCCAAAGGACAGGAGCACCAGCGCCAGGAAGGAATGTGTATGCACCAAGGGCAGTGCGCCTGCCATGATGCCCAACAGGGCTATTTGCCGCGCGTTGCGCTTCTCTTCCTGCAAACCATCAAATAAAAGGTATATACAGGGAAGTAGCAATGTCCAACCGCCCAAAAAAGTGCGCTGGGGAATGAACATGTCTGCAATGATATTGCTCCACCTTAGGTTATAGGTGCTGAATTCAGCGTGATTGACGGGCGTCTGGTACCAGCCGTAAAAGATGGTTTTAAGGCGCGCCAGCCATGTTCCGTATTGAAGCTCATTGCTCCCCGACACGCCCAGGCTGACGCCCGCCATATCAAAAGAATACAGGAATCCCAACCCGCCGTTTATGAATAGAAGAAGCGCAGCCAGCGCGGCCACGCGCCGGTTTCCCGCCATGCGCAGTGCAAGCAGCACAAAACCACAGGCTACCATCGCCATCATCAGGCTGCCGGGGATTATCATTGCCCACCTGAGAGGCATGCCCAGCAGCATGAAGGTTGTGGAGAGGCTGTCTGTCAGGAACGGGTACGACAGCCTCTCACCGGGGAAAATGCTGTATTCTGCGGGGAAACGGGCGTCTCTGAGAGACGTTACGATGCCCAGGTGCAACGGTAAGTCGCCGTAGGTGGATTGCCCGACATGCAGCGCGCCTTCGACCGGCCGCAGCACGTGCGTATATTGCAGATAAAACCCCAGAATTGTCAGCGGCAGCGCAATATAGAGCAGCAATCGCAGCGCGTTCCGATTTTCCTCATCCGCTTTACACAGCGTCCGCCCGTCGCGCAAAAAATAGGATATTCCGGTCAGTACCAACAGCAAAACGAGCGCAATGACGTGTCCCCTGAGTGAAAAAGCATCCACAAAAGCCACCAGCGCAGGAAGCCACATTGCCAGCATAATTCCCAAGGAAAGTCCCAGCCACGCGCGGTACAAAGGTCTTTGGCCAGGCAGCAGGAAGCGTACGATGTAAAGGCCGCACACAAGGTAAAGAAAAACATAAAGTATTGACATCATCTTTTCCTTTACGCCTCCTCTGCCATGCGCAGCATTTCGCCCTGCAGCCAAGCGCTGATACGGTGTTTCTCTTGGTGGATTTCGATATCGGGGTCAAAAAAGGTGCTTTCCCCAAAGGTCAAAGTGCGCCGCTTTTGGTCAGCATAGATGGGGACAAACTGGCAGCGCTTACCGGTCTTTTTGTAATACAGGGGGGCCACCATTGCAAAGCCGGTGTAGAATTCGCCCACGCCTTCGCGCACGTAGTAGTGGGTATCGAACCGCTCATCACGTGGATTTTCCGGAAAAATCAGGATATTGTCGCCCGCTTCCATAGCTTCCGCCGTGGTGCGAAAGGTGTTCATGAGTTTGCGCGGCTCATTGCGGTAGACAGGGATGGAACCAAGCGATTCCATCATCCAGGATAGGAGCGGTGAACAGAACCTGGCAACTGCGGGCTTTAGTTTTTCCGGGATCCATTTTTGCCTTTTGACAGTGTTTTCGTAGATGTAGTCGTACACGCTATCGGGGGTCGCCATTTCGCTGATGACCCACGGCCGGAATGGAAACGGCACATACAGATTGCTGACAATGGGACCGTACAGCTCCCCGTGATTGCACGTGAAAACAATGCTGACGTTTTTTTGCGGGTTTACATTTTCTTTGCCCCGGACACGGCTGCGGAAAAAGAGCCGCAATACCACCATCAGCGCTCGGATGCCGTAATGCCTTTGGCTTACTTGGACAATGACACTTTCCAGCTGCTTTTGCAGCGGCAAATTGGTTTCGCCGTTCTCCTTGAGCATCAGAAAAACGTGCAGTTTATCCAGGTGCTGTTTGCTCAAGGGAAAACGGAAAGCTGCCAGCGCAGCGGCTGCTACCAATACGCCGGCCGGCAGGAGCAGTGCGGGCTGCACCATAACGCCCTCCCGAAAAGGCGGTGCACCCTCACCAAAAAAGACGATCAGCGCCAGGCCGATCAGGGCGATCATCTGTCCAAAGAGCTGAGCATATTCCAGCGTCACGTTCAGTGCGAGTTTCAGTTCTTCTTTCGGCTTGCGTCCGGTAGCAAAGAAAACAACTTCCTGCATGGCGGTATCCAGCGCGCGCAACGCCGCCATGGTGACCGCGGTGCCTGCGGAACATGTGGCGAGCGAAGTATAGCTCCATACCGTTGCCCCATTGTTGGTGCGCAGCCAGAACGAATACAGGCTGAACAACCAAAGGAACAGCCCGAAGAGCATTACGTTGCCCGGATCACGATTTTTCTTGCGGCGCAGAAGCCACGACGCGATGCGCGCAGCCGGGTAGGTACACGCAAATGCAATAACCAGGCTGATCAAGAGTTCGGCGGCTGACGTGCCGATGAACGTGTATATCATGATCAAGGTTACTTGCAGCGCGGCAGAAGCAAGGCTCAGCACTTTGCGAAAAGCTCGGTAGGCGTTGATGTGTTCCAATTGATTCAGATCATTCTTGGGTTCCGGATCGAGGCGGTCCTCCGGCGCTTCTTCGGTATTCCTGGCGGACGCGGTCAGCATTTCCAACAAGCATGTCAACGCAAAGCCGCCCAGCAAGTACCATGATGTATCTGCGGGGAGCGAAACAAACAGTATTAGTGCCGCGACGCCTATAGACAGGATCATTACATAGAAGATACGCAGCACAGCTTGCACCCTGGACATCTTCCTGGTTATACTGCCAAACAGAACGCGGCGAACAAATACGCTTCTGAGCGTCATGATGAGGACAAGGGAGAACAGGAGCCACATGGTTTGGATGCCGACTGCCAAAGGATAGATGAGCACCATGCCAAAGGTGATAATGGCGCAAAGACCGGTCAAAACATACATGGCGACACGTATGCGACCGTTGAGCGGTGAAATGCTCCCCGGCAGCAGCAAGCGAACAGTCATCTGCGCGATTTGCGCCGCCAAAAACAAAGCGCCGCCGAGAACCGGACGCTCCATGAGCAAGGTGGACGCGAACATGCAAAAGAGGTAATTATATAGAGAATCAAACAAATGCGTGCCGTTTTCGCTTACCGCGTCGCGGGTCTGGCGCTCAGCCACTCTCGTCACTTCCCTACTCATATTCGCTGTATTATATCACATGCGGGCAGGCGGCTCAAATGCCGCCGCCTTGTCAGAAAAAGACAAAGCATGTATAATGGGGAGCACGTGTGAAGGAGGTGCTGCATGAAGGCGCGGAAACTGGCGGTGCTGTTGCTGCTGTGCATTTTTTGCGTCACCTCTGTCCCGGCGCAAGACGAAGCTGAGATACTAAAGCCCGCATGGCCTGTTCCGCAATATGTCGAACAGTTGCTTGAAGTGGCAACGGGGGAACTGGGCATCGCGGAAAAGCCCGACGGGACAACCAAATACGGTGAATGGGCCAATAACCCCGCAGCTCAGTGGTGCGCGGAATATTTATGCTGGTCAGTGGACCGGACAGACATACTGTTTGGGACCGGTCTGCTCGAGCATATTTACCCGCTTTATGGCGCGAGCAATACGGGACTGAACTGGTTTCTCAGGGAGGGGCGGTACGTCGCGCGTACCGGGTTTGTCACAGGCTGGGGTTCGCAATGGTTCAGGGGCGTGGATGCGGGTATGGAAACCAACGCCTATATCCCGCAGCCTGGGGACTGGGTCTTTTTTTCCTACACGCCCTCCGGCGATACCACACATGTGGCCATGGTGGAGTATGCAACGCGCGGCGCCCAGGGCGCAACAAATGTGCATGTTCTGGAAGGCAACAACCCGGACAAGGTGCAGCGGGCAGTGTACGCTTTGAATGATTGGCGGATCCTTGGTTACGGTACCGTACATGACGTGGCAGACATCGTGCTTCGAATGGGCAACGAAAGCGCCAAAGTAACCAAGTTGCAGAGCAATTTGGCTGTTTTGGGGCTGCTCAGTGCGGGAGACATCACCGGCATGTATTCGCAGCGTACGAGCGATGCCGTGAAATCGTTCCAAATGCAGGAGAATATGGCAGTGACCGGCATCGCTAACAGGCAAACGCAGCTGCGCCTGGAAGAGAACGTCGCAAAGTGGCTGCGCGAACACAATGAGCCGTGGGTGGTGGACAATGCCTACTAGGTTGGAGGGTTAATCATGCAGGATATGCTGCTGGTATTGGATTTTGACCATCGCTATACCGCTGCGGTTGCAAGGAAACTGCGCGCGGAAGGCATTTTTTGCCGCATCCTGCCCGGGGATTCGCTGCCCGGACAAGTGCAGGCAATGTCGCCCATGGGCATACTGCTGGCAGGTGGTGTGGGCGGAGAAGTACCAAAAGCGCTGGATGGCCGCATCCTCAACGCCGGCATTCCCGTTTTAGCTTTGGGGGATACCGCAGCTTCGGTGTGTCTGCTGCTCAACGGCTCGGTGGGCGAAAGGCAGGAGCGCGCGGGCGTGCACACCATCAAGTTCGCACCATCGCCCTTGACCGAGGATATGTCGGAAAGCGAGCGTTTGCTGGTCGCTATCCATCCCCTCGATTTAACCTCTGATCTATCCCCTATCGCGTATGCGGAAAACCATGTCATAGGCTTCAGACACAATACTCTGCCCATTTACGCCTTGGGTTTTCAGATCGAATCCAACGACCTGGACGGTACCGCCATCCTGCTGCGCTTCGCCAAAAACATATGTGGCTGCTCTGATTGGTGGAACGAAAGCGTCTTCATCTCCAATTCCCGGGGTGAGATCGCTGCCGAAGTGGGGGAAGGAACAGCCATCTGCGCTATGACGGGCGGGCTGAACAGCGGTGTCAGCGCAACGCTGGCGCACCGTGCCTTGGGAGAGAGATTGCGGTGCGTGTTTGTGGAAACGGGCTTGCTGCGCGATAACGAGGCGAACGATTTTCTTGCCCACTACCGGGATGTGGAAGGACTGAATATCACCGTCATCAACGCGCAAGACACCATTTTGGGAGCTCTTGGCGGCCTGCGCAGAGTTGAACAAAAGGTGGAAGTGCTGACTATCGCCATGAAGGATATCTTGAGAGATGCCGTAGCTTCTTTGGAATACACCGCCGTCATCCGTGGCGTAACGCGCAACGATCTAATGGACCGCGGCGCGGAACAGGACCTGCTGCCCGACCAAGGCAAGAAGATCATTGCGCCTTTGAGCGAATTTTTTAAGGAAGAAGTGCGCTATATCGGGGAAAAGCTCGGCATGCCTCCGGAGATCACCGGGCGGCAGCCCTTCCCGGGAACCGGGCTGGCGCTGCGCATTGAAGGCGAAGTTACCCCGCAGCGCCTGGAAACGCTGCGCACGGCGGATTCCATTTTTGTGGAGGAGATACGGCAAATCGGCCTTCATAAGAAATTGTGGAAGTATTATGCGATCATGCAGCTAAATGAGCCGGAGGAAGGCATCGGCGACACGATCGGCCTGCGCGCGGTGAGCCTTGTGGACGCGCAGCTGGGCGGCGTTCGTGCTTTGCCCGCCCGCCTGCCGTATGACTTGCTGGAAAAATGCGTCGAGCGTATCCTGCGCGCATGCCCGGAAGTCTCAAGGGTCGAATACGACATTACGCCCGGCGGCAAGTTTCTTGATGCCCGGTGACGCTTAGTATATAAGGAAAAAGAGGACTGGTATGCGTTTATCTCAACCCAATGGGCCCTACCAAGGCATCCCCAAGGAGGATGTCTTCTTCGTTGCAGACGACCGTTATGTGCAATTAGGCGTGGGCTTTGTTATATTGTCCATGCAGACGGAAATGTATCCCGAGCGCCCCATGCAGATCTATATTCAGGTCGACGCGCAGCCTTCCGCGCGCAACCTGCTGCTGGGCGCGTTGCTTGCGCGGGCAGAGCAATACCGGGCGATGTACCCGCAGCTGCGGGGCCGCATCTATACGCAGCTTGTGCCCACGCAGTGGGAGATGATCAATTTCTACAGCCATAACGGTTTTGCGAACAATGATGCCGAGGAAGAGTACATATTTACCCTGCCGGACATCAAAGTCAATACGCCGCCCATGAGCTGTCAGTTTGCATCGGTCCCCCTGCAAACGCCGGAGCAGACGCAGGCCTTTTTGGCACGCCTCAACGCCTATCGCATGACGCCCATCACCATGGATTACCTGATGCTGCAAATGCAGCAGCCATACTTCATGGCGCTGGGCTATTATCGTGGTGGCCAGCCTATCGCGGAAATACTCGTGTCCGGTTCGCGTCCCGATACGGGGGGCCTTGTGATGCTGTACTGCCGCAGCGAGTATAGGCGCAGCGGCATTGGCAAATCATTGCTCACGTCCGCCGCGGGGCTGCTGCGCGAGCGTGGCGTTACACAGTGCGTGACATTAGTCTTTTCGCGCAACGAACCGCAGATCGGCCTTATGAAGTCACTGGCCGCATCGCGCCGGCGGATCGTCTCCATTCTTCCCGGTATCGATATCGGGTGACAAGTACAACAAATCAAGCCCGGCGCGATGCCGGGCTTTTTGGTGCGGCGGATCATTCGTGTATACTGAGGCGGCCACCCGCGTCCAGTGCTGCCGCAAGCAAGTCTTCCTCTTGAAGACTGCTGTCTATGCTGCTGGCCGCGGCCTGCACATTGATAAGGATAGCGCTGCCATACTTGGCAGGGACATACATGGTCAAGGTGTGGTTGTACTGTGACGTTTGACCTTCCGTTTCCAGCTTGGTAATGTAGGAAAAATAGACCGCTTGCTTCCCGAATGCGGATGTTTCCCTGATATCGCCCACGATTGCGTCCGCATACATCGGCGCAATCTGGCTTTGCACACTGAGCGCGATCTGCTCGGGCGGCTGCGGGACCCCCCTTATATACACATAGTCAATGGGATTTTCTGTGTCGTCCGGACGCAGGCAGTATTCCTGGATGTTTTTGTCCGGGCTGACCGCAAAACTCTCGTCATTGGACCATCCGGACGAAAAGTCCAGGCTGCCCACTAAGTAGTATTTGGGCTGTTTGTCAGTGCCCCGGTTAATGGTAAGCCATCGTTCGTCGTCCGGTAACGAAATTGCCCGCTGCTTTTCCTTGCCTTGCTCCGTTTCCACCGTCACGGTTTTGAGCGGTAGGGAACCATCATCATAAAAGACGAAGAACAGCGCGACTGCCAGCACCATTGAAGCTGCCGCGATAAGCAGCGCCCGTTTGGTTGTGGTGATCAATCCTTTGGTTTTGACGCGGGTCCTGACGTATTTCTTTTTGTGGTACGCTTTCTTGCTTTTGCTCACGATCAGACCCTTTCCCCATTCTTGGCGCGTGCCTTTTCCAGTTGCTCCATCGGAATTTTTCCGCGCCAGAGGACAATGAAACCAACGAGAAACAGGGCCATCAGGCACAGCGTGCCATAGGAAGAACGCCCCGTCAGCCCGCCCACAAAAGCATAGAGGAAAGGACCTATTACGCTGGCGAATTTTCCGAAAATATCAAAAAAGCCAAAGAATTCATTGGAACGCTTTTTTGGGATCAGCTTTCCAAAGTAGGAGCGCGATGTGGCCTGGATCCCGCCCTGCACCGTTCCGACAAGTACGGCCATAGCCCAGAACATTATGGTGGATGTGGTGATGGCGCTCCGGAAGTTTTGTGCCAAATCTGTGTTTTCTTCAATGAACGCCTGGTTTTGAACAAACCAGTAAGCGGAGGCTTCTTTGGCAAGGATCGCGTCATTGTCGGTCATATTATCCCACGCGAAGGTCAATAGGCTCAAGCTTTCTGTTTTGCCGTCCCGCAAGAGATCGCGGCTCTTGGCTATCAGGTTGTCGCGGGCTTTCCCCGCTTGCGCCGGATCGTCAAAATCAAAATCGCTTTCTTGCGTTGCAGCGGCGGCGTGCGTTGCGTAAGCGCCGTTGTAGGCATCCTGATGCGGCTCCAAAGTGTAGCCCATGATGAATCCCACCAGGCAAATGACCATATAGACAGCAATGGCGAACAGCAGTGCCCGGCGTGTGCTGATTTTTTTGGATAGTCTGGCAAACAGTATCGAGCACGGCATGGCGACGACCTGCGTCACCAGCAAGGCCAGTATCATTCCTACCGCGCCCAGGCCCAGTGCCGTGCCGTAGGCGGTCGAGATGCTGATGACCGTACCCACGCCGTCAATATAGAAGAAATATGCCAGGATGAACATCAGCATGCCCTTTTCTGCGGCGATGTCACGCGCCGTGTTGCCAATGTTTTGGAGCACGCCGCTAAAGGTGGGCCTTTGCGCGTCATCCAGATGATGCACTTGCTCCACGTTCTTTATAAACGGGATAGAGAAAACGATCCACCAAACGCTGGTGATCAGGATGGAAAACTTTTGCGCAAACACGCTGTCATACCCTTGCCACAAGAGCACCGCGATAGAAATGACAAAGGGGATAGTGCTGCCGCCGATATATCCCATGGCGTATCCCCAAGAGGATACTTTGTCCATACGCTCGTTGGTGGTAACATCAGTAAGGAAGGAATCATAAAAGAGATTGGCGCCCGAAAAGCCTATCCGCGAAACGATATACGCCGCCAACATGAACCGCCAGTCGTTGGTGGCGGCTATGAGCGCCGTAAAGACAACACCGAGCAGCATGAAAACGGTAAACAGCTTCTTCTTCATACCGCGATAATCAGCAATGGCCCCCAGGAGCGGTGCCAAAATGGCAATCAGAAAAGTCGCAATGCTTGTCCCGTAGCCCCACCACATGTCCCCGGCGTCTCCCGCGAGGCTAACAAAAATCGTGGGAAATATGGCGGCCATAATATTGGTGGCATAAACGCTGTTGGCCCAATCGTACATGATCCAACTGCGCTCCCTGAGTGTGAAGCGTTCTTTGACCGGAGTCATGGGATGCCCTCCTATTTAAAATGATGCTTCATTATAACGCTTCAGACCACAATCAACAATAAGGTTGAGGAAATTCTACAAAACAATGTCGCAAAATTAATATTTGTGAAATCTCTTGCATAAAACACGGATTTTTGGAAATTTATCCGTCGCACTCACTAAGAATTGTGGTCGCCCGGGATCACGGGCACAACCTGTGGGCATCGGAACTTATCAACAGAAGAAAAACATACAGCGAACACTTGTCCACAGGCGGGTTGCAAACAAAGGGGCCTTGTGATAGGATGACGCCGTGAGAAGAGCCCGCGATAGTGGGTTATCCACAGGGCTCCGAGTGACACCGTTACGATAGTAACGGTGTATGATTAGCACAAATATTGTTTAGAAAACGAATGTATATGCATTCTTTCGGGGGAGTTTTTTGGATACCAACGCTTTATGGAGCAGCGCTTGCACGTTGCTGCGCAACGAGATGACGGAAGTAACCTACAACACGTGGATCGCGTCCGCGCTAAAGCCGCTGGATATTTCCGGCGACCGCTTTGTGATCGAAGCGGCGACCGACTATTATCATCAGTTTGTATCGTCACGCTATACACCCCTGATTTCGTCAGCCATTTCCAAGGCAATGGCCCGTACTATGCAAATCAGCATATTGACGCCCAAACAGGCGGAAGAATATCGCAGCGGCGTGGTGCCCGCCAACAAGGCAGCGCAAAAACTGAATGACAAGTATACCTTTCAGAATTTCGTGGTGGGCAGCGGCAACCGTTTTGCGCACGCCGCTTCTTTGGCGGTCGCCGAAGCGCCTGCCGATGCATATAATCCGCTTTTCCTGTATGGCGGCGTGGGTTTGGGCAAGACGCATCTCATGCACGCTATCGGTCACTATATCCTGTCGCAAAATGCCGATGCCAGGCTGGAATATGTCACAAGCGAACAGTTCACTACCGAACTTGTCAACGCCATCCAGACTAACCGCAACGTGCAGTTCCGGGACAAGTACCGCAACGTGGACGTATTGCTGATCGACGATATCCAGTTTATTGCCGGGCGGGATTCCACGCAGGAGGAATTCTTCCACACTTTCAACGCCCTGCACAACGCCGGCAAGCAGATAATCATATCTTCCGACAGGCCGCCCAAGGAAATCGCCAAACTGGAGGAGAGGCTGCGCAGCCGGTTTGAGTGGGGTCTGCTGGCAGACATTCAAAAACCGGATATGGATACGCGCGTTGCTATCCTGCGCGAAAAGGCGGGGGAAACCAATCTTAATTTCCATGATGACGTCCTGGAAATGATTGCGCAAAAAGTGGACAGCAACATCAGGGAACTGGAAGGCACCCTTACGCGTCTGTCCGCGTACGCGAGTCTGCTGGGTACGCATGAAGTAGATATGCCTTTGGCGCAGGAAGCCCTGCGCGAAGTGTTCATAGAGCAAGCGCCCCGCTCCATCACTTGTGAAGATGTAATGGGGGCGGTATCGGAATATTACGCCGTTTCCAAAGAGGACTTGTGCGGACCGCGCCGCAGCCGCAGCATCACTGTACCCAGGCAGGTCATTATGTACTTGTCACGCATCCTTACCGACTCATCTTTGCCGCGTATTGGCCAAATGATAGGTGGTCGCGACCATACCACCGTTATGCATGGTTTTGCCAAAGTCGAGGAACTCATTAAGACTGCCCCCACCATTCGTGCCGCGGTGGAGGATATCTCCAAACAACTTAAAAAGGGCTAATGGCCTGTGCAACACAAAAAAGCGCCCGTAAAGGCGCTTTTTGCGTTGATACGATTAGTCTGCGGTGTAGGGCAGCAGTGCTATGGCACGGGCGCGTTTGATGGCCTGGGCCAACTGGCGCTGATGCTTTGCGCACGTTCCGCTCATGCGGCGGGGCGTTATCTTGCCCCGTTCGGTGATATACCGACGAAGACGGCTAACGTCTTTGAAATCGATATAAGCTACCTTGCCTGCGCAGAAATCGCATACTTTTTTGCGAGGACGCCGTCCGCGGGGTCGGCCCCCTCTCCGGTCATTGCGATCGTCTGACATAATTCCCTCCTAATTAGATGGCCCCGTCAAAAGGGCAAATCGTCTTCATCCACCTGCACAAAGCCGTTGTTGCTCTGCTGCTCGGGGTTAGACGATTCCGTAGCGCGCGGTTCACCTTGTTCGCTGCGAGGGGTGAGGAATTCGACCTCGTCCGCCTGCACTTCAAGGCTAGAGCGCTGTTGGCCGTCATTGCCGGTGAAGGTTTGGAGGGTCAGGGTGCCCACCACACCTACTTTGCGGCCTTTGGCCAAAAAGCGATTACAGTTTTCGCCAAGCTGACGCCAAGCGGATACGCGGAAAAAATCCGCTTCCGGTTGACCGGCCTCCGCATTTTGTGAGCGGCGGCGGTTGACAGCCACAGTGAATGAGCAGACGGATACGCCGCTCTGGGTAGTGCGCATTTCGGGGTCGCGTGTCAAATTACCAATTATGAATATCTTGTTCACGTGAAACCTCCTTTACTGCGGGGCCGATTCGTCTTGCGCCGGAACTTCTTGTACCGGAACTTCTTGCGCCGGAACTGCTGGCGCAGGAGCTTCTTGTCGCTGTACCGGTTCTTCAACCGGCCTTTGCGGCGCGAAGGAACGAACGGGCTGCTGTGCGCGCGGCTTGACATTGCTGCGCTTTTCTTCTACACGTGTTACCAGGTAGCGGATGACATTCTCGGAGTTCTCCAAGTTGCGCTCCAGCTCTCTGGGAAGGGTGGAATCTGCGTCAAAGGTTACCATTACATAGTAGCCTTCCGTCTTGTAGTCGATGGTATACGCCAGATGGCGCTTGCCCCACTCGTCCACTTTTTCCACCTGGCCGCCATTGGATTGGATCAACTCGTTAAAACGCGTGATAAGCGCTTTGCGGGCTTCTTCCTCCACAGCGGTGTCGATGATGTAGATTAGCTCGTACTTCATACTTTCACCTCCTCACGGACATATGGCACCACGACCCTGCGTGGTGCAAGGATGTGCCAAGTACGTATTGTACATAGCCGGGGGCAAAAAAGCAAGACCTAAATGAGTCTTCATAATGAAATTCGCGAAGATAACGACCATCACGGTCCAAATCGCGAACGATTTTCCCATATTCCGCAGAAACCTGCCCCAAATCTGCCATTGTTTACGAAACGCGATTGTGCTATACTCCTTTCATAAAACAGAGTCTTCTTGGGATGATTCAATAATTACTGCGGGCAAGCCGTGGAATGTTGCACGCTTAATGGAGGGATACAATGTTACACCGCCCGCCCAGTCACGAAGAACGCACGGAATTCCATCAAGGATTAAGCCGTTACGGGTACACGATGCTGGGGGCGCATCCGGCACAAAGCGGCGGCAATTTGGTGTGGAATTTCGCGGTTTGGGCGCCCAATGCGTCAGAAGTAGCCGTAACCGGTGAGTTTTGTGATTGGCGCGTGGAACCCCATCCCATGAATAAGCAGTTTGACGGCACGTGGGAATTGCAGCTGCCGCGCAGCCTGTTTGATCCCCACAGCGATCCTGACAAATACAATTATCCCGAGGCCGCCGAGCGGCTCAAGTCCTACAAGTTTGCCATCAAAGGCCAGGACGGGGTGTGGCATCTGAAGGCTGATCCCTATGCGTTTCGCAGCGAGCTGAGGCCCAATACGGCGAGCATGCTGTGCGATCTTGGCGGCTATCAGTGGGGCGATGATAAATGGCTGCAAAAGCGCGCGAAGTGGGATCCCTATCGCAGCCCCATCAATATCTATGAAATGCATCTGGGTTCCTGGCGGCGCGGCGAGAACGGCCGCATGCTCACCTATGTTGAAATCGCAAGTCAACTCATTCCCTACATTAAGGAAATGGGCTATACGCACGTGGAGCTGATGCCCGTCATGGAACACCCCCTGGATATGTCATGGGGATACCAGGTGACAGGGTACTATGCGCCCACGGCGCGCCATGGTCATCCCAAGGACTTGATGCGCTTTGTGGATTTGATGCATCAATCGGGGATCGGCGTGATCCTTGACTGGGTACCCGCGCATTTCCCCAAGGACGAAGTGGGCTTGCGGCGTTTTGACGGCAGCAGCTGCTATGAGCACAGCGCCTGGCAGCGTGCCGAAATGAAGCAGTGGGGCACCATGCTGTTTGACTTTGCTCGCGGCGAAGTGTGCTCGTTCCTCTTGTCCAACGCCTGTTTCTGGCTGGAATGGTATCACGTGGACGGACTGCGCTGCGATGCCGTCAGCAGTATGCTTTACCACGATTTTTGCCGTGAGGATGGTGAGTGGCTGCCCAACGAATACGGCAACAACATCAATATTGAGGCCGTTGCTTTCTTGCGCCGGCTCAATGAAACGGTATACCACGATTTCCCCGGCGTCATGGCTATCGCCGAAGAATCCTCCGCTTACCCAATGGTTACCGCGCCCACCCATATGGGGGGCCTGGGCTTTGGCTTCAAATGGAACATGGGATGGATGAATGACATCCTGTCGTTTATTGATAAAGATTATGTCCATCGCAAATGGTACCACGATAAACTGACTTTTTCCCTCTTTTATGCGTTCAGTGAAAACTATGTATTACCCTTTTCTCATGATGAAGTGGTGCACGGAAAAAAGAGCATGCTGGATAAGCAGCCGGGGGATCTGTGGCGCAAGTTTGCGGGACTGCGTGCTCTTCACGGCTACACCATAGCGCACCCGGGCAAGAAGCTCCTGTTCATGGGACAGGAATTCGGGCACTTTATCGAATGGAAGTATTTTGACCAATTGGATTGGTTCTTGCTTGAATACGAACGTCATCCCCAGATGCAAAGGTGTGTGCGCCGCCTGAACGCGCTGTACAAATCGCACAGTGCTTTGTGGGAAATTGAAGACTCGTGGGATGGATTCAAGTGGCTGGTTACCAATGATTCGGATAACAGCGTGATCATATTCATGCGCAGCAATAAAAAGGGCGAAAGTATCATCTGCGTCACCAATTTTACGCCGCAGTTCATTGCGCAGTATCGGTTTGGCCTGCCCGGGAAAGGTACCGTGACGGAGCTGTTCAATACCGATCTTGCGGAGTTTGGCGGTTCCAACCAGTACAATCCAAATCCCATTGAATCGGACGATATCGCTCATCTTGACATGCCGGTTTCTGTTGAGATCTGTGTTCCGCCGCTTGCCACCGTTTATTTCACCGTCGCGTTCGAAAGCAATGCCGCGGAACAAACCGCTGTCGAGTAGTCGTTGAGTGTTTCCAATGCGGTCGGTCCCCGCTTATACCCCGCATTATTTTATTATGTGTGAACGAAGGAGGAAGAGCCGTGCTCCGGAAGAAAGAATGCGTCGCCATGCTGTTGGCAGGGGGACAGGGAAGCAGGCTGGGTATCCTTACCCGCCACACCGCCAAACCTGCTCTACCCTTTGGCGGAAAGTATCGTATCATCGACTTTCCCGTCAGCAATTGCACAAACAGCGGCATTGATGTGGTGGGCGTGTTGACGCAGTACCGCCCGTTGGAGTTAAACGCGTACATTGGCAACGGCGCGCCGTGGGATCTGGATTTGAACAACGGGGGCATTTTTGTTTTGCCGCCCTATTCTACCGGCAAGCAAGGCGAATGGTATAAAGGCACAGCCAATTCCATATACCAGAATATTGAGTTTATTGAGCAATACAATCCCGAATATGTGTTGGTTTTGTCAGGCGACCACATTTACAAAATGGATTATGCGGCTATGCTTGCCAGCCATATTGAGCGCGGGGCGGCCGTCACCATCGCGGTGCGGCAGGTGCCGTGGGCGGAAACCGACCGCTTTGGCATCATGAACACGGACGAAAACGGCTTTATTACCGAGTTTGAAGAAAAACCCAAGAACGCCAAATCCAATAACGCGTCTATGGGCGTGTACATGTTTACTTGGGACCTAATGAAAAAGTATCTGCAAGCGGACGAAGCGGATCCGCTTTCCTCCAAAGACTTTGGCAAGAACATCATTCCAAAGATGCTTGCTGCAGACGAAAAACTGGTCGCCTACAAGTTCAGCGGTTACTGGAAGGATGTCGGCACTATCGAAAGCCTGTGGGAAGCAAACATGGATTTGCTTGAGGTCACCCCGCCCATCGACATGCATGACACCAGCTGGCGCATATACGCGCGCAACGTGGGCATGCCGCCGCATTATGTCGGAGCCAAGGGAACGGTCACCAATAGCCTCATCAGCGAAGGCGGTGTGGTGGAGGGTGACGTCGTCAGCTCCGTTTTATCAGGCGGGGTTCAGGTGGATGAGGGCGCCCGAGTGATCGATAGCGTGCTCATGCCCGGGGCGCACATAAGAAGCGGCGCCGTCATCACGCGCGCCATCATAGGCGAAAACAGCGTTGTCGGCGAAAAAGCCATCGTCGGGGAAAAAGCCGGAGACATCGCTGTGGTGGGCAACAACACCCATGTCAGCGCCGGCGAAAAAGTTGCCGCCGGCGTACAAGTAGGCGAGTGAGGAGGCGAAGATATGAAAACGAGCATCGTTGGACTCATCTACACGGGCGAACAGTATGAGCGCTTGGAATGCCTGACGCGGGTGCGTTCCGTTGCCGCCCTTCCGGTCCTCGGGCGCTATCGCATGATAGACTTCATGCTCTCGGGTATGGTCAACAGCGGGATCCGCAACGTGGGCATTATTTTGCAGAAGAACTATCAAAGCCTGCTGGATCAATTGGGCAGTGGTAAGGAGTGGGATCTGCATGGCAAGCGTGGCGGCATGACGCTGTTGCCTCCTTTTGCGGGGCAGCGCAACGCCTCCAATTATGAAGGCCTGCTGGATGCGCTCAAGAGCAATCTGTCGTTTCTCAGGCGCAGCCAGGAACGCTACATTGCCGTCACGGACAGCAACATCCTCTATTCCCTCGATTTTGAGGACGTCTTTAAGCAGCATTTGGAATGCAACGCGGATATCTCTCTGGTTTATACCAAAGAGCGCGAGGCGCGGCGCAATGGCGTGGGACGGTATTTGGGCGTTGGGGAAGATCACATCGTCACACATCTTGAAATTGACCCATCCATACCGCGCTACGAAAACACTTATATCGGTGTGTTCCTCATCCGCCGTGAACTCCTTATCGATTTGGTGGACAGGGCGACGTCACAACGCTTCCATCACTTTACGAGAGAGCTGCTTGCAAGAGTGTTGGCAAATGGGGAATACCGTGTCTGCGGCTACGAATACACGCAGAGGTCGTGGCTCATCGACTCGGTGGCAGCCTATTACAAGGCTAATATGGATGCGCTTGACCCTGAGGTACGCAGGATGCTGTTCAACCCCGAGCGCCCCATTTGGACCAAGCTGCGGGATGAGATGCCCACGCGGTATGCCGCAGGGGCGAAAGTGTGCAATTCCCTTGTTGCCGACGGCTGCGTTATTGAAGGTACAGTGGAAGACAGCGTAATATTCCGCGGCGTCACAGTCGCCCCGGGAGCCAGCGTGCGGGGCTGTATCATCATGCAGGACGCCATTATCAGCCGTAACGCCGAACTTGAAAACTGCATCCTGGACAAATTGACCACTGTGCGTGAAGATAAGCGCCTGGTGGCGCCATCTACCTTTCCCATTGTGGTGGGCAAAAATCTGGTGATCTAAATGGGTGCGCGCCTGATTTGACTGCGCGAAGGGTTTTGAAAGGAGTGTATACTGTTGAAGATTCTATTCACCGTATCCGAGTGCGTACCGTTCGTCAAGACGGGCGGCTTGGCAGATGTCGTGGGCGCGTTGGCCCCCGTACTGGCCGAAAAAGGACACGATGTGCGCGTTATGCTGCCCAAATATGCGGCCATTCCGGAGAATTACGTCAACCAAATGAACCACGTGGTGGACTTTGAGGTGGAATTGGGTTGGCGGCGCCAATACTGTGGTATCGAACAGCTGGATATGAACGGCGTCACCTTCTATTTTGTGGATAATCGGTATTATTTTGGGCGCAATTATATTTACGGGCTGGGTGGAGATGAGTATGAGCGTTTCGCTTTCTTCAGCCGAGCCGTGCTCAATGCCCTGCCGCTTATCGGCTTCAAACCCGATATCCTTCACGCGCACGACTGGCAGGCGGGGTTGATCCCGGTACTGCTTAACGCACACTATGCGGCTCTGCCGGCTTACAGTGGCATCAAGACCGTCATGACCATTCACAACCTCCAATATCAGGGCATTTTCGGCATCAAAGAAGTGCAGGACGTGCTGGGGTTGGAAGATGCCATGTTCACCAATGACAAACTGGAGTGTTTCGGCGCCGCAAACTTTCTCAAGGGCGGCATCGTCTACTCAGACGAGATCACCACTGTCAGTCCATCCTACGCAGAAGAGATCCAGACCGCGTACTATGGCGAAAGGCTGGATGGATTGCTCCGGGCGAAAAAAGCGCATGTGACCGGCGTTCTTAACGGGATCGATATGCAGGAATATGATCCGATGGAAGATGGATCCATTGCCCGCACCTATTCCATTGCCGATATATCGGGCAAAGCGGACTGCAAGCGCGCTTTGCAGGAGCAATTGGGGCTGCAGCAGCGGCCCGATGTGCCCATCATCGCCATGGTCGGCCGGCTCAGCAATCAAAAGGGGCTGGATTTGGTGGACTATGTCATCGCGGATATCATGCGCGAGGAAGTTCAATTGGTGTGCCTGGGCATGGGCGATTCCAGGTACGTCAATCTCTTCAGCTGGGCAGAGCAAAACTATCCCGGCCGCGTCGCCGCGCGATTTGTCATGGACCATCAATTGGCGCACCAAATTTACGCGGGAGCCGATATGTTCCTTATGCCATCGCAGTATGAACCCTGCGGGCTCAGCCAGATGATAGCCATGCGCTATGGCACAATACCCCTGGTCAGGGAAACAGGCGGACTGCGTGATACTGTGCTCAGCTACAATGAATTCACAGGCAGCGGCAATGGTTTTAGTTTCTTCAACTACAACGCGCATGATATGCTGCACACTATCCAGCGCGCGCTGCACTATTACTTTAATAAGAAAGACGTCTGGCAGATCCTTCAGGAACGCGGCATGAATGCCGATTTCTCCTGGGAACAATCGGCAGAAACCTATATCAACATTTATCATGGGCTGCTAAATGCAAAAGCCGCCGAGAGTGGCAAACCCACGCGCAAGCCACCCGTCAAGAAGAGTGCTGCCAAGGACAACAAGCCGTCAGACGATGGACCTGCAAAGAACAAGGCAACAGAGAAAAAAACGCCGGCCAAGAAGGCGGCGCGTCCCAAGGAAGCCAACTGATTTAATATGCATCGGGCATCCTCAAGCACGGGTGCCCGAGTTTCGTCTGATAACAAAAAAACCGCTGCAATAGCGGTTTTGGTGGTCTGTACTGGACTCGAACCAGTGACCCCATCGATGTGAACGATGTGCTCTACCAACTGAGCCAACAGACCAAACTAGGCATACAACCTACGGCATCAAGAAAAATACCACAAAAGCAGATGCCCGTCAAGACCAAAATTCCATTCGCGGGAGAATGCATGCGTTTTGCATTTGCTTTAGTTGTCGTTGGGCAAAACTCATGCACCTTTGAGACTGTTTGCGTTGCATGGTACCTTAGGTTGTTGTATACTATTGCTAGTCTCCAGGGGGGTAATTCCCCTACACGTTGAAGAATACCGGCTCGTGGGCCGGGAAAACAGGAGGAAATTATGGTAAGCTCCAAGAAATCTCTCAGAGTGCTCGCTTTCATGATGGTAGCGGTTCTTATGCTCGGCGTGGCGCCCGCTTCTTTGGCGGAAGCACCTGCCAAGGTAAGTATCTGGCACACGTTCACCAAGGGGCAGGAGGAATACATCAACAAAGCTGTTAATGACTTCAACGCATCCCAAAGCAACGTGGTTGTCGAAGCATTGACGCAGCCCTACGCCGGTTTTACCGATTCTGTATACAATGCCGTCAACGAAGGCATTGGTCCGGACATTATCTTCAACTACTCATCCGAAGCTGCCAAGTATGTGGATGCCGGACAGCTGGCTGACCTGTCGCAGTACATTTTTGATGACGAAATCGGGATTGAAGGCTTTGAAACATCTCTGGTCGAGGGTGTGATGAACGGCGAAGTATACGCTTTCTCCGATGGCCTCATCCATTACCTGCCGGCCTATACAACGGGACCGATTCTTTTCTACAATAGAACGATGTTCGAAGAGCTCCAGCTTGAAGTTCCCACCAGTTGGGAAGAGATGGAAGCCGTCTGCGCGATTATCAAGGACAGTAAAGATATGCCCGGCTTCGCCATGGACTCTGTGACCGACTTTGTCCAGATGTTGATTATGGAAGCCCCCAATTCCGGCTACATCGATGTCGAAAACAAGGTTGTCCTGTTTGACACGCAGGAAGTGCGCGCTCAGGTCCAGTGGATGGTCGATATGGTTACCAAAGGCTACTTCGCGATCAAGTCCTCGGGCAACTATTTCTCGGAGGATTTCAATGGCGGCATCATAGCTTCTTACATGGGTTCCAGCGCAGGGTTCCCGTACATTGCGCCCAACGGATTCGAATTCGCCATGGCTCCCGTTCCTGCCGAAAGCTGGTATCCTTCCTGGAACCGCGGTCCTATCGTTTTCTACTATGGCGATGATGCGCGTGCCGAAGGTGCTTATGAGTTTGTGAAGTACTTCATTTCCAAAGACGTCAATGCCGGTTGGGTCGAAGCCGTTATTGCACTGGCGCCCTATGCATGGACAAAAGAAGCCGATGCGTACAAAAAGTATGCCGCTGAAGATACCCCAAGCGGACAGGCCATCAAGGCTGTCGAAGCTAACCTCGGCGTGGTTGGCTCCCTGCCTGCCGTGACAGGTGCCGCGGCGATACGTGACTACCTCAAAGCCGCCATCGACAAGGCTGCCGCGGGTGAAATGACTGTGGAAGAAGCTTGGGGCGAGTGTGTCACACTGTCCAACGCTGCCTTGCAGGGCAAGTAATGTTTTCCAGGGGGGTTGCTGTTCATTCGGCAGCCCCCCTTTCTCTTTGGATTTGTCATTGCTTTGCCCGTAAACGGGTAAGGCAATGATTTTAGTACAACGCACCATATAAGCGAGGGGTATCATGCGGGTAGAGATGAAGGGCCTTACCAAGCACTTTGGGCCGACCAAAGCGGTGAACGACTTTTCGGTAGCGCTGGATGATGGGGAGCTTATCTGCCTCCTTGGCCCTTCGGGTTGCGGCAAGAGCACGGTGCTTAACATGCTGGCAGGCATACTGCCGGTAACCGGCGGCCAAATCTTTTTTGACGGTGAAGACGTAACGGCGTTGCCGCCTGAACAGCGCGGTATCGGTTTGGTTTTTCAAAACTATGCGCTGTACCCTCACATGACAGTGCTGGGCAATATCACTTTCCCCTTGGAAATCCAGAATGTGCCAAAGGATGAACGCATCCGTCGCGCGACCCAGATGGCACACCTGATGCACATGGAGAAGTTGCTGGACCGCAAACCCAAGCAATTGTCGGGCGGGCAGCAGCAGCGCGTCGCGATCGCGCGCGCACTGGTAAAAAATCCCAGACTGCTGCTGCTGGACGAACCGCTGTCCAACCTGGACGCGCGGCTGCGGCTGGAAATGCGGGAGGAGATCCGGCGCATTCAGCTAAAGACGCAGGTGACGACCATTTTTGTCACGCACGATCAGGAAGAAGCCATGTCCATATCCGATCATATCGTGCTCATGAAGGACGGCTACTTGCAGCAGTACGATAAACCGCAAGAACTCTACAATGAACCCGACAACCAGTTCGTCGCAGACTTTTTGGGCAATCCGCCCATCAATAATTTTCCGGGTATCGCCGGGGATGGCCATTTTATTATGGCAAGCGGCGCTAAGTTCCTGTGTCCCGGTATCCAGCGCGTACCGCAAGGACGCGCCATCAATCTGGCGGTGCGGTCGGAAAGCTTTGTGGCCCAGGAGCAGGCGGCGCCGCAGCACATGGCGGCCGCCGTGGAAAGCCTTTATCAACTGGGCAAGGAAGAAATGGCTTTGCTGGAATTTGGCGGGACGTCTTTCCGTGCTTACATTGCATATGAAATAGGGATCAAGCCGGGCCAGACGCTTCATTTGAGCCTCAAGGAGCGCGGCGTGTTCTTCTTTGATGCGGCAACGGGGGATAGGTACTGATGACGCAGAAACAAACGGCGGGCAATCTGTTTGTTCGGCCCAAGCGGCATTGGGGAGCAAAGCGGATTATCATTCATATAGCTGTTTTTACGCTTGTCGGCACCTTCATCCTGAGTGCCGGGATTTTTGGCCGGGTTACGCTAAAAGGCAGGGCGGACGAGTATCTTGTCAGCACCCGCGTGGATACACTGCATTTGGACGGCATGGATGCGATAAAAAGCGCCATGCAATCTGTGGTGGATGATGCTGCTGTGCGACGCGCCGTGGATCAGGCGGCAACGTCCAGAAAACGAACACTCAAAACGACCATCATCCGCATGATTGCACAGGGGGAAGAGGACGCCGCTGTCCTGCAGGCGGTGGCGGACGCCATGCTCACTGCCGCGCAGGATAGGATTGAAGATCATGGTGCCTATTTAGCGGTGGAAAAGGCGTTGGGCGAACAGCTCGATGGGATCAAGGCTTCCATCAGCGAATTGTCAAATGAACGGCTGCCTCAAATCACCCTGACAGATGTGCGAAAGGCTTTGTCGGTCACCACGCAGTATTATCCCTTTATGTTTTACCATGTGGCGCTGATCACCGCGGGGTCGGCGCTGCTCCTTGCGGCGGCAGTACTGCTTTACATCTGGATACGGTTTGATGAAGAAAACAAGAGGCGCGTGGCAGAGTGGCTGGAGCCCATGGACTATCTGGCACCCTTCATGGTGGGCATATTGTTATTCACCTTATACCCCGTGGTGCGCGTCGTCGTAATGAGTTTTCAGGAGCGTTTTCGGCTGGACGGCTCCTATACCGGTTGGGGTATCGGCAACTATGAATACGTACTCAAGGGTATTGAAGGTACCTCCAATTACTTTGTGCAGGGCGTGCGGAACACGGTACTGTACGTGCTGTATACCGTGCCCGCGTCCACGGCGCTCGCCATCGTGATCGCGTATTTGCTCAATCAGAAATTGCGCTTGTCCGCCCTTTTTCAGACCGCATACTTTCTCCCTATGGTCACTTCCATCACGGCGGTGGGCCTTGTGTGGCGGTGGATATTCAACCGAGACTTTGGCGTACTCAATGCACTGCTGATGCTCTTTGGAATGGACAAAATTAATTGGCTGCAGGAAGCGGCGAACTCCCTGATGGTCATGGTTATCTTTGGCATTTGGAATACTCTGCCTTTTACCATTATCCTGCTGCTCAGCGGCCTTCAGAACATTGATGAGGCCTACTACACCGTTGCCAGGGTGGACGGCGCGAAAGCTTTGCGCATCTTCAGGCGCATCACCGTGCCGCTGCTGGCACCCACTATCGGGCTGGTACTGACCATCAACAGCATTTCCGCGTTCAAGGTATTTGCTGAGGTAACCGTGCTGTTTAACGGCAGCCCGGGACCCGCCTACAACATGTATACGGTGGTGTATTACATCTACGAGATGATGCACCAGCGGCTGGAGCTCGGCCGCGCGGCGGCGGCTGCCATCGTTCTTTTCGTGTTCATTTTCCTTTTCACCGTGGCGCAGCGCTACATTCAGCGAAAGTGGAATTACGTGTAAAGGAGGATGAATATGGATAAACGCGGCAAAAAAATCGCAGGCACGATGCTGTACGTTCCCGGCGTCCTCCTGATGGTGTTGGGGATCATCTACTTGCCAATCACGGCAAGTATGTCATTGGCTGTCGCGGCTGCCCTTGGGGGTGCGGCCATGACAGCAGCGGGGCTGTATCTGAACCATTCACACAAGACAAAAACCCTGACGGCGCGGACTGTCCGTTATGTGTTGCTGTCCCTTGGCGCGGTCATTATGATGTTTCCCTTTTACTGGATGTTATCTTCTGCTTTCAAGACGTCAGCGGAAATGAATCTTTTTCCTCCCAGCATGGCCCCCAACAATTGGTTTGACTACGGTAATTTCGTGGTGGCGTTTGAAACCGCCCCCTTCGCGCGGTACTTCATGAACTCCGTTATTGTAGTATTGTCCAGCGTTGTCATCACGGCATTCACGACGATCCTGGGTGCCTTCGCGTTTTCCCGGCTCAAGTTTCCAGGCAAGGAGATCCTGTTTTCCCTTCTGCTGAGCATGATGATGGTGCCCTTTGAGATATTGGTCATTACCAATTACCAGACCATCGTCAAGATCGGGCTTAGCGACACGCTGTACGCGCTGGTCCTGCCCTTTATCAGCAGCATTTTTTACACCTATATTCTGCGCAATTTCTTTTCATCCATCCCCGACGGGCTGTATTGGTCAGCGCGGGTGGACGGTTGCACCAACTGGCGTTATCTGTGGAAGATCATGGTGCCCATCGGGCGGCCGGCGCTTATGACCATCATCCTGCTCAACGCAATGGCGTCCTGGAACAGCTTCATGTGGCCGCTGCTGGTTATCAAGAGGGATACGAACCGCACACTGCCCTTTGGCTTGTATTCTTTTACAACTGAAGTGGGCGCCAACAATGAACTGCTCATGGCGGCCTCCTCAGTGGTGGTGATGCCTATGATCCTGTTGTTCTTCCTCGCCAGAAAACAGATCGTCAACGGCGTAGCGCGCGGCGGCATCAAGGGGTGACAAGGGGATCGATGCTGAAACTCGTTGTGGGCGCCCCGTTTTTCGCAGGACGCCATCGAACCGGGGCATCGGAATCACGCAAAGAGCCGCCCCCGCCAAGGAACGGCCCTGGTGCTGACTGACAGCGGAAACGTGAATTTTGAGTTTATCTCATGAGAGGGAATGGGTTTGCCCATGCGCGCAGGCTGTTTTCGTCTTCCAGAACAACACGGATATAGGTCTCTTTCCACTGAGGCTGTAACGCGTATTCAGCGTAGATGATGCCATCCCCCTCCACGCAGCGGGCGGGGGCGTACGGCGCGTTGGTATGGAACACAACGCGCCGTACCTTGCTGCAGTAAACACGCACAATATCGTTTTCGTAGGATATCTGCGTGAATCTCGGCCCCTGCGAGGCATAAAAAGCGCGGTCCTTCAGCGCTCGCGTGAGCGCCAGGGCCGTGTTTTCGTGGGCATTGACCATAGTAAAAGAACAGCACGCGTCCCCGTTGTACCAATGCGCGTCGTCCGACGCGGTAGTGGGGAGTAAGAGGCCATGGGTGGCGGCAACGTCAAGCAGGGAAGTCGAATCTGCCCGGTCCGGGTTCCAGGGCGGCCTGGAGGTGCTGTTGAAAATTTCGGCGGCAGCCAGGTTTTTAAGGGAAAGAATCATCTCCAAAGTATTCAGCGACCAATTCGGATGCGCCAGGATGGCTTCGCCGCCAAAATGGCGAATGGCGTCGATGCCTGCTTGCGGCCCGGAAGTCCAGGGGGCTGTTTCGACGCCGCGTGTCATCCCGATACCCAGCAAATGGATAACCTGCAAGGGCATTGTGTAGTCCAGTTCGATGCCGGGCAGAAGAAGCATGTTTTTGTATATATCCTGATCGGCCGTGCACTTGCGGTGGTCGGTAATGGCCAAAAAATCATACCCGTTGCCGGCGTAAAGTGCCTTCACCTCTTCAGGGGTCAGTCTGCCGTCGGACATAGAGGTGTGGGCATGCAGATTGCCTTTGTAAAAGTTCTTACCTTCATCAAACAAAAACATGGGTGTCCACCTTTCTTGCGGCTGAACCGCATGCATGCATGATACCATCGGCCGGACCTTGTCCGCAAGAGCTTTGCAGTGACGCTAATCTTTACGCTGGCAAGGTTTTATGCTATACTTCGTGCAGTATCCATACGTGTCGGAGGTCGGAATGGACTTCATTGAAGTTATTGAAAGCAAGAAGCTGGGCAAGAAGCTGACGGACGAACAGATCGATCTGTTCGCCCGTGCCGCCGCATCCAAAGATGCCAAAGATTATCAGCTGGCTGCCCTCCTGATGGCTATCCGCCTTAACGGTATGGATGCGCGCGAAACCGCGTCGCTTACCATATCTATGGCACGCACCGGGGATATGCTTAAGCCCGATGTTGGGGGCATTCCTGTAGACAAGCACTCCACCGGCGGCGTCGGGGATACGACTACCTTGGTGCTGGTGCCGCTGGTGGCAGCATGTGGTGGCAAAGTGATCAAGATGAGTGGCCGGGGTTTGGGCCACACCGGGGGCACCATCGACAAGATGGAGAGCATCCCCGGCATGCGCGTGGAACTGCCCGAAGAAGAGTTTATTGCCATTGCCAGGCGTGTGGGCTGCTGCGTTGTGGGACAGACAAGTGAATTGGTCCCCGCGGACAAGCGGCTGTATGCGCTGCGGGATGTAACCGCCACAGTTGATTCAATCCCCCTGATTGCGTCCAGTATCATGTCCAAGAAACTGGCCGGCGGCGCACAGGGCATCGTGCTGGACGTTAAAGTGGGCAGCGGTGCTATCATGAAAACGGTGGAACAGTGTATCGCGTTGTCCCAAATGATGGTGGATATCGGTGTACGCAGCGGCCGCGATGTGGTTGCCCTTATTACCCACATGTATGAACCGCTGGGGTCGCACGTCGGCAACGCACTGGAAGTAAGGGAAGCGATCGACGTTTTGTCCGGGCGGACAAGCGGTCCGCTGCTTGAAGTCTCTTTGCTGCTGGGAGAACAGATGCTGATATTGTCACGCTTGGCGGATGACGCGGCGTCGGCAAGAGCCATGCTCCTCAAGAAGCTGGAAGACGGCAGCGGTCTTGCCAAACTGCGCGAAATGATCCAAGCGCAGGGCGGAGACGGCAGGGTGTGCGATAACTTAAGCCTGTTGCCCCAAGCGCAGGCACAAATGCCCGTTCTATCCCGAGCCGACGGCCATATCTCGGCGGTGGACGCTGAAACCGTAGGACGTGCCGCGCAGTCATTGGGGGCCGGACGCCGGACCAAAGAAGACATCATTGACCCGGCCGTTGGGCTGGTTATGCATAAACGCATTGGGGATTTCGTGTGCCGGGGAGAAACGGTTGCCACATTATTCGTCAATGATCCCAAGAATGCCAAAACCGCTGCGGACTTGGTGCTCGGAGCCATTACCCTCAGCGACGGACCCGTAAAGACTGCGCAGCTTCTCTTTGCGCAAGTAACTAAAGACAGGACGGTTACTTACACATGAAAAACAGAATACCAAAAATACTACTGGTTGGACTGGCAATCATTTTGCTGGTCATCGTCATAGTCCTCTTAATCAATAAGGTGCCCGAACAGGAAGCACCTCCGACCGTTACGACGGAAACAACGCAGCGGCCTACGCAGGCTTTGACCGATTCACCTACCGTTGAGCCGATCGAAGTGGAGACTGAAGCACCAGAGGATGTTTCAACTGAAGTTCAAACCGAAGCACCGATAGGGGATTCAGTGGTTGTAGAAGATATCCCTAACTACTTTGGATTGGTTAATACTACTGACATCTACGGCGAACCATTTGATCCCGCTCAGTTTGCAGACATGCCTATCATCATCAATATTTGGGCGGATTGGTGCGGCCCGTGCTTGAGCGAGATGCCCGCACTTGAAATTCTGGCAGAAGAATATAAGGATCGCGCCATGCTGGTGGGACTGCTGGCCGAAGGCGTGGAAGTGACGGCAGAGAATACGCTGGCGGTTGTGCAGGACAAGCTGGACGGTGCGCAAAAGGTCTATGAATCGCTGGCGATCACCTATCCAACTATCGTGCCGGACGAATTTCTTTACACCATCATGAGTCAGACAGGCCTCAAGGCGTTCCCGACGACGTGGTTTGTGAATGCGGACGGCTACATTATCCATATGGTGGAAGGTTCCATGTCGGAAGACAATTGGCGCAAAACCTTCGACTCAGTCTTGGAGTTTATCGAAAATCAGCCGGAGGTGACGGATGCTCCGTAAGCGGGCGTGGGCGGGATTGATGGTGATAGGCGCCGCACTGGTTATCGTGGGTGTGGCGCGGGGTGAGACTGTGGTCGTGCTGCAAAAGGCGATACGCATTTGTTTGGAGTGCATTGGCATTGGATAAAGGAACAGTCAGAAAGCACATCAAGTATCGCTACATTATTCAGCTGTTTTTTGCGGCTGTCACCAACAGCTATGTGACGGGGTTTGCCGCCGGCAAGATCTATCAGGGAAACTTGAAGCTGCTGTGCCACCCCGGTCTCAACTGCTATTCGTGCCCGGGCGCGGTATTGTCTTGCCCCATCGGCGCGCTGCAGGCGGTTATCGGCAGCCGCGCATTTTCATTTTCCGCCTACGTGTTTGGAACGATACTGGTGTTCGGTGCGCTCATGGGGAGAGCGGTTTGCGGTTTCTTGTGTCCCTTCGGACTTATTCAGGAAGGGCTTTACAAAATTCCCTTTCCAAAGAAGATCAACCGCTTCAGGGGGGACAGGCCGCTAAGGCGGCTCAAGTATGTGATGCTGCTCCTATTGGTCGTTATTCTTCCCATGACGATCAACAACGCCGCAGGCAACGCCACGCCATACTTTTGTAAGCTAGTATGCCCCGCGGGGACGCTGGAAGGCGGCGTGCCGTTAGTGCTCCTAAGCCGGAGCGGCGGTACGGCGCTGTCAGCGGGCGGGTTTGAAGGGCTTTCGGGTCTCAGTGAAAGCATCGTGCGGCCGGGTGTGATAAATGTTCCCACCACAGGATATCAGATCGGTCTTTTGTTCTGGTGGAAGTTTTCCATTTTGGCGGCCGTCATCCTGCTGTCGATCATCAATTATCGACCCTTTTGCAAGTATCTGTGTCCGCTGGGTGCTTTGTACGGGATGCTCAATCCGGTGGCCCTGTACCGTTTGCGACTGGACGGGGATGCATGCATCCATTGCGGCAAGTGTTCCAAGGCGTGCAAAATGGCCTTGGATCCCGTGCGGGAAACCAATCACTCGGAATGCGTGCGCTGCGGGGATTGCGTGAAAGTGTGCCCCACGGGCGCACTGGATATGGGGTTTGGAGATGGAAAACTAACGAAACTGAATGAAACACGGCACCATAATGCAGCCACAGCCCGGGCGGGCGGAAAGGAACGACAATGAAAAAGTTGCTTGTATTCATACTCGTGCTCGCACTGATGATCCCCGCGGCCGCGGAAAATTCGGCGGCGCCAAAACCCCTTGAGGTGGAGGAGCTCAACGCCTGGACACAAAGCCTTTTGGAGCGCGCCATTAGTGATAAGCTGCAGGTACTAGACACACCCGAAGGGCTGCAAGCGCATGGGCGCGGCTATTCCGTATTCCCCGCCAGCCGGGATCTGAGCCCGGATACGCTTTTGCTGGGCGCTGTGATCGACGGTGAGTCCATCGGTGTGCAAGGGCTTACCGGCCCGCGCGTGAGCTTGGTGACCCAGGCGGTGGAGGCCATTTTGGCAGCGTTCCCCAATGATAACCCATCCCTCATGGGAAGCGAGGAAGCGGCGGTACTCTATCTGCGCGGCGCCTTTCCCCAGCCGGTTCTGACCGGCATGGTATACAGGGACGGTCAAAACATCACGCTGGTGGAATTTGCTATTTTCACGCCCAATACGCACTCCGTTGATCGCTCCGGTATTCATTTTACCGCGCAGGATGGCTTCATTACCGCCATTCGCTATTTCGGCGCCGAGAGCGTTCCTATGGCAGAAGCAACGCAGCATCTGAACGACCTGGCGGCGCTGCAGGAGGAGAAGGCGTATTTTTCTTTCGATACGTCCAACCCGTCTCAAATGCAGCGGGAGGATCTCGTCTTTGGCGGACTGGACTTTTTGGATCTGGATCCAATAACCGCCGTTGGCGTGTTTGGTGAGCCCGTAGCGACGGAAACAGCGGAAGATTCCAACGGCGACCGGATTGAGATCGTACAGTGGGAACCATTGAACATCACCTTCATTTATGACAAGGACGGCAATTTCCTGCGCGCACAGCAGGCAACAGTGCATGGAATGCTGGAAGGTCCGCGCGGCTTGCGCCTTGGGGAGGGCATGCTCAAAGTGCTGTACCGTTTCTTCAACGAATCAGAAACCTTGAATACCGCCCAAGTGGCGCTTTACGGAGATACCGAAAACACCCGGGAACCATACGGCGTGCTGCTGCAGGATGAGGGCACCGGTACCCTGCATTATTCGGTACCGATGGGAGAAGGATCCGTGCTGTTCAGCTGTCTGTTTCTGGATGAGGAACTGGTCGAGATGAGTTTCACCAGGCAATGATTTGCTTGGGTCCCGGGGCGCGAAGACGCGCCCCGCCTTTTGCTGTAAACACCTTAGTATGGAGGAGCCGCGATGAAGATCGATCTGACCTGTCCTGTAGAACTCTGGCACTTCAAACTGCCGAGCGAGCGGAATTCTTTTGTATCCCTTCAATTGTTCAATTTGGGGGATAAGACGGTCAACAGTATTCAGGCGGCCTATTTGTGTTTTGACGAACATGGTGAAAGGCTGTCGCGCCAATTGGAGAGGGTGCAGGGCCTTCGTGGTGAAGTGCGCAGTTCGTTTGAAATGCAGGTGCTGATCGAAGACGGCTTAAGGGCGTCGAGCATGGAGTTCATTATTGAGCGCGTCTGGTTCGATGATGGCACCATCTGGCGGCGCAATCCCGGCGGCATGACGGAATACGCGCCCAATTTTCTTCCGCGGGGACGGCGCCTGGAGGTACTGCAATATTTGGCCGGGACTGACGCGCTGGGCTATCCCAGCGATCAGGGGGCGGTGTGGGTGTGTGTTTGCGGACGGCCCAACCCTGCCAGCCGGACGGATTGCGCCAGGTGCGAGCGCGACAAGCATGCGACATTTACGCAGTATAATGAAGCCGCGGTGGAGAAAATCATCTTCGAGAGGCAGAGCGCTCTGGAAGAAAAGGCGCGCAAAGCCCGTGAAGAAGCCGGACGCATGCAACAGGAGCGCGAAGAACATGAGTTCAAGCAAAGAAAACGCCGCAAGCGCATTACGGCAACCCTGATCACGACGCTTGTTTTGGCCGCGGCGGCGTACGGTATTTACTTCCATGCCATCCCCGCGTACCGCTACTATCAGGCGGACAAGCATATCCAAACAGGCGAGTATGAAAAGGCAAAAGCCGCGTTCCTTGAAATCGCCACTTACAGTGACAGCTTGGAGCGCGTGAATGAAGCGAACTACAAAAGCGCTCTTGAGTCCATGGAAACAGGTACACTTACCTCTCTTTTGACCGCGCAGGAAGGCTTTGACCTTCTGGGCGATTACCTGGACAGCGCTGCCCTGGCAATGGAAGCGCGCTATTTGCGTGCCGAAGCGCTGCTTCGTGCCAAGACGTTTAATGAAGCCATCGTGCTGTTTGAAGAACTGGGCAGTTATAAGGAGGCTGAGAACAGAGTACTGCAAAGCCATTATGAATGGGCGCAGGATATGCTCTCGAGGCTCGAGTATGATGCGGCGCGCGAGAGGTTCTTGTCGCTGGGCGATTATGAGGACAGCGTGCTTATGGCGCAGGAGTGCCTTTTCAGGCCCGCTCTTGCGGCCATGGAAGACAAGGATTATGCTGAAGCCATAAGGCTGTTTACCCTGTTGCCCGAAAGGCAGGACGCGCGGCTCAAGTTGCCCGAAGCGCACTACTTGTGGGGAGATCAGCTTTTTGTTCAAAGTGAATACGATCTGGCGGCGGAACAATTCCTGTCTGCCGGGGATTACAAAGACGCGTGGCGGCGCGCGACGGAGTGCCTCTACCAGCCGGCGGTAGAGAAGTTTGAAGCGGGGGAATATGCTCAGGCGAAGGAAATGTTTGACAAGATCCCCACTTTTGAAGACGCAGCGCGTTTGAGTGAAGAGAGTTCCTATCAGATGGGTGTCCTTGCCCTCAAGGCAGGCAACCATGAAGAAGCCATTGCCCACTTTGAACAAGCGCCCGGAGTTGCTTTGGCGCAACAATTGCTGAAGGAAGCCAACTACCAGGCGGGGCTTAATCAGCAGCAGGCGGGTGGTTATGAGGCGGCTGCGGAATACTTCCGCGCAGCGGGAGACTATCAGGACGCCGTCGTTTTGTCACAGGAAGCGCTTTACACTGCGGGCATCGCGGCGTCCAACGCCAAGGACTTTGTCAAAGCGGTGGAAGTTTTCCTAAGCCTTGGAGAGTATTCCAACAGCGCGGAAGAATTGCAGCGCGCAATGTACAATCGCGCGGTAACGGCGCTGGAAAACGAGGAATATGAAAGCGCTGTGCAGCAGTTTTCGGCTCTGGATGATTACGAAAAGAGCGCGGAGCACTTGCGGGAAGCCAAGTATCAATTGGCCCTGCAATCTTTGCAGCAAGGCGATACGGCGGATGCGGCCACGCAGTTCAGCGCGCTGGGAGACTATAAGGACGCCGGGGAACAGTATAAGGAAAGCGTCTATCAGAAAGCCAAAGAGCTGCTTGATAATGAACAGCCTGTTGCAGCTTCCCCCCTGCTAAGCGAGATACAGGGGTACAAGGACGCGACTGATTTATTCCAATCAGTGACCTACGCGGCAGCGCAAAACTTGGAGATATCAGGCGACCTGGGACGTGCGGCGGAACTGTTCGCGAGCCTTGGAGACTATCAGGACGCGCGCGAACAGAGCGAAGCTGCTTATGATGCCTACTACCAGGAAGCCTATGAGCGGGCGCAGCAGGCCATCACGGCGAGGGATTACAAGACAGCCATCGAGGCGCTGGCACCGCTCGATCGGGAAAATCCCGGCGAAAAGTACAGCAATGTGGATGTGATGTACAAAGATGCCGTATACCGCCACGCGGAAGAACTCTATGAGCAGGGCAAGGCTTACGAAGCGCTTCCCTTTTATCGCAGCATCGCGGATTATCGGGACGTGTCCTCCAAGAAGCTCACGCGCTACGCTTACCGCATACTGGGTAAGTGGGAAAGCACCAAGGGTGTGCTGATGGAATTCAGGGAAGACGGCAGCTGTACCATCGATGGACGCGAAATGTTTTTCCTGGCGGCGCTTTATCGCTTGTCTACCGGGGATTTGCCCGGCGAGCTTTCCTATACCCACAATATCGTCCGCTTGACTGACACGGGCATGACCCTGCGGGATGAAAGTACACAAAAGATTTTCAAAATGACGAGGGCTGATTAATGCAGCACCTGATTGCCCGTTACAAAAAGGCGATAGAGGGGGAAGGAGAAAGTTACATACCCGCGCTGGACGGTGTGCGCGCGTTGATGGTGCTGCTGGTCGTTTCCTTTCACATTTGGCAGCAAAGTTGGCTTACACCCGTTATTGCCTTAGGCGGTATTCACTACAGCGCGGATTACATCCTGCGCTCGGGCTATCTGTGGGTGGACGGTATGCTCCTGCTTAGCGGGTTCCTGCTGTATTTGCCTTTTGCCTATGCCAAGGAAAAAGGCGGTCCGTCCCCACAGGTTGGACACTTCTACCTTGGCCGCATTGCGCGGATTGTGCCAAGCTATCTTTTGAGCATTTTGGTTATGCTGCTGGCGGTTGCCCTGCCGCGCCAAGCCTACTCAAACACGGGAGACATGGCGAAAGATCTCTTGGCGCACCTGTCTTTCACGCATAACCTGTTCAGACAGACCTACTACGCGACACCGCTTAACGGCGCCCTGTGGACGCTGGCTGTGGAAATGCAGTTCTACCTCGTTTTTCCTTTATTGGGGCGTGCTTTTCGCAGGCAGCCTGTTATCACCTACGTGAGCATGACGGGCGTGGCGTTTCTTTTTAGGGGGTACGCCGCTCAGCTGCCTGATACGGGTATGTGGTTTAACCAGATGCCCGCTTTTTTGGATGTCTATGCCAACGGTTTTGTGGCAGCGTCAGTTTTTGTGTCTCTAAAAAAACGCATGAAAGAGGACAAGTGGACGCGCATACTGTTGTCAGTGTGCGCCGCTGCCGCTGTACTCATTATCCTTGACATGTGCTGGAAGCAATCGATGGAATCGGGGCAGCAGCAGATCCGACTGGGGCAAATGCGCAGGCGCTATCCTTTGTCGGTTTTCATCGCGTTATTAATGGTGGGCGTTTCGCTGGGACTGGGCGGCATACGCGTCATGCTGGGCAACCGCATTACACGCGTGTTGTCGCAAATATCCTACCAGATGTACATCTGGCATCAGGTGCTGGCGGTGCAGCTTAGGCGCTGGGGCGTTCCGCCAAGTAATAGTGCCACCCCCAATGTGGATCAGGAGAGGACCTGGCAAGTGGGTTATGTGATCATTTGTTATGCGGGCGCCCTGATCATATCTTGCCTGGTGACTTATCTGTTTGAACGCCCCATTGTCAGGCGGTTTAGAAAACTAAAGTAAACGTGGAGGATTATTATGAGGGACGATCGACTGAAAAAGCTCGTAGACCAGTTGGTGGAATACTCTTGCGACGTGCAGCCGGGGGAAAGGGTGTTGATTGAAGATCGCGGCATCGCGCCGGACTTTGACGCGGCATTGGTTGAAAAGATATATGCTGTAGGCGGTATCCCGCTTGTGCAATTGGTCGATCTTAAGGTTGATCGCGCGATGATGATGGGCTGCACAAAGGAACAGCTTGAGTGGGTGGCGGATATCGATGCCGAACGCATGGCGGGATGTCAGGCGTATATTGGTATCCGCGGGGGCGGAAACGCTTCTGAAAGCGCCGACGTGCCAAGCGAAAAGGGCAAACTGTACGCCCTCCACTATGCAAAGAAGGTCCACAGCGAGATCCGCGTGCCCCACACCAAGTGGGTGGTATTGCGCTATCCGACCGACGCCATGGCGCAAAAGGCGGGCATGAGCACCGAAAAATTCGAAGATTACTTTTTCCGTGTCTGCAACATGGATTACTCCAAAATGAGCCGCGCCATGGACGCGTTGGTCACGCGCATGATGGCGACAGATAAGGTGCGCATACAAGGCCCGGGAACGGATTTGACTTTTTCCATCAAAGGGCAGCCTGCCATCAAGTGCGACGGCAAACTCAATATCCCCGATGGTGAGGTGTTTTCCGCGCCCATACGCGACAGTGTATTTGGCACACTACAGTTTAATACTCCCTCCGCCTACCAGGGCGTAACGCATGAGAACATCCTTTTGACTTTTGATAAGGGGCAGATCGTTAAAGCGACAGGCAGCCATGAAGCGCTGCTCAACCAAATTCTGGATACCGATGAAGGTGCCCGGTATATCGGCGAATTCGCCATCGGTGTGAACCCCTATATCACCACGCCCATGAAGGACACATTGTTTGATGAAAAGATCGCCGGATCCTTCCATTTCACGCCCGGCAACTGCTATGACGAATGCCCCAACGGGAACCACAGCGCCATCCATTGGGATCTGGTGTGCATCCAAGCGCCGGAATATGGCGGAGGCGACATGTTTTTTGACGGGCAGCTCGTTCGCCATGACGGTCTTTTTGTAACGGAAGGTCTTCTGGGGCTCAATCCCGACAATCTCAGGTAGTGACCGGCTGACAGATGTCAAGGGCCAATAGGCGAGAAGCTGAAATATCTTGCCGTCGCCGCTATCCTTGACAGGAAACGTTTCGTTGCCGTGAAGGGTTTTATACGGTGTCCTTGACGAAATCACCGTAAATGCATTTTGCGAGGAGAATTTATGCGCTGCGAACAAATCAAGGTGCCGCTAAAGGGTGCCGCTCCTGATGCTGTATTGTCCACGTATATTTTGGATAACCATGAAGAAGTGGACATCGCGCGGAAAAGGCCGCTTATCCTCATTTGCCCGGGTGGCGGGTACCAATTCCGCTCGTTCCGCGAAAGCGAGCCGGTCGCTGTACGCATGCTGGGGTTGGGATATCACGCCGCGGTGCTCCGGTATGATGTGGCGCCCGTTACGTTTCCCGCGCAGCTGCTGCAGACGTTGGGCGCCATCGCTTGTGTCAGGCGCCATGCCGAAGAATGGAATGTTGATGATAACAAGATCATCCTGATGGGCTTTTCCGCGGGGGGGCATCTTGCCGCGTCGGCGGGGGTCTTCTGGTCCCGCCCGCACTATTCCCGGCTGCTTGATCTGACGCCTGCTGAAGTGCGACCGGGTGCGCTGGTATTGTCCTACCCCGTTATCACCGGCGGGGAACACGCGAACCGCCCTTCTATCGACAATCTTCTGGGCGATACGAACAGAATGTATCTGGATACCGTATCACTGGAAAATCAGGTAAATGAACAAGTTCCGCCTTGCTTTATATGGCATACGGGGGATGATGCGGTCGTGCCTGTGGAAAATGCCATCCTGTTGGCTTCCGCGCTGCGCAAAAGCGGCGTTCCCTTTGAACTGCATATTTTCGCCGAGGGCCCGCACGGCCTCAGCCTGTCCAATCAGGAAGTCTACGGAACAAATCACAGCGAAAGCATACGCCCTCGTGCCGCGAAATGGGTCGGACTCATGGACGCCTGGCTTAGGCAGTTGTGATAAATCGTTTGGGGCTGTACGTGCATGTCCCTTTCTGCGCGAAAAAATGTGCGTATTGTGATTTTCCTTCCTGGCCTGGCAAACTGGCTCTGCAAGCGCAATACGTTTCCCGCGTGCGCGAAGAGATCCTTCGGCGCGGACGCGAAGCCGGGCGGCCGCCTGCCGACACCGTCTTTTTTGGCGGAGGTACGCCATCCCTCATCAGACCGGAGCTTCTTGGCCTATTGCTCAAGTCGCTTTACGAGGCTTTTGACATAGCGCCCGATGCCGAAATTACCTGCGAAGCCAACCCCGGCATGTTGTCTCACGCGTTTCTGGACGCGGCGGTATCAGGCGGCGTCAACCGCTTGTCTATCGGCGCGCAAAGCAGTCACGAACAGGAACTAAGGGTCCTGGGCAGGCAGCACGATTGGGAGAAAGTTCAGCAGGCGGTACACGACGCGACTTCTGCCGGTATCAGCAACGTCAATATCGATCTGATGTTTGGCCTGCCGGGGCAGAGCAGGGCGTCCTGGGAAGAGACCCTCCTGCGCACTTCGGATCTTCCGCTTGAGCATATAGCCTGCTATGGGCTCATCATAGAAGACAACACCCCGCTCAAAGCGCGTTTTGACCGTGGGGAACTCCAATTGCCCGAGCCGGAAGAAGAGCGCGAAATGTACAACTTGGCTATCAGCCTATTGAAGAGCCGGGGAATACATCAATACGAGATCAGCAATTTTGCCCGCCCCGGTTCCGAATGTCGCCATAACATTGGCTGCTGGACACGCGTGCCGTATTTGGGCTTCGGGTGCGCCGCGCACAGCCTCCGGGATACCGGGACCCGCCTGCAGAATCCCGACTCCCTTGACGACTACCTGGCCAATTCAGAGGCGGGACAAATCCACTTGGACAAGCAGGAACAGATGTTTGAACAAATGATGCTGGGGCTGAGGATGACGACAGGCGTCAGTGACGAAGCGTTCCAAAAAGCCTTTGACATCGGCATTGCGCGGGCGTTTGGCAAGCGGCTCCACCCTTCCCTAAGCCGAGGCCTGACACGGTGGACGGATGACGGTTTCTTTTGCCTGACTGACAAGGGTATGGACCTCATGAACACGGTGCTCCTTGACTTGATGCCGTAACGTGCCCTAAAATGAATGTGTGAGTGCAATAAACCGGCCTGTTCATCCGTTAGATGGGTAAGCACGAACCGGAGGAGGAAACCCCATGAATCGTATCAATAGATTTCTGGCCGTTTTTTTGGCGGCGATCCTGATAATGTCTTTAGTCCCCATCACACAGGCGAAAGCGGAGCATCGCCTGTTTGCCATGGTCAGCGGCACCTCAAGCCTCAATGTGCGCAGCGGCCCGGGTACGGGCTATTCGTGGCTGGGACGTGTTAAAGGCGGCGGATGGGTGGAAGTGCTGGAAAATTACGGGGATTGGTATTTGGTGAATGTGTTGGCCCAATCCCTCACGGGGTATGTGAGTTCGCGGTACCTCAAGACTGCGGGGGGAAGCGGTGCTGGCGGAACAGCCATTGTCAATAACCCCGTACCCGGCCAATTTCTTAATTTGCGGCAATACCCTTCCTTGACAGCCCCGGTTTTGGGCATTTATTATAACGGCGCAGTCGCCTCGGTGCTGTCGGAAAGCGGCGGGTGGTATTATGTGCAGATCGAAGGCAAGCTTGGTTATTTCAGGGGCGAGTACCTTTTGTTTGCAGGCGGAAGCGGCTCTTCCAAAGCCGGCAGCGTATATTCCGCCAACGGCGGTTCCGTTAACCTTCGCTCCGGCCCCGGCTATGGCTTTTCCGTGCTTGGCCAATATCGTCCCGGCACTTCGGTTTCCGTTCATTTGCAGGGTGACCCTTTCTGGTACATTACTGTTGGCTCGCGCAGCGGCTTTATGGATAAGAAGTTTCTGCGTCTGGGCAGCGGCGGCGGTGATGGAGGCGGCGGCGCTGCCGGTACCGGCATTGTCACCCATACGGGTAGGCGCCTAAACTTAAGGGAACAACCTTCCACGTCTGCGCGCGTTATTGGGCAGTACGCGGGGGGAACGGAACTGATCATCGATTCTCAGGGCGTTGATTGGTGCCGCGTCACCGTGCCCTCCACCGGCGCCAAAGGCTATATGATGTCGCGGTATCTGACCCTCTACGGCGTGCCCGGGGTCTCGACGCGGCGCGTTGTGCACCCCGATGCCACTTTTGTCAATTTGCGCACGCAACCCAGCCAGGCATCCGGCGCTGTCATCGTGCGTGTACCGCACGGCAGTATCGTCAACGTCGTTGCACCGGACGGCGCCTGGACCAAAGTTCGTTACAACACCTATACCGGCTTTATGATGAGTTATTTTCTCAAATAAGTGCCCTTCTATCACATTTTCCACAGAGGAAAGGATCATATGAAGAGATTCTTCGCTTTACTCACCGCTATGCTGCTGATGGCGGCGACAGGGTCTGCCCAGACATTCTCGTTTGAGGACGTTTTTACTCAGGACATCGTTATCACCGACAATAGCTACACAAGCCCCAATATTGCCATTGAGATACATGTTGGCAGAGAGTATGACGCTGATTATTACGCCGCGGAAGTATATATCAGGGATTTGTCCTCCCTGCGTCACGGCTTTGGCAACGGCAAGTGGCAGGGCGGTCAACAGCGCATGTCCGCCTTGGCGGAGGATCTGGGCGCGGTACTTGCCATAACCGGCGATAACGCGCACAACTTTAGTGTCGGGCATGTCTTTGCCAACGGGGAGATGCTGCGCGGTACGACCAATAATCTGCGCGATGTGGGCGTCATATTCAGCGACGGTGTTATGGATGTACTGCCCGGAAAGGGTCTTTCGATAGAAGACCTTAAATTGGCGGGCGACCCTTGGCTGACATTTCTCTTCGGTCCCGGCCTTATGACCAATGAAGGGGGACCCATCCAAGAGACCAATTCGAAAGTGCGCGGCAAGAATCCTCGCACGGCGTTTGGATATATTGAGCCGGGTCACTATATGCTGGTGGTCGTGGACGGCCGTACTGCCAAGAACCGCGGCATGACTATGCTGGAATTGGCACTTCTGATGTACGACCTTGGCTGCAGCGAAGCATATAATTTGGACGGCGGACAGTCCGCCATGATGTGGTTCAACGGCAAAATAGTCAATGACCCATACAAGGGCGGGCGCCGCATTGCGGACGCCTATTACGTCTCCGAACCCAGGTAATGCGGTCTTGCGCCGGCACCATCCTATGGTATAATCGCTTTGAGCGAATGCTCATGGAGGATGAATGCAGTATTTTAAACCCAATCTTCAAGAACTCAACCATCTCGAATCAATAGACGATTCAAAACCCCGCCGTCGATTTTTTAAGGAACGTACGCGCAAGCCGTCTTTTGTTTTAGGGGTTATAATCAATGCCGTCAATATGCTGGTCATCCTGGTGTTGATTCTGGGGTTGGCCGGGGCCGGGGCATTGGTTGGCATTGCCAAAGCCTATGTGGAGACTGCCCCGGTGCTCGATCTGGCAAAGATCGATGAACAGGCGGAAACGTCCTTTTTCTATGACCGGGACGGCAACTACATTACCGATTTCAAAGGTACCGAAAACCGCATCATGGTCAGTATTGACACGATGCCCAAGATCCTACGCGATGCTTTTGTAGCGGTGGAGGATGCGCGGTTCTACGCGCACAACGGCGTGGATGTTAAGCGTATCGTGGGCGCGTTCATCAAGAATTTTATTTCCGGCAGCCAGCAGGGCGGCTCCACCATCACCCAACAACTCATAAAAAACACGCTGCTTTCCAACGAGATGAGCTACAAGCGCAAAATACAGGAAGCGTACTTGGCCATCCAGTTGGAGACGCGCTATACAAAAGAAGAGATCCTCGAAAGCTATCTCAATACCATTTTTCTGGGGGAGAATTACTATGGCGTCAAGGTGGCGGCCAACGGTTATTTTGGCAAGGAGCTGAACCAGCTGACGCTTCGCGAATGCGCCATGCTGGCCGGGATGACCACCAACCCTTACTATTACAATTGCCGCCGCAATTTCTACTTGCGTACATCCCAGACGACGGACTACACGGCCATCACCAACAATCGCACCAACTACTCTTTGCGCATGATGTACGAGAACCAGTTTATCACCCATCAGCAGTATACCGAGGCCCTCAAGGCCGAAACGGCCAATGTGCTGCGCGAATCCCCCGAAAGCAAGGAATTGTACCCTTATGTGCACTACGTGGAGTACGCCGTGCAGGATGTCGTGCGGACGCTGCTTAAAATAAATTCTCTGGAAAACACATCTGCCAACCGCAACCTGATGGAGAAGCGCCTGCGCACGGGCGGTTACAAGGTGTATCTGGCGCTGGATCCCGAAATACAAAAGCTCACCGAGCAAACGCTGTACACTTATAACGATTATCCTGCACTGCGTGATCCCGGCGACAATATTTACCGTGCCCGCAACAAGGACGGTACTTACCAGGAGATCGTGCAGCCCCAGGCGACCGCGGTGGTGCTGGATTACCGGACGGGCGAACTTAAAGCCATCGTAGGCTCCAGAACGCCGCCCACACAAAAGCGCACGCTCAACAGGGCGAGTGATATGAATATGCCCGTGGGTTCCGCCATCAAGCCTATTGCCGTTTACGCGCCGGCGTTTGAAGTGGGCGCGGGCGCGGGCTCCATCGTATACAACATCCCCGTCCCCATCAGCGGCTGGCGCGGTGCCGACGGCAAGGATACATGGCCGCGCAATTATGGCGGCAGCAGTTATCGCGGCCCCGAAACCCTGCGCACGGCGCTGGTCAAGAGTGATAACACAGCCACCGCGCAGGCGCTCACGCAGTATGTGGGCGTGGACAGGTCGGTGGATTTCCTGCTGCGCATGGGCGCCGATAAAGACAATATCAGCGCAACACCCTTTGGCGTGGCGTTGGGTGCCAGCGGCCTTTCCGCGATTGAAATGTCTGTCGCCTTTGGCGTCCTTGGCAACGGCGGCATCTATCAGGAGCCGCTCACATTCATCGGTATCATGGACAGAAATGACAATGTTCTCTACGACGGTCATGCCAACCAGACAAGAAGGCAAGTGTTTTCGCCCGCCACCGCGTGGCTCACCATCGATATTCTCAAAGACGTCGTATCCGGCGGCACAGGTCGCTCCGCGGCTATCAAAGGACAAACCGTGGCGGGCAAAACCGGCACCAACAGCGACCAAAAGGGTGTGTGCTTCGCAGGTCTGACCGGCTGGTACTCCGGTTTTGTGTGGATCGGGCACGACAACTATAAGGCATTGTCCTCCAAAACAACCGGCGGAAACAGCGCTGCAAAACTGTGGAAAGAGATCATGGAAGATATCCATCAGTCCAAATCCCTCAACGACCGCAATATACTGGAAGGCTCCGCGGCCGATTACGGTCTGGTGCGGGCAACGACCTGCGCCGTATCCGGGCAATTGGCAGCCGACGCTTGCCGCAATGATGCGTTGGGCCATGGTGTCGTGACTGACTTCTGGGCAGCGAACGCTGTTCCCACAACTTATTGCCAAATGCACAAGATGGTGGAAATATGCACCGCCTCCAACATGTTGACGGGTCCTTACTGCCCTCAGGAGACGCGAGCCGCGAAAGCCATCGTTGTACTGCCCCAGGGCCACCCCATGCAGCGTTTTGTCAATACCGAATATATGCCGGTGCTGACCGATTACCTTGGCCCTTATGCCACACTTTTGTTCACGGGCAACGCGCAATATGATGCCGCGATGATGTCAGCGCACACATGTCCCATTCACCAGACGCCGGGGGCGCAGGAGGATCAAATCATGAATAACCTGCTTATCCCGGATGCCATCATGCTGCTTGAACAGGCCAGTGCGCAGTGGAGCGCGCTGTCTGCGGATCATCCCGGTTATACGGAACTGCTGGATGCTATCAATTCCCTGAGTAGTTTCGTATCGGGCGGCACCGACGCCAACACGCTGGCAGCGGCGATGGGACGGCTGACGCAAGCCATGGCGGCCGCTTCAAACTAAGAAAATCAATTGACATTAAGTGTGCCATTATGATAATATGCTATGGTTGCCTGTAACTATGGGTTGGTATTTCTGTGCAGACAACGAACGGAGGGCGCAATGGCGCTTTTGGAAGGCAAACGCGTTGTCGGATCCAGGCAGGTCCTGAAATCCGTGCAGCAGGGGAATGCCAGGCAGGTGTTTCTTGCGCGTGATGCCGACTTAAGGCTGACCGACGATATCGCCGCCGCCGCGATAAGTAACGGCGTGCCGCTGGTTTGGATAGAATCCATGCAGGATATCGGGCGACTGTTCAAGGTGTCTGTGCCCTCTGCCGCAGGCGCCGTCTTGAATGACGGCATAAAGTAAGACTATATATCCTCAAGGGTTGAGAGGATTTTATAGGAGGAGTTCCGTTTTAAGCGGCTCCGATCAATTATCAGGAGGTGTTTCCATGCCCACGATCAACCAATTGATCCGCAAGGGAAGGAAAAAGGTAGTCAACAAGTCAGACGCCCCCATCCTGCAAGGATGCCCGCAGAAGCGCGGCGTATGCCTGAGCGTCAAAACAACGACGCCCAAGAAGCCGAACTCGGCTTTGCGCAAAATTGCGAGGATTCGCTTGACCAACCAGATTGAAGGTACTTGCTACATTCCTGGCATCGGTCACAACTTGCAGGAGCACTCTGTGGTGCTTATCCGCGGCGGCCGCGTACGCGACCTTCCCGGTGTTCGCTATCACATTATCAGAGGCGCACTTGACACGGCAGGCGTTGCAAAGCGCAACCAGTCTCGTTCACTCTATGGCGCCAAGCGCCCGAAGAAATAGGAAGACGCCTCAAGCCTTAAGCGGCTGGGGGTACCCAAGCGGCAAGGAACGGCCGCCGGTAACAATCCTTAAAGGAACCCGGCTCACATGCGGTGCGATTGCTGACGCGCCGGCCTTATGGTTTACGGCATCCATATTAAAGGAGGAACATTATGCCCCGTCGTGGCTTTGTGCCCAAGAGAGAAGTATTACCGGATCCCATTTATGGGACGACAACCGTTACCAAGCTGATCAATCAAATCATGCTGGACGGAAAACGCGGTGTTGCGCAAGGCGTGTGCTATACGGCGTTTGATATGATCAAGGAAAAGACCGGCAAGGAACCGGGTGAAGTATTTCAGGAAGCGCTCAACAACGTGATGCCGCAGCTTGAAGTCAAGGCCCGCCGCGTCGGTGGTGCAACTTACCAAGTGCCTATTGAAATTCGTGAAGAGCGCCGCCAGACACTGGGCCTGCGCTGGATCATCGATTTTGCAAGAAAGCGCAGCGAGAAGACCATGTTTGAGCGCCTTGCCTTGGAACTGATGGACGCCGCCAACAACACCGGCAGCGCTGTGCGCCGCAAGGAAGAAATGCACCGCATGGCCGAAGCCAACAAGGCTTTTGCGCATTATCGCTGGTAAGCACTCAGAAGGAGAACACGCATGATAAGAAACCATCCCCTGGATATGGTGCGCAATATAGGCATCATGGCCCATATTGATGCGGGGAAGACAACCACAACCGAGCGCATCCTGTATTATACGGGACGCGTCCATCGCGTGGGAGAAACTCACGAAGGCGCCGCCACCATGGACTGGATGGATCAGGAGCGCGAACGCGGCATTACCATTACGTCCGCCGCGACCACTTGCCAGTGGAAAAATCACACCATCAACATCATCGATACCCCCGGCCACGTGGATTTTACGGTGGAAGTGGAGCGTTCCTTGCGCGTGCTGGACGGCACTGTTGCCGTATTCTGCGCCAAAGGCGGCGTTGAACCCCAAAGTGAAATGGTATGGCGGCAGGCTGAGAATTATAAGGTTCCGCGCATGGCCTATGTCAACAAAATGGACATCATGGGCGCAGACTTCTTCAGGGCCATTCGCATGATGAAGGATCGCCTGCACGCCAACGCGGTACCGATACAACTGCCCATCGGGAAAGAGAATGATTTTACCGGCATCGTCGACTTGATTCTCATGAAGGCTGAAGTCTACTATGATGACAGCGGCAAGGATATCCGCGAAGAGGATATCCCGGCAGATATGCTGCCCTTGGCTGAAGAGTATCGCGCGAAGCTGCTCGAATCAGTAGCGGAAACAGATGACAAGCTGATGGAAAAATTTTTCGCGGGCGAAGAAATTTCCTCCGAAGAAATAAAGGCGGCCATTCGCAAATCCACGATTGCTTGCCACATGACGCCCGTGCTTTGCGGCACAAGCTACCGCAACAAAGGCGTACAGCCGCTGCTTGACTCCATCGTGGATTACATGCCCTCGCCCTTGGACATTCCCTCCATCAGGGGGATTGACCCCAAGGATGAAACCATCCGGATGGAACGTCATCCCTCGGACGACGAACCCTTCTCCGCTTTGGCCTTCAAAATAGCGGTGGACCCCTTTGTTGGCAAACTGGCGTTCTTCCGTGTTTACTCCGGTACAATGGACACCAACAACTACGTTTATAACTCGACCAAAGGCAAGCGCGAACGCTTCAGCCGCATACTCAAAATGCACGCCAACCACCGCGAAGATCTGGATGGCGTTTGTACAGGCGACATCGCGGCGGCAGTTGGCCTCAAAGACACCACCACCGGCGACACGCTGTGTGAGGAAGCCCACCCGATCATTCTTGAAAACATGGTGTTTCCCGAGCCCGTTATCCGCGTCGCCATTGAGCCCAAGACAAAGGCCGGACAGGAAAAAATGACCTATGCCCTGAGCCGTTTGGCGGAAGAAGATCCGACATTCAAGACTTACACGGACCAGGAAACGGGGCAGACCATCATCGCCGGTATGGGCGAACTGCATCTGGAAATTATCGTAGACCGTATGATGCGCGAGTTTAAAGTGGAAGCCACCGTGGGTAAGCCTCAGGTTGCTTTCAAAGAGACCATCCGCAAAGCTGCCAAGGGTGAGGGGCGTTATGTTCGCCAGACAGGCGGCCACGGCCAGTACGGCCACTGCGTTATCGAGATTTCACCGACCGCTCCTGGCGAAGGTTATTCGTTTGAGAATAAGATCGTTGGCGGCGTCATCCCCAGGGAGTTTATTTCCCCCATTGATGCGGGTATCCGCGAAGCGTCTGCTTCCGGAATGCTGGGCGGTTACGAGGTGGTGGACTTTAAGGTAACACTGGTGGACGGTTCCTATCACGATGTTGACTCCTCCGAAATGGCGTTTAAGATCGCCGGTTCAATGGCATTCAAAGAAGCACTCAGGAATGCGAACGCCGTCCTGCTCGAGCCGGTCATGCGCGTGGAAGTCGTCGTTCCCGATAATTACCTTGGCGACGTTATCGGCGATATCAACTCCCGCCGCGGCCGTGTGGACAGCATGGAAGGCCGCCAGCACGATCAGCTGGTCAACACGTTCGTCCCTTTGAGCAATATGTTTGGCTATGCTACGGATCTAAGGTCAAAAAGCCAGGGACGCGGCATGTTCACCATGGTGTTTGATCACTTTGAAGAAGTACCCAAATCAATAGCAGAGAAAATTCTTGGAAAATAATAATTATTCAGGCCGCTATCGGCGGCCGGGAGGGAAATAGAAATGGCAAAAGCAAAGTATGAGCGGATCAAACCGCACGTAAACGTCGGAACGATCGGTCACGTAGACCACGGCAAGACAACGCTGACCGCAGCCATCACCATGGTATTGGCAGCAGGCGGCACGGCGCACGCGATGAGGTATGACGAAATTGATAAGGCGCCGGAGGAGAAAGCCCGCGGAATCACTATCAACACTTCGCACGTGGAGTATGAAACGATCAATCGTCACTATGCGCACGTGGACTGCCCCGGCCATGCCGACTATGTCAAGAACATGATCACCGGTGCCGCGCAGATGGACGGCGCGATCCTGCTGGTGTCCGCGCCGGATGGCCCGATGCCCCAGACGCGTGAACATATCGTGTTGGCACGCCAGGTGGGTGTGCCCTACATCGTTGTTTTCATGAACAAGACGGACCTCATGGACGACCCGGAATTACAGGAACTGGTCGAAATGGAGATCCGTGAGCTGCTCAGCAGCTACAATTTCCCGGGGGACGATATTCCGATCATCAAAGGTTCTGCTCTCAAAGCCCTGGAGTACATGGTCGGCGGCGGCACCGATCCCAAGAACGCGCCGGAAACCAAGTGCATCTATGAACTCATGGAAGCAGTTGATACCTATATCCCCACGCCCGAGCGCGCGGTGGACAAGCCCTTCCTGATGCCCGTTGAAGACGTATTCTCCATCACCGGACGCGGCACCGTCGCCACCGGCCGTGTGGAGCGCGGCGTCGTCAAAGTATCGGACACCGTGGAAATCGTCGGCCTGATGGAAAAGGCGCGCCCGGTCGTCGTGACCGGTGTGGAAATGTTCCATAAACTGCTGGACCAGGCGGAAGCGGGCGACAATATCGGCGCCCTGCTGCGCGGCGTACAGCGTACTGAGATCGAGCGCGGCCAGGTATTGGCCAAGCCCGGCACCATCAAACCGCACGTCCACTTCTACGGCGAAGTGTACGTATTGACCAAGGACGAAGGCGGCCGCCATACGCCGTTCTTTAACGGCTATCGTCCGCAATTCTACTTCCGTACGACGGACGTGACCGGTTCCATCCAGCTGCCCGAGGGCATCGAAATGGTCATGCCGGGCGACAACATCCAGATGGAAGTCAAACTGATCACTCCCATCGCCATCGAGCCCGGTCTGCGTTTCGCTATTCGCGAAGGCGGCCACACCGTGGGCGCAGGCGCTGTTGCCAGCATGATCGAGGACTGACAAGCAATAAACCTTAGAAAAGAGGTGTTCCCCTAATGGCAGTTAAGGATAATCGTGCCAGCATTGTGCTTGCCTGCAATGAGTGCAAGCAGCGCAATTACAACACCAAGAAGAATAAAAAGAATACCCCGGACCGCGTTGAGCTGAACAAGTATTGCCGCTTTTGCCGCAAACATACAGCCCATCGCGAAACGAGGTGAGTGAAATGGCAGATCAGAACAACGTGCGCAATACTCCCAAAAAGGCCGTTGCCCCCAAAGGCAAAGTTACCTTTTTCACAAAGTTCGTCAATTTTTTTAAGCGCCTGCCTTCACTTATCGTCCTGCCCTTCAAGAACATGTGGCGCGAGCTTAAGAAGGTAACGTGGCCGAGCCGCAAAGATCTGGTTCAGTATTCGCTGTTCGTTATGGCCTTTATGGCATTCATGGGCATCGTTATTGGTCTACTGGACATGGGCGCGTCCAGACTGATTGCGCTGTTCGTCGGCGCGTAAGGAGTAAGTAATGCCCGAACAGGATTATGGTACCGCTTCTGCACAAGCTTCCTGGTACGTTGTTCATACCTATTCAGGGTATGAGAACAAGGTGAAGGACAATCTGGAAAAAGCTGCGGAAAACAACCATATGCAGCATCTTATCCAGGAGGTTCAGGTCCCGGTCGAAGAAGTCGCCGAAATCCGCAATGGCAAGCGTATTATGACGCAGCACAAGACATTTCCGGGTTATGTGTTGGTCAAAATGATCATCACCAGCGAATCGTGGTATGTCGTACGCAACACGCGCGGTGTTACCGGTTTTGTCGGACCCGAAAGCAAGCCGGTACCGCTGTCGGACGCAGAAGTAGAAGTCATGCTCAACAGTCAGCCCCAGGCAGAGGCGACCAAAATGGTGGTGGGAGAAGAAGTCCGTATCATTTCAGGGCCGCTGGAAAACTTTACCGGTTTTGTCGAAGCCATCGACCTGGAGCACGGCAAATTGCAGGTCAAAGTGAAGATGTTCCTTGGCCGCGAAATGCAGATTGAAATTGACCTTGCCCAGGCAGAAAAGGTCGGATAGACAAGAAGTCTATCAGGCAGGTGGGAGGCGCCACTGGGCGCCGCCATGACCACTCATGATTAGGAGGTGCCATCAAAATGGCAAAAAAAGTCTCAGCAATCATTAAACTTCAGGTTGAAGCAGCCAAAGCAACGCCCGCGCCCCCCATTGGGCCCGCGCTGGGCCAGCACGGCGTCAACATTCCAGGGTTTTGTAAGGAATTCAACGCCCGTACCGCGAAGGACGCGGGGCTCATTATCCCCGTCGTCATAACCGTGTATTCGGACCGGTCGTTTACCTTCATCACCAAAACCCCGCCCGTGCCGGTGCTGATCAAAAAAGCACTGAATATTCCAAGCGGCAGCGCCGTTCCCAACAAAACCAAAGTTGCCCAGCTTTCTAAAGAGCAAATGCGTGAGATCGCCACTTTGAAGATGCCCGATTTGAACGCCGCAAGCGTTGAGTCGGCCATGCGCATGGTGGCCGGTACTGCGCGCAGCATGGGCGTCACGGTCGAAGAGTGAGAAAAAAGTGGGAGGACGTAAGCGCCGCTATTACCACAGGGAGGAAACAACATGAAACACGGGAAGAAATATACCGACAGCTTGAAGCTGATTGACGCCAATAAGCAATACGACCCTGCCGAGGCCATTAGCCTGGTAAAACAGACGGGCAAAGCGAAGTTCGACGAAACCATTGAATTATCCATCCGTTTGGGCGTAGACCCCCGCCATGCTGACCAGCAGGTTCGCGGCACGGTTGTTCTGCCGCACGGTACCGGCAGAACGGTACGTGTGCTGGTGTTCGCAAAAGGTGATAAAGCCGAAGAAGCGCGTGCCGCCGGCGCCGACTATGTAGGCGAAGCGGATCTGGCCGACAAGATCAAGAACGAAAACTGGTTCGAATTTGATGTTGCCGTCGCCACTCCGGACATGATGGGAGTGGTCGGCAAAATCGGCCGTATCCTGGGGCCCAAGGGCCTTATGCCCAACCCCAAGGCGGGTACCGTTACGACGGATGTTGCCAGGGCTATAAGCGACATTAAAGCCGGTAAAGTTGAATACCGCGTAGACAAGACCGCCATTGCACATGTTCCGATCGGCAAAGTCTCGTTTGAAGAGGATAAACTGACGGAGAACATGGTCGCATTGATGACCGCGGTCATCCGTGCCAAGCCGTCCACGGCGAAGGGCACCTACGTCAAGTCCTTGTACATCTCCAGCACGATGGGTCCCAGTATCCGAGTGAACCCGCTGAAGTTCTAAAGTGCACCAAGCACATCGCCGTCCGGCTCAATCGCCGGGCGGTTTTTTGCGCTATCACACAACAAAATAGCAGGAAGACTTTTCAGTCTCCCTGCCATAATACGGTATTCTTATTCTTGTTCGCCCGCACTCTCTTCTTGTGCGTCGGTCTCTTCTTCGGTGTCAGTTCCTTCAGCAACATCAGTCTCTTCTTCAGCATCAGCTTCTTCTGAAACGTCAGTCTCTTCTTCAGC
>LFRM01194526.1_pt2 | contig 63974 bp, 52 predicted proteins | sample 618341 | NCBI WGS metagenome assembly LFRM01 (sample SAMN03654438, study PRJNA283298) | anaerobic digester metagenome | isolation source: pool of bioreactors CSTR01a, CSTR02a, and CSTR03a thermophilic anaerobic... | place: Denmark: Kgs. Lyngby | collected 2014-05-21 | reverse complement strand
GCTTGAGTATAGTGGGCAACATCCTGCTGCGGCGTGAGTAATTCTGACAGCTGCCACAAGCGCTTAGTTGCTGCCGTGCTGCCAGGGTAATCAGGTTCAGCGCTATAGCGCGCTAAGACGCGTTTAACATTACCATCCAGAATGGGTGCGCGCAGCCCCATACTCAGGCTAGCAATCGCTCCCGCAGTGGATGGACCAATACCTGGCAGCGTCGCTAGAGTTTCGGCGCTGCGTGGAAACTCACCATTGTAGTTTTCACACACTTGTTGCGCAGTTTTATGCAGATTACGCGCACGAGTGTAATAACCCAGGCCAGTCCACAGATGCAGCACTTCATCTAAAGGCGCGGCGGCTAAATCTTGCACAGTGGGTAAGGCATCCATAAAGCGCGCAAAGTAGCCCAGTACTGTAGTGACTTGGGTTTGTTGCAGCATAATTTCCGAGATCCACACCCGATAGGGCGTGACATCCTGCTGCCAAGGTAAGTCCTTGCGACCATGCTGCTGATACCAAGCGACAACTGCTGGACCAAAGTCTTGCGGACTCATCGTTTAAACAATCCTTTCAGTGCGTCTTTAAGTTCGGGGCTGACTTTATCACCCAGTTTTTCATTAAGTTTTTCGGTTAATTTTTCGCCGGCAAGAGTGGCGGCAATTTTACCCAAGCCATCTTGATCAATCCGGCAGGCTTTTGCGCCTAATTCCAGTGGGCCACGGCAGCGTACTGGCCATTCAAGACCGATAAACTTCTTACTCACTTGGCAGGCTGGATCAGGCATTGGGTGGGTATCGCCTTGGATAATAATGCCGGCGTAATAATCTAGGCTCAGCACACGCAGATTAATATCGCCTTGACCTTTGACGCTGAGACCTGGAATAGCCACGCGTAGATCAGGGTTATCCGCAATACCGTTGCGAATATTCAGGGTGCCGCGCAGATCATTGAAGGGCGTGTCTTGGCTGCTAGTATCCGGACCAAGCTGTTTACGATTCAGCGTAGCAATACCAATACACAGCTGGCGCTCTAAGTTGGCATCGGGTAGGACACCGTTGTGAATCGCAAAATTTAAGCTGCCATTCAGCTGTTCAACCCAAGCCTGCTCACTATTGCCTTGCGTGCGTAGGTCAGTATTGAGATCCAGCAGGCCACTAATGGTCACTTCTTGCTCAAGGGTCTGTTGAATTTTCTCAAGAGGAATATTTTTGGTATTGAGCTTAAGGGTGATCAATGGATGATCAGCTTGAGTATCCAAGCTAGCGCTGGTTTTAAATTCACCTTTATACAGATTGCCCTGCATATTATTTAAGGTGATTTTCCCCTTATTGGCTAACAACTTGAATTTGGCTTGAGATATGGGAAATTTACTTAGGGTTAATTCGTTAAAGGCTAAGTCTAGATCCGCATTCACTTTGCCGAGCTGTTCCATAGGTAGCGCTTTCTCAGTACTCCAGGCACTGCTAGAGGGCTTGTCGGGTAATTCTGTGCTGCCGCTACGGCCGGCTGTTTGCTGTTTAACTTCGGCTTGGCGCTGGGTGGGTGCTTTTTTCTCAGCCGCAGGAAGATAGCGGTCGGCATCCAGTTGATCGCCTTGCAGATGGGCATAGAGCGTACTTTGGGCGAAGTCTTTAATACCGGCGCTGCCAGTTAAGCCGGTTTGGTCAATGCTCAAAGCCATTTCATTGAGTACTAAACTATTGAGCGTGCCTTGTAGACGAGTGCTCAGTTCAAAGTGGCTGAGGGCTTTTTTATCGGCCATTTCAGGTAATTCAATACCTATGCCAGTGAGGAATTCTTGCAGGTTAACCGGAGCAATAGATAAAGCCCCACTGAGTTGCGCTAGTTGATCCAGTTCGGATACTTTTAGCTCACCTAGTGCTTTTAGTTGATTGACTGATAGTTTGAGGTTATCCCAGTACGCCAGTTGCGCGGCTTGGTCATAGAGCAGATTACCGCGAGCGGTGAAATTTGCAGTTTTATCTTTAAAAGGCTCGCCAGCAATTTCACCTGATAATTTTAAACTGTCCAGTGCATAACGCTGTGCAACTTGGTCAATCGTGGCTTTGCTGGTTAACTCGATACGTGCACGAATTAACGGCTTAGCATTACCTAAAAAGCCTGAAAGCTTAAGGGCAATGGGCTGCGTATCACGAATCGCACCTGTGGTGAGTTGCACGCTTTCTAGATTAAATTTTTGCCCACTTTGCTCATCATAGAAATCAATGCGCGCACCATTCACAATCAAGCTATTGATATCTAGCTTTAAACCTTTGCTTGTTTTATCTGCTGCTGGGGGCGCGTTATCTTTCTGTGCTTGTGCTACTGCAGAAGATATTTTTTCCATATCAACCTTGGGTTGACCGATGTTTTCCCAGTTGGCTTGGCCTTGAGCATTACGGTGCAGATTGAGGTTTAAGCCATCAATACGGATATCGCTCATTTGAATTTCTTTGCGCAGCAGGGGCATCACCTGTACCGATAAACCCAGCAGACGCAAATCAGCAAAGGGGTCGTTTGGCATATCAGCACTGGCTACTTTTGCATCAGTGATTTCCAGACCTAACCACGGAAAGAGACTCCAGCCGATATCACCGTTGAGCTCGAGCTCAAGGTTGGCATGCTTATGCGCCAGTTGGCGAATCTCATCTTTATAATCGTTAGGATCAAAAAAATGCGTGAGAGCAAATCCGCCCGCTATTAACAATAGCAGCAGACCTAGCAGTAGCAGACCGATAAACTTGCCAAAAGATTTCACGGGCCGTTTCCTTATGGGAGATAAACAAGAACGCCTACTGATAAGGCAGGCGGGTCAATCAAAGAGGTGTTACTCAGTCGCTGCGATCATCAGTGATTTATCACGCGCCAGTTGCCGCAGTTCAGCTTGATCAGCAGGAATCACCAGTTGCAACTCTGTGCCCGCTTCAGCGGCTAAACGCGTTGCTTCTTGCACTATACGTCGTGCGACACCGCGGTTACGGGTCAGTTCGCGTACACACAGGTGGTTGAGTAACCAGCGCTGTGCATGTTTTTCTAACAAAGCCGCACCCAATAAGCGGCTATTAAAACGACCAGTGACTAAGGTGTTGGTTTGTAGACCATGCTCAATCAGTGTCGCAGCATCTGCAAATGGCGCTATCAGCCAAGCAGGTGCGTCAGCATAAATTTTTTCCAGGTCGGCAAGGTCTTGTGCACTGGGTTGTGCGGCGCTTTCAAAGTAAACAGGCATGACTTAACTCCTACAACAGATGAGTTAGTGTACCGCTCAAAAACGTCTATCGGTAGCAGTCATCGTCGTTGCAAGCCTATAATAGGTAATTAATGAAACAACTCGGCCGTATTATGCGGCTTTTAGCGGTGGAGTAAATCATGACCGAGCGTAAGGTTTCTGTTGAGCGTAATACACTTGAGACTCAAGTGAAGGCCACTATTAATTTAGATGGTACGGGTGAAGGACGTTTTGCCATTGGCGTGCCTTTCTTAGAGCACATGCTGGACCAAGTGGCACGCCACGGTTTGATTGACTTAGATATTGAATGCACCGGCGACCTGCACATTGATGATCACCACACGGTTGAAGATGTGGGTATCACCATTGGCCAGGCCTTTGCTAAAGCAGTCGGCGATAAGCGTGGCTTACGTCGTTATGGTCACTCTTATGTGCCCATGGACGAAGCCTTATCGCGTGTTGCCTTAGACTTCTCTGGCCGTCCAGGCTTGCAGATGCATGTGCCTTTTACTCGCGCTACTGTAGGCGGCTTTGATGTGGACTTGTTCCAAGAGTTCTTCCAAGGTTTTGTCAATCACGCGCAAGTCACCCTGCACATTGATACCTTGCGTGGCACCAATACTCACCACCAGATTGAAACAGTGTTTAAGGCCTTTGGCCGCGCACTGCGTATGGCGGTAGAGGTTGATCCACGTATGGGCGATCGCATGCCGTCTACCAAGGGTAGCCTGTGATGCAAACCATCGCCGTAATTGATTACGGGATGGGTAATTTACACTCAGTGGGTAAGGCGCTGGAGCACGTGGGTTCAGCCCGCGTGCAGATTACTAGCGATCCACAAGTGATTCGCGATGCGGACCGTATTGTGCTGCCGGGTGTGGGCGCAATACGCGATTGCATGGCGCAAATGCAGCAGCATCAGTTGCTCGATGTGATTCGTGAAGTCAGCAGCGACCGTCCTTTTCTAGGGATTTGTGTGGGCATGCAGGCTTTGCTCGATAGCAGCGAAGAAAACGGCGGCGTGGATTGCTTAGGCTTAATTCCTGGGCGTGTGCGTGCATTTGGCTCAGCTTTATATCAAGACGAGCAGCGCTTAAAAGTGCCGCATATGGGCTGGAATACCGTTGCGCAACGCTTAGCGCATCCGCTGTGGCATAACATTGCCGATCAAGCACGATTTTACTTTGTGCACAGTTACTATGTTGAAGCTGAGAACCCGCGCCAAGTGGCCGGCAGTTGTCAGTATGGTGTTGAGTTTGCTGCTGCGTTGGCCGATGGCTCGCGCTTTGCCGTGCAATTTCACCCAGAAAAAAGCCAGAGCAATGGCTTGCAACTTTTACAAAATTTTGTGGCTTGGGATGGGCGCTGGTAGCGCTGCGTTCTGAGTTGATTTATTGACTTAACTTTTAGGCAGACTGATTTAATGCTGATTATTCCCGCGATTGATTTAAAAGATGGTGCTTGTGTACGACTGCGCCAAGGGCGTATGGAAGATTCTACTGTTTTTTCAAATGATCCAGTGGAAATGGCTGCAAAGTGGGTTGAGGCAGGTTGCCGTCGTTTGCACCTCGTTGACCTTAATGGTGCTTTTGCTGGTGAGCCAGTTAACGGCGAGGTAGTTAAGGCGATTGCCGCGCGTTACCCAAATCTGCCAATTCAAATTGGCGGCGGTATTCGCAATCTTGAGACCATCGAGCACTATGTGCGCGCGGGTGTTAGCTATGTGATTATCGGCACTAAAGCAGTGAAAGAGCCTGAGTTTGTTGCCGAGGCCTGTAAAGCCTTCCCCGGTAAAGTGATTGTTGGTCTCGATGCCATGAATGGTTTTGTTGCCACTGATGGCTGGGCTGAAATCAGCGAGCTGCAAGTGACTGATTTAGCTAAGCGCTTTGAAGCCGATGGTGTCTCTGCCATTGTTTACACTGATATCGCCAAAGACGGCATGATGCAGGGCTGTAACGTTGAAGCCACAGCCGCTTTAGCGCGCGCTACCAGCATTCCGGTGATTGCTTCAGGCGGTATTCATAATATTGGTGATGTGCAGTCCTTATTAAATGCACGTGCACCGGGCATTGTTGGTGCTATTACTGGCCGTGCGATTTATGAAGGCACGCTGGATATTGCTGAGGCGCAGGCCTTGTGTGATAGCTTCAAGTAATCATTTAAAAAAGCCCTTTTAAACAAGGGCTTTTTTTATCACAATACAACAACTTAACTGACTCTGTGGAGAGCCGTATGACGCTCGCGAAACGTATCATTCCTTGCCTTGATGTTGAAAATGGCCGCGTAGTAAAAGGCGTAAAATTTGAGAATATTCGCGATGCTGGCGATCCGGTAGAAATTGCTCGTCGCTATAACGAGCAAGGTGCGGATGAGATTACTTTTCTCGATATTACCGCGACCATCGAAGGCCGTGACACCATGTTAAAAACCGTTGAGCGTATGGCCAGCCAAGTATTTATCCCGCTGACTGTTGGCGGGGGTGTGCGTACGGTCAACGATATTCGTAACCTGCTTAATGCCGGTGCGGATAAAGTCTCGATTAACTCAGCAGCGGTATTTACTCCAGAGTTTGTCCGCGAAGCAGCCGAGCACTTTGGTTCGCAATCCATTATTGTCGCCATTGATGCTAAGCAAGTCTCTGCTGTGGGTGAGCCGCCTCGTTGGGAAATCTTTACCCACGGCGGCCGTAAACCAACTGGTATTGATGCGGTGGAGTGGGCGAAAAAGATGGAAAGCTATGGTGCCGGTGAAATCCTGCTGACCAGTATGGATCAAGACGGTATGAAAAATGGCTTTGATCTAGGTGTTACTCGCGCGGTGAGTGAAGCGGTGAATATTCCGGTGATTGCATCCGGTGGTGTGGGTAATTTACAGCACTTGGCCGATGGTATTTTGCTGGGTAAAGCTGATGCAGTATTGGCCGCGAGTATTTTCCACTTTGGTGAATACACTATTCAAGAAGCTAAAGCCTATATGGCGAGTAAAGGTATTGTGGTTCGTTAAGAATTGCTTCTACACTTTTATACCTGCTGATAAAAACGGCATCTGAGCTGAGCGCTGAGATGCCGTTTTTTATGACCTAGAGTGTAGGCCTAAGCTTGTGTAGCTTACTTTGTAGCAGCGGCTTTAAGTACGTTAAGACCTTTAAGTAAGTTCATCGCTTGATTGACTTGATAATCTTCATCTTGCAAGCGTGGTTTCTTATCTTTATCGGCTTTATTGCGCTTATCTGGACCGCCATTACCATTGCCAAGGTGGCCGGCGAGATCGGCTTCTTTCACACCTAAAGAGCTTTCTTCTTGGCTGATTTTGGCGCGTTCAACGACAATATCAGGAACAATACCTTGCGCCTGAATCGAGCGACCTTTGGGCGTGTAATACAGCGCTGTGGTCAGTTTAAGTGCACGATCATTATTCAGTGGTAAGACAGTTTGCACTGAGCCTTTACCAAAGCTATCGGTACCCATTAGTACTGCACGTTTATGATCTTGTAAGGCGCCGGCGACAATTTCAGACGCTGAAGCACTACCACCATTAATAAGAACTACCAGCGGCACGCCGGCACTGGTATTGGCTGCTGTGGCAGAGAAACGCAGTTCAGCATTGGCTAAGCGGCCTTTGGTATAGACGATTAAACCAGAGCTAATAAAGTGGTCAGTGACTTCAACCGCCGCTTGTAGCACTCCACCTGGGTTATTACGTAGATCTAAGACCAAGCCTTGTAGCGGCTGACCTTTATTGTCTTTTTGTAAACTGTTGAGTGCTTTACCCACTTCGCTACCGGTGTTGACTTGGAACTGGCTGACACGAATAAAACCGTAGCCGTCTTCTAGCAGTTGGCTTTTAACACTGCGGCTTTTAATAACGGCACGTTTAAGAGTGACATCAAAGGGTTTAGCGCCATCACGTACAATGGTTAAGCGAATACTGGTACCGGGTTTGCCGCGCATTTTCTCCACAGCTTCCATTAATGACACGCCTTTAGTGGGCTGGTCATCAATTTTAATAATCAGATCTTGCGCTTCCAGACCTGCCGCTGAGGCTGGAGTGTCATCAATGGGCGCTATGACTTGTAGTACGCCATCTTCTAAGCCGACTTCAATGCCTAAACCACCGAACTCACCGCTGGTGCTTTCTTGCAGCTGACGAAAATCCTCTGGATCTAAGTAGCTGGAGTGTGGATCTAAGTTGCTGAGCATGCCTTTAATGGCGTTTTCAAATAAAGTTTTATCGTCAATCGGCTCAACATAAGCGGTCTTAATACGTTCGAGTACTTCGGCAAAAGTGCGTAAGTCATTTAGCGGTAAGGTTTCGTTGGCTACAGCAGTATCAGTAGCCTGAGGTACTGCAAAGGCCGGCGTATTGATAAAGCCCAGCATCAATAAAGTGCTGAGGACTGCTGAGGCTAAATGTGTTCGAGTAAATGGCATGAAGTAACTCCTAGTGAATTTTTTGCATTCCAATTTAGCCTTGCGTGCGACACCATTGGGTTGGATCCGCCGGTTTGCCTTTTTGCCGTATGGCAAAGTAAAGCGCAGCTTGATCACGACCACCAGTATTACCTACTGTGGAAATGGCTTGTCCTGCTTGAACCGTATCGCCTGGACTGCTTAATAAGCTTTGATTGTGGCCATAGAGGCTGAGATAGCCATCACCGTGGTCAACAATGACCAAAAGCCCAGCTCCGCGCAACCATTCGGCGAATACTACACGACCTGAGTGGATTGCGCGTACTTGCGTGCCGGCTTGTGAGCTGATTAACACGCCATCCCACTTACTGCGGCTATCGCCACGTGCGCTGCCAAAATTAGCAATAATACGGCCATTCACCGGCCAAGGCAGCTGACCCCGTACTTTGGAAAAAGAACCACCGCTATGAGTCACTGCCGTAGAAACAATGGTTTGCTTAGAGTTTTTAGCCAGCGCCTTGGTTGGTGTATTGGCCATATGCTGCTGCGCCTGTTCGCGCTGTTGTTCGGCAATACGTTGTTGACGTTGACGTTCTGCTTCTTGAGCTTCTTGAGCTTCTCGGGCTTCTCGAGCTTGGCGTGCGAGGGTGGCTTCGATGGTCTTTAATACTTTATTCAGTGCCACTTGATCGGCTTGGCGCGTTTTCAGTGATTGGCTTTCTTTACGCTGCTGTTGGGCTAGTGTGTTGACCTTTTGCTGACGCTGTTGGCGCAGTGTTTTTAGGCTGTCTTGTTTGCTGATCAGGCTTTTTTTTTGCTCTGCGAGTAAGTCTTGTTGCTCGCTAATTTGCGCTGAGACGTTACTGAGTTGGCGCAAGGTTTCATTAAAGGTACTGATGTGTTGCTGGCGCGCCTGACCTATATATTGATAGTAGATCAGATTGCGTGAAAATTTTTCCGGCTCTTGTTGATTTAACAAAAGGCGTAGTGGCTCGTTTTGACCGGATTGAAAAGCGGCACGTGCTTGGATAGCAATCAGTTTTTGTTGCTCAATACGTGCGCTTTGCAGTTTTTTTTTCTGTTGCTCGAGGACTTTTAATTCCTCTTCAGTTTTTTTTTCCTGCTGCTGCAGATCATTGACTTGTTTCTCAAGGTCGCCGATCTCTTTTTCAGTCTTTTTCAGTGCCTGTTCAGCGCTGGATTTTTCTTGCTCGATTTTACTGAGTTGTTTCTTTAGTTCAGCAATATCTTTAGCTGATTGCGCGATCTGCTGTTGAGTCTGTGCGCGTTGATCATTGGCCACAGCAACAGACAATGCACAGCTAAGGATAAGAAATAAAAATGTGCGAAGCATGGCAGAGGTTAACCTGAGAAATACAAAGTATTGATTATGCCTAAAAAAAGTGCAGCAAACAGCTTACTCACTGCGACAAACACTATGTGCGTGGTGACATTACTGGCACCACGCACATAGTAAGTCAGGTTACTTGAGCTCGACTATGCTGCGACCAGTCATTTCAGCGGGGATAGGTAAGCCCATTAATGTCAGCATAGTTGGCGCAACATCAGCCAGTACACCGCCATCGCGCATTGTTGCCGGACGCTTGCCTACATAGATAAAAGGTACAGGCTCACAGGTGTGTGCAGTATGTGCTTGGCCGGTGCTTTCATCAGCCATTTGCTCAACGTTGCCGTGATCTGCGGTAATCAGTGCTTCACCACCAACTTTATCTAGTGCCGTGACAATACGATCTAAGCAGTGATCCAAGCATTCAACAGCCTCGACTGCGGCAGCAAAGACACCAGTATGACCAACCATATCGCCGTTAGCGTAGTTGACTATAATGACATCGTACTGTTGCTTTTCAATGGCTTCGACAATGCGGTCAGTGACTTCTGGCGCGCTCATTTGCGGCTGTAAATCGTAGGTAGCCACATTGGGTGAAGGGATTAAAATACGTTCTTCGCCGGCAAAAGGCTGTTCACGACCACCGGAAAAGAAGAAGGTCACATGCGCGTATTTTTCAGTTTCAGCAATACGCAGTTGGGTTTTACCTTGAGCAGCGAGGTATTCGCCGAGCACATTGACCAGTGCTGTGGGCGCAAAGGCACTGGGTGCAGGTAAATCAGCAGCATATTGAGTGAGCATGACAAACTGGCTGAGTTTGGGTAAACGCTGACGATTAAAACCAGAGAAGTCTTCGTCTAAGAAAGCATGGCTGAGTTCACGGGCACGGTCGGCGCGGAAGTTCATAAAGATCACGCTGTCGCCATCTTCCATACGTACAGGCTCGCCAATGCTGGTGGCTTTGACAAACTCATCTGACTCATCTCGCGCATAAGACTCGGCTAAGGCTGCCGTGGCGCTTGCCGCTTGGTGAATAGCTTGACCATCAGCTAAGAGTTTCCAAGCTTGCTCAACACGATCCCAGCGATTATCACGGTCCATTGCAAAGTAACGACCAATTAAACTGGCAATACGGCCTTTGCCCAGTTTGGCGCAGGCGGCTTCAATGGCTTCAATGGAAGGCTGAGCGCTGCGTGGCGGTGTATCGCGACCGTCTAAGAAGGCATGTAAATAAATTTTGTCAGCACCGCGTTGTGCAGCTAATTCAATCATAGAAATAATGTGGTCTTGGTGGCTGTGTACGCCGCCTTCTGAAAGTAGACCTAAAATATGCACTGCTTTGCCGTGTTCAACCGCTTGATCAACTGCTGTGGTCAGCGCTGGATTGGTGAAAAAATCACCATCCAAAATCGCTTTAGTAATACGAGTAAAGTCTTGATACACCACGCGACCTGCACCGAGGTTCATATGGCCCACTTCTGAGTTACCCATTTGACCGTCTGGCAGCCCTACATCCATACCGCTGCCGGAAATCAGGCTGTTGGGACACTGCTGGCGCAGTCGATCGTAGACAGGGGTGTTAGCGCTATAAATGGCGTTGCAGTCAGGGCTGTCGCTATGACCAAAACCATCGAGAATAACGAGGACCAAAGGTTTAGGCGTGGCATGCATAAGAATAAACTCTCAAGTAAAGAACAGAATATAGGCTCAGTTTAGCTGGATGTGCTCGGCGCGTCATTGTTAGTGGTTCAGAGAATGCGCAGGTCTGTGTATACTTTGCGGATTCTAACGCTTTGGGTGCCAATTATGATTGCTGATACGCTTGCTAAATTTCTTGAGTTTTTGACTACGCACTATGTGCTCAGTGGAATATTCATCACTCTTGTTGTGTTGCTGATTATGCAGCAATCGCGTAATTCAGGGCGCAATTTAAGCTCACGTGAGCTGACTGCGATGGTCAATCGTGATGAGGCTGTTGTGCTTGATATCCGTCAGAAAAAAGACTTTAGCACTGGACATATTGTTGGTTCGGTTAATATCAGTAATGATCAGCTGAAAACACGTATGGCTGAGCTAGAGAAACAAAAAGATAAAACGATTATTGTGGTATGTGCTTCTGGCGTTAATGCTGGTGGCGCATGTTCTGAATTAAAAAAAGCGGGCTTTACTGCTGCGCGCTTATCCGGTGGTATTACCGGCTGGCGCAGTGAAAACCTGCCAGTGGTGAAATAAAATGGCTAAAGTAATTATATATTCCAGTGACTGGTGCCCTTTTTGTATTCGTGCAAAAACTTTGCTGAGCAAAAAAGGTGTGAACTTTGAAGAACTGAGAGTAGATGGAAAACCTGATCTGCGCGCCCAAATGGTAGAAAAAGCCAAACGCACTTCAGTACCACAAATTTGGATTGATACGCTGCATGTCGGCGGTTGTGATGAGCTGTTTGCGCTTGAGCGCAGCGGTCAGCTTGACGCTTTATTGGCGCAGTGACAGGCTAGAAAACCAACTATTGTTACTGTACAAGATAGGTTGGCATCATTAGACAGCTTTTGAATATAGATTAAAAATTAAGGATAAAAGAAATATGAGCGAACAAGCGAATAACGTAGCTGCGCAAGAAGAACAGACTTCACAGTTTTCTTTGCAGCGTATTTATGTCAAAGATTTATCATTTGAAGCACCAAAAAGCCCTGAGATTTTCCGTGAAGAGTGGAATCCAAATATTGAATTGGATCTCAATACCCGTCAGCGCGCTTTAGAAGGCGACTTTTACGAAGTGGTATTGACTCTGACCGCAACGGTAAAAACGGGCGAAGAAATTGCTTTTATTGTTGAGGTTCAGCAGGCAGGTATTTTCTTAATCCAAGGTTTAGATGCAGCGTCTCAAGGTCATGCGTTGGGTGCGTTCTGCCCAAATATTTTATTCCCTTATGCGCGTGAGACTTTGGATAGTTTAGTGGTACGTGGCTCGTTCCCTGCACTGATGTTGGCACCTGTTAACTTTGATGCACTCTATGCGCAAGAGTTACAGCGCATGCAAGCTAACGCTGAAGTTCAAGCTTAAGTTATTAGTGAGCTGATAATACACTTGCGCTTAATCGTCTAAATAACGGCTTAAGTGCAAGTACGCCATAGCGACAGGGGAGTTCCATGAGTAAAGTCAGTGTGTTGGTTGTTGATGATGCCGTATTTATTCGTGATTTGATTAAAAAAAGTTTACGTAGTTACTTCCCTGGTATTCAGATCGAAGAAGCAGTGAATGGCCTTAAAGCGAAGCAGATTCTTGCCAAGCAAAGTTTTGATTTGATTTTATGTGACTGGGAAATGCCAGAGATGAGCGGCTTAGAGCTGCTTGAATGGTTCCGCCAGCAGCCACAGTTTAAAACAGTGCCATTTATTATGGTGACCAGTCTGGGCGATAAAGATAATGTTGTCCAAGCCATTCAGGCGGGTGTCACTGATTATGTGGGTAAGCCTTTTACCCATGAGCAGTTAACCACTAAAGTTACTAAAGCCTTGACTCGCAGTGGTCGTTTAGCTGCATTAGCAGCTTCTGCACCAGTAAAGACCCTGAGTACGGGAATGGCGACCGATTCGTTATCAATATTGACTGGACAGAAACCCGTGGGTGCCGCCGCAACACCTGCAGTGACAAAGTCAGCGGTGACTTCACCCTTGCTGGCTTCATCACCTGCACCTGCTCCAGTTAAACCCTCAGGACCCACTGCCTCACCCAGCAGCAGTACAGTGCGTGGCCAAGGTCAGGGGCGATTACGCTTATCCAATGGTGAGTTTGCCTGTGTGATTAAAGCGTTGAGTTTAAAAGATGCATTATTAGTGGTGAAACGCGGTAAAAATCTACCGCAAGTACTCGATAATGCTGTGCTGGATTTAGAGCAAGGCGAAGAAGCAGAAGTCGCCCGTCTTAATGCTTATGTGCATGCTGTTAGTGCCTTAGAATCAAGTTCGAACAGCGAATGGCTGCAAGTGACTTGCCGTTTTGTTGATAGTGATCCGCAAAAAATGAATTACTTATCACGCTTAATTGCGCGTGGTACGACGCAGCGTCATTTCACCCCCAGTGCTTGATAAAAATAGTAGATCTACCCATGCAACTGTTGCTTTATACTGATTTTACAGATATTGCTATTTTGCTGGGTGGGTCACTGTATTAGCGCTGCTATTTTGTAGAGCTGAGTTCATTATGGGTGTAAGTGATGAGTAAAAAAATTCTAGTGATGGCCTGCCTCACGCTGTTAAGCAGCCACAGTTATGGCTTTAGTGTGTATAAGTACACCGATAAAAATGGTGTAGTGACTTATACCGATAAAGCTAAAGCAGGTGCGCAAGTCTTTGTTTTTGATAAGCCCGCGCTTGTTGGACGTGTTGCAGAGGTTAAAAATGACGTCAAACTAGAAACACGTCAACAGGCGACTGGTGATGAATTGGTAGTGCGCAATAATCTCTATGCTCCGGTTGAAGTTGAACTGGCGCTGGAAAATCAAGCTAATATTGCCGGTGGTTTACAACAACCTATACGTCAGGTTATAGCCCCACGCAGTAGTGTAACCTTATTGACTTTAACTGCTAAAAACCCCGCACAATCCCTGCAGTATCAGCCTAAGCTGCGTTATGTACTGGGCGATCCAAGTCTGCTTCCGGCTGCGCATGAGTACCCGCTCGCCTGGCGTGGTGGGCCATTTCGCCTGACTCAAGGGGCCAATGGAGAGTACAGCCATTTCACTCCTAAAAGTCGCTATGCACGGGATATTGCTATGCCAGAGGGCACGCCGATTATTGCTGCTCGAGCAGGTATTGTAGTTAAAGTTGAAAATCAGCAAATAGGGCGTGGTACTCACCCTGCTGGTAACTTTGTACGTATTTTTCACGATGACGGCACTATGGGTGTGTACTTACATTTGCAAACCGGTTCCGTTGGAGTTAGTGCAGGGCAGCGTGTCAAAGAAGGTGAATTACTCGCACGCTCAGGTAATACCGGTAATAGCACAGGGCCGCATTTACATTTTGTAGTGCAGCGTAATATCGGGCTGGAAGTTGAGTCGATTCCATTCGACTTTAATCAGCCGGTGAATGCTTTGCCAAACTTTGCTGTGGGTGGCGAGTAGCTTGGCAGTCGTATCTTAAGAGGTTTAAGCTGCCAAAGCATAATGAGCAATAATCCCCAGCAAAATTGCAAATCCAGCCCAGTGATTATGTAAAAAGGCTTCCAGTGATGATTTTGCATCACGCTGACGGGTATGGATAAACTCCCAAATAAAGCAGGCTGCTGCGCCCAGTAAACCTAAATGAAAGTAACCACCCAGTTCAAAGCTGTGGCCGGCCAATAGCAGACAAAATAAAGAGCTGCCTTGTAAGCTTAGAATAATAAAGCGGTCCGCATCGCCAAATAATACCGCTGTTGATTTCACTCCGATTTTTAAATCGTCTTCACGGTCACTCATCGCATAGTAAGTGTCGTAAGCAATAGTCCAGAGCAGATTAGCAATATAGATTAGCCAAACTGCGGAGGGTACTGAGCCTTGTTCAGCACTAAAAGCTAATAAGATACTGCAGGAGTAGGCGGCACCTAAGGCAACTTGTGGATAATGGGTATAGCGCTTAGTGAAGGGATAGAGTGCGGCTAAACCCACAGCTAGAAACGACCAATACACTGTGTATTTATCAGTCAGCAGCACTAAACATAAGCTGATACCAATCAGTACAGCAAAGGTGATCAGCGCTTCTTTAGCTGTTACGCGACCGGTGACAATCGGCCGACCTTGCGTGCGAGTAACATCACCATCAATACCCCGATCAGCAAAGTCATTGATGGCGCAGCCTGCCGAACGCATTAAAATCACGCCCAAGACAAAAATAATTAGATTTTTAATACTGGGCGTACCCTCACCAGCGATCCACAGCGCCCATAAAGTCGGCCACAGTAGTAAATAAATGCCGATTGGGCGATCCCAACGCATCAACTGAATAAAATCCCAAGATCTCGGGTGCAGACGATTAAAGGATTTCAGCAGTTGTATATACATAATAAGGCTCCGCGCTTAGGGCTGTAATAGCTATGGATTACAGAGTATTAAATTCTGATTGTTGAGTATCATGCCAAAGTTGTGGCAAAAAAACTTCAGCCACTAGTACAGCTAAGCCTTTATTGCTAAAGCATGAGCGCCGCGCCCAAAGTTGAGAGTGCTGATCAGCATAGTGCTGCGCTTGAGTAGCTAATTGCTGGCAGGGCATTTGACAAATGTACATCGCTCCACGGCTAAAAGCCTGATGGCTAAAGAGTATTTCTCCCAGAGAGCGTGTGCCTAACTGGCTGATATCAAAATCAGATGCCTGTAGTGCTGCTTGACTGGCAACACTGCGGGCAAAGACCCAAGGTTGTGTGCCATCGCATAACAGGACCTCACGCACCCAACCACAACTGTTCGGGGCGATATTAAGTGCTTGGCACTCATCCTCGGCTAAAGTTTGCCAGCCTTCGGCTAATACTTGCACAATAAAGCTTGTGCGACACAGTTGAGTTAAACGCTGGGTGAGCGAGTTATGATCAAACAGCCAGTCATTCAGTGCGGCTGAGGCGGTGGGTGTGCTGTGCCAGCGATTGGCAGGGGTATTTAGTGAGGTGATAGACACAATACGCCTTACTTTATAAAAATGTTGCGTCAGTTTAGCATGCCTTTAACTGTGGTTTTAGTTTGGCTATGGGCAAATAATTGATGAACCCATATCTGACTGTATGGCCATAAATTGATCGCAGCCAAGGTGCTGTGCAGGCTATATAGATAAACGCTTTGAAGACTGGTCAGTCGAGAATTGGCATGCGATGCTTTGCATTCGCTCATATGGATTGCACTCTTATAACTCATATGATTTTTGCGCAAGACAGCGAGAGCTTGCATAGGCTTTAACCCTGACAGTTAGGGGTTATGGCAGATCAGTCAGCGTTTAAAACTAAAACTAGAGCGTTTCAGTGCGCTGTTTTAACGCTACTTTAATTTAATATTTGGAACTCTGTATGAAACTTCGTTTTTTACTTTGGGCGCTGGGTCGTCTGATGAGCAAAGCCAGCAAAAACAATAGCGCTTTTCAAAAGCAACTTGAGGGTAAGGAACTCACCTTTATGTTGCATACTTTGGATGGCAAAGTTGCGCGCCATTTTATTGTTGCCAATAATCGTGTAGAAAGCCGCTCAGGTGTTGCTCAGGATCCAGCATTTTCAATTGGTTTTAAAGATGCAGCCTTTGGTTTTGCCACCCTGCAAGCAAAAAATAAGCAGCTGGCATTTATGCAGGGTATTCAGGATAAAAATATCCAGATTCAAGGCAACACTATGTTGGTGATGTGGTTCCAAGGTTTAATGAAATATATGATGCCGAAAAAATCTAAGCCAAAAGCCGAATGATTAATCTGATTGCCGCGCGCTGATCGTCAGCGCACGGGTCTAAAGTTTAGATTTGCTCGTTAAAGCGATACTGCAAGGCTTCAGCCAGATGGCCACGGGTAATCTCAGCGCTGTCTTCTAAATCCGCTAAAGTACGGGCAACTTTAAGCACCCTATGGGTGGCGCGTAGGGATAAGTTTAAGCGTTCGCTGGCTTGTTCAAGCCAGCTGCGATCCTCGTCTGCGAGTACACAATGTTGGCGCAGGGCGTTTAAGTCCAGTTGCGCATTACTACAACCTTGTCGATTTAACTGACGATCGCGTGCCGCACAGACTTGTTGCATAGCTTGGGTGGAGCTTAAACCTGGATCTTTTGGCTGGCGTAGTGAGGTGGCTTCACGCGCGACGCTAATATGCAGATCAATACGATCGAGCAAGGGGCCTGAAAGCTTATGCCGGTAGCGTTGGATTTGTTCCTGACTGCAACGACAGCGTCCACTAGGATCACCAAAATAGCCGCAGGGGCAGGGGTTCATTGCCGCGACTAATTGAAAGCGTGCCGGGAAGTGGACTTTGCTATGCGCTCGGGCGATAACAATATGCCCAGACTCTAGCGGCTCGCGTAATACTTCAAGCACTTTACGATCGAATTCGGGTAATTCATCGAGAAATAAAATACCTTGGTGCGCCAAACTGATCTCTCCCGGTTGTGGCCTGCGCCCACCACCCACTAATGCAGGCCCAGAGGCGCTGTGGTGGGGTTGACGAAAGGGACGTTGCGGCCAGCCGCGTAACGGCTCAAGGTTGACCACTGACTGCACTGCAGCGACTTCCAGCGCTTCTTTTTCTGTGAGTGGTGGCAGTAGGCCGGGTAAGCGACTGGCTAATAAGGTTTTGCCGGTACCCGGTGGCCCACTTAACAGTAAATTATGCATACCCGCCGCAGCGACCACTAAGGCGCGCTTGGCGGCATGTTGGCCTTGCACTTCCAGTAGATCAGGATAATGCGCTGGCTGCGCTAGTAAACCTTGCGATTGATAGGGCTGGAGAGTTTTCTGTTGATTAAAATGGCTGACCAATTCCAGCAGATGCTCAATGGCATAGACTTTTAAGCCGCTGGCTAAACAGGCTTCTTCAGCATTTTCTAAGGCGACGACCAGTGTACGTCCTGCCGCACGGGCGGCGAGTGCGGCCGGCAAAACACCGCGTACGGGGCGCACTTGACCTGAGAGTGCCAGTTCACCCAAACACTCAAATTCATCTAAACAGCCGCCGGGTAATTGCGCGCTGGCGGCTAATAAACCCAAGGCAATCGCCAAGTCAAAGCGTCCGCCTTCTTTGGGTAAATCAGCGGGTGCTAAGTTGAGGGTGATGCGTTTACGTGGAAACTCCAGTGCACTATTTAAAATGGCACTGCGTACGCGATCTTTACTCTCGCGTACTGCGGTTTCAGGTAAGCCAACAATGGTTAGCGAAGGCAAGCCATTGGTCAGGTGAATTTCAACACTGACGGCGGGTGCTTCAACACCAATTTGTGCGCGACTATGAATAATAGCAAGTGACATAGATCCTCCTTGATCCTATATAAAACGTAGCCTAATCCATTAGGCTATTGTGGTGTGACGGCTTAAGGTGCTGTTTCTCTCAGTTGCTCTTCGAGTGCAGCGACAGTGCTTTCTAAAGCTTCTAAGCGCGCACGGGTGCGGGCTAGAACAACCATTTGGCTATCAAACTCTTCACGGCTGACTAAGTCGAGTTTACTAAAAGTACTTTGGATAAGGGCTTTGAATTGAGCTTCAATTTCAGCACGTGGCAGGGGTATCTCACTGCCTAATAAACGTCCGGCATGCGTGCTGATGCTATCAAGTAAGGCCTTGGGCGGTAACATAATCAAATTCCTTAAAAATAATGGCTTTAGTTTAGCACGTCATTAGAATTGTGAATCTTAATCAATACGAAGAGAAGCTGAGTAATCTTGAGTATAATGCATGGTCTCTAATGCAGCTGAGCGCGGTTTGGGCAAAAAGGTGTATTGTGTTTATCTGTGTGCTCCAATAATGTGTTTGTTTACTGTGTTATGACCCCTGTATGGGCGTGCCAATTACAAATTTAATGTTTAGGTTTTGAGCTTAAGCATGTTAAAAATTGACTTGAATGATCAGTCATTTAATCTCGGAGAAACTGTATGAAATTAGTTACCGCCATCATCAAACCCTTCAAGCTGGATGATGTACGTGAAGCATTGTCTGAAATTGGCGTGCAAGGTATTACAGTCACTGAAGTCAAAGGCTTTGGCCGTCAGAAAGGTCACACTGAACTGTACCGTGGTGCTGAGTATGTGGTGGATTTTTTACCGAAAGTAAAAATTGAAGTGGCGATTGCTGCAGCGCACTTGGATCGCGTGATTGAAACCATCAGTAATGCAGCCAACACTGGCAAAATCGGTGATGGTAAAATCTTTGTGGTCAGTCTTGAGCAAGCAGTACGTATCCGTACCGGTGAAACGGGTTCAGACGCGATTTAAGCGCGTTTAATTCACTTCAAAGATTTCTCTGCGTGCAGTGATCTTTAAGGCATTACTGCAGTGCATTAATACGACTCAGGCGTAACTCTGTAAAGGGTTGCGCCTGAGTGTTTTTTACGCCTTAATATAGGTCATATGACTGACAGGCAAGCTATTTAAAAAATATTAAAAAAGAAGCTGTTTGTCGTAGTTATTTTCTTTTTATCGCACTAGAATGCGCGCCCAATGCATAACAGGTCACTGCCAGTTTTCAGTTGTGGCTGTGTGTTGTGCAGTTAAAGGCCAACCAGTAGCGCTGGTTATTATGCTAATCCCAATTGATGTGCTGAGTTTTTGGCGCTTGATTTAAAACTATCTTGCTGAAGGCAGGCTTGAGGTTGACTATGTTTGATGATGAATTAGAACCAGAAGAATTAGATGTAAACGATGACAGCGATCTTGATACCGATGACCTGGATATTGACGACGTTGATGTTGATGATGTCGAGGACGTGGATGACGGCGATATCGATGATACTGTCGATGACGGCTCAGATGCTGTGGTTAAACCAATACGTGCAAAAGCTAAAACAGCAGTCAATGAAGATGATTTGCCTTCTGTTGAAGCCAAGAAAAAAGAGCGTGACGCTTTAGCGCGAGCTATGGAAGAGTTTTTAGCGCGTGGTGGAAAAGTACAAGAAGTTGAAAACAAGATTGATGTGTAAGCGGTTTTAGCAATATGCCACTAGCGATGATAAGGGCTCAAGTGTGCGCCTTATCTTTGCTAGTGGCTTTGCCAGCCTGTGGACTAGTCTTTTAGAGCTTTATAACGTTCAGCAAGCTCAAAGCGTATTGAGCGACGTTCTTGGGCGTTAGCAAAGCGTCTAATTTCATCTTCAGTGTTGGGAACAAGTTTAGGGACTTCTACCGACTTGCCTTGAGCATCAACCGCAACCATAGTAAAGAAACAACTGTTGGTGTGTCGCACCAGCTTCTGATGAATATTTTCAGTGATCACCTTAATACCCACTTCGATTGATGTGCGGCCGGTGTAATTCACTGAAGCTAAGAAAGTCACTAGCTCCCCGACATGAACGGGTTGCAGAAAAGTGACTTGGTCAACCGATAAGGTCACAACATAGCAACCTGCATAGCGGCTCGCGCAAGCATAGGCGACTTCATCGAGGTACTTAAGTAAGGTCCCACCGTGTACGTTACCCGAGAAGTTGGCTTTATCTGGGGTCATTAAAACGGTCATGCTTAGGGTTGAGGTTCCGGCTTCCATGATGCTCTCTTATTTTTGTGTTTAGCGCGTAATTGTAAGTATGCTTAAAAAGCAATGCTACCTTACTCTGATCTCTATTAGCTTTCCAGCCAGACATCGCGCACCCAGTGCCAGACACTTTCCCATGTCTCATCCTGCATTTCTTGGGTATCTTCATCCCAAGCAAAGACTTCACCTTCTTCATCATCCACTACGTAATAGATGGGTGCGTCATAACACAAGGGAATTAAATTGCGCGGTAAGCCCAGATCCCAAGCCGTTGATGTGACCTCGGGTAGGTAAGTGTGCGAGTAAGGATCACTGGCTGTCACAGGCTCTAAGCGGCCATAGACCACATCACTGACGGTTAATAAAAACTCACGTAAAGCAAAGGGTAGATGAATCAGGATTTGCTCTTGAATTTCCACCAAGGTTTCTTCGTCAGGTAATTCTAGAGCAACAGGTACAGGCTCGTTGCGCTCACGTAACTCATCGATCACTTCTTCCACGGCGTTTTACTCTAGTCATAACATGGCGTATTAAACAACTAAAGCGGCGCCGTAGGTCGGTCGCCGCTTTAGAATACTCTGAAAAATCTTAAGCGTTTTGGCGAATGCCGGCGATTAACCAAGGTTGGTTTTCACCGTTTTGACGCTCCATGCTCCAGCTTTCACTAAAGGACTCGCCTTGGTCAAAGCGTGAAGTTTTAGCGACACCGAGGAAAGTAAGTGTGGCAATGGTTACACCCTTTACTTCTTCAACGCTATCTAACTCGACGCTGAGATCGTCAATATAGGTGGACTGCATATTATCACCTAAGCTGTTGCGCTCATTGGTCAGGAATTCGAGTAATTCAGGTGTTACAAACTCAGCAATTTGCTCCATTTCATTGGCATCCCAATGTTGTTGCAGGGAGTTAAAATGGCCTTCAGCAGCTTGTAAAAAGCTGGTTTCATTAAACCATGCAGGGGCATTGATGACGGGTTTGTTAATGGTAGAGACAGGTTCTGAATTACCAAAAATATTTGGTGTCGGCGTATGTACTTCACGCTGCATTGGTGGGCCACCTGCAGTTGCGGTTTGCGGCATTTGACGGCGACGGCTGGCAATAAACTTAAAGATAACAAAGGCAATCAGGCCAAAAATCAGCATGTCCATGATTTGTAAGCCTTCAAAACCGCCACCCATAAACATGGATGCTAATAGACCGCCGGCTGCCATACCCATCAGCATGCCGCCGATGCCACCCATAGCAGGTTTTGCGCCTGCTGCTGCAGCGTTTTTAGCGGGTGCTGCCGCTGGTTTTTGTTGTTGCTGTTGTTGAGCTTGGCGTTGTTTCATGCCGCCAAATGATTTACCACCACCAAAGCGGCGTGCTTCAGCGTCGATACTAAAACTTAAGCCTAAAAAAAGAGCGAAGGCTATTGTGAGAAAACGATGCATAAAAATACCTTTTTATTGTCAGATAAATCGAATCGTTCGACATATCTGCAATATGCCTGTGCCGAACGGTTCGAATGATGATGTGAGTGAAACATGCTTAGAGCAAGCAATTTCAATCAATCACGCCAGTTATATAATTCTTTTTCTGAAATTTCGTGCATTAGAGTGATTTGCTTCTGGAAGGCTTGCATGGAATCCCAGATACGACGATTGAGATCACTTTTATTAGCTAAGTCTTCTAATACCTTAGCGGACTCACCTTGCATTGCATTCAGTACTTCATCAGGGAAGCGACGTAATTGTACATCCGCAGACTTGAGTTCAGCTAAAGCGCGGGCGTTATTCCAAGTGTAATCATCCAGCATATCAGCGTTACCGGCGCGAACTGCTTCAGTGACAATAGCTTGCAGGTCAACAGGTAAGCTGTTCCATGCTTCTTGGTTAATAATCAGCTCAAGTACCGCCTGTGGCTCTTGCCAGCCTGGGTAGTAATAGTATTTAGCCGCTTTATGCAGGCCAAAAGCTAAATCGTTGTAAGGGTTCACCCAGTCTGAGGCATCAATAGCGTTAGTCTGCAGAGCAGTAAATACTTCGCTGCCCGGCAGATTCACTGTGGTGGCACCTAAACGATCGAGTACTTCACCGCCCAGACCGGGCATACGAATTTTCAGGCCTTTAATGTCGGCTAAGCTGTTGATCTCTTTATTAAACCAACCACCCATTTGCATGCCGGAGTTACCAATGGCAAAAGGCTTAACACCAAAAGGTGCGTAGGCTTCTTCCCACAACTTCAAACCGTCGCCTTTATGTAACCAAGCGTTCATTTCAATGGCGGATAAACCAAAAGGCACTGAAGTAAAGAATTGTGCCGTATCGGTTTTGCCCTTCCAATAATAGGCAGCACCATGCCCCATTTGTGCAGTGCCACGCTCGACTGCATCAAAGACTTCCAGTGGTGGTACCAATTCGCCACCCGCATACACTTTAATCGTTAGGCGACCGTCAGTCATGCTGTTGATACGCTCAGCCACACGCTCGGCTGAAGTGCCCAGACCCGGATAGTTTTTTGGCCAAGCGGTGACCATTTTCCAGTTAAAGGTTTCTTGTTGAACAGTTGCATCAGCTGCAGGGGTGTTGGCTGATGCTGTGTCTTCTGTACAGCCTAAAAGTGCTAAGCACGCTGCGGCTATAACGGCTAGAGTAAAATTGTGGCGACGCTTCATATGCGCTCCTAGTGAGTGTCAATATAAGTGTAAAGGCTTAGAGTGGCTGCAGTTTTGCGTAGGCCACCATTAACCATTTAATACCTTCGTTAACAAAGTTAACTTGCACGCGTGCTTGCGCACCCGCACCTTCAAAATTTAAAATAACCCCTTCGCCAAAGACCGCATGCTGTACCAATTGGCCGAGGCTGAACTCGGTTTCAGGTACATTCTCACCATTAAATATACTGCTCGATTGCACTTGGTGGTTGCTTTGGTAGGGACGGCTGACGCTATTGTTCATCCGCACTTCTTGTAAGAATTGTGCAGGGATTTCACGCACAAAACGCGAGACTTTATTGTAGGTCTCAGCGCCGTATAAGCGACGGGTTTCCGCACAAGTAATATACAGCTGACGCATCGCACGGGTAATCCCTACATAGGCTAAGCGGCGCTCTTCTTCTAAGCGGCCTGGCTCTTCTAAGCTCATTTTGTGCGGGAATAAACCTTCTTCCATGCCAGCAATAAACACAATCGGAAATTCGAGACCTTTGGCGCTGTGCAGCGTCATTAACTGGACTGCTTGGGTAAACTCATCAGCTTGGTTATCACCGGCTTCAAGTACCGCGTGATCTAAAAAGGCCACTAAAGGCTGCACATCCTCTTCCAGCTCATCCGTGCTCTTAAAGGTGCGCGCAGCGCTGACCAGTTCCTCAAGGTTTTCCACTCGAGCTTGGCCTTTCTCACCTTTTTCTTCTTTGTGATAGGTGATCAAGCCTGACTGTTCAATGACAATTTGCGTCATGGCGTGCAATTCACAGTCACGAGTTTGTATCGCTAACTGTTCAATTAAATCCATAAAGCCTTGCAGGGCATTACTGGCACGACCATTCAGGGCTTTTTGCTCAACGAGCAGGTGCATCGCTGCCCACAGTGAGACATCATGCTCACGTGCAGCATGACGCACTGTTTCGATGGTTTTTTCACCAATACCACGGGTCGGCACATTAATCACACGCTCAATCGCACCGTCATCATGACGGCTGCGTAATAAGCGTAAATAGGCCAGAGCGTTTTTAATTTCTAAACGTTCAAAGAAGCGCTGGCCGCCATAAATACGGTAAGGCACCGCCGCGCGTAATAAAGCTTCTTCTAAGACGCGAGATTGCGCGTTAGAGCGGTAGAGAATCGCAATTTCATCACGATTGACTTCGCCTTTGCGTAAGGCTTGCTCAATGCATTCAACGATATAGCGCGCTTCGTCATATTCATTGTAGGCACTATAAAAATTGATCAGGTCGCCATTTTCGCCGTCAGTCCACAATTCTTTACCAAGACGACCTTGGTTGTTATCAATTAAGGCATTGGCTGCTTTAAGAATATTAGCCGTGGAACGGTAGTTTTGCTCCAGACGAATACTTTGGGTGTCGACAAAGTCAGTGGAGAATTGCTGAATATTTTCAATTTTCGCTCCACGCCAGCCATAAATGGATTGGTCGTCATCGCCGACCACCATTAAGCTTTTACCGCCTTGAGCGAGCAGACGTAACCAAGCGTATTGTACGGCGTTAGTGTCTTGGAATTCATCGACTAGAATATGCTGAAAGCGTTGCTGATAATGTTGCAATAATCCTGGATTATCACGCCATAAATCTAAGGCGCGCAGTAACAGTTCAGCAAAATCAATAGCACCGGCACGCACACAGGCAGCTTCATAGGCAGTGTAAATTTGCAGCATGGTGGCTAAGAATAAATCGCCACCGGCTTGAATATGCTGCGGGCGTAGACCTTCATCTTTCTGCCCGTTAATAAACCATTGTGCTTGGCGTACCGGCCAGCGCTTTTCATCCAGCTCCAGCTCGCGCATCACACGCTTGAGTAAGCGCTGCTGATCATCGCTGTCTAAAATACTAAAGCCTTCAGCGAGGCCGGCTTCTTGCCAATGCGCGCGTAATAAACGGTGGGCTAAACCATGGAAAGTACCCACCCACATACCGGCAGGATTGAGTCCCAGCAGTTCTTCAATACGTACGCGCATTTCTGCAGCAGCTTTATTGGTAAAAGTGACCGATAAAATACTGTGCGGTGAGGCACCTTCAACTTGAATCAGCCAAGCAATGCGGTGTACTAACACCCGCGTTTTGCCTGAACCCGCACCAGCGAGGACACGTTGTTGACCAATAGGCGCAGCAACAGCTTCACGCTGGGCTTCGTTGAGGGCGTTTAATAAGTGTGAGATATCATCATGCATCAGAGCATTCTAGTGGGCGTGCAGAATAAGGGCAAATACAATAGAAACTATAAGTTTTAGATAGCGTAAGCTGTTTTGCAGCATGCTGCTAAATGGTAGATTGGCTTTTTATATTTTATGCTCTTTAATAGCCGTCCAATACGGGGCTAGGTTGACCGTATAACTCAGATTTGCAGTTGTCTGCGTGGGGGGTATTAAGTTTTGCAAAGTGCCCCTCAATAAATAATAAAGGCATGTTAATGCTAACGGGTATAAATATGCCGCAAAATAATAAAAGTTCTGATGTTTTACGTAAACTGAATGCTGAGTTGACTCAAGAGGTGGCGCGCCGACGTGCTATTGAGGAGCAGCTTTTAGTTGCTAAAGCAGAGCTAGAGCAGAATGTGACTGCACGCACTTCTGAGCTTAAAGAAGCCTTGCAAGCTCTGCAGAAAAGTCAGGAACGTTTAGAGTTGGCTTTAGATGCCAGTGAATTAGCCTTATGGGACTGGGATCTGGTCAGTGATAAAGTTTATCACACGCGTACCGAAATGATTTTTGGTTTAGCCGCGGATAAAATTCATGGTGTGCTGACAGATTTACGACCCTTAATGCATCCCGATGATCTACCTGTATTGCGCCATGCCATGATTGAGCATATGCAGCAGCGTAGTGATTCTTATGCTGTTGAGTATCGTGTTAAACACACTAGCGGTCATTGGCTATGGATTGAAGACCGTGGTCGAGCTGTGGAGCGTGATGAGAACGGTCGTGTATTGCGTATGCTGGGTACGCGACGTGATATTTCTTTACGCAAGCAGCACGATAAAGAACTGGATTTAGCCTCTCGTGTATTTGATGCAGGCGGCGAAAGTATTGTTATTTTAGACCCGCAATACAATATTTTAGCGGTGAATAAAGCCTTTATGGCGACGACTGGATTTACCCGTGATGAAATAATTGGGCAGCCGATATTGCCCGATAATCAGCCCATTGAAGTGCGCAAGCGTCACGATAAAATTTGCAGCTACAGTGAACTGCATGGCAGCTGGGAAGGTGAGTCGCTAGGCTTACGTAAAAGTGGCGAGACCTATCCTCTGTGGTTAAGAACGCATGTAGTGCGTGATAATTGCGGTCTTATTACTCATATTGTAGCTTTTTTTACTGATCTGACGGCCAGTCGTCAAACTGAAGAACGTTTAAATTATTTAACTCAATATGATGAACTCACCGGTTTAGCAAATCGCGCCTTATTTTATAAGCGTTTGCATCATGTGGCAGAGCATGCGCGAAAACATAGGGAGCAGGTTGCACTACTGCATCTGGATTTAGATCGTTTTAAAGCATTAAACAGCAGCTTAGGTGTGGAGGCGGCTGATCAAGTCTTGCGCATGATCAGCGAGCGTTTGATGCAGTTATTACCAGAAGCCAACACTTTAGCGCGTTTAGGCGCTGATGAGTTTGCCATTATTTTAGATAAAAATGTATCAGCAGCAAACTTAGTTCAGTTGGCACACTCCCTGTTAGAGCAAATTCGTATGCCGGTTGGGGTTGTTGTTGGAGGTAATGAACTGGTGATCAGTGGCTCTTTGGGCGTCAGTGTTTTACCCGGTAATGCTCGTGAGCCAGCCGTATTAATCAGCCAAGCTAATCTTGCTATGCAGCATGCAAAGCATTTAGGTGGCGATAATGTGCAGTTTTATAGTAATCAGACGCAGACCTTAACCTTAGAGCGGTTAGAGCTTGAACAAGAATTGCGACGAGGTATTGAAGCCGGCGAACTGCAAGCGTATTACCAACCTAAAGTAACCTTATCTGATGGGGTGATTCGTTCGGCCGAAGCTTTAGTACGTTGGCACCATCCTCAGCGTGGATTGCTCGCATCGGGTGAGTTTATTGAGTTGGCTGAAGATACAGGTTTAATTGGTGCGATCACTGAACAGGTGCTTGAAAAAGCCTGTCAGCAGGCCTATATCTGGTGGCAGCAAGGTATGTATATTCGTACATCAGTCAACATCTCAGTCTGTCGTGTACGCCAGGGTAACTTAGTTGAGTTGGTAAAAAATGTCTTAGCGAAAACCGGTTTGCCGGGCTATCTATTGGAACTTGAGCTAACTGAAAGCCAAATGCTCGATAACACACAAGATATTATTGCGACCTTTAAGTTGATTAGAGAGTTGGGTGTCAATCTGGCAATTGATGATTTTGGTACGGGCTATTCTTCACTGAGTTATCTTAAGCGTTTTCCAGCCAATAGCTTAAAAATCGACCAAAGCTTTATTCGTGATGTGCTTAATAATGATGAAGATGCAGCCATTACTCGCGCCATTATTGCCATGGCACACAGCTTAAATCTGTTAGTAGTAGCGGAAGGCGTGGAAACGCAAGCGCAAATGGAGTTCCTAAAAGCTCACGCTTGCGATGAAATTCAAGGGTATTTGATTTCTCGCCCCATACCGGCAGATGAGTTAACTCAGATGTTGATCAGTCGTAAATCTGTGCTTGAATCTTAGTCTGAGTTAACAACTTAGATTCAAGCACGAGCCCAAGATTTTATGCGCCGCGCGTGTTACCGCTGGTTAGATTGCGCATCAACAAAGCGTGTTCTAGATCTACATTTTCCGGAATCGGAATAAACAGCACGTGGCCATTGCCTGGAGCGTCATCACGGCTTTTGCCTTTTTGATCTTCGATATATTTCAGATCAAAGGTCATATTGCCCTGTGGTGTCATCAGTTCAATGGAGTCGCCGACGGCAAAGCGGTTTTTCACTATCACTTCGGCTAAATCACCACGACGTACACCGGTCATTTCGCCGACAAACTGCTGGCGCTCAGAAATCGAGTAACCGTATTCGTAGTTCTGGTATTCATCGTGCACATGGCGACGTAAGAAACCTTCGGTGTAACCACGGTGTGCTAAGGATTCCAAAGTATCCATCAGCGACTTATCAAAGGGACGGCCGGCCACTGCATCATCAATGGCCTTACGATAGACCTGTGCAGTACGCGCTACATAGTAGTGCGACTTGGTACGCCCTTCGATTTTCAATGAGTGCAAGCCCATCTGCACCATACGCTCTACGTGTTGCACGGCACGCAAATCTTTGGAGTTCATAATATAAGTGCCGTGTTCGTCTTCCGAGACGGACATATATTCACCCGGACGACCCGCCTCTTCTAAGAGGAAGACTTCATCGGTTGGCGCGCCAACTCCGAGAATAGGCTCAACAGCTTGCATCAATGCTGGATCGACCTGTTGCACAGCAGCAATCGGCTCGTACTTATGCACGATATCGCCCAGTTCATTTTCTTTAGCTTCGTGGGTTTTATATTCCCAGCGGCAGGCGTTAGTGCACGAACCTTGGTTTGGGTCACGCTTATTAATATAGCCCGAGAGCAAGCAGCGGCCAGAGTAGGCCATGCATAAAGCACCGTGCACAAATACCTCAAGCTCCATTTCTGGTACTTCTTGGCGAATTTGCTCGATTTCATCCAGGGATAATTCACGCGATAAAATCGCACGGGTTAAACCTTGGCCATGCCAAAACTTAACGCTGGCGTAGTTCACTGCGTTGGCTTGCACTGACAGATGAATATTCATCTCAGGGAAATGCTCACGCACCATCATAATCAGACCTGGGTCCGACATAATCAGCGCATCAGGGCCCATGGCAACCACAGGCTCTAAGTCTTTAATAAAAGTTTTTAGTTTGGCGTTGTGCGGTGAAATATTCACCACCACATAAAATTTCTTACCCAGCGCATGGGCTTCATTGATACCGATGGCCAGGTTGGCATGGTCAAATTCATTATTACGTACGCGCAAGCTGTAGCGTGGCTGACCGGCATAAACCGCATCAGCGCCGTAAGCGAAAGCATAGCGCATATTTTTTAGTGTGCCAGCAGGCGACAACAGCTCAGGACGAAACGGGGTAGACATAGTAAAGCTCGAAGAAATAGTAAATATCGCAGTATTCTACCAGCCATTAACTAGCCAGCGTAGTGCTTGAGCTAATTAATAACCAAGTAAAGACGTGCGACTTACAAAGAGAGCTTAAATTTGTTTAAACCACAATCCCCGCCGCATGCCCGCTGGCCCACCCCCACTGAAAGTTAAAACCGCCTAAATGCCCACTCACATCTAAGACTTCGCCAATAAAATACAGATTGTCTTGTTTCTGTGATTGCATGGTTTTAGAGGAGACTTCTTGGGTATCAATCCCGCCTAAGGTGATTTCTGCAGTGCGGTAGCCTTCGGTACCTGAAGGTGTCAGTTGCCATTGATTAAGCTGCTGGCCAATAGCTTCCAGTTGTTTGGCGTTGTACTGCTTGAGTGGCGTATTGGTAAACCAATGCTCACACAACCATTGCGCCATTTTGCGCGTAAAACATTCACTAAGGACAGTTTTTAGCTCCACATTCGGCTGTTGCGCTTGTTGCCCTAACAGCCAAGCACTGGCATCGCGATCACTCAGTAGATTGACTGTAATTTGATCACCCGGGTGCCAGTACGAGGAAATTTGCAAAATCACAGGGCCGCTGAGACCGCGGTGAGTAAAGAGTAGATCCTCCTTAAAAATTTGGCCATTACACTCAACAAGACAGTCATTAATTGAAGTCCCAGATAGGGCGGTGCACAACTCTTTTAGTTGTGGGTCGGTGAGCGTGAAGGGTACTAAGCCGGCACGGGTCGGCAGAATAGTGTGGCCAAACTGTTCAGCGACTTGATAACCAAAACCGGTCGCGCCCAAGGTTGGAATGGATAAAGCACCACTGGCAATCACTAAGGATGTGCATTTAAAGGTTTTTTGTTTACCTTTGAGGGTAAAACCTGTGTCAGTCGCTTGAATACTGTCGATGCTGGTATTGAGTTCAATAGTGGCACCGGCATCGGCGCATTCATCTAACAGCATCTGTAAGATATCACTGGCTTTGTTATCGCAAAATAACTGGCCCAGCTTTTTTTCGTGATAAGGGATTTGATGGCGCTGTACCATTTCAAGAAAATCCCATTGGGTGTAACGCGCCAGTGCAGACTTACAAAAGTGCGGATTATTAGAGAGAAAATTATCCGGCTCAGTGTACATATTGGTGAAGTTGCAACGGCCACCGCCAGACATGAGGATTTTCTTGCCGGCTTTATTGGCGTGATCAAGCACCACAACCTTGCGGCCACGTTGCGCAGCAGTCAAAGCACACATTAAACCAGCCGCGCCGGCACCTATAATAATCACGTCCACAGTTTGCACGCTTTATACCTGAAAAAATAAAAGCTAAGTTTAACGGGTTTTATCAAAAAACCTAACTATGCAATACAAACTGCCCGGTAAAAACGGCACCATCTTGGCCGTCATGGGTCAAAATACGACTGTTTAAACTGATACGTGCTTTACCATGGCGTTGGTACATCTTAAAGAAACGCGCCCAAGTCCCTTCATCGGGGGCATCACAAATAACTTCTGCATCTTTAAATACTGGCAATGGATAATCAATTTGTCCTGCCTGGACGACTATATGTGTGGTATGTATACCTGCATCACGCAAACGCAAGTGCAACCAGCCCCAACAGGCTAAAACACCTGCGCAATACAGGCTGCCACCAAACATTGAGTCTTGATGGTTACGGTTTTCTGTTAGGGGAAGATAAAGCTGCAAACGCTGGTTCTGCCAGTCACGTACTTCAACCGCTAGAGCTGTTGTTAACGGAATATCACTGGCAAATACGTGAGCTAGGTGTTGGCAGGCAGTGCCACTAGAGAGGGTGTGCATGGACGTTCTCGCTGAGTTTAATAACTAAGTTAGTTTCAGTGTAAAGCAAGATAAACGCCGAGCTAAGCAATTACATTGTGCTGTTTAACGCATAAAAGGCGTCTATCTTTGGCGATATACTACTAATACTGTGAAATTTTTAAATTAACTGCTATATACAGGTTAGAATTAAACGATATGCAGTATTGTGCTTTTTTTACCAAGGAGATGAGCTTGTGGATTCTGTAGCAACCAATAGTATATTTTTTGTTGGTGGGTTGTTAGTTGCTATCAGTATTCTGGTCAGCTCAGTCTCCTCACGCATTGGAATCCCCATTTTAGTTATTTTTATGGGTGTTGGCATGATGGCGGGTACCGACGGTGTCGGTGGTATTGCTTTTGATGACTACTCACTGACCTATCTGGTCAGTAACCTCGCTTTAGCCGTTATTTTGCTGGATGGTGGTATGCGCACTCGGGTGGCAACTTTCCGTGTGGCGCTTTGGCCTGCACTGTCGTTAGCCACTTTTGGCGTGATACTGACTGCTGTCTTAACCGGTTTTGCGGCGTCTTGGTTATTTAATCTCACGCTGTTAGAAGGTCTATTGATTGGCTCGATTGTCGGCTCCACAGATGCCGCAGCGGTGTTTAACCTACTCAATGGTAAGGCTCTAAACGAGCGAGTGGGCTCAACCTTGGAAATTGAGTCGGGCAGTAATGACCCCATGGCGATGTTTCTTACTATTACCTTAATTGGCATGTTAGTGGCTGGTGAAACCAGCTTTAGCCTGGATTTCTTTAGTAGTTTGGCCCGTCAGTTTGGCTTAGGAACAGTGCTCGGCTTAGGTGGTGGCTGGTTGCTACTGCAGATTATTAATCGCATCACCGTTGCTGATGGCCTGTATCCACTGCTGGCTGTTAGTGGCAGCATTATGATTTATGCCTTCTCTGGTGAAGTGGGTGGCAGTGGTATTTTATCAGTGTATGTATGCGGTATGGTGCTGGGTAATCGCCCCATCCGTAACCGTCATGGCATTTTGCATATGTTTGATGGTCTGGCGTGGTTGAGTCAGATTGGTATGTTCTTGGTGTTGGGTTTATTGCTGACGCCGCATGAATTACTACCGATTGCCGTGCCTGCTTTATTGCTATCACTGTGGATGATTCTATTTGCTCGTCCCTTGTCAGTATTCCTCGGACTCTTACCATTCCGCGGTTTTAATATGCGTGAGCGTGTATTTATTTCCTGGATTGGTTTGCGCGGGGCAGTGCCGGTTATTTTAGCAGTATTCCCTCTGGTGGCTGGCTTACCTAATGCGCAACTGTTCTTTAACGTCGCCTTCTTTATTGTTTTGGTGTCATTGTTGCTGCAAGGTTCAACACTCTCGTGGGCGGCGCGCAAAGCTAAAGTGGATCTACCACCAGCACCGGTGCCGATCTCTCGTGTGGGTTTAGAAATTCACCCCACCAGCCAATGGGAGCTGTTTGTTTATAATTTAGGCAATCAAAAATGGTGTATTGATGCACAATTGCGTGAACTTAAAATGCCTGCCGGTACTCGAATTGCTGCATTGTTTCGAAGCAATCAATTACTGCACCCCAGCGGTAGTACGCGCTTAAAAGCCAATGATATTTTATGTGTAATTGGCCATGAGGAAAATTTACCTGCTTTGGGCCGCTTATTTAGTAAAGCACCCCAGCGCGGTTTAGATATGCGCTTCTTTGGTGACTTTGTTTTAGAGGGGGCTGCGCAACTGGGTGCCGTGGCTGATGTCTATGGTCTACAACTGGGTACGCTAGATCCGCAATTGAGTATGGCCGAGTTTATAACCCAAGCGGTGGGCGGTGAAGCGGTACTGGGTGACCATATTGAGTGGCAAGGTCTGACTTGGGCCGTGGCACTGATGGAAGGTAATAAAGTCAGTAAAGTTGGGGTGAAGTTCCCAGAAGGTAAGCGCCCAGAGTTGCCGTTTTTTTGAGACCGATAGGTGATTGCTAGGCTACATATAAAGGCTGCTGATTGGCTGTTGTCACTGATAGGAAGAACCTAGGCTTATGAAATATAGACTGTTGTTGCTGTTGATCATTTGCCTTGCGGGTTTGCCCAGTACAGCCAGTTATGCTGCTTTAACTGCGCTGGATATGCGTCAGTCACTGATTGATTTACCCGCACGTAAACTGCCTGAAGCAGAACAGCAAGCGGCTCAACAAGCTTTGGAGCAGACGCTGGCCTGGTTAGAAATGGCCGAACGTACTGAGCAAGCTCAGAATGAGCTGCAGGATCAGCTGGTGGGTGCGCCCAAGCAGATTACCGAGACGCAGATGGCCTTGCAGCGTCTGTTAGCGGCACCGCAAGATGATCCCAGTAAGCGTTTAGCACAAGCATCTGTCAGTGAGCTTGAGCATCTTTTATCCGAGCGTAACCAGGAATTAAGAGCACTCCAGAAAGAGCTGGGTGATGCCAATGCGTTGATTATTACCGCACAAACACGCCCTGAGCGCGCACAAGCTGAAATCAGTAGCAATCAAACGCGTATTCAAGAAATCAATGCATTATTGAAGACGGTGAAAGAGAGCAGTAAGGCGCTGAGTAATGAGAAAATTGATGCACTCAAAGCTGAGCTATTGGCCTTAGAAAGCAAAAGTAATTTACGCCGTGCCGAACTGACTGGTAACAGTGTGCTGCAGGAGTTGGGCGGCCATCGCAGTGATTTATTACAGCATAAAGTCCGTCTGCAAGAGCAGGCTATTCTCGCGTTACAGTCGTTACTCAATGAGAAACGCCAAGCCGACTCTGAAAAAACAGTGGCTGAATTATCCCTTGAAGTGAGTAAAGCGGGTACCGATAGCCTGTTGTTACGTGAAAGCAGTCTGAATTTAAAACTATCTGATTATTTACTGACTGTGACCGAGCGTCGTAATCAGCTGACCCAACGTAACCTGGTGGTGCGCCAACAGTTGGACAGTGTTCAACAAACAGATCAAGCACTTGAAGAGCAAATCAGCGTCTTGCAGGGCAGCTTGTTGTTAGCAAAAATTCTCTATCAACAAAAGCAAGCCTTGCCCCAACTCAGCTTTGATAAAACCTTGGCCGACCAAATCGCCGATACGCGTTTGTATCAGTTTGAATTGCGTCAGCTGCGCGATACCGTCAGTCGTCCTGATGAGTATTTGCAAACGGCTTTAAAAAAGATGCCTGAGGGGGATGAGAAAACTGTTTTAAGTAGCAGTTTATTAGAGTTGGTGCGCTCTCGAGCTGAGCTGCTGGATCGGGTGAACCGTGAACTGAATGCGTTTTTAAGTGAGTCGATTACCTTACAGCTCAATCAAAAACAGCTGCAAAGTATGACGGATGCGCTGCGTTCCACCCTGGATGAGCAGATGTTTTGGATTCCCAGTAATAAACAATTAGACTGGGAGTGGCTTAAAAACGTACCGGCTCGCCTGCAATATCAACTGACTTCAGTGTTGTGGCAAGCTGATTTGAGCCAAGCTTGGCAGAGTGTAGTGAAGCGCGCTGGATGGTTTATCCCATTATTGCTGATGTTGATTATAGCAGCTATAAAACGCCCGAAAATCTTACAAGCCTTGCGTAATTTACATGCGGATATTGGCCATTTCCGTTTAGACAATCAGCTGCATACGCCACGCGCCATACTCTTGAATCTGCTGTTAGCGTTACCCGGTGCGATTGTATTAGCCAGTTTAGGCGCTATGGTGCAAGCCGATAGCCCATTGGGTTACAACCTTGAGATTGGGCAGGCGTTATGGAGCATGGCCCAAGTGTGGTTGGTGTTTTACTTTATGTATCGTATTTTAGCGCCCAATGGCGTGGCGATTATGCATTTTCGTTGGCCACGTCGGCAGGTGGCTTTTTTACAAGCGCATATTCGTGCAATGGGGCTCACAGCTTTGGTACTGACGGCCGTCGTCACTGTAGCGCAAGCTAAACCTGCAGCGTTAAGTGAAGATGTGATCGGCATTATGCTGCTGATGAGTTGCCTACTTATTCTTTCTTGGATTATGGGACGCTTACTTTTTCATCGTTACAGTAGCAATAATACTTCAGTTTTTCGACGCTTAGTCGGTGTGATTGTGGCGTTGATGCCTCTGCTGTTTGTTGCAGCGCTGATTTCTGGCTATTACTACACGGCGCTTAAACTCAGTGCGCGTTTACTCGATACCTTATCCTTGATGCTGATTTGGGGATTACTCGAAGCCGTCATGGTGCGTGGATTAGCCTTAGCGGCACGTCGTTTGGCGTGGCAGCGCGCACAAGATGCTAAACAAAATCAGCCCAAAGATGGTGTCGAGGGAGAAGTGGCCACTGACGATATGCTCCTGGATATTTCGCAGATCAATGAGCAATCGTTACGTTTAGCGCGCCTGATCTTACTGGGAATGTTTTTTATTAGCCTGTACTGGGTCTGGGCGGATTTATTGTCTTTGTTCACTTATTTAGACAATATCACCTTATATGAAAATATTAATAGCAGCGGTTCTGCCGTGCCGATCAGCTTGCGAGATGTATTGGATGCCGGTGTTATTATTCTGATTACGTTAGCTTTGACGCGTAACTTGCCGGGCTTATTAGAAGTGTTGTTTTTATCACGCTTACGGCTGGCGCAAGGCAGTGCTTATGCGACGACAACACTTTTATCCTATGCTATTTCGGCCACGGGTTTTGTCACGACACTGGCTGTTCTGGGCGTCAGTTGGGATAAATTACAGTGGCTGGTGGCGGCACTGTCGGTGGGTTTAGGTTTTGGTCTACAAGAGATTTTTGCTAACTTTGTTTCAGGTTTGATTATCTTATTTGAGCGCCCAGTGCGCATTGGTGATGTGGTCACTATTGGTAATTTATCCGGCACAGTCAGTCGAATTCGCATCCGTGCCACAACTATTACCGACTTTGATCGCAAAGAAATCATTGTGCCCAATAAGGTCTTTGTTACTGATCAGTTAGTGAACTGGTCACTGAGCGATACCATAACCCGGGTGATTGTGCGTATCGGTGTCGCCTATGACACTGATATGGAATTAGCCCGTGAGCTGATGATGAAAACTATGCAGGACAATCCAAGGGTGATGCGTGACCCTGCACCTGTGGTTCTGTTTTTAGGTATCAGCGCTAATACCTTCGATAATGAATTACGTTTTTATGTGCGTGAGTTGGGCGACCGTAACCCCTCGATTGATGAAATACTGCGCAGTTTAGTCGTAGTGTTACGCGATAATCATATTGATATGGCCTTTAACCAGTTGGATGTCTTTATTAAAAACAGCCAAGGTCAAGAACAACTGGTGCACAGCCAAAATGATCCGCTGACCGATAACCAAGCCCCCACAGCTTAAAGGCTGTGCAGTGCTGGAGTACCGATCCGATGAAAAATATAGACACTCTTGAGTTTAATCCGCGCTTTGCTGACTTAGGCAATGTGTTTTCCGCACCCATTGAGCCTACTGCAGTTGAGCAGGCAAAAATGGTGATTTGCAGTACTGACGCCTTAGCGCTACTGGATTTGCCAGCGAGCACTGCCGACGATCCACTGTTATTACAGCTTGCTAGCGGCACCTGGCATTGGCCGCAACATACCCCACGCGCCATGGTCTATTCTGGACATCAGTTTGGTGGTTATACCCCGCGCTTGGGTGATGGTCGGGGTTTGCTGCTGGGTGAAGTGTTAAATAATGCAGGTGAGCATTGGGATGTGCATCTGAAAGGTGCAGGCTTGACGCCATTTTCCCGTAGCGGTGATGGTCGAGCGGTGTTGCGCAGTAGTATTCGTGAATTTCTTGCCAGTGAATATTTGCATCAGCTGGGAATTTCGACTTCGCGAGCCTTGTGTGTCACTGACTCAGAAACGACAGTGTGGCGTGAACATCGGGAAACAGCAGCGATGTTGCTACGCCTTTCACCGAGCCATATTCGCTTTGGTCATTTTGAGTACTTTTATTACAACAAACAGTATGGCGAGCTTGAGCGTTTGCATAAGCACGTACTCAACGATCTTTATCCAGAATGCTTAACAGCCGAGGAGCCATTAGCCGCGTTGTTGAGTGAAGTGGTCAAACGCACCGCTGAAACCATTGCTTTGTGGCAGGCCTACGGTTTTTGTCATGGTGTGATGAATACTGACAATATGTCGATTCTGGGACTGACCTTTGATTTTGGTCCCTATGCCTTTCTTGATGATTTTAAACACAAGCATATTTGTAATCATTCAGATAACCGTGGCCGCTATGCGTTTAATCAGCAAGTGGCGATGGGCTATTGGAATCTCACCGCCTTTGCCGAAACCTTAACCCGTTATGTATCGATTGAGCGTTTGCAAGAGATTCTCGATGGTTATGCTGCCATTCAGCAGCACGCTTATTTAAAAGCCATGCGCGCGCGTTTAGGTTTAATCGGTGAGCAAGAAGCGGATGCTGTGCTGATTGATAAACTCTTAGTGCAGATGGATCAGAGTGCGGTGGATTACACTTTATTCTTCCGTGATCTGGGTGAGTTGCCTGCAGCGCAAGCGCTGGAAAAGCTGCGTGATGAGTTTGTAAATCGCAGCGCCTTTGATGAGTGGACTGCGGAATTTATAGTGCGCAATGCCAATGATGCACGCACTCAAGAGCAGCGTCGTAAAGAAATGCATGCGGTTAATCCACTGTATATGTTGCGCAATTATTTAATTCAAATAGCCATTGAAGCAGCTGAAGATGGTGACTATGCGCCACTGCATAAACTGCATCAGGTTTTAAGTTCACCCTTTACTGAACAAGAGGGTTGCGCTGAGTATGCCGAACGCCCACCACAGTGGGGCAAACACTTATCGATTAGTTGCTCGTCTTAAGTTTTAAGTCGCTCTAAAAAGGCCCTTTGCGCTGTGATTTTACAGCTGCGTAGAGGGCCTTTTTTCTTTGTCGTTCCATTTTCTTTTTGGCTGCAAAATATTAATTTTTCACCGCCCATATCAGATATTCAACGACATTGATTATTGCACCCTGCTTTTTACTGTGACAGGGTGGTCTGTTTTGTAATTGCGTACTGGCTGTTTTTCACCGTGCATTTTTGCCGCTGATGAATGGTTTGTGCGTTTCAAGCTGACTGACATTGGCGCCGAAATTGAGCATAGATCAAGGAGTTCCTACTATGACCTCAGATAAAACGACAACAGATAAGTCGTCTAAAGTTTCTACCATTCTTCTCCCGGTATTTGTCCCCTCGGTCCTGGTGATCGTACTGATGGTGATTGGCACCATGAGTAACCCTGAAAAAGCAGGGGCATTGTTTGCCGATGTATTGGCCTATGTAACCACCACCTTTGGTTGGTTTTACATGTTGGCCGTGGCAATTTTCTTAGTCTTTATTGTTTCAGTAGCGTTTAGCAGTTGGGGAAATATCAAACTGGGGCCTGACCATGCCGAGCCTGAATACAGTTTCTTTGCGTGGTTCGCCATGCTCTTTTCTGCCGGTTACGGCATCGCCTTGCTGTTCTTTGGGGTGGCGGAGCCAGTTTTGCACTATGCCTCACCGCCCGATGGTGCTGGTCTCACGGTTGATGCAGCTAAGCAAGCGATGCAAATTGCTTTCTTCCACTGGGGTTTCCATATTTGGGCGATCTACGGTTTAGTCGGCTTGTCCTTAGCCTACTTTGCCTTCCGTCACGGTTTACCCTTGTCGATGCGTTCCACTTTGTACCCGCTGATTGGTGAAAAGATTCACGGTCCTATGGGGCATGCTGTGGATACCTTTGCCATTTTAGGCACTATGTTTGGTATTGCCACTTCGCTGGGTTTATCTGTGGCGCAAATTAACGCAGGACTTAATTATCTGTGGCCGTCGATTCCGGTGAATACCACAGTGCAGTTGATTGCTCTGGTCGTCATTACCTGTTTGGCTACCTTGTCGGTGGTGGCGGGGATGGATAAAGGTGTTAAGCGCTTATCCATGCTGAATATTATCTTGGCAGTGTCCTTGATGGTGTTTGTGTTTGCCGTGGGTCCAACAGTCTTTATTCTCAATACCTTTATGGAAAATACCGGTAGCTACTTGAGTAATATTGTTGAGCGTACCTTTAGCTTGCAGGCCTATACGGGCAGCGACTGGATTGGTAACTGGACGCTGTTTATCTTTGGTTGGACCATTGCTTGGGCGCCGTTTGTCGGTCTGTTTATCGCTAAGATCAGCCGAGGTCGTACCATTCGCCAGTTTGTGGTTGGGGTGATGCTAGTACCGACCATCTTTACCTTCTTATGGTTCTCCGTGTTTGGCGATACCGCACTGCACCTAATTATGGTGGATGGTTACACCGAGCTGATTGAGCAAGTACAGAACGACCATGCGGTGGCTTTATTTAAGTTATTTGAGCTGTTGCCCTTTACCTCGATCGTATCGTTTTTAACGATATTCTTGATTATTACCTTTTTTGTTACCTCGTCTGACTCCGGATCAATCGTGATTGATTCACTGGCATCAGGTGGCGTGAGTAACACGCCAGTGTGGCAGCGCGTGTTTTGGGCTTCCATGCAAGGATTGGTAGCTGCAGCCTTGTTGTTAGCTGGTGGTTTAAGTGCGCTACAGACAGCAAGTATTGTCAGTGCCTTGCCCTTTGCCATTATTATGCTAATTGCCATGGTTGGTATGTGGCGAGCCTTGATTATTGAAGGGCACCAAGAGATGAGCTTGAGCCAGCATATGCAATCGACTCCAGGCGGTTATAAATCGGGTCCAGGTTTTTGGAAAAAGCGCTTAGCCAACTTGGTTGATTTCCCTGACTGTGCAGCCGTTGAGAAGTTTATTCGCACGATCGGTATTCAAGGGATGGAAAAAGTTGAGCAGGAGCTGGAAGAAAAAGGCTGGGTGGCTGAAGTTGTGTTTGATGAGCAAAACCTGCGCGCCCAGTTCCAGGTGTTTCAGGAAGGTAAGTTGGAGTTTATTTATGAAATCCGCTTACGTGCTTACGCCATGCCTGACTTCTCATTCCCGATGACTACGGGCAACAGTGGCGATGAGCAGTACTATCGCGCTGAAGTGTTCTTGCGCCGTGGTGGTCAGGCTTATGATGTGTATGGCTACGATGAGCAAGATATCATTACCGATATTCTTGATCAGTTTGAGAAGTATCTACACTTTTTGCATATATCACCGGGGATTCTGCCGTGGAATATGGCCGAGCACGATGATGATCTAGTTGCTCAGGATGTAGAGCTGGATGCCGATGCACCCGCACCGTTTTCTCCCTCAAACATTGAAGGAAAACTGTTGTAAGTAGGCTGCTGTAAGCTGCGAGTGCTGGTGCGGTGATCACCGTATCAGCGCTACGCAAAATACAAAAAGGGCGGTACTGTTCAACAGTGCCGCCCTTTTTTATAAACTTTTAAAACCTAGACGCTGTACTTACCAGCTAAAGATTTCCCACGATGGAATACGCATCTCTGGTTTATCAGCACGAATAAAGTTGCCTTCACTGCCATCCGCACGCACTAAAAAGTAAGGCTTACCTTTTTTTGGTGTGACTTTTACGGCATATAAAAAACCATTCAGACGGTATTCTTCAACGACTTTATCGCCTTTTTGCACAATGGTCACATCCGGCTCTCCGCCAATAGACTCATCAGCAAAACCAAGAAGAGGGCAGCCAAGTAAGACACCGGCCAGTGTTAAGCGCTGCAAAGTAGTACGCATAGTCTTTATCCTTTATCGACGAATTGGCGTGGTAATAGCTCTAGTCTAGCAAGAGCAGTATGTTTGGTGTTGAGGATATTGAATCTTACTGTGGCCAGTGGCGATTAGGCTTTAATTTTTTTATTAAATATAGCGTGTTGCACATGATAGCACCTCTAATTAGATGGCCAAATTTACTATGCCACTACAACATTGATGAGCGAGAGATTCTGTATTTGATGTTGTACAAGCTAGAATATGAGTTATGTCTTGGCAATCTAATTGCCAGTAGTCTTACCTAGTTTGTTTCAAGCGCCCACCTAAGATATAAAAAGACATCGTTAATCAGCTCGGAGATTGTCATGTCTCAAAAAAAGAAATTACTGATCATTGCTCACACTCCTTCAGTGAACACTCAGCAGATGTTCGAAGCTGTACTCAAAGGTGCTTCTCATGCAGATATAGATAATGTTGAAGTGCTCACCCGAGCGCCGCTTGAAACACAGCCAGAAGATATTATTGCCGCCGACGCCATTATTTTGGGCACCACAGAAAATTTTGGCTATATGGCAGGTCTTGTGAAAGACGTCTTTGATAGGTGTTACTACCCGTGTCTTGAACATACAGAAGGTCTGCCTTTTGCATTTTATATTCGTGCAGGACTTGATGGTACCGGTACGCGCAAAGCCATTGAAAGTATCACTCATGGTTTACGTTGGAAGTTAGTGCAAGAGCCACTGTTGTGTAAAGGTTCTTGGGATGAGGGATTTTTAGAGCAGTGCGAAGAGCTGGGGATGTCGATAGCCGCTGGTTTGGAAGCGGGTATTTTTTAATGTTGAGCCAGTCCATCGCCGCATATCAGTACGGCGATGGGGTATGGGTTAAGCCTTATAAGGTCATATAGATACCGGTTGGTATGCCTTGAGCATTGAGTTCCAGTACTTGCAAACTGCCCTTTTTCTCTGGGCCCATGCCTGGGGAGTTCAGCGGCATACCTGGTAAAGCCAGGCCTTTAATATCAGGTTGTTCGGCAAGCATTTTATGGATGGCAGCGACCGGCACATGTCCCTCCACAACATACCCTTCAATTTCTACCGTATGACAACTGGCTGCTTGTGCAGTGCCTAAACGTTGCTTCACTGGTGTCATATTGTGATGGTCAATCATGCTGACGTTAAAGCCTTCGTCTTCTAAGTAGTTGGCATATTCGATGCAGCAGCCGCAATTGGGGTCTTTGTGCAGCGTGGCATTGAGCGGTGCGGCGAGTAGGTTGCCGGCAAAGAGGCTGAGAACGCTGGCAGATATCAAGCGTGTGATTGTGGTTTGCATGGTGTTACTCCAAAAAAAATTAAACAATAATAATTGATGCCCACTACACCGGCTTGGGTGGTGGGGTGATTGGAGTAATAACGCGAGAATTGAAAAAATACGACAGCAGAATATGATCCGCTGCATGATGTTGTACGCTAATCAATGCAGGAGTGTTACACAGCGCATACACGCAGCAGTGATGCGTTGTACTGAGGCAGTCGCTGCATATATCTGTATTGTTAGAGGGTGCAGTGTGCTTATGCTGCACGCTGCTAGTGAGCGTGTTTGTTGCTTGCAGCGTTGGAATATGGGTGGCTGATGCGGGTTGCAAGCCAGCTAATATTAGGCACAACATCAACAGTAGTTGCTGCAGAGTCGAGCGCTGCAAGCGCATTTAGCTTGGGCTCACAGCGGAGGCGGGCTTATGTGCCAAACCTTCAAGAATCGGACAAGCTGATTGTCCATCGCCATGGCATTGCTCGACCAGCCCCGCCAGTTGCTCGCGCATACTTTGTAGATGGCTGATATCACGATCCAGTTCTGTCATATATTGCTGGGCTAAGGCTTTAACATCAGCACTCTTACGATCAGTATTTTGCCAGAGGCCGAGTAAGGTTTTAATTCGTTCCAGCGAAAAGCCTAAATCACGGGCGCGCTTGATAAAGCACAGTTGCTCAATACTGCTGTCATCATAAACACGATAGCCAGAGCTATTACGTGGAACGTCAACCAGCAGGTCAATGTCTTCGTAATAGCGAATCATTTTACGGCTCACACCTGATTGTGCCGACGCTTCTCCAATATTCATAAGGCCTCCAGCGGTGCTTTAAAGCCGCGCAAACGTAGCGCGTTAGTCACGACAAAAACACTGGATAGCGCCATGGCTGTTGCGGCTAGTACGGGTGACAATAATGTGCCATTGAAGGGGTAGAGAATCCCTGCAGCGACGGGAATCAAAGCGATATTGTAGGCAAAAGCCCAGAATAGGTTTTGGCTGATATTGCGCAGCGTGGCTTTGGACAGAGCCAAGGCATTAATGACTCCAGTTAAATGGCCTGACATCAGCACCACGTCAGCAGCGTCCATAGCGATATCAGTACCGGTACCAATGGCAATACCGACATCAGCGGCGGCTAATGCGGGTGCATCGTTAATGCCATCACCGACATAAGCGACGCGACCGTACTGTTCTTGCAGTTGTTTCACCGCCTCAACTTTACCTTCGGGCATCACCTGCGCTACCACATGATCAATACCGAGTTGCTGGGCAATGGCATTGGCGGTGTGTTGATTATCGCCAGTGATCATCGCCACTTTGAGGCCTTGTGCATGCAGATGGTCAATAGCGGCCTTACTGCTGCTTTTAATTGGATCGCTGACGGCCAGCATCACCGCTAAACGGCCATCAATGGCGGCATATAAAGGTGATTTACCTTGCTCACCTAAGAGTTGGGCTTGCGCGGAAAACTCATCCGTATTGATCTGCAGACTGTTCATAAAACGATCAGCACCGATTTGAATTTTTTGACCATCCACCATCGCTTGCACACCCATACCAGTGATGGATTGAAACTCGCTAATGCTAGGAATCTGTAGCTGGCGCTCCAGTGCCGCGTTGACAATAGCTTGCGCAATAGGATGCTCAGACTGTTGTTCAACCGCAGCGACAAGGGCAAGCACGAGATCCTCTGGGTGAGTATTGGTCACTGCAAAGTCGGTCAACTGCGGCTTACCTTCAGTCAGGGTGCCGGTTTTATCCACCGCAATGACTTGTACATCTTTAAGGTTTTGCAGCGCTTGGCCTTGGCGAAATAAAATTCCCAGCTGCGCCGCACGGCCCGTACCAACCATAATTGAGGTTGGCGTGGCCAAGCCCATGGCGCAGGGGCAAGCAATAATCAGTACCGCAACGGCATTAACTAACGCCAGACTTAACGCAGGCGCTGGAGCAAATATCAGCCAAGTGATAAAGGTCAGTAAGGCTGCCACCATCACCGCTGGCACAAACCACAGGGTGATGCGATCGACTAAACCTTGAATCGGTAACTTACTGCCTTGAGCTTGCTCAACCAGCCGGATAATATGCGCCAACACGGTATTGGCACCGACTTGCTGCACTTTGATTTGCAAGCTACCGGTTTGGTTGACTGTGCCGCCAATCACCTGCGCATCTTGCGCTTTTTCCACGGGGATGGGCTCACCGGTGAGCATGGATTCATCCACAAAACTCTGCCCATCCAGCACTATGCCATCCAGCGCAATACGCTCGCCGGGACGAATTTCCAGCACTTCACCAATACGAATTTCGGCGACGGGTTTTTCTAATACTTTACCGTTCACCAACACGCGTGCTGAATTGGGTTGTAGGTTAATTAAGCGTTTAATCGCATCTGAGGCATTACCTTTGGCGCGCGCTTCGAGAAAGCGCCCGAGCAAAATCAAAGCAATAATCACCGCTGAGGCTTCAAAGTACACATTGACCGTGGCAGCGGGTAATAACGAGGGAATAAAAGTGGCAATTAGCGAATAGCTAAAGGCCGATAAAGTCCCCAGTGTGACCAGCGAGTTCATGTCCGGTGCGAGGCGACGCAGGTTCTGTAAACCAATTTTTAAAATTTCACGCCCAGGGCCAAATAATACCAATGCTGCCAACACCGCCTGCACATACCACAGATGCTGGGTGTTAAAGGTGCGCTCTAAAAAAGCATGGAAGGGCGCAATAAAGTGCGCGCCCATTTCTAAAATAAATAAGGGTGTGGCAAATAAGAATGCTTGCTTGAGCTGCTTTTTCAGTTGCGCTTGCTCAGCCGCTTGACGGGAGTTGAGGTCATCGGCTTTGCGCTGATTATCGGCTAATAAGGTTGAGGGGTAATTATGCTCAGTCAGCCATTGGCTGATGGCTTCTGGATCGGCACCGGCCAGCAATTGCACATGCGCTTGCTTGGTGGCTAAGTTGACTTGATAGCTGATCACCAGTGGGCTTTGTGCCAAAGCCTTTTCAATACGCCCGACACAGGAGCCGCAGTTCATACCGGTCACCGCGTAATCATAACCATGCAACGGCACTTGATAACCACTGGCCTCGACCGCTTCCACTAATATGGTTAACGGCACAGGCTCAGACAAGCTGACAATCACCTCGCTGGTGACCAAATTCACCACCGCTTGCGTTACACCAGTGACCTTCAGCACGCTACGCTCCACGCGTCCAGCACAACCTGCGCAGGTCATACCGCGAACAGGGATTTGCACGGTTTGTAAGCTTGTCATGATGATCACCTTCGGCTATTCAAGTCAGCCTATACAATAAACCTTACCATGAGGTGAGGGTCAAGGATATTGAGTCTGACAAGCTTTAGGAGTGCACCCGACATACCTATAGCTTTAAGTGTGTTGTGAGCATTGCTCTCTCGTATAGGAGAGATTGACACTCAGATAAGTGTGACCTTATATCGCTAAACTGTAATGCAGATTAAGATAGCTACATATAGTGGCATTGTGCAATGAGTTGTATATGAATCCCTATTTCTTAATTTAAAGTCATATATGGAAAATAAGATGAAAAAATTATATGCCCTTACATGGTTCTTGTCGTTAGCGCTACCTGTCTACTCTGCACAAGCTATTGAGTATCAGACGGTCTATAGCTCAACGGGTTTGCCTGTTTTTGAACTGCGTTTTTTTGATGTGGGTGACGGCCCTTTTATGGGTTACTCAGAAGATCCATATTTTTCAACGTGGAATCTTAGCAATAAAAATAAAGAGGACATTGCCACTGCTGTAAAAAAGTGGGCTGAAATTATCCAACTCAAAACATATCAGTCCCTCGGCATTATTAACGTGGGTACTTTTGATATGGAGAATGCAGCTGCCAGTAGTGGTGTGAACTATGAAATGGGAGATATGTTTGCCCAAACAGACCTACAGGCTGTCATACAAGGCAATGCCATAAAGAACGAATTAGTGTTTGGTAGTCATGGACAAATGATTATTGGAACTTTGGATTTTGATACGGCAGAACATAGACCCAGTCAAATACCCAATACAAGTAAAATAGACTTAGTCGGTATAGCCTTTCACGAACTGGCACATAGTCTAGGGTTGCTCACCTTTGCTTATGATCGTGACGAGAACATAAGCCCTCATTTTGCAGAGGTATTAAGTACGATGGAGCGGCTCTTACTTGATGATAATGGTAATCCAGCAAAGCCAAATCAAGCGATAATTTGCTCTTTGTGTGTGAACCCCTATGACTCAGCAGCCTTTGATCTACGTAAAGATCAAGGTTATCTATCAGGTAAAAATATAGACGAGGTGTTAGCAGGTAGTTTAAGTGGTATTCCAGTGAACATACTCACTGAATTTGGCAACATTGATACTGACTATATGTCACATCCTGAGCTTAAAAATAGCATGATGAGCCACCAGATATACCGAAATTACACAACGTTTATGGAGGCAGAACTAGCACTGATGCAAGACCTGGGTTACGCCATTGATAGGCGTAATTTCTTTGGTCATTCAATCTATGGCAGTGGCTTAACTTTTATTAATACTAATGGTTTTTTCAAGCGCAATAATGAAGGCACGGCCTATTTAGCGGAACAGTTCAATACCGCCAGCTTAGGGCTCGGTCTTCATGTGTATGGCAGCGACAACACTGTGTATCAGCAAGCAGATCTTTTAACCAAAGGCGATGGTGGTGCTGGCGTGCGTGTAGATGGTGCAGCCAATACCCTTGTGATTGATCCTAGCACTCGTATTTATGCCGATGGCTGGAATGGTCGAGGCATTTTATTTGCCTACGGTAAAGACCACAACCTCATACAGCAGGGTGATGTACAAGCGCTTGGCAAAGACGGTATTGCCGTAGATTTTGATTTTGGTTACAACGCGTTAAGTGATATTGGCGATTATAGAGGCTCTTATATTCTAAGCTATAAAGAATGGCAGCTTGAACCATTTGATGAACTCAATGGCGCATTGGTGAATCAGTTTGATCTTGTTGGTCGTGTGGCAGGCACAAAGGCTGCTATTCATCTCTCAAAAAATGCCTTAGTTGATCAAATTAATGTCATGCAAGGTGCACACATTCAAGGCGATATCATTTCCGAATACATCCAGCGCGATGAAAATGGTCAGCTGCGGCTCACCACGCTGAGCTTTGGTAAGCAGGCTGATGATACGGGACGTGCCACCACTCAAGCCGATCATGCGTTTCAGCTCCGTTACGATGGCAACGTTGCAGGCGACAATTTAGCTGTAGTTGCGCAGGGTGGCAGCTCTACTTTGAATGGTCAGCATCAAGTTTATGATGTGCGTGTAGCTCATGCTGCGACGCTGCAAGGTAACGCTAAATACACCCTGAATGAAACACGTGCTTTCCTTAATGAAGGCCGCGTTGCACCCGGCAATAACGGGTTGGGTCGCATCGATATTTATGGTGATTATCAGCAAACAAGCAGTGGTGCATTGCTGATGGAAGTTAACGGCCAAGGTCAGCACGATGTGTTTTCCGTGCATGGCAATGCCGCCCTTAATGGCAGTTTAATCCTTGCTCTACAGCCTGATTGGTATGCGCAAGATTGGAGTATGCGCTCGGATGCGCTGCTGCAAACGCTTTCATTAAGTGGTGATTTTGCGACTATTGGTGCAACAGCCATCTCACCCACACTGAGCTTCAGCAGTACCCTCCTTGGCGCAGGCATACATCAGTTATCTGTTTTTCGTGAAGCCAATGCCTATAGCCAATACGCTCGTAACGGTAATGAAAGTGCTGTTGGGATGGCGCTCTACAGTCTAGCTAGCCAAGCGGGTACTGATATTCAGCCGCTGTATAGGGCGCTGGATTTTTCCTCTGTTGATGGTCGTCAGGTTAGCTCAGGGCTCGCACAAATAGGACCGTCTGCTTACAGTGCGATGATAGCAAGCTCATTAACACGAGAGCGCCAGCTCGCCAACGTGATTAATACCCGTCCGACACTCGCTATAGACGCAGATTGGCAGGGTTTTGCTTTACCTTTCGCTGAGCACACTTCGCAGCAGAGTCGTAACACTGTGGTGGGTTACAAAAATACCAATTATGGCGTTGTCATTGGCGCAGAAAGAGCGGGCTTTGCTAATGCTGATCTCACCATTGGACTGTACGGTTCTTTCAGTCAGCAGAGCATTAGCCTGAAAGAACCATTTAACGGCAAAGGTGAGAGCACGACCTTACATTTAGGCACGCAACTACGCTTGGTGCCTGATGAAAAAGCGGGCATGTATGCCTTTGCTAGTGCCCATTTAGGCTGGGAAGACAGCACACTTGAGCGCAAAGTACGTCTGCCGGGCTATGCTGCAAACACCACATCTGATTGGACAGCTTTGAGTGGCACAGTGATGGCGGGCAGCGGTTATAAATGGCGTATATCTGAAGCAGTCAGCGCAGGCCCTATCGCGCAACTGAGCTACACCACGCTCTCACATTCACACCTGGCTGAATCGGGCGATGTCACGGCCTTAAACATTCGTGCCGACCGTTTTCATACGCTACGTTCAAGCCTAGGGGTGAATACAAGCATCGAGTATCAAACCAGCACCACTAAAACGCTTAAAGGAGAGTTCCAAGCTACGTGGGATAGAGAGTTGCTTAATGATGACTTCGAGCAGCGTGCCAGCTTTAAGAATTATCCATCGGCCACGTTTACTAGCCGCAATAAAATCACCGGGAGAAACGCACTGAATTTACGCACAGCACTGTCTTACGAAGTGAACAACAGTCTCAGCATTGGGGGGAGTGTGGCAACATCGTTATTTCAATCTGGCTATAAATCGTTAGCAGGTAATGCTTCGGTGCAATGGCGTTTTTAATATAGAAAAATCTATGTGTTTACTTGGTTTTTTAAAGCACTATATGCTTATTGAGACCATTAAACGAAAAAGCCCAGCGCCTGCTAAGCAGAGGCTGGGCTGTATATTGCTACGCGAAAATCACTTCTTCTTCGTAGGTGTTTCGTCGTGCTCGTCTTCGTAGCCTGTAATCATGGGTTTAATCATACTGAACACCGTCTTACCCATGGTCGCCATATAGACGTGAGCGATGACGAAAATCAACATGGCAAAGGCCGCTGCCGTATGTGCCAGCGCCACATACTCAAGGCTTAAAAAGCCGGTCAGGCCCCAAGCTTCCCAGTTGTTGTAGAACAAATACAACAGACCGGAAATCCAAATCGCTGGCGAAATCACCAACTTAAAGCCCAAGTAAGCCAAACGCTGTAAAGGGTTGTGTTTAGCTTGCGAGGTTGCACGATAGGGGTGCTCAGCACCAGTAAAGGTGCCGATTAAGTAGTAATAGGCCACTGCACCGAGTTTATCGGTGGTGGGGATATACTGCTTCCATTCGCCGGTCGTCAGGTGCCAGAAAATCGCTAACACCCATAAGCCCATCAGCGCGTAAGCAGCATACTCATGCAGCTGCGCTACTTTACCAAAGCCCAACACACTGTAGCTGCCGTGGATTTCAAAGCCAGTGAACATCAAAAAGAAGATCAGGCCCGCTTGGCACCAGTGCCAGAAGCGTTCAAAACGCTTATAAATCATCGTCCGTTTCATACGTTTTTTCTCCTACGGCTGGCAATAATACGTCCAGCAGCATGGGCTAAAGTACCCAGCAAGGTCAGCAGGGCAATACCCCAACCGGCATAATCCAGCCAGATATTTCTGTCGCGGCCAGGCATATAAAAATCAGTCAGTGCAGCTAAACGACCGTCACGCGCGTGGCACGAAGCACAGTCCAGTGCAGCAGAAGCCGGTGCAACCATGTGTGCGATGGGCCAGTGCATACGGGTTTCGATAAAGTCGAATTCGCCGCTATATTCTTGGCCTGCGTAGTCGGTACCGGCTTTGAGTGATTTAACCCAGTCAAAGTTAGTCCAGAGCGCCGTATCATCGGTCGCGCTATACACGTGGTTGACCAGTAAGTGCTTATGTACGGTGTCGTACGGCTGCTTACCTTCCATGATTTTAAACGGCCAGATACGTGAATCTGGATTGTCATGGCTGCCTTCAATCTTGTTTAGATCAATCGGCGTTTTAGTTTCGTCGATTTTATCTTCACGCAAGGTGTAGCGTGTTTGACCATCAAACCAACGGTACTCAGGCACCACGTTTTCTTCGTAACGGAAAGAGCCTTTAGTACTCAAGTACGACAGATTACCTTTTTCATCACGAATGGTTTGTGGCTTACCGTCTTTATCCAGTTGACCTGCTGTTGACCAGTCCCACCATGTTTTAGTGGCAACACCACCACGAGCAAACTCAGGAATATGGCAGGTTTGACAGGCAACTTGGTCAACGTGCTCATTGAGTTTTGGCTGTTGGTGCGGTGCTGGACCGTGACATGATTCGCATGAAGCGCGGGTTTGGTCAGTGTGGCCTGGCACGTCAATACCTAAGGTATCGCGAGCGTTGGTTGAATAACGGCTACCGGTGACACTGTGCGCTGAAGTGGTATGGCAATCGGCACAGGCGAAATTCGCACCATCTTTAGACATATGCACATCAAGGCTGTGCGGAGCAGTCAGCAGGGATGAATCAAGGTCACCGTGCTTGACGCCATCACCACCACCACCGTAGAAGTGGCAGCTACCGCAGTTTTGACTGCTGCTGGCACCAATATTCTGAGCGATGTTGGCTAAGTCAGTTTTGCGTGTAATTGATTTATCAATAGGGTCAGCAAACTCATAGATAGGATGTCCAGCACCTGTAGGTGACTTTTTATAGCCACCGGTGGTGTCGTGACAAATCAAACAGTCAACTGCGTTACCATCACTGGGTGGTGGCTTGCGCATATCGTCCCAACCGTAACCGGTGTGGCAGCTAGTGCAGAACGGCTCGTTCGACGATGCTGCACCACAGAAACTGTTGATGACATTACTTTTACCCAACATTTGTCCGGTTTCAGGATGTTCAAACTCCCACGTCCAGTGCGTGGTTTTTTGTACCTGTTGCGCAGCTTCTGTATGGCAGCTTAAGCATGCCTCAGTAACTTCAGGCCCTGAAGTAAAGGGGCCTTGCAGTTGTTTAAATTGGGAGTGATCAGCCGTTGAGGGGGCCGAACGATCCAGTGCAGTTGCCGGCAAAGAGCCGAGCATAAGCAGCATGATCATAATGACCATCTGCCCAAAAGATAGACGAGTAGAATACGTCTTCATAGTGCCTCCCTAGGCTTTTATACAGAACAGCAGCAGCTGTGCGCTCGGCAATCCATGCATGGAAATAACCTGCCGTTTGGTGCGGTGCATATTTGTTACATACTAATTAGTATTTTATAAATTTGCATAACGATCAGAACCTACACTGACTTAGGTCAGGGTATTGCAGGCTTATGTGTTGATATATGTCTTTTACTTATTTTATTTTTGCCTGAGACATTATATCGCGCAGTATAGTTTTTATGAATCTTGCAGAGTATGCTTGAGTCATACATCCAGCTTTGCTGTTTAATTTTCTCACGCAAGGCGTTGTACTTATGTATTGTTTTAGTCATACATAATACGTATTTGCAAAGTATACACCTGCACTTGGTGTGTATCACGCAATTTGCTGCTTGCGTTAGGCAAGCCTTTAGCGAGGAATATGATGATGAGTCAGTTATCCAATCCAGTTGCAGATATCGCACCCGTTGCTGAACAAGAACGTGTAGTCGTGCTTTTGACCAGTGCATCCCTGCAAACCCAAGGTATGGCCATGGTGTTATCCCGTGCGATGCAAGAGCAGGGCGTGCAGTTAAGTATTCTATTGTGCGATAAAGCCGGTGATCTGGCGATTGATGGTTATCAAAGCCAGAGCGCATTAGCGCCTAAAGGTATGAAGCCTGAAGGATTATTGCAGCAGATCATTGATGCCGGTGCGATGGTTGCAGTGTGCGCACTGTATTTGCCCAATAGTGCCTATCAAGAGCAGGATCTACGTAAAGGTGTCAGTGTTGCTCAGCCAGCAAAAATGGCAGAAATGTTGCGTTGTAAAAACAGTAAAGTCATTAGTTTTTAATGCTCGAAAAGAGCTTGTTTTAGGCTGACTTTAGTGTGCGCTGCATCGACTTTGTAGTTCAACCTATAGGTTAGCCCAATCCTTTAGGAGGTTTTATCGTATGCAATACACTCATTTTATGGACAAATACCCTGTTCATCACATTAATATTCTTAAGTCCGCTATCAGCTGCACTTCTGTGGATGAGGTTCTGAGCTTTTTCCTCGAAAAGGTTGAAGCTGATCCGCGTGCAATTTTTATTGCTGAGTTTGATCATTACGCGCACACCAGCTCACTGCCTGAAGGTGAGATCGCTGCCAATATCAAAGCCGCTAAGCATTTGATTTTCTGTTTTGGTCTTAAACTACCTAACCCCATTGCGATGGGACCACGCCCACGTTCGATTGGTGTGTGTGACATGGATGACTGTTTTGCAGTGAGCTTTTTAGAAGCGCCAAACCCAATGATGCATCAGATTATGCTGGATTGGGTGGCTGATCTATCAGTCGCTAAAGCGAAGGCTTAATCCGTTACAGTGCACCCACATTATTAAGCTGTGTGGGTGCATTGGCATTGTATGAATTGATACACCTCTACGCCCGCTCAGAGCCACTCTCCCAGCCCAGTTCCATCCGCTACTTGGCCGCTATAACGTCGTGCTTTAAATCGAATATGGCTGTTAGATCAGCACACTTTATGCAGTGCGCCACGCTTACTTATTGAGCACAGCGCCGACTTCCTCTATTACATCAGTCCATAACAGGCGTTAAAGCACGTTTTAAATGTGCAGTAGATTCTCAGAGTTTGCTCAAACGATGACCTGCGTCAATGTTTTTTATTTTCGATCAGTTTCTCTGAAGGCCTTGTGAGTGCTGGCTTACAGCTGATACGCCTGCCTTTTTTTGATTTTTTCCAAATCTGAACAATTGTCAACTGCTCTTCACCATTCTTTGTATCCTTTGTATTCTTCAGTCAAATTTGAGGCTTAAGCATTGTGCTTAGGCTTAAGCGTTTGTACTCATTGTTGGAGAGAAGCTGAATGAATAAAGTATTTAGAGTGATTTGGAGTGAGGCTCATGGCGCATGGGTTGCTGTGTCGGAAATGACAAAAAGCCACAGTAAACGCAGTAAAAAGAGTGCTTTAGCGATTGCTCTGGCAGCCGGTAGTCTGATGGGTGTGTCGGGTTATGCATCTGCCACTAGTATGGGGGATCATAATCCCAGTATTGGAGCAGGCAGTATTGTTATAGGACAGGCTATTGGCGAGTGCTCAGCTCCAGCAGCAGCCATGGGTGATCGTAGCGTATCTATTGGTTGTGAAACAGGTGCGTTTGCTGAGGGTGATAATCAAACTAATCTAGGCTATCAAGCTGGTTTGGGCAGTGAGGGCAATTTTAATACAGCTATAGGCTCTAATGCTGGTGAAAATGTGGACGGCAGCAATAATACAGCGGTTGGGCTGAGCTCTGGCGGTACTGTGGCGGGTAGTGATAATGCTGCTTTTGGTATGAGCTCTGGCGGTGGTGTGACGGGTAGTGGTAATGCTGCTTTTGGTACGAGCTCTGGCGGTGGTGTGACGGGCAGTGAAAACTTATCTTTGGGAAATGGCTCCGGTAGTAGTGCAAAAGGTAACGCAAACGTTGCCGTTGGCCTGAATGCGGGAGCGGGTCTAACAGGTAGTAATAATGCTAGCCTCGGTCGAGATGCTGGTAAAACTGTTGCAGGTAGCGATAATGCTGCGTTTGGTAGCAATGCGGGCGAAGCAATTGCAGGTAATAGGAATACAGGGTTTGGACGTGCTGCGGGTAAAGGCGTTAAAGGAGACTCGAATACCAGCTTAGGTGATGGTGCGGGTATGTTTATGCGCGGTAATGGCAACTTTAGTGGTGGATTATCTGCGGGTCAAAGTATCCATGGTGACCACAACGTTATGCTAGGTAACAAGTCGTCAACGGTCGGTAGTAGTGCAACGAAAAATGTCAATCGCACGGTAGTGATTGGCTCTGAAGCTGAAACGCACCACGATGACACTGTTGCGTTGGGTACAAAAGCTAAAGCAGAGCATGAAAACTCTGTGGCATTAGGTCATGCGTCTGCAACCAAGACTCTTGAGTCTATTACTGCAGCAACAGTTACCACAACTGTACTTGATGAGCATGGCAATCCTGTTCTAGTGGGTGGTATCCCCAAAACTACAACTCATACATACGATGGTTTTACTGGTACTGCAACCGGTGTTGTCAGTGTGGGTAGTGGAGGATCTGAACGTCAGATTGTTAACGTAGCGCCCGGTGCAATTACAGCTGTTAGTACTGATGCGATTAACGGTAGCCAACTGTATAGCGTGGCAACAGGTTTAACTCAGCAGATCAATAACATTAATACAGCAGGTGGCTGGACGCTGGGTAGCCAAGACGCTACTGGCGCAGCGCAAAACTTAGCAGTTGATGCGGGCGGCAAGGTTAACTTGGACGCTGGCAAAAACATGCAAGTGATCAGTGAAAAAGATGCGCTTACAGGTGATATCACCACGACCTTTGCAACGAAGAATGATGTTGAGTTTGACAGTGTAACGACTGCTGGCGTTGTAGTAGATGCTGATGGCGTAACCATTGCATACGATGATGGTACGGGCACTATCGTAACTGGCCCAAGCATGACTAGAACTGGCATTAATGCCGGTGACCTTCATATCACTAACGTTAAAGCAGGTACTGCAGATACGCATGGCGTTAATGTGAGCCAGTTGAAAGGCTTGGGTAGCGTGATTGGTGGTGTGAGCATTGATAACACGACGGGTGCTGTAACTGGCCCAACGTTTAAAGTGAATAACACCAATCATACGACCATTAATAAAGCAATTGAAGAGTTGGATAAAGGCTGGACCTTATCTGACGGTACAGTCGCTGGTACGACTCAAGTTCAAGCAGGTGACAGAATTGCTATCCAAGGTGGCGATAATATTGATGTCACGCTTGATGCCACGTCAGGTGAAATGGTTGTTAAAACTAATCCTAATGTAACGCATACCAGTGTCACCACGGGCAATACCGTGATGAATGACAATGGTTTAACGATTACAGGCGGACCGAGTTTCACTAAAACTGAGATTAATGCCGGTGGTAACAAAATTACTAATGTAGAGGCTGGTGTTGCACTGACTGATGCAGTTAACGTTTCTCAGTTAGACAGCGTTAAGGGCATTGCTGACAATGCTAATAAAGGTTGGAATGTTAGTGTTGATGGCGGAGCTGCACACAACGTAGCACCCGATACCGCTGTAGATTTCAAGGGTGGTAAAAACATTGAGCTAACGCAAAATGGTGGCGAAATTACGATCAACACAACTGCTGAAGTTGAGTTTGATGATGTAAAAGTCGGTGATGTCACTATTAATAAAGACACTGGCATCACGGTGGGTGATACCAACATCAATAAAGATGGTGTGAAGGTTGGTGATGTCTCAATCACTGTTGGTGGCATTCATGCAGGTGATAAGAAAATCACTGGTGTTGCTAATGGCCTGATTGCTAAAGACAGCAAAGACGCGGTTAACGGCGGCCAGATCCATGATATGCAAGTTGAAATTGACCTGCAGGCTGGCGGTTGGGAATTGACCGACGGGAAAGGCGGCAAGCAGCAAGTTAAGGCTGGCGATACAGTTGCAATTAAAGGTGGCGATAACATTAATGTTGAATTTAACGCTGCTGGCGAGATGATTGTCGCAACCAATCCTGATGTTAAGCATGAAAGTGTCACCATTGAGTACACGAATGCTAACGGTGACCTAGTAACGGGTCCAAGTATGACGAGAACTGGCATCGATGCCGGCAACCTACAAATCACTAACCTTAGCAAAGGTACTGACGGTACTGACGGTGTCAACGTTGATCAATTGAAAGGCTTAGGTGCCGTGATTGGTGATGTCAACATTGATGCTGTTACGGGTGCCGTGACTGGACCAACCTTCAATGTTAATACAACCACTCACACAACGGTTGAAGCTGCTATTAATGAGCTTGATAAAGGCTGGACCTTTGCTGCTGAAGGCAAAGACTATCAAGTAAAAGCCGGTGATAAGGTTGAGTTTGCTGCAGGTAACAATATCGAGATTCTGCACGACGGTGCAGGTAAAGCAACGGTTCAAACCAAAGACTTGGTGAACTTTACGCAAGTGACCACGGGCGACACAGTCATGAATAGCAATGGTCTGACCATTGTAGGTGGACCGAGTATCACTAAAGGCGGAGTTGACGCCGGTGGTAGTAAGGTAACAAACGTTGCTGCAGGTGATATTAGTTCAACCAGTACTGATGCAATCAACGGTAGTCAACTTAATGCTACCAATAGCCGTGTGACTATTAATGAAAACAATATTAGTAACCTTGATAACCGTGTGACCAACAATGAAGGCAATATTGTTAACCTCGATAAGCGTGTAACTGTTAATGAAGGTGATATTGTTAATCTTGATAAGCGTGTGACTGTCAATGAAGGTGATATTGTTAATCTTGATGGCCGTGTGACTACCAATGAAGGTGATATTAATAACCTGCAAATTGGTAAAGAAGGCATGTTCCAGGTCAGTCAGGACTACAACGCACCTGCACCTAAACCAACAGGCACTAAATCAGCTGCCGGTGGTGCTGGCGCGATTGCCAGTGGTGATAACAGTACTGCGGTGGGTAATGATGCACAGGCAACTGCCAATAACAGTACTTCTCTAGGTAACAGTGCATTAGCCAGCCATCACAGCAGTGTTGCGCTAGGTCATGCTTCAACGACTGATCGTGACAATAGCGTTTCTGTAGGTGCAGTGGGTGGTGAGCGTCAAATCACTCACGTTGCAGCCGGTGTTGCACCAACAGATGCAGTGAATGTCAGTCAGTTAGACGAGCTGGGCGGACGCGTGAATCAATACTTTAATGCTGCCAGCAAGCGCATTGATAAAGTGGATAACAATGCCCGTGCCGGTATTGCCGCCGCGATGGCTGCAGGTACTTTGCCGCAGTCCACTTTACCGGGTAAAAGCATGGTCACCGTGGGTGCTTCAACCTACCGTGGCGAGTCGGCTTTAGCCTTAGGTGTATCGCGACTGTCAGACAACGCACGTACCGTGATTAAAGCCAATGCTTCAACGGATAGCCGTGGTAATGCAGGTGCTGCAGTGGGTGCTGGTTGGCACTGGTAAGTTAACTGCCAGCGCTGCCAATACTGTTTAAATTTGGCAGCGCTCCACCACTGTTTACCCCTATTGATATAAATAATGAGATTGTTATGAAAAAATTACACGCCTTAGCGCTAGCTGTAAGCAGCACTTTTTTGGTTGCTTGCGCGAGCCAGACCACAAACGAAGAAGTGACTTTCCCTCAATTAAGCTCAACCTATTTAAAAACAGGTGCGTTTATTGAACCCGCAGCATTTGAGCGTATGCAGCCAGGTGTTGACCGTGATCAAGTGCGTCTGATCTTGGGTAATCCGCATTTTAACGAAGGTTTAATTCCAAAAAATAACTGGAATTATGCATTCAACTTTAAAACAGGCCAAGGCCAAGAATATATTACCTGCCAGTATCAAGTGCAGTTTGAGAAGGCTGATGCTCAGCCGCAACCGATCTCGCACCAAGATAAAGTGTCAACCCGTGGGAGTCTGATGGTGGCTGAACATTGGGAAAACCCAACTTGTGAAGCTTTAGTTCGTGCAACCGTTACTGAACAAGCAGTAGTTGTTGCAGTTGACACACCCGTTGAAGTGTTTGAGTTATCGGGTGATGCGTTGTTTGCTTTTGCTGGGTCAGCACGTAAAGATCTGAATCCCGTCGGTATACGTAGTTTAAATAACCTTGTTACTGAGATTAATAAAAATTATGTTGAAATCGAGCAGATTAAAATCATTGGTCATACCGACCGTATTGGTTCAGAAGCCAGTAACTACAAGCTGTCCATTGCGCGTGCTAATACTGTTGCTGAATATTTAGTTGACCATGGTATTGCTCGCAACGTGATTGTGACTGAAGGCCGCGGTCCATTTGAACCTGTTGCTCACTGTGGTAGCAGCAATCAAGTGACATCTGAGTTGGTTGCTTGCTTACAGCCAAACCGACGTGTTGTTTTAGAGATCAAAGCAAGCCGTAATGTAAATTAATATTGCATTATAATTTTCAGTATTAATGTGCTTAAAGCCGATGACTGGTTGTACAGTTATCGGTTTTTTAATTTGAAAAAATTCTATCTATGCTGGAATAATTTTACAGCACTTGTCTGTTTGTTAGCATAGTTTATGCGCTGCTTAGGCTATGTGAGAGCTATACTTAAATCTGTAATTGAATCATACTTGTCTTGAATTATTTAAAATAAGGTCAGTGGCGAATCAGCTATAGTCTAGTTAAGGCGGCTATTTTAAACTGAATTAGTATTTTAGTGTTATATATAAATATGTATTTTTTATACATTGTTTGTTTATGACTTTTATCAATACAGTGTGGAGTTGATTTTGTATATTTTTAATCGACGTCTAGTGGTTTTTTTAGCTAGCTTTTTAATAGGTTCTTCAGCCTATTCATCGGCTGTACAAAACGAAGGTGACTTTAGAGTTAATCATCATATTGTTGTGCCAGGGGATACACTCTGGGATCTGTCTGAAAAATATTTAGGCAATCCGTTGAACTACAAAGCAGTCAAGCAGCTTAATAATATTGATAATGAACGCTTATTGAAACCAGGTAAAGAATTGAGTTTTATTAGTGCGCGTTTTTATCCGGGTATTGTTACCGCCGTTACTGGGCATGCTGACTTAGTTAAAGGGAAGGAAAAGAGTGCTATCAATACCGGAGCATTGATTGAGGCGGGAAACCTGATACAAGCATTTGAGCAATCGTTTGTTAAGCTCCGATTTATGAATCAGGTGCAAGTTGAAATATCACCTAACTCAGTCGTTTTTTTTAATTCTGTAGCGAATAATACGGTCAATGCAGAAATTCCAAAATTCAACTTACAGCAAGGTAATATTGAGCTGCAAGTTCCTCCAGCTGAGACTGAATATAACAAGCTGGAGGTGATGACGCCTTATCTTACGCTAGGTGTGAGGGGAACGCGTTTTCGGGTTAAGCAAGATGCAAGGACAACCATTAATGAAGTGTTAAAAGGTACAGTTATCTTGACTGAAAAAGATCAGGATTTAGCGTTGGTCGTTGCAGGTGACGGTGCTGTATTTGATGGTGCAGAGCACGTATTGCTGCAAGAAAAGCTTGGTGCTGAACCTGCTATACGTCGTGCTTTTTACGATAAGCAGGGTTTACATATAGAAATTGAGCCAGATCAGAAATATTCATTATATAAGATCAAGATTTATAATGATAAAGACTACACCGTTCCCTTACAAGAGTTGGTCAGCCATAAAAGTCGTTTTTTAATCGCACCTGAATTTGTTACTGATCAGCACTATTTTTTATCAGCAACCACGTATTCCTTAGCAGGATTAGAAAGTTATCCAAGCTTTTATATACATGACCTGTCTAAAGTGACAGTTGTTCCTATTGAGCGAGGCGTTGAGTTTAATTTTCCATACTGCGACACTCAATGGCGTATACAGCTTGCAGAATCACAAGAGTTTTTAATACCGGCTGTTGATAGGTCTACAAAAGGCTCATGCAAAATTGTTGTCAACAACTTACCAGAATTGAATTGGTACTGGCGTGTGTTTGAAGGAAATCATAATGATAAGGATTTTGCAGCAGGTCAAGTTAATATTTTTAGAGAAAATAAAATATCGTTATAATAACAACCTAACAGATTCTCTTTTTAGAAAGTTTTTTATCGAATGGTTATTTATTTCTATATTATCGGCATTATTAATCATCAGTTATGCTTCCTCAGATTGGAATAAGTATAGCTATATGCTATATGATAATTTTGCTAAGTTAATAGTTGTTACCGAAAAAAATCCTGATGATATAGTTGTTATTGCAATAGATGAGAAAAGTATTGGCGGATTAGGACGCTGGCCTTGGTCTAGAGTTCATCATTCACAGCTTATTAATCAATTGCAAAGTGAATTTCCTAAAGTATTAGCATTTAATATTTTATTTACAGAGCTTGAAAATTATAAAGATGTTGATTTTTTATTCAAAGAAGCAATATCAAAATCTGCATTTCCTATTGTTTTGCCTATACTTAAATCCACTAATTATAGCGATTTTTATTTTTCTACAGAAAATACTTTATTATCAACAGTTGATATCGAAGCAGATGCTGATGGTGTGATTAGAGGTGTTGATCTAATAGTTAATGAATATGATAATATATTGCCTCAGTTAAGCTTACAAGCATATTGGGGTGCAAGTTATAATGAATTTTATTCGGATTATTATAGTAAGATGCTCATTAATTATAATAATAATTTTAAAGAGATTTCATATAAAGATGTTTTAGATGGTAATTATCCAAAAGAGTATTTTAAAGGAAAAATAGTCCTTGTAGGTGTGACTGCAGCAGCTCTTGGGGACCGATTTGTGACTCCAAAAACAACTGCTCACAGCTCTGTTCATGTACATGCACAGATTCTCAGTAACATTATAAAAGATAATTTTATTTATAATGTTAAGCCGATTCAGGATTTTTATATTTCTTTTTTTATCGTTTTTATTTATTTGATTGTTGTTTTTTTAAATAAGAAAATACATATTTCATATGTGGTTTTAAGCTTTTCTACGACTACTGTTTTAATCTCTATATTATTCCTTAATTTTAATATTTGGTGGTCGCCAATCAGTTGTATTATTGCGTTTTTTGCTTCTTGGGTTATATGGAACTGGCGACGATCTGCCGCAGTTATTGGTTGGTGTAGGCACTCATTAAATTATTTTCAGCCGTCTAAAGAAATGCTTTTATTAGGCCAACATGCCACGAGTTCACGTTCAATCATGCAAGACCGGTTTCAGTTTGAGCTGAATATTTTAGAAACCATGTTGGTTTCAGCAAAAAAAATTGAAACTCAGAAAGAAAAATTAAGAACGTATTTATCACATGACTTGCGTACACCAAAAGCCTCGATGATAGCTTTAATTAATGCTCAGAAGAACCCTAAGACAGCGATACCAGAGGATGAGTTTTATGAGCGGATGCAGCGTTTAATCACGAAAAGTCTCGGTTTTTTAGAGGACTTATTGGTGTTAAGCAGAAGTGATGTAGAGTTTTTAAAATTAGAGCCTATTTTATTAGCGGCTGTTGTTCAGGACGCGCTTGACTATCTTTGGCCACAATTTCTGGCGTATAAAATAAAAGTTAATTTTAATACTGAAAGTGATGAGTTAGGTGAGGTTTTAGGAGATGCAAAACTTTTATTGAGAGCTTTTGCTAATATTTTAGAAAATTCAATAAAATATGCTGGAGAGAATGCGACTATAACGATTGATATAAAGAAATCAGGGGCAGAAATTATTTTAACTATCTCTGATGATGGACCCGGTTTTAATAGTGTTCCAGGTCAGGAAATATCGAGTAATGGCAGTACTGAAAAAGCGGCCTACTCAAGCTATGGACTTGGGTTGGAGCTTGTTAAAACTGTAGTTAAGGCACATAACGCAACATTATGCAGTCAGAGCTCAAATAGCACAGGCGCTGTATTTATATTTAAATTTCCAGCACCGAATCTTATTGAATAGCAAATGTCTTGCTATCGATAGGTTCAAGTCGATAGCCATAACCATAAATAGTGTGGAGCTGCCAACCGTGTTCAGCAGTCAGTTTAAGCTGATTTCTGATACGGTAAATATGCGTATCTAAAGAACGTGAAGAATAGGCTTCTTCTTTTTTCCAGAATTTTTCATATAAAATTTTACGCGATATTGGTTCACCTAAATGTAAGAATAAAAATTTTGCAATTTGATATTCACGTAGTGCTAGCTTTTTTGAGTTGTTGTCGCGTGTTATCTCTTGCGAGTAATCATTGAAATTAAAGTTCTGGATGTTTAGATTTTTTTCTACTGATATAAAATTTGAACCTTCAATTCTTCGCATAACATTGAAAATTCGTGCACTGAGTTCCATTGCTCTATACGGCTTAACTAAGTAGTCATCAGCTCCAGCGATAAGAGCGATACTTATATCTTCTTCATTATTATTTGAAGTTAGTATAATTACAGCGGGATTGTTGCTGCACTGACTGCGTATTATTTTTAGTAAATCAAGCCCAGTTCTGTTATCAATAAACCAATCTAAAATAAATAATTGGTAATTTGATATTTTATCCATCAGCTTTTCTGAGTTTGAATAGTAGTCAATATCTAATCTTTCTAGGGCAGGTATTTTAGCATGTTTTAATATTTTGAAAATATGTTCAAGATCGTCTCTAGAATCATCAATAATTGCTGTTTTTATTTTCAATGTTGCATGCTCATATGAGTTTGTGAGTTTGTGAGTTTGTATATGTCTTTTGTCATGGTCTTCTATAAAATTTATGGTTGAATTTTTTGCTTGTATGACTGGGTTTAAATTAAATTGATTGGTATACACTCACCTGACGAAATATATCAGGTTCTAACAAATCAGGTACTGTTTCTGCATATAGCATATGAGTTTTAATAAATAATGCATGCTTAAAGTTTTTCTGCCTAGAATCCGCAATAATGACATGTTTAGCAATGTCGGTAAAACTGTTGAGCAAGGACAGGTTTTCTGCATCGTAAAGCAGATCAGCCGCAAACAATACGTCATAGGATTCCTGCTCATAAAATATATCTTTGCTGTAGCTCAATTCTAATTGATTGAGTGCAGCATTTGCACGACAGGCTTGTAAGGCGTTGTGATCCAAATCACATGCTACAACGTGATGTGCTCCAGCAAGCTTAGCGGCTAAAGCAACAATACCACTTCCAGCACCGATATCAATGACCCGCTTGCCTGCTACAAGTTGAGGATTTTGTAAAATCCATTGTGCTAAAGCTAAGCCGCTGGCCCAACAAAAACACCAATAAGGAGGTGCGTCTAGTAAGCGTTGCGTTTCGTCTGGATTAAATTGTCGCTGCATAGTGTTAGGGTCAATCAGCCATAGTTTAAGCCTGATTTCAGGAAGTTGACTTACGATAAGTTCTGCATCGTTTACAATGGCTTTCAGTGCGTTATTTAACCGAGTGATAAGAGTATGAGACATATATTATTCCATAATAAAAAATAGTGTCGCAGGAGAATGGTATATAAGATTTTTTCAAGTAAAATGTAGCCGTATATTTGATGTGCATTTTATTTAAATAGTATGTAATTCAAGCGCTGTTTACATATGAGCATCGTAGTGTTTCTGCATTGTATAAAATATTAATAGAGTATTTAAAATTGGTTGGTTTTTTTTGTTATAGGTGAGTTAAAATCGAGAAGATTTAATGGTATATTCAATATGATAATTACACTTTGGAGTCGCTATGTTCAATAACACATCACTAAAATGGGTTGGTTTGACGCTAGGGTTGCTATTTGCAGCGGGCTGTCAGCATCAAAATACACTAGAGGCTGAGTCTGCTGCTGAACAAGCTCAGTCGCAAGCAGAGCAAAAAATCATCACTGTGCATTTAGCCCAGCAGAAGCCGGATCCTAAATTAGTTGTTATGGAGTTTGGTGAGGATAATAAGCTGTATGCTTTAGCCCAGCCGGTGTTAAATCAAAATGATATCGAGAAAATTACAGCAGTTGCTGCACCCGACGGCCGTACTTTTATTCTGATTGAGATGAATCCAGCAGGTCGTGATAAGTTGACCGCAATCACTAATCAAGCGACCGGTGCATTTCTATTAACCAGCGCAGGTGAGCAATTGATCAATGTGTCAAAAATTAACGGTGAGATGAGCGATGGTAAGTTGTTAATCAGTACCAATGATGAAGAACATAGCCAGCTATTGTTGAATATGCTGCGTTAATCCGGATGCGTATAAAACCAGCTTCAGTTGCTGGTTTTATACTGAGGAATAAAAAACCCTCTAGATAGCTTTAAGTGTCCAATTTTATGGGTGCACTGCAGCTATATTAGAGGGCTTATATGACTCAGCTTATGACACGTTTTTATGCGTCACTTTGCCATTTAATAGTGTGTAACGTACCGCACCGGGCAGTACGTGATCCATAAATGGACAGTTACGACCTCGGGACTGCCAGTGTTCACCAACCACTGTTTGTCCTTGCGGATCAAAGAGTACTAAATCCGCAGGCGCACCTATTGCTAAACGGCCTGCATTTAA
>LFRM01399874.1_pt1 | contig 64255 bp, 64 predicted proteins | sample 618341 | NCBI WGS metagenome assembly LFRM01 (sample SAMN03654438, study PRJNA283298) | anaerobic digester metagenome | isolation source: pool of bioreactors CSTR01a, CSTR02a, and CSTR03a thermophilic anaerobic... | place: Denmark: Kgs. Lyngby | collected 2014-05-21 | reverse complement strand
TCCTATGTTTACATGGGGTTTTGTCCTCTCAAATTTTTGTTTTGCCATGATTATCCTCCTTGATATGTAAAAATTTTCATTATAAATAAAAATAACATGTACACTTTATTACTACTATTTTAAACAAAAAGCGGCTTTTTTACAACATTTAAAACTAAATTTTCAAAAACATTATATATAAAAATGGAGCCCACGACCGGGATTGAACCGGTGACCTCCGCCTTACCAAGGCGACGCTCTGCCTACTGAGCTACGTGGGCGTTGGTGGCGGGGGCCGGATTTGAACCGACGACCTCCGGGTTATGAGCCCGACGAGCTACCGGACTGCTCCACCCCGCGACAAAATATGTTTTTAGCACCTGCCGTGCAGTACCGTATTTTATTCTAATATAAAATTTATTATTCGTCAAGATTTAAATCAGGAATAAAATTTTTCCTGTCAGCACGATCTTTCAGCATGCACAATAGTATATTAACATAAGCACAAAAGGAGAGGTTCACATGTATCAGTATACAAATACCCAAATTCCCAATCTGCCAATCTTGGGGCCAAAATCCTTTGGGGATATTCTTAAATATATATATAAGTCAATTGCAGATGAAGCCACTGCAGCCGAGTTTTATGGCCAGCTCCTGCGGCAGGCTCCGGATCCCCTTCACAGGGAATTTATCCAGCATGCACGCCAGGATGAATTGGAGCACCTTCAGGCTTTTACCAAGCTTTATCACTACTATACCGGCAAAATACCCCAATATACTGTAGATCCCGTCAAGTATCATAGCTATAAAGGGGGAATTTTGCAAGCTTTAAAAAACGAACTGGAGGCTGCAGAATTTTATAGGAATGTTCAGCTTTCAACTACTGACCAATTAATAAAAGATACTTTTTATTATGCCATGGTAGATGAATTGGAACATGCCACTCAGTTTAGCACACTGTACAACACCCTGTAATCATACGAAAAATACACCGCTCAAGGGCATTATGCAAATACCCGTAAAAGCCGAAAAAAGGGCCAGTCTGCTGTATCCGTACTGTCTTGATGTAGGTATGAGTTCCTCAAAGCTTATGTAAATCATGATGCCCGCGACTATGGCAAATATTGCCCCTAAAAAGAATTCATTGATAAAGGGTTTAAGGACCAGGAAAGCCAAAACTGCCCCTATAGGCTCAGCAATCCCTGATAAAAAGGTGTACTTTATTGCATTCCATTTGCTCTGGGTTGCAAAATAAATGGGCATGGCCACAGAAATACCTTCAGGGATATTGTGAAAGGCAATGGCCAGTCCTATGGACATTCCCAGGCTCGGATCATTATAGCCAGCCATGAATGTCGCAATGCCCTCGGGAAAATTGTGAAGCATCATGGCCAGCATTGACACGACGCCAACTCGATAGAGATTTGGATGCGGTTTTTCTTTGCTGGCAGGGTCGAATTCCTCATGGGGGACGAAAAGGTCAATTCCCATAGCTATGAACAAGCCTACTGCCATAAATATGACGGAATAAATAATTGCCCATCTATCCCCTGAATAGGCTGCAATAGCTTGCTGTGCTTCCGGCAGCAGGTCGGAAAAGGATACGGATATCATGACTCCCGCTGCAAAGCCCAGTGAAGCTGATACGATCTTTTCGCTCTTGGACTCCGTAAAAAAGATTATTAGTGCCCCAAGAAGTGTTGAGATGCCCGCAATGAAAGAAATTACGAACGCTATAATGGCATTCTGGTCCATCGTTCCGCCTCCAATTTGTTTTTGTGAAAACTGCCTTGTTTCTTAACAATAAAAGACTGTAATACAATTTAGCGTATTACAGTCTGTGTGGTCATTTGGAGCGGGAAACGGGATTCGAACCCGCGACATTCAGCTTGGAAGGCTGACGCTCTAGCCAGCTGAGCTATTCCCGCACACTGTGGTAGGTTAAGTGCCACGTTTTTTGATTTTAGTTGAGTTCCCGGACTTCCAGGTATTTTTCCAGCTTTCGCTTTACCCGTTGGAGTGCATTATCAATGGATTTGACGTGGCGCTTTAGTTCCTTGGCAATTTCCTGGTACGATTTTCCTCCCAAGTACGCCATTAAAACCTGCCATTCGAGTTTGCTCAGAATTTCTCCCATTTTATCCTCTATGTCTTCGAACTCTTCCTGGCTGATGATTAGCTCCTCGGGGTCGGAGATTTTGACTCCCGACAGAATGTCAAGTAGAGTCCTTTCTGAGTCTTCGTCGTAGAGGGGTTTGTTGAGAGAAACGTAAGAGTTTAGGGGAATGTGTTTTTGGCGAGTGGCTGTCTTTATTGCCGTGATTATTTGCCTGGTTACGCAAAGCTCGGCAAATGCTCTAAAGGATGACAATTTATTAGGGTTGAAGTCCCTTATGGCCTTATACAGGCCGATCATGCCTTCCTGTATGATATCCTCCCGGTCTGCACCTATCAAGAAATAAGACCTGGCTTTAGACTTGACAAAGTTCTTGTACTTGTGAATGATGTACTCCAGTGCATCATTGTCACCGTTGATGGCTTCTGATACGACCTCTTCATCGGTCATTTCATCAAAAACCAGGTACTCCTCTCTAGGAAGACCCACATTCAATAAAATCGCCCCCATGACTTGTTAAAAAGAGCACACAACTAAAAATATTATAGCTTAAACTGTCCAAAGTAGTCAAGCCTTCAAATTCGCAAGATTATATGCTTAATCTTCAATGTACTTCTCGAGAAGCTCCTTCAGCCCGGGATCTATAATATCAGCCAAAGTCTCCCTTTTTTTGGCTTTGTTTTTCTCCATGACACGCCGTTTTTCTATTATACCGCGAACTTCCTCATATAGCTCTCTGGCAGAAATGCGCCATGCGCCTCTGCCCATTACTATCTGCTGCTCTATCCAATCAGAGGTGGCTACCCTTACTTTCTCCTCACGGGCGATGGCATCTGCAATCCTCTCTATGTAATGATCGGCAGTTTCCCCTTCCTTGGTATAAACCACCTCCACGCCGTTTATGATATAATTTGTCCTGGTATTCTTGTCCACATGGTGTGCATCAAAAACCACTATGACTATTATTCCGGTTGAAGCCGAGTAATCTGCCATGATATCGATGAGCTTGTCCCTTGCCGAGCTCAAATCGACCTTTTTCACCTCTTCAGATAGCTCGGGCCACGCATTGATTATATTATAGCCGTCCACCAACAAAAATTCTCTAGTTTTACTATCCATTTTTTACAAGTCTCTGCCTGAGAATGTCATAACCCAATATGGATGCTGCTATAGCTGCATTGAGAGATGTGATCCTGCCTCTCAATGGAATTTTAACCAATATATCGCACTTTTTCTTCACCAGCTTTCCCAGGCCTTTATCTTCACCACCTATAACAAGAGCCACAGGTCCTGTCAGATCCACTTCAAAGTAATTTTTCCCATCCATGTCCGCACCGATTATCCACAAGCCTTCTTTCTTGAGCTCATCGATGGTCCTGGCTATATTTGTCACCCTGGCGACTCTCACGTATTCAACAGCACCCGAGGATATCTTGGCAACGGTTGGAGTTATGCCGCATGCCCTATGTTTTGGAATAATAATGCCGTGGACGCCTAAACCCTCTGCGGTGCGCAGGATGCTCCCAAGGTTTTGGGGATCAGTAAGTTCATTTAAGATTATAATAAAAGGCGCTTCTCCCGAGTCCCGTGCTACTTTTAAAATATCCTCGACGCTTACATAGTCTCTTGATGCTACTTTTGCCAAAACTCCTTGATGGCCCGAGGTTGTGGCCATTGACAAAAAAGCGCCCTCATCCATCTCAATAAGGGGAATTTTAAGTTCTCTCGCCTCGTTTATTATGTCTAGTATTAAACCCCGATACTGACCTTTTTTTATGTAAATCTTGTCTATTGATCTTCCTGACTTCAAAGCTTCCCAAACGGAATTGCGACCTTCTATTTGGCTGTCACTAATTTTAACCATCTCCTGAAATAGCGGATACATTTTTTAATTGCAGCTTTGCTTTGGTACGTTATAATGTATGAAAAGGTTTGTACAAATAATATTTTAATTTTCCAAAAAAGTCAAGGAGGTTGCCGTATGAAAGTTAAAATCATAGCCCATACGCCGGAACCCGAGAAGACCGTAGCTGCAGCCGCACGCCTTTGTTATTCTAAGATAAGCGCTACCGAGATCTTGGAAAACTTCAGCCAGGAAAGGGCTGCTGCTTTTATTAAAAAACTGATGGATATGGGACATATGTCTCCCACAGAACACGTAAGCTTTACATTTGCCATCGACGGTGTGAGCCGCACACTGCTGGCCCAGATTACACGTCATCGCATAGCATCATTCTCGGTGCAGAGTTTAAGGTACAACAATCCCTTTGATGAAGAGATAGCAAATCCAAAGGACCAAGCCCTGATTGAATCGGAAAGTATAAGCTATTTAGAGGGATATGCCTTATCCAGCAAGCTGTCAGGAAATTCGAACCTGAAAAATCATCACAAGAGGAAACAATACGGTATTGAAGGCTTGATGCCGCAGGATGTGGAGAATTTGCATAAGGCCGCTTATGTTCGGGGAGTATTTGACGGTGCGGGCCTGATTTGCGATGATTCGGAGTACCCTTTGGTTTTCCCCCAGGAGCTAAAATCCGTATTTGATGTTGCTGGCCTGGACGTGTCTCTTAAAGAAGATGTGGTATTGATACAAAACCCGTCAGATTTCGGCATGTATATTTATGAAAACATGGATTTTGCCGAGTCGCTCTACGATGAGAATAAATTCCTGTCCCTATGCGAAAGAGATGATAAATTTCAAAAACAAATCCTGGCCGTTATGCAGGAATACATAGACGCCAAGTATTATGCCATGGCCCCCGAAAGTATTACAACTAAGCCCAAAGCATTACTTTCATATATCAAGGGCCTTGATGCCTGCAAAAAGTGCTATATAGACCTGGTGAATATGGGCATTGACCAGGAAGATGCCAGGTACATACTGCCCCACGGCACCCAAACCAGAATAGTCATGACCATGAACGTCAGGAGCCTGTACAATTTCTTTAACCTGCGCTGCTGCGAGCGTGCGCAAACCGAAATCCGCCAGCTGGCCAATATGATGCTTGAAGAAGTAAAAAAAATAGCTCCCGGCCTTTTCGAATCGGCAGGAGCTCCCTGTGAAGCATTGGGATACTGTCCCGAGGGGGTCCTGAGCTGCGGCAAGTATCCTTCATACCCTAACTAAGAAATTTTATCCACGTCATGTGAATGAATATTTTGTACCCGTCCCGAAATATTCAAATATTCATATTGACGTCATATGCCAGGTGAAGCAACTCATGCAGCCGCTCCGTATTCCCGGAAAGATAGTGATATCCCAGCAGTGCTTCAAAAGCTGTGCTGTAGTGATAATCCGCAATGTCCGCATGTTTCGGAACGGTGTTCACCTTGGCATTCCTGGCGTTTCTCACTATATCCCTTTCCTTTGAATCTAGCTCCGGTTCAAGCTTTTTCAATATATCCGCTTGGGCAGAGGCCTTCACGAAGCTGACCGCTTCCCTGTGAAGGTCTCTTACTTTTTTGCCGCTTCCTACAAGGGCAGTCCTTATAAAAAGGTCGAATACCGAATCTCCGACAAAGGCCAGGGCCAAGGCAGATAAAGAATCTACGTCCACATTATTTTTGGCTTCTATACATGATCCCTCCCTATTTTACTGCCGTTTCCAGCGCACTCCAGAAGGTGTGTCTTCGAGAATTATACCTTGGGCTTTCAGTTCGTCCCGGATTTTATCGGCCAAAGCGTAATTCTTACTTTTTCTCGCCTCTTCCCTCTCTCTTATTTTCTGCTCGATCTCTTCATCTAATAAGGTCTTTTCTTCAAACTTGCGGAAAAAGCCCAAAACGCTTCCTAGGTTAAGCAGCGTTTCTTTTGTAGCTTTGACAATTTCCCGGGGCGATTTTTCATCGACTTTCATGTTGTACTCTCTCACTATGTTGAAAAGGGATGCTATGGCATCGGCGGTATTAAAATCATCATCCATGGCTTCTACAAATTCCCGTTCATATTTTTCCAGCTTGTCTAGGTATTCCTTGTCTTTTTCCACAAGTTCTCTATCTTCTGCCAGGTTCTCCAAGTGCTCCATGCTGTATAAGGCGTTGTACAATCTCTCAAGAGAGCTTTTTGCCTGCTGCATTAAATCCTCGCTAAAATTAATGGGACTCCTGTAATGGGAAGAAAGCATAAAAAACCTCAATACTTCAGGGTCGTATTTTTTTAGTATATCCCGAACCGTGAAAAAGTTGCCAAGGGATTTGGACATTTTTTGATTGTCGATGTTTAGGTACCCTACATGCATGAAATACCGTGCAAAGGGCCTTCCGGTAGCTGCTTCACTTTGGGCGATTTCATTTTCATGGTGGGGGAAAATGAGATCCGGGCCACCGCCATGAATGTCGATGGTTTCGCCCAAGTACTTCATGGCCATTACCGAGCACTCGATGTGCCATCCGGGACGGCCTTTTCCCCAAGGGCTGTCCCAGGCAGGTTCTCCGGGTTTCTGGGCCTTCCAGAGGGCAAAATCCATTGGGTCCTTTTTCTTTTCGCCGGGCTCGATTCGGGCCCCCGCCTCCAATTCGTCAACATTTTGCTGTGAAAGCTTGCCGTATTCCTTGAATTTCCTGGTTGCATAGTATACGTCTCCGTCCACTTCATAGGCGTAGCCATTGTCTATCAAAGTCTTTATTAGCTCAATAATATCTTCAATGTGCTCTGTCGCCTTCGGATGTACATCTGCCCTCTCTATCCCAAGGGCATCGGCATCTTTAAAGTATTCATCTATAAAGCGCTCACCGAGCTCCTTTACCGTTATATTTTCCTCATTGGCCCTTTTTATCATCTTGTCGTCAATATCGGTGAAGTTTTGGACAAAGGTAACGTCATAACCCCGAAATTTAAGGTAATTTCTGATCATGTCGAAGGTTATAAAGACCCTAGCATTGCCTACGTGGAAAAAGTCGTAAACCGTCGGGCCACATGTGTAAATATTGACCTTGTTGCCCTTTAAGGGAACAAATTCTTCCTTTTTTCGCGTCAGTGTATTGTATATTTGCATTAATACTCCCTCCACTTATTATTTAAGTATAAGTAGCCGTAAAACACAAGAGCCGTTTCATTGGCTACCCGTAAAGATACGCTCACGGCTATACTGGTTATGAAAGTAACTCGTAAGAACATTCTTTGGTAAAATATGACGGCAAACGAAACTTTAAGCAAGACCGTTGTTATTCTTGAGCTTGAGACAAACGAAGCAGGAGCAGCGCGCAGGATGCGCGCTGACGGGCACTTGGCAGGATGCCAAATTGCCCGTGAACTTCTGCGAAGTGCAGGCTCGAGCTCTAGAATAACAGGGCTTGCTTACGTTGAGGTGCCGTCATATTTACAAAGTAGAGTTTTTTCAAAAGCAACCATCACTATATTGACACAGGAGGATGAATATTTTGTACCCGTCCCGAAAAATTCATCCTGTTTTGGATTTGAGTTCCTTTTCCAAGAAGGCAATTCTCATCTCTAAGGTTTCGATGGTCTTCTGCAGGCTCCTCATCATATCCGCCACCGGGTCGGGGAGCAGGTGATGGTCCAAGTCCACCTTGGTAAAATCCGCATCGGAAAAGTCCACTTTTTTCCGAACTACTGCCTTGCCGGGTATTCCCACCACCGTAGAATTGGGCGGGACATCTTTAAGCACTACGGCACCTGCCCCTATCTTGGCATTGTCGCCGATTTTTACCGGGCCAAGAATTTTCGCACCTGAGCCCACTACGATGTTGTCGCCCAAGGTGGGATGTCGTTTTCCCTTCTCTTTTCCGGTGCCACCTAATGTCACGCCTTGGTACAGCGTCACATTGTCGCCTATTTCTGTTGTTTCGCCTATGACCACACCCATGCCGTGGTCGATGAAAAACCCTTTGCCGATTTTTGCGCCGGGGTGAATTTCAATTCCAGTCAAAAAACGGTTTATTTGAGAGATAATCCGGGCTATCAAGACCAAGTTCAACTTGTAGAAGCTGTGGGCTATACGGTGCAGTAAAATTGCATGAAAGCCTGGATAACAAAGTATTACCTCCAATACGCTCTTTGCTGCCGGGTCGCGCTCGAAAATCACCTTTATGTCCTGTCTTATATTGCTAAACATTGTTCTCCCTCCTTCTCGCTTATATCAAAAAACCCTCGCCTCATCAGAGGCGAGGGACACTTCGCGTTTCCACTCTGTTTTATAACTCATTGAGATAACGGCAGGGCCGCATAACCTCTACTTAATTTCAAGGTATGAGCTCCGAGGTGCAATTTCAGTCTTGTCTTACCTAAAACCGCTTCCAGCCGGTGACGGTTTCTCTCTGGAGGCAGTGTCAAGCCTACGAGCCTCTTCACAGCTTCACTGTTTTTAGTTTATTATAATACTATTAAAATATTCATCCAAAGTCAAGGGTCTAATTCATTCATATGCCACTATCTGCATCATCACATCTACAACGCCGGCTTCTATCATTCCCACTTCTTTTGCCGCTGCCCTGGATAAATCTATGTGACGGCCTTGTATATATGGCCCCCTGTCGTTTATAGTCACAAGGGTGCTTTTGCCGTTTTCCAAATTGGTGACAAGCACCTTGGTCCCAAAGGGCAGTTCTCTGTGGGCCGCTGTCAGTGCATTTTGGTCAAAGATTTCACCGTTGGCGGTTAATTTTCCGTGAAAGTTGGGTCCGTACCAAGAGGCCTTGCCTATGAATATTTTCGTACCAACTCTAGTATCTACTTTAGTATCCAGCGTGTTTTTCGTATATGGTTTGACTCGCAGTGAAGGATGTGCCTCCTGGAAATTATGGTATACAGGTTTGGCGTGCAAAGTATTTTGTCCCCCTTGTATCGGCCCCAAACAGCAAAACACTGCCAGCAACGCCATTACTCTGGCTATTTTGCCCATGGCCACCCTCCTTTCCACGCCTCCGAGGTTAGCTGACGGGTTAGGGTCGAAAGGTATAACCCCTCTCCAAAAAGGAGATTCACCCCAAGTTTGGTTCCCCCGTATCCGTTTATTAGGAATTCGGCGTTTTATTTAATAAAAAAAGTGAGGATTTCCTTATCCTCACTGAATTATTATGTCCAAGCATTGTGTTTTTATTCAATCTAAAAATTTCTCTATTAAGCACACTGCCTGAGCAGAAATGCCTTCTTCTCTTCCCTCAAAACCTAAGCCCTCAGTAGTTGTCGCTTTTATGCTGATTTGCTCTACTGCAATGCCCAAAGTATCTGCTATATTCCTGCGCATTTCATCTATGTAAGGAGCGAGTTTGGGCCTTTGTGCACATATGACAGAATCGACGTTAATTACCCTGTAGCCCCTATCTTTTAATAAATCTTTGACCTTTTTTAACAATATTATGCTGTCGATGTCCTTATATTCCGGATCCGTATCGGGGAAGTGCTTCCCGATATCGCCCAAGGCGCACGCGCCTAGAAGGGCATCGTTTATAGCATGGACGAGGACATCGGCATCCGAATGGCCCAACAAGCCTTTTTCAAAGGGAATTACAACTCCACCCAGTACCAGTTTCCTTCCCAGCACCAGTTTGTGGACATCAAAACCTATGCCTATTCTCATGTCTACCTCCTGTAATTGCCGTACCCCACACTAATAAATGCCTCGGCTAAAACTATGTCCTCTGGTGTAGTAATTTTAATGTTCTCATAGGCTCCCTCGATAATTTTAACGGGAAAGCCCAAGCGCTCCACCAAGACCGTATCGTCGGTCCCGTAAAAACCTTCAGCCATGGCCTTCTCGTACGCCTTCATAATGATGTCATAATGGAATGTCTGGGGGGTCTGCATGGCCCAGAGAGTGCTGCGGTCAGGGGTGCTTTTTATTGTGTTATCGCTGTCAACTACTTTGATGGTGTCCTTTACGGGCACCGCAACCCCTACAGCCTTGTATTCTACCGCAGCAGCAATGCTGCTTTCGATAATTTGCCTCGGCACGAATGGTCTCACTCCGTCGTGTATAACAACAATATCGGTTTGAGGAGATAGTTTCCTCAAACCGTTATAGACAGAATCCTGGCGTTCTTTGCCGCCACTAACAAGTTCTACTTTTTTGAATCGATATCGCTTTACGATTTTCTCCCGGGTGTAATCAATGTCAGCTTCACCCGTCACCAATACAATTGAATTTAACTCATCCATCTTTTCGAATTTGTTTAGGGTGTAGTAGAGTATAGGATGTCCTTTGATGTTCAAAAACTGCTTGCTGACGCTACTGTTCATACGTCTTCCCTGACCGCCGGCAGCTATTATGGCGCTAATGTGCATTGCTTATTCACTCCAAGTTACAAGGATTTTGGCTTTGCAAATATCATTCTTCCAGCGGCAGTTTGAAGTACACTGGTAACCATCACGTCTATGGTCTCACCGATATGTTTTTTGCCACCGTCCACTACAATCATCGTGCCATCATCCAAATAGGCTACACCTTGACCGCTTTCCTTCCCGTCCTTTATGACCTGGACCACCATTTCTTCGCCGGGAAGCACCACCGGTTTTACCGCATTCGCCAGCTCATTGATATTGAGCACCTGGACCTTTTGAAACTCGGCTACTTTATTCAAGTTAAAATCATTGGTAATTATTGAAGCATCGAGGACTTGGGCAAGCTTGACCAGCTTGCTGTCAACTTCGTTTATGTCATCAAAGTCCCCTTCGTAAATCTCCACTTCTATATCTAGTTCCTTTTGTATCTTGTTTAAGATATCAAGGCCCCTCCTGCCCCGGTTGCGCTTGAGACTGTCCGAAGAGTCGGCTATATGTCTCAATTCCTCCAACACGAAGGAAGGTATAACTAAGGTGCCTTCAATAAAGCCTGTCTTGCAAATATCCGCTATGCGGCCATCTATGATAACGCTTGTATCAAGTATTTTAGGCTTTACCAGGTTGATGATGGCAGGAGATTTCTTTTTCTTGCTTAAATTGCCTATGGGAAAGGAAATGAGGTTTGACAACTCTTCCTTTTTCTTAATGGCAATGCTTCCGCCAAAATAGGCCATGATTAAATTGATTACAATGGGCATATAACCCCCTATCAGGGGTATGCTTAAAAAAGCCCTTGAGAACAAATTGGCCAACAAGAGCCCCATCAAAACGCCGAAAAATCCATACAGTATATCCCGCATGGGGGTGTGCTGCAGCCTGTTTTCAATCCACTCCTTAGCTTTCATACCGACATTAATAATTGGAGAACTTAGGAAATAAAATATGATTCCAAAAAGTAAAGTGCCGGTAATGTGAATTATCAGAGTGGGGACGTTGTCCAGGCGAAAAAGTCCTATAGAGTTGTTTATAAATAGGATTAAAAAGGTCAGCTGCAAACCCAATCCAAGGCCGATTATTGTTATTATGATTCGCAAGGCTTTATTTATCAACCATGTCACCTCCTATAATTATTATAGCCATATTTAAGCTTACTTAACTTTTCAATTATTATACAATAAATCATTAATTAAATCTATAAAATTGGCTATAGGAGCTTATAAAAAAAAATGCACTTCAATTGAATGCATTTTCAATCAGTTGAAGCGCTTCCTCCTCTTTAATATTCTTGCTGAGAACTATTTCGCTAACGAGTATGTTTTTTGCATTTTCGAGCATTTTTCGTTCTCCCGTAGAGAGGCCCTTCTCCCTTTCTCTTATCGACAAGTTTCGGACCACCTCGGCTACCTGGAAGATGTTTCCGCTCCTGATCTTCTCCATATTCGCCCTATAGCGCCTATTCCAATTGGCCGACATCTTGCTCTTTTCGCCGTGGAGGATGTTTAACACTTCCCTTATCTCATCATCCCCGGCGACCTGCCGAACCCCTATCTCTTTTATATTTTTTAAAGGTATCATTACTTTCATGTCACCGATTGGCATGCGCATTACATAGTATTTTTGTTTTTCTCCGAGTATTTCTTTTTCTTCTATGGCTTCAATAATCCCTGCTCCGTGCATGGGATATACCACTTTATCTCCGATATTGAACATCCAAAAGCTCCTCCTCGAAAATCAACTTGTATTGTTATAATAGCATATTTGAGGGCTTTTGTCAATTTAAACAATTATTATACTACAAGGTGTAGTTAGTGTCAATGGTATTTTGCCCTTTTATTTGGGAGCTTTCGAATCGATTAAAATCCATGTTTGTTTGACAAATCCATTAAAAGCCGTCTATAATATAGTCAGATAGTATATGGCAAGGGGGAGTATAGGTGTGAAAGACCTTAGCTGGGACGAGTTCCAAGACACTGTTGCTGATTGTTTAATAAGGCACAAGAGTATTCTCGATGTACTGAGCAAGCTTCACGAAACCTCTGCACGGGTTAATAGAGCTATATCAAAGTCGGTTACGAGTTGCGGCTGCATACAGATTAATGCGAAAAAACAGCAGGTCCCCAGTGAAATTCGCCTCTACGAATTAGTATCTTACATGGATACACACACTAAAGGTCAGCTTTGTGACAACTGTAGAGAAATAGTCGAGCTCGAAATAGGAAATCTCCTTTTTTACCTGGCCGCTTTGTGCAATATTTTAGGCCTGAGCCTGGAAGATATTATGAGTGCTGAAAACGAGAAGCTGGCTACCCTTGGAATATATAATTTATCATAGGATATTAAAATGAAAAGGGAACGGAAAACCGTTCCCTAAAGTTTTTTATGGTCCATCTTTATTCTATTATGGCCTCTACCGCTTCCCCGATATTTTTTACACCTTGAAGCTTTATTTTTGCGGAGCCGCTGATATCTACCGCATTTTCGTAGGGAATCACGGCCTTGGCAAAGCCCAGTTTTGACGCCTCCTGAATCCGCTTTTCCACATGGCTGACGGCCCTTACCTCACCTGCAAGCCCCACTTCGCCGATTATCACCGTGTCTTCTGATACAGGGCGGTTTTTAAAACTTGAAGCTATGGCTGCCACCACCGCCAGATCCGCCCCGGGCTCTTCAACTTTTATGCCGCCGGCTACGTTTATGTAGATGTCCTCCTGGCCCAGCATGTATCCCAATTTTTTCTCAACTACCGCAATGAGCAGTGCCGCCCGGTTGTAGTCCACACCTGAAGTCTGGCGCCGGGGAATGTTAAAACCTGACCTGGAAACTAGGGCCTGAACCTCGACCAAAAGGGGCCTGGTCCCTTCCAATATGCACACCACGGCCGAGCCGGCGGTGTCTTTTAGCTTGCCTGACAGTAAATACTTGGATGGACTGCTAACTTCTTCCAATCCCTTGTCTCTCATTTCGAAAATGCCTATTTCATTGGTAGAGCCAAAGCGGTTCTTGACGGACCTTAGGAGCCTGTAAGAATGGTATCTTTCACCTTCAAAGTATAGGACCGCATCAACCATGTGCTCAAGTAGCTTCGGTCCTGCCAAACTGCCTTCCTTGGTCACATGGCCCACGATAAAAATGGCAGTATCGGTTTCCTTGGACAGGCTGAGGCTTTTTACGGTAGATTCACGCACCTGGCTGACGCTGCCTGGCCCGGAGGAAAGCTCGGGATAGTACACCGTCTGGATAGAATCAATGATTGCCACCTGCGGCCTTAGTTCCTTAATGGCCACCTCTATCGAATTCATGTTGTTTTCTGCCATTATGTACAAATTCCCATCTCTTATTCCCAATCTGTCTGCCCGAAGCTTTATCTGTTTTTCCGATTCCTCCCCTGATATGTACAGGACATTTCTCTCTCTGCTTAAATTGCCGCAAATTTGCAGCATCAGTGTTGACTTACCGATGCCGGGATCCCCGCCGATTAATACGAGGCTTCCGGGGACGATGCCACCCCCCAATACCCGGTCCAGTTCAGCTATTGATGTCAAAATCCTCTCATCCTCGGAGTATTCAATCTCCTGCAAAAGCTGCGGGTTCCTGTAAGGCCCCTCCAGCTTTTTTTCAGGCAGCACCGCTTCCTCCACAATGCTGTTCCAACTATTGCACTCGGGGCAGCGCCCCATCCACTTAGGAGCTATTGCGCCGCACTGCTGGCATATAAAGCGTCTTCTTTCTTTCAAAATGTCCCCTCCCTGTTTCTTAAAAAAAGAGGCAGACAAGGCCTTGTGAAAGCTCCTCGCTGCCTCTCATATATACAAAGATACAGATAGACTCTTAAACTTCCGATAACAATAAGTTAATAGCTTAGTGCCTGGCACCGCTGCCTAGTTGCCGGGCACCTCTGCCGATTCCTTTTTGTTAAAGGTCAGATCGTCTTCTTTGGCATCGATGACAACCGTATCCCCTGTTGCAATGTTGCCCTTTAAGAGCTCCTCTGAGAGCCTATCTTCGATGCGCTTTTGTATTACACGGCGAAGGGGTCTTGCACCAAACATTGGGTCGAAGCCTTCTTTTGCCAGCAAATCCTTGGCTTTGTCGGTAACTTCGATAATTATTCCCTGTTCGGTGAGTCTGTCGTTCACCTCATTTACCATGAGTGAAACTATTGACCGAATGTGTTCTTCGTTGAGGGCGTGGAAAACTATGATCTCATCTATGCGGTTTAGAAACTCCGGCCTGAAAGTCCTCTTTAGTTCGCTTAAGACCCTTTCTTTCATATCGGCGTAATCTTGCTCTTCATCTTTTACCGGTTCAAAGCCCAGCACTTTTTGCCTTTGAATGAGATTTGCGCCCACGTTTGAAGTCATTATAAGTATGGTATTCCTGAAGTCGACGGTCCGACCCTTGGCATCTGTTAGCCTGCCGTCTTCGAGAATCTGCAGGAGGATGTTGAATACATCGGGATGGGCCTTTTCTATTTCGTCAAAAAGCACCACCGAGTATGGCCTGCGGCGCACTTTTTCGGTGAGCTCTCCACCTTCTTCATAACCTACGTATCCGGGAGGGGCTCCCACCATTCTTGAAACGGCAAATCTTTCCATGTATTCGGACATGTCAAGTCTTATCATGGCGTTTTCATCACCGAACATGGCATCAGCCAGTGCCCTTGCAAGTTCTGTCTTGCCAACGCCGGTAGGTCCTAAGAAGATGAATGAACCGATGGGCCTTGAAGGATCCTTTAAACCCGCATAGGCACGGCGAATGGCCCTGGATATGGCTACCACCGCTTCTTCCTGGCCAATGACCCTATTGTGCAGGATTTTTTCCATGTTAAGCAGCCGCTCGGATTCCTCTTCAGCCAATCGCTGAACGGGAATACCGGTCCAACTGGCCACGATTTCGGCAATATCTTCTTCCGTCACGGTGGTGTTATCCAGCTTGTGGTCCTTTTGCCACTCCTGTTTTAATTGTTCAAGCTTGGCTTTGGTCTCCTGTTCCTTATCCCTGAGGCTTGCCGCTTTTTCAAATTCCTGGGCTTTAATTGCCGCATCTTTTTCCTTGCGGATGCCTTCCAGCTCTTCCTCCACTTCTTTGAGCTCAGGAGGAGTAGTGAGGGTCTTTAGGCGAACCCTGGATGCAGCTTCGTCAATCAGGTCGATGGCCTTATCCGGCAAAAACCTGTCGGTTATATATCTGTGCGAAAGTTTTGCTGCAGCTTCTAGGGCCTCGTCGGAAATCTTCACCCTGTGGTGAGCTTCATACCTGTCTCTCAAGCCCTTGAGGATTGCGATGGTATCTTCCACCGTTGGTTCATCAACGGTTATGGGTTGGAAGCGGCGCTCTAAGGCCGGGTCTTTTTCGACGTGTTTTCTGTACTCATCCAGGGTGGTAGCACCTATTGTCTGTATTTCCCCCCTGGCCAGGGCGGGTTTTAGAATGTTGGAAGCATCGATTGCGCCCTCGGCTGCACCGGCCCCTATGATCGTGTGCATCTCATCGATAAAGAGTATTACGTTACTCGCCTGTTTGATCTCATTCATGACCTTTTTTAAGCGCTCTTCAAATTCTCCCCGAAACTTGGTTCCCGCAACGAGGGATGCCATGTCCAGGCTTACAACCCTTTTATCCTTTAAAATCTCTGGCACATCCTGTTCCACGATTTTTTGGGCAAGGCCTTCCACTACAGCCGTTTTGCCTACACCGGGTTCGCCGATGAGGCAGGGGTTGTTCTTGGTGCGCCGTGAGAGAACCTGTATGACCCGCTCTATTTCCTTTTCACGGCCTACCACCGGGTCCAGCTTGCCCTCCGCGGCAAGTTCAGTCAGGTCCCGGCCGAACTGGTTAAGGGTTGGAGTATTGGCCGTTTTTTTGTGGCCGCCCTGGGCCTTGGGATCTCCCAGGAGGTTTAAGACCTCTTTTTGTGCCTTGTCCAGGCTCACTCCCAGGTTGTTCAGCACCTGGGCTGCAACGCCTTCACCTTCCCGAATCAGGCCGAGCAGAATGTGCTCCGTGCCCACATAATTGTGGCCCAGCTTCCTGGACTCATCCATGGCCAGCTCCATAACCCTTTTTGCCCTAGGTGTATAACCGATGGGACCCTGAATCGGGAATGGCCCTGCTCCTATCATGGCCTCAACTTGACTTCTGACTTTGCTTACATCTATTCCAAGATTGGCTAAAGCTCTAGCAGCTACACCTTCACCTTCTCTAATCAAACCCAAAAGTAGATGTTCGGTGCCTACTACATTGTGGTTTAGGCGCCGTGCCTCTTCCTGGGCGTAGGCAATTACCTTTTGAGCACGCTGTGTAAACTTTCCGTTCATGTTCTCACCTCATCTTTGCATTTTTTGTCTTATGAAATTCGCCCGGTAGATGTCACGTTCCAATGGGGTTGTAGCATTCTCGGATACTTCCTGAATATATGCCGGGCCCGTCATGATGAATAATTCGTTTAAAACCGACGGTACCAAATCCTTAATAATGCCCATATCGACACCCAATCTCACATCGGATATAAAAGACATGGCTTCCTGTGATGTAACAAGTTTGGCATTTGTCAGTATTCCGTAAGACCTCAAGATCTTGTCTTCAAGGCGGAGTCTTGTTTCACCTGATAGATTCTGCCTGGTTTTGCGTTCACTCATCAGGATTTGACGCGCGACACTTACGACGTTTTGTATAATATCTTCTTCCGATTTTCCCAGGGTTATCTGGTTGGAAATCTGGTATAAGTTGCCCTTGGCTTGCGAGCCTTCACCGTAGACACCCCTTACTACAAGGCCTACCTGGGATATGGTTGACAAGATCTGGCCAATCTTTTCCATCATGGTCAGGGCTGGCAGATGCATCATTACAGATGCCCTCATGCCGGTGCCTACGTTTGTAGGACATGCAGTGAGGTATCCGATTTTTTCATCGAAGGCAAAATCCAGCTTTTCTTCAAGCAAATCGTCAATCTTGTCGATTTGCCTCAGTGCCTCTTCCAGCTGCAGGCCGGGAAGCATCACCTGTATCCTCAGGTGGTCTTCCTCATTTATCATTATACTCACGGTTTTGTCATGGTTGATTATGACAGCGCCTCTTTCCGAGTTTGCCAAATCCATGCTGATAAAGTGCATCTCCGTAAGCATGGTCTTTTGTTCTGCCGTCAGTTCATTCATTTTATACAGCTTAATATCCTTGGAAAACACAGGGTTTTCCTTTAAAGCCGAGTACACATCATCTACTATTTGATTGGCTTGCCTCTCTGAAAGAAGATGGGGGAAGGGGACCTCGTTTAAGTTGCGTGCCAGTCTCACCCTGCTGCTTATAACTATATCGCTTTCCGGGCCAGGAGAATTGATCCATTTTATCCGTGACGTATCCATCAAATCTTCCAAGCTCATCCGATCATCTCCTAACTGCCTATTTGGTTCTGTTCCAGTTCTTTTATCTTATCCCTTATAACGGCTGCCCGTTCGTATTCTTCTGCATTTACGGCTTCCTGCAATTCCCGCTTTAATCTGTCGATTTCCTGCTTTATTCTAATTTGACCTCCGGACCTCTTTGGGACTTTCCCTACATGAAAGGTCTTCCCGTGAATCCTCCGAAGCATAGGGTTCATCTGATTCTTAAAGGTGCTGTAACACTGACTGCAGCCAAAGCGGCCTGTCTTTGAAAAAGTTTGAAAAGTCAGTCCGCACCTGCCGCACTTGAATTCTTCCGAGCTGCCGATGGGAGTTTTGCTGCTAGGTTCAAAAAAGCTAGACAGCAATTTGGCCACGGAAAAGCCCGTATCTTCAAAGCCAAATCCGCCTATACTTGAAGATAATGAAAGGTGCTTTTCCTTTGCACACTCTTCACATAGATGCATTTCGGTTTTTTCATTGTTAACTATCTTAGTTATATGAACTGTAGCCGGTCTCATATGGCACTCTTCGCATAACATGGTTATGCTCCCCCTTTCCTAGCTTCAAAGTCCAGCAAGGCTGTAATCACAGCCTTCATGATGCGTGCCCGGACCATGTCGCGGTCCTGAGGGCACAGCGGCAAATTGTATTTGTTTATAGCAGCATTTAAAATTTTCATTTCCCTTTCCGTTATTACATCTTCCTCCCACAATCTCTCAAGAATAGCTTTGCTGTCGGAACCGGAAATGGAATCGCCGATATACTCGATAATGTCCTTTAAAAACTCATCTTCATTTATTTTTAGCTTTTTTATCCTAATATATCCTCCGCCTCCCCGGCGGCTTTCGACATAATAGCCCCGTTCCAAAGTAAAGCGCGTGGTAAGGACGTAGTTTATCTGGGAAGGGGCACATTGAAAGTAGTTTGCCATTTCATTGCGCTGTATTTCAAGAATCCCTTCCGGCATGTCCTCAAACATTCTCTTGATGAAATTTTCGATCATATCCGAAAGGTTTGCCATGCAATTCTCCTCCCATTGAGCTTGTATTGGGTTATTTGACTTTCCCTGACCTTTACTTATATTATATTTTAAACTAACAAAAAATGCAAGTGTGTTTATAGAAAATAAAGGGAGGACAAAGTCCTCCCTTCGCTATCGCTTCTTTTTTCGCTTGGAAGTTGAAAGTTCTTCAGAGATCTCAACAAGACGACTGGCCCTTTGTTCCTGATCTTCAGAAGAAGTCCAACCCATAAGGCTTGGAATTATTTCGCCATACATTGTGTCATCCAGCAGCTGGTCCTCAATCAGGCTATCAACCTTCTTCTTGTGAATGTCCTCCACTCTGTCAGGCGTTGGACCTACATGCATCTTTTTTTTAGACCTTACCATGGCGTCCCTCCTTTTTTCTGCTTATCAGCCTACATCTAAGCATTTCCTTAAATGCGACCATAAATGCAGGAAAGGAGGGAGCATATTATGGTAAAATTACTCCTTGTTTTTTTGAGCTTCAGCTATTACTTTTTCGGCAATGGGTGCAGGAACCTCCTCGTAGTGACTGAAACTTGAGGAGAAAGAGCCTCTGCCTTGGGTCATGGAACGCAGGTCCGTAGCGTAGCGGAACATTTCCGCCATGGGCACCTGAGCCTTGATGTGCTGCATGCCTGCTTTTGGCTCCATGCCGAGGACTCTGCCGCGGCGCTTGTTCAGGTCGCCGATAATATCGCCCATGTAATTGTCGGGAACAACTACGGTTACGTCCATGATCGGTTCCAAGAGCACCGGCTTTGCCTCAGCTGCGCCCTTCTTAAATGCCATGGAGCCGGCTATTTTAAAGGCCATTTCAGAAGAGTCCACTGGGTGATAGGAACCATCGTACAGGATGACCTTTACCCCTACCATCGGATAGCCGGCCAAGACGCCGTCCTGTAGGGCTTCCCTGATACCTTTTTCAACGGCAGGGACATACTGTTTGGGCACAACTCCGCCGAATATCTTATCTTCAAATTCAAACTCATTTTCAAGGTCCAGGGGCTGGATTTCTATCCAAACGTGACCGTACTGGCCACGGCCACCGCTTTGTTTCTTGTGCTTGCCTTCAACTTTAGTGGTTCCGCGGATTGTTTCACGATAGGGCACTGCCGGGGTATCCAGTACCATTTCGGAACCAAATTTATTTGCAAGTCTCGCACCCAAGACTTCCAGGTGAATCTCACCCATACCCGATACCAACAGCTGACCGGTTTCGTTGTTCTTAGTGACTTCAAAGGTCTTGTCTTCCTCCATCAGCCTTTGAAGACCTGAAGAAATCTTGTCCTCGTCGCCTGAGGACTTGGGCGCTGCGGCAAGGGTAAGTACAGGTTTCGGGAAATCAATGGGCTTGAGTACGACGGGATTGTCTTTTTCTCCAAGGGTGTCATTTGTGGTGGTATGCTGCAGTTTTGCCACTGCGGCTATATCCCCTGCAAATACTTCCGTGATATTCTCCTGTTTCTTGCCCCTCATAACATAGATCTGACCGAATTTTTCGGTTTTGTCCTGTGTCACATTGTACACCGAACTGTCGGACTTTAAGCTACCTGAAAACACCTTGAACAGTGTGAGCCTTCCCACATAGGGGTCAGCCATCGTCTTAAACACCAGGGCCGAGAAGGGTTCATCGGCTCTACATTTTCTTGTAACTTCTTCATCGGAGCCGGGCTTTGTCCCTACTTCCTCGGGCCTGTCTTCCGGTGAAGCCGCATAGCTAACAATGGTGTCCATGAGCAGGCTAACGCCCTTGTTTGTCAGTGCCGAGCCGCAGAGGATTGGAAATATGTCGCCTTGACGGACGCCGATGCGCAGGCCCTTTTGAATTTCATCTTGCGTCAGCTCTTCACCTTCCAGGTATTTCATCAACAGCTCGTCATCGGTCTCCGCTACGGCTTCCATTATCATCGAGCGGTACTCTTCCATCTCGTCCTTTAGCTCATCGGGGATGGGGGTTTCCTTTACATTCTTCCCATCAAAGGTATAGGCTTTTTGTGCCACAATGTCAACTACGCCATTGAAGTTTGCTTCCGAACCTATGGGAAGTTGAAATGGAACGGCCTTGGGACCGAAAAATTCGCGAATTTGCTCTAGCACCTTATTGAAATTGGCATTTTCCCGATCCATCTTGTTTATGAAAAACATGCGGGGGATGCCGACTTCCTTGGCATACTGAAATACTTGTTCTGTACCTACTTCAACGCCGGATACGGCACAGGCTACTATAACAGCATTTTCCACAACCCTCAAAGTGCTCTTTACTTCACCAACAAAATCGAAATATCCCGGAGTATCAAGTAAATTTATCTTTATATTTTTCCACTCACAGGGTGCGAGGGAAGTGCTTATGGAAATTTTCCTCTTTATTTCTTCCGGATCGTAGTCGCAAACTGTATTGCCATCGTCAATTTTGCCCAGGCGATCGATGGCACCAGAATTGTACAGCATAGCTTCTGCTAGGGATGTTTTTCCGGAACCGCTATGACCAATTAGACCTACATTCCTTATCATGTCACTTTTATAGCTTTTCAAACCTGATCTCCTCCTTAATAGTTGACTTACCGATAAAATATATGTAAAATATATGCTTTAATTAAATATATTTATTCTACTTATGCAAAGGGTTTTCCTGCTAAGGAATTATGGAAAATCTTTATTATAGAAATGATATCACAAACGGCATCTTTGGGCAACTAAGGTTGACAGCTTTTTTATATTTGTTATAATAAAAAACGTAAAAAAAAATCGTTTAGCTATTCGCTGAATTCGGTCAACGTGACCGGAGCGGGGGAACCACTTTTTGGGGTGCATCTTCGCAAGAAGTAGGGCTACTCTTCGGCCTGAACCCGTCAGCTAACCTCGTAAGCGTCGGAAGAGGAGATTGATAGTATAAATATATTTTTTATTTCCAAAGGCTATGGATCTCCATGGCCTTTTCTGCGTATTAAAGGAGAGAAGGGAGGTTTTTTCTTGATAAGTTTTAAAAATGTAACGAAAAAGTACGACAGGTTTGTGGCTGTTGACAATTTAACATTGGATATTAATACTGGAGAAATTGTCGTCCTGATTGGACCCAGCGGATGCGGCAAAACAACTACCTTGCGCATGGTCAACCGCCTAATTGAACCAACCGAAGGAACCATATATATTGACGGAACTGACATAGGCAAGCTGGATGCGGTAGAGCTCAGGCGAAACATAGGCTATGTCATACAGCAGATTGCCCTTTTCCCGCACATGACCATTGCTCAAAATATCGGCCTCGTGCCTTATCTAAAAAACTGGCCGGAAAAGAAGCGAAAGGAGCGGGTTGAGGAACTGCTGGAGTTCGTAGGCATGCCACCTTCTCAATTTTACAATCGCTATCCCAACGAGCTAAGTGGCGGCCAGCAGCAGCGAATCGGTGTGGCCAGGGCTTTGGCGGCAGATCCTGATATCATATTAATGGATGAGCCTTTTGGGGCCGTTGACCCCATTACCCGGACTAGCTTACAGGAAGAGCTGCTGCAGATGCATGATAAGCTGGCAAAGACCATCGTCTTCGTAACCCACGACATGGACGAAGCCTTGAAACTTGCAGATAAAATCGCCATCATGAAAGACGGTAAGGTCCTTCAATATGACAGGCCCGATCAGCTTTTGACAAATCCCGCCCACGGTTTTGTGGAAGAATTTATCGGCAAGGACAGGCTGCTCAAGCAGCCGGAGTTTATCAATGTAAAAGATGTTATGATAAAAAATCCCGTCACTATACTTCCCGAGAGGACTTTGACCCAGGCTTTAGAAAAGATGCGCCAGGAAAAGGTTGACAGCCTCATGGTCATAGATGAATCAGGCAGTTTCATCGGCCTGACTACGGCCAATGATGTGCTCCAAAACTTCGATAGGGCAGAAAGGGTATCCGAAATACTGACGACGAATGTTCACCATGTATCCGAAAATGCAAATATAAGTCAGGTGCTGTCAATCATGGCACAAAAACAGGTTGGCTACGTGCCGGTTATCAGCGATGACAACAAATTGGCGGGGCTCATTACCAGATCCAGTTTGGTCAATGTCCTAGGCCAGCGTTTAAATTCATGAAGGGAGTGTGAAAGGTGGCGCTGTTTAACTACTTTATAAATAATCCCGGCACCGTATTTCGCCTGATAATTGAACACTTGCAGCTAACCGGGTCTGCCATACTAACGGCAATTCTTATCGGAGTCCCCCTGGGTATAGTCTTGACTCGAAATAAACGTTTAGCAGATATCATGCTTGCCCTAACCAGTGTATTCCAAACCATTCCCAGCATAGCCTTCTTCGGCCTGCTCATACCCTTTTTGGGCATCGGCAGGCGGACTGCCATATTGGTGCTCTTCCTCTACGCCCTACTGCCCATAGTGAAAAACACCTACACCGGAATTAAAGAAGTATCCCCCTTTATGATTGATGCAGGGCGCGGCATGGGCATGACCAACATGCAGATACTGCGCATGGTAGAATTGCCCCAGTCTCTGTCAGTTATAATGGCGGGAGTAAGGATCGCAACGGTAATAAACATAGGCACCACCACCATCGCCGCATATATCGGTGCAGGCGGCCTCGGTGAATTGATCTTTACGGGTATACAGATGTACAGAAATGAGATGATATTAGCAGGAGCCTTACCGGCAGCTATCCTTGCAGTTTTAGCGGATCAAGTATTGGGCTATGTAGAGCTTAAGCTGACACCAAGAGGGCTCCGCAAGAAAAAGTAAATTTTAGGAGGATTTAAAATGAGAAGTAGCTTGAAGACCTTAGCTTTTGTGTTGTTGATTGGTGTGTTTTTATTAACAGGAGTAACCGGATGTGGCGGCTCGAAGCAGGCTGAGGAAATACGAATCGGCGGCAAGAACTTTTCCGAACAGTTCATCATGGCCGAGATGCTTAGCATTCTCATAGAGGAAAACACGGACCTTAAGACAAGTGTGCAGACCAATCTTGCAGCCAACGTAATTTTTAACGCAATAAAATCCAATCAAATTGATTTATATTTGGAGTATACGGGAACAGGGCTCATCAATCTTGGAATGGAGCCAAAAACGGATCCGGATGAAGTATATGAAATCGTGAAAAAGGAATTTGATGAACAGTTTAACATTAAGTGGATGAAGCCCTACGGTTTTAACAACACCTATGCCATGGTGGTGACTAAGGAAACGGCTGAAAAATACAATTTAAAAACCGTATCCGACATGGCCAAAGTGGCCGATGAATTGGTCCTTGGCTGCACCTATGTTTTTGTTGAAAGGGATGACGGTTATCCGGGTCTCAGCAAGTACTACGGCTTTGAGTTCAAAGATGTGAAGGGCATGGATCCTGCTTTGATGTATCAAGCCCTCGTTGAAGGAAGTGTTGATGTAATAAGCGGTTTTGCCACGGAAGGCAGGATTGCCGCTTTTGATTTGGTGATTCTCGAAGATGATAAGCAGTTCTTCCCACCCTATGATGCAACGGTTATAGTGCGGGGAGAGGTCCTGGAGAAACATCCGGAATTGGAGGAAGTGCTCAACAAGTTGGCCGGCCGCATTGATGACACAAAAATGGCAGAGCTCAATGCAGCGGTTGACCTGGACAAGCGGGAACCAAAAGATGTGGCCCGACAATTTTTAGAAGAGGAAGGCTTGATATAAAAAATTAGGACTGGCTTAGCCAGTCCTATATTTGTGAGTAATTTGGCGCTTCCTTGGTGATATATATGTCATGGGGATGACTTTCCCTTAAGCCCGCAGAGCTGATCTTAACAAATTTTGCCTGCTTAAGTTCTTCTATATTTCTGGCTCCGCAGTAGCCCATGCCTGCTCTAAGGCCGCCAATGAGCTGATATACGGTCTCTGAAAGGGGTCCCTTATAAGGAATGCGGCCCTCTACGCCTTCCGGTACAAACTTTTTCACATCTTCCTGGAAATATCGATCTTTGCTGCCTTCTTCCATGGCCCCAACGGAGCCCATGCCCCGGTATACCTTAAAACTGCGGCCCATGTATATCTCTATTTCTCCCGGGCTTTCCTCGGTGCCTGCAAAAAGGCTCCCAAGCATTACCGTATCGGCCCCGGCCGCTATGGCCTTCACTATATCTCCCGAATACTTGATACCCCCATCGGCAATAATGGGTACATTGTATTTTTGTGCTTCCTGTGAGCAGTCATATATTGCCGTTACCTGCGGGACTCCTATGCCGGCCACCACCCTCGTAGTACATATTGAACCGGGTCCCATGCCTACCTTTACCGCATCGGCACCGGCCTTAATTAAATCACGGGTAGCCTCTGCCGTGGCCACATTGCCGGCAATGACCTGCAGTTGTGGATAGAGTTCCTTAATCCGATAAACCGCCTCAATAACGCCTTTCGAATGACCGTGTGCGGTATCTACGACAACCACGTCTACATCGGCCTCTACCAAAGCCTTTAAGCGCTCCTCCATGTCCCTTGTAACTCCAACGGCCGCACCTACCAGCAGCCTGCCGCCTTCGTCCTTTGCCGAATTGGGGTACTTGATGGCCTTTTCAATGTCCTTTATGGTGATTAAACCCTTTAGATTAAAGTTGTCATCAACTATGGGCAGCTTCTCAAGCTTGTGTTTTTTGAGGATTTCCTTGGCTTCATCAAGGGTGGTGCCCTCAGGGGCCGTCACCAAATCGTCCTTGGTCATGACCTCGCTGATTTTTCTACTGGTATCATCTACAAAACGAAGGTCCCTGTTAGTCAGAATGCCGACCAATTTTGTTCCCTCGGTAATGGGCACACCGGATATTTTGTAGCGTCCCATCAGCTCTAAGGCATCGCTAATTAGATCATCCGGCGATAGGTAGAAGGGGTCAACTATTACCCCGTGCTCCGAACGCTTGACCTTGTCCACTTCCAGGGCTTGCCTTTCAATGGACATGTTCTTGTGGATAATGCCAATACCGCCTTCCCTGGCAATGGCAATTGCCAGCCGAGCCTCCGTTACCGTATCCATTCCTGCGCTGATAATAGGTATGTTCAGTTTGATTTTATTGGTAAGTCGGGTAGTAATATCCACATCTTTCGGCAATACCTCGGATTTTGCAGGTATTACTAAAACATCATCGAAACTTAAACCCTCCTTGCTGAATTTATCCAAAAAATCGCCCCCAAATAACATTCTCCGATATTTTATTATTCCAAAGTTTATCAAAGTTTAATATCGGTGTCAATAATAATCAAACAGGGCAACGGCGCTTTATTTTGAGCCGGTTACTTTTGTGCTGCAGGTATTCGGCTATATTGCATAGGCATGGTCAAGTGCTTATTTGTCAGGCAGTTCTTTAAATATTTGCTGGACAGGCCTTGATAAATATGTAGCAATGTTGGTATAATAGAATCATGCTGAATATAATATCCGCATAACGGAGGCAATAAAGGGGAGTAGTTCGGGCCTTGGCCTTTGAAAGTTCAACATGCTGGCAAAACATTTGCCTGGACTTTCACCGCTTATGGGAATGAGACCTTTATTCCAATACTTGATTATTGGAATAAAGGTCTTTGTTGTAATTAATAATTTATAATGAGGTGTTTCTTTTGGACTTAAAGCTCTTTTTAATGGCATTTTGTATGTTGTTTTGTGCGGAACTCGGAGATAAGACCCAACTGGCTGTTTTCACGCTGGTAACGCAGTACAAAAAGCCCCTTCCCATATTCCTGGGGGCTTCCCTTGCACTGGTGCTTGTTACACTGATCGGCGCCTTGTTCGGAGAGGTGGTATCACGATATATCCCAGAAGCATATGTTAAACTTATTGCTGGGATTTTATTTGTAGGGATAGGGATCTTCGTTCTAATTGAGGCCCTTCCAGAAGCCATTCAGCAGATGGGCCGCGGATAGACATGTGAGATTGTAGCGACAATTTTCGTCACTACAATCTCTTTTTTTAATTTCACGTGTAAACATTTTTGCACATTGACAAATGCCCTTTTTAATGCTTTAATTAAATACGGACATTTTATTATTTTTTCATGGTAATGTTCGGTATTATTCGACTTGCTACAGGAGGGATTATTTATAATGCTCAGCTTTGGATCTCTAATGATTACTTTTAGCCTGGTACTAATGGGCTCAATTACTTGGCTAGGTTACCTATTTAGTAAGAGGAAAATGCAAGACAGCGACTCGTATTTTACTGCAGGCAGGGATATCTCTACAGCATTTATGACTGCAACTTTCATAGCTTATGCTGTAGGCACCGGCCTTATTTTCTCTCCAGGTGAAATGGCATATTTGGAAGGACTTACTGCCATGATAGGATATGGACTGGCTATCTCTTTATCCTATATTGTCTTTTTGCCGGTTTCTGGCCGTATCAAGGAACTGATCCCGGAAGGCAACACCATCGGAGAATACGCCAGAGTTAGATACGGAAAAATAATGTACATTGTTGTGCTTTTCGTCAGTATTGTCTACATGTTTTGTTTGCTTGCTGCAAATCTCATTGGTGCAGGCATTGCTTTTAATTACATAGGTCATGTTCCACTTTACATAGGTGTTCTAGTTATCGGTGTGCCTGTCATCATTTATACGAGCTACGGGGGACTTGGAGCCGCCATCTTTACAAACGGCCTCCAGGCGATTCTCATAACTCCTATGCTCTTCATAACTGCACTTTTAGCCTTTAGAAATTCCGGCGGCACTGTAGCTATATACAACGGCATACAAGAACATGCTCCAGATTTCCTGAAAGTCTTTCATCCTACGGGATTAGAATTTGCTCTGATGATCATCATAGCTGTATCTGCAGCAGAGCTATTAAACCAAGCCCTTTGGCAGCGGGTGTATTCTGCCAAGGACATCAGGGTTGTAAAAAAGGGGCTTGTTAGTGCATCTCTTATGACTTTTCCCATGACAATTGTGGCTGCATCTTTTGGGTTAATGGCAGTAGCTTACAATATAGAATTGCCCCATCCTTCCATCGCAACAGCCCTTATGGCTGATAACCTTTTGCCACCATGGGCATCGATGATTTTCATGATGATAATCGTCCTTGCTGCCACTTCTACAGCGTCTGACGCTCTGGCTGGTTTTTCATCAATAGCTTCCCTTGATATCATTAAAAGCTTTATGCCCAATTTAGCTCCAGAAAAGGCTGTTCTTGTTGGCAGAATTTCTACCGTCGTCTTTGGAGTAGGTGCAATGCTGGTTGCCTTTAAAGCCCCGTCTATCTTGTTTTTACTCTTGACAGCTGATTTAGTTGCTGCAGCAGCAGTTATTCCTGTTGTCGCCGGACTCTTTAGCCCAAATATCAGCGGCAATGCGGCAGCATTGGGAACAATACTGGGTATTTTGATTGGTCTTCCATTGTTCTTAAACAACCAGCACTTATTAAGTTTTGTAACTGCGATCATCGTGTCTTCTGCTGTTATATTTGTTTATGCTAAGATTTCGCCTGCCAGATTTGACTTTAATAAACTCAAAGAACATATAAGAGCTGTTGACTAGGGGAGGTTAATATGATATATTCAGCAACTTTTTTCAGTATACTCATGTGGGTTTCCTTGGCCGGTTTAGTGGTGGACTTTGCTTTTCAGCTATGGTACAACATAGTTGATTTTAAAAACAAGACCTTATGGTAGAGACAAAGGAGTGGGTTTTTAATGGACCGCAACGAAGCCAGAAAGAAAATTTGGGAAGAATTAAGGAAGGTGGCAAAGCCTGATTCAAGATTTCACTGGGATTTCGCTGAATTTATAGCTGATTATGAAGGCAGTGAAAAAGGGGCAGAGCTTATTCGAGACTTGGAAGTTTATAAAAAAGCTAAGGTAATATTTATAACCCCTGATAACAATATGGAAAAACTTAGGGAGTTTGCATATAAGGACAAAAAAACACTGCTTACCACTACTTATGGCATAAACCGGGGCTTTCAAGTAATATATCCTGGTGATGTCCCCGAAGGCAAGGAAGAGCTGGCAACTACTTTAGATGGTATGGAAAAATTCATGAAGTCAATTTCATTAAAAGAAATTAAAGAAAAGCTTGGGAAGGTTGATTTGCTGGTGACAGGAGCTTCCGCCATAACGCCTTCCGGCATTCGCTTTGGCAAGGGCCATGGGTATTTTGATTTGGAGTGGGCAATGCTGTGGGAAATCCAGGCGGTAGATCCCGAAACGCCGGTAATCGCTGTTGGCCATGACTGTCAGGTTGTTGACATAGATATAGAAACTACTCCATATGATACTATTGTAGATTATATTGTCACACCTACGAGGGTAATAAACGTAAACTCTGATATTCCAAAACCATCACAGGGAATAATTTGGGACAAGCTGGAAAAGGGCATGATTGAAAATATTCCTCCACTGCAGGAGTTATATGATTTAAAACACAAATAGACAGTAAGAGAAAAATTACCACATAGCACAAAAAAGTATCCAAGAAACTTTTATTTCTTGGATACTTTTTTTCGTTGACTTATATCAATACTGACGACCCTATTGTGTTTTTTAGCTGCTTACTCTCATACTCTTGTAAGTTCCATAGCATTGTGCTTGATTTCTATCAGATTAACCTTGAACTGCTGATTCGTCACCCTTCATGTACCTTTTTGCGATTCCTGTCACCATCAAGGCTATGGCTCCATCTCCCGTGACATTGCAAGCTGTGCCGAAGCTGTCCTGCAGTGCAAAGATTGAAAGCATCAAGGCTACACCTGACTGGTCAAAGCCCAGCACTCCTGTGATAAGACCTAGAGATGCCATAACCGTTCCACCCGGTACTCCCGGTGCCGCAATACCAAATAAACCCAGCAGGAGTATAAATGTTATCATTTGGTTAAGAGGTGGCATTGCTCCGTACAGTATTTGGGATACTGCCATTACGAAGAAGGTTTCTGTCAGCACCGAGCCGCAAAGGTGAACGGTGCTGCACAATGGTATGACAAAGTCCTGTATGTGCCTGGGTATGTCTTCATTTTTGTGGATGCATCTTAAGGCTACGGGTAGTGTGGCAGCGCTTGACATGGTGCCTACTGCCGTCATGTATGCAGGTCCATAATGCTTGAGGACATTTAGGGGATTTATGCCGGATACGGCACCACCTAGGGCATATAGGACGGCAAGCCATATGTAATGGCCCATTATCACCAGTATTATTATTTGGATGAAAACAGGCAGTTGTCTTGTTATGCTGCCTTCGTAGGCAAGGCCTGCAAAGGTGGTAGCTATAAATATTGGCAGTATCGGGATTATTATGCTCTGCACTATGTATAAGACGATTTTCTGGAATTCGCTCAAGAGTTTTTTCATGGTTTCAGCTTTGGTGTTGGCTACTGCAAGACCCAACATTAAAGCAAGGACCAGGGCGCTCATGACGCCAAATAATTGAGGTACATTTAGTTCGATTATGGGTGCAGGGATTTCCCTTAAGTCTCCTACATTTGAAGCAATGGATAAATGGGGTATGATAATATAGCCGACTATCACGGCAAATGCAGCAGCTCCGACTGATGATAGGTATGCTAACAAAATGGTAATGCCCATGAATCGACTGGCGTTGGCTTTAAGTTCCGCTATGGCAGGGGCGATGAACCCCAGGATGACCAGGGGAATGGTGAAGAAGATTATCTGACCTAAAAAGTGTTTTATGGTCTCAAGGACTATCATGAGGTTTTCGGGAGCTATAAGGCCTATTACTATACCGATAATGATACTTGCCAGCAGCTTGATGATTAAACTGCCGCCCTCTTTTGTTTTTGTCATAAATCCACACCTCTATTAATTAATTTACCTTAATTAATAAAAATATAATTGTACTCACGCGAGTAATTCCTACTTATTTAGTTGGTTTTGTCCGTACTATATACTGGTTCATGGACAATGTCAATACAATTTTAAGAAATATGACGAGCAAAACTTTCCTCGTCAGAGATGTGAATTTTCAGAAATATGGCAAGCGAAGCGTCCCGTTGTCAGACCATTTGTCATGTGTGAGTTTTCAGAAATCTGGCAAACGAAACGTCCCCCTGGCAGGTCTTGTCAGGAGATTTTTTTGCCTTCTTTGAGGCCTTCTAGCTGTGGGTTCAGGATAATTAAGTCTCCGGGAGCAAGGCCCTTGGTTATGACCACGTGGCTATCGTTTTCAAAGCCGGTTTCAACGGGCTGTATTACAGCTTTGCCATCTATAACTTTCCACAAGGCTTCGCCATTTTCATATGGGAATAGGGCAGTTTTGGGCACGGCAAGGACACCTTCCCTTGCATCGGTTGTAAACTCAACATCCAATGTGCTTCCCGGAAACACCCGAAGTGTGCCAGGATATTCCGGTTTTACCGTGACCTTGACCCGGCTTTCTTCAATACCCAAAGCCGATATTATTTCAACGGCAGAAGGTGCAATCTTTTCCACCACTCCATCAAAAGTAATGTCTTCGCCCTTCCTATCAAGAGTCAGTTTTACTTTCATGCCTTCCGTGACACTTGCCGCAGATTCTGCCAGGACAAAGACCTCCACCAGGTAGTCGTCCCCTGTAAAAATGTCCAGCAATTTCATACCGGGACTTGCCACATCGCCCTTTGCCACGGCAAGATTAGCCACTACTCCCTCGGCCGGCGCAGTTATGCGGCTCCTTTCTATTCGGTACTTAATAAGTTCCATTTGAGTTTGCAGGGCATCGGCTCTTCCAGCGTAGAACTGCCGAGAACCGCTACTTGGTTCAGCTGATTCATAAAGGAGTGCAAGAGCCTCTTCTTGCTGCCTGAGGTTGAGCTTGGTGGTTTCCAGCATGTTTTTCGCATCTTCGTATTCCTTTGCGGTAACAGCGCCTTCATTGTAAAGATTTTCTATTCTCTTAAAGTCATTTTCAATGGCCTCAAGGTCGAGATTAGCCTTTTCCACTAAGAGCTCCTGGCTCTTTATACTTGACTCTAAAGGTTCTTTGTACCTATCCGCCTCTTCCCCTTTAAGGCTTACCAGTTCTGCCTGCATCTGCTTTAGCTGCAACTCTAATTCCGTAGAATCTATTACGGCCAGCAAATCATTTTCTTTTACCCGCTGACCTTCTTCCACCTCAAGTTTCAGGATCTCGCCGCTTACGAGGCTGTACACGGGAGCTTTATCTGCCGGAATTACCTTCCCCTCTTCTGCAAATGTTCTGGCTATAGTCTGGGGCTTGACTTCAAGCAGCTCGGCACTAATTGGTTTAGTAGATTGATACAAAACAGCCAAAATCAGCAGTGAAACTGCAACTATTGCCCCGATAATTTTTATTTTCCCCTTCACGGTCCTCACCCATTCCTCTCTTTTTCTTCTCTTACTAGTTTTGATTGTGTCTGTTTAAACAGCCGGCGGTCAAAGACCGCCCTTACATAATACAAAGGTATCATGAGCGGCACGCAAGAAATAACCTAACAATATAGTGGTCTCCAGGCACATTTAAAATATGAACGCATAAATTACTCCCGTGCCTTCAATACTTCGACTAAACTCAAAGTCCTGATTTTCCTTGCTGCAACCTTTTGGGCTAGCCATACCGATAAAGTGGTCACCAAAAAAGCCAGCAGCAAAGCCGTCAAAGTTATCCGTTCAGGAATCGTATACATGTCGGTGCTCATGGCTGAAGACATCCCTATCAGCAATACTCTTGCCAAAGGGATACCCAGTAGCATAGCTGGCAGCGCTAAACACCACTGTTCAAAGGTGACTACCGACAGCACTTCCTGGGGCGTCATGCCCAGGACCATCATGGAAGCCAATTCCCGGCTTCTCTCCGACAGGGTAATGATGGAAGAACTATAAATTATGGCAAAGCCTATGACTACACTAATCATGGCATAAATATATATCATGCTACCATAGGAGCCCATCATGTCCTTGAATTTTTCAAGTCGCTGACTCCTCTCATCAATAGAACTTATCACATCGGTGTGCACGTATTTTTCACGAAGGGAAGGAATGTCAATTTTGTTGATCTTCAGCATAGCCGATGTTATAAGACCTCTTTGTCGCAAGAAATCTTGAAGGGAACCTATTTCCATGTATGCGTTTGTGCCCGAGTACTGGGGAATGATTCCAAGCACCTGCAAGGTCCCGTCTTTATCGTCCGCTCTCATGGCAGTTTCTACGGTTAGCCTTGTGCCCGGCTCTGCATCAAGGAGCTTTGCCAGTCGCTCTGATATAAGCAGCCCGTTTTTGGGCGGTGCAAGCTTGTTATACTCATCGTCCAATATATTGTAAAGACTGCAGTTTTCAGGAAGGCCAAGTATCACCACATCCTTCTCATGCCACTTGTGTTTTAAAGTGACCGGAATCTCCGCCATGGCTTCTACGCGGCTCACCCCCGGAAAGGCAGCCAGTTCCCTGACCACACTTTTTTCTTCCATGGGCCTTGCAAGGCTTAGCTTTACATCGTACACTTCCACCTTCTCATACTGGTCGTACATCATCTTTTGTATCATATCATTCATGGACCAGGTAAAACTGGAAATTGCAAAGCAAACCATCATGCCGAGAAATATAAAAAAGCTGCGTCCCTTGTTTCGTGACATGTTGCGAACCGCCATCATTTGCTGCACGGTAAGTCTCTTCCATATTATGCCAATTCTTTCGAGCAAGACTCGCTTCCCCTGCACCGGTGCTGGCGGCCGCATGGCCTCAGCAGGCTGTAAAGCCAAGACATTCCTGCTGCCCTGAAATCCTGCCAGGAGCGAAAAGGATACGGCCAGGATTATGCCTGAAATCGCAAGAGATGGTGAAAATCTGCCTTCAAGCCCCGGCAGGTTAAAAAATACCTGGAAAATTGATGATAGCGGATAGGAAAGAATCCCTCCGGAAATGACGCCAAGTATCCCTCCTACGAGTCCAATGATTACGGCATAGGACATGTAGTGAAGCATTATTTCTTGAGTAGTATAGCCTTCGGCTTTTAAAATTCCTATCTGAATCCGCTGCTGTTCTATAAGTCTTTTGAGGGTGATATACATGATTACAGCGGCGATTGTAAGAAATACTATGGGCATAATCTTTGACATTGATACAAGGCCCTTAAGCTCCTCGCTTAAAAGCAGGTGGCTTGTCTGTTCATCCCTGGAAATCAGGCTCTCAAGTCCATACGGCTTTAGTTTTATTTCAAGCTCGGTTTTGACTTTTTCAAAGTCAGCGCCGGGCCTAAGGGTAAACACTATGTCATTGTAGGCTTTTTGGTCGGGAAAAAGTTTTTCCATGCTAGTTAAAGGCATAAAAGCGATGCCGAAAGTCTCGGGTGTGGGAAATAAATCTGCTCCCGTGCGAAGGGCGTATACAAACTCCGGACTGCTGGCCACCCCTGAAATTGAAAGCTTATGCTTTCTACCTGACGCAATTACTTCTATTTCATCATTTAGGCTATAATTGTTGGCTTCAAAGAACTGATTATCTACCCAAATATTTAGCAGGTTATCTTCAAGGGGAAAACCCGTTTTGAGTAGGGGTTCATTTATGGGGTTTTGCGCGTCATTCTCCACCGATACCAGGCGCAAGTATATATTTTCCTTGCTTTCAGGCGCATATACCATCACTTCTTTTACGAGGCGGCCCTGGATTTCTTTAATTCCCTCTACATCTTCTAGCTTGCTTATCTCATCTTTTGGTATAGCCTGTACTTGGGCAAATCCATCTGCAAAATTCTGGCCTTCATAAAAGCTTTGCTGGGAAGTCTGCAAAGTCCCTGCCATTGTTGAAAAGGCTGTGAATATCATAAGTCCAAGTGTTATGATGACCATGCAGGCCAGGTATGCCCCCCGGTTTTCCCTAATGTCCCTTATCATCTTGCGAAACAGCATTACCAGGTCACCTTCTCCGGCGGCAGTGGATTTTCATTCTTTTCAATTCTTTCTAACCTGCCGTCTTTCAAATAAAATATCCGGTGGGCCATCTGGGCTATGGCGGTGTTGTGGGTAATGATGACAACCGTCTTTGAGTACATATCACAAAAGCTTTTAAGCAAGCTTAAAACCTGGATGCTGGTGCTGTAGTCCAAGGCCCCGGTCGGTTCGTCGCAAAGGAGCATCTTGGGATTTTTTGCAAGGGCCCTGGCCAGGGCCACCCTCTGCTGCTCTCCTCCTGACAGCTGTGATGGAAAATGGTCAGCTCTATCTGCAAGGCCCACCTGCTCCAATAATTTTTCTGCAGAGAGGGGGTTTTGGGCGATCTGTACCGAAAGATTGATGTTCTCCAGGGCCGTGAGATTTGGCATCAAATTATAAAACTGAAAGACAAAACCCACTTCATTTCGGCGGTACAAAGTCAGCTGTCTTTGGTCAGCTTCATGTAATGGCCTTCCCTTGTAGTACAGTCTTCCGCCGGTGGGTTTATCCATTCCTCCGATGATATTAAGTAAGGTACTTTTGCCGGACCCGCTGGGGCCCAGCACAACAACCAGTTCCCCTTCCATCAGCTCAAAGTTTGCTTCTTTTAATGCTCTAACTTCAACTTCGCCCATTATGTATGTCTTGCTCAGATCTTCGGCCATTATTATCGTTTCCAAGCACAGCCCTCCCTTCGATATATTCTACTACTCATATTTATGAAATATTTGCATCGTTTTATTTCATAATATCAAAAATACAAAGCTCTGACAATGAGTTTTGAAATATTTTTGTTGATTTATTTCATTATTTCTTGTATTATATGTACGAGGTGCATGTATATGAACGGGTTTGAGCGCAGGACCATGCGCAAGAAAAAGGACATTTGCAGGGCTGCCTTTGAGCTTTTTTGCACGCAGGGAGTGCAGAAAACTAGTATTGCTCAAATAGCTAAAAAAGCCAATGTTTCTCAAGTCACTATATATAATTACTTCGGCAGCAAGGAAAACCTCCTAAAGGAGTCTATCAAAGACTTTATGGAGGAAAAGGTCGTACAATATGAACGCTTACTGGAAGAAGGAATGTCTTTCCTGGAAATCGTCGAGGAAATCGTCTTTGACAAAAGCGAATCCGTTAGAATGATGAATTACGAATTTATTCAAACCATTCTAGTAAAATATCAGGATATGAAGCAATTTATCGATGATTATTACAAGAATAAAGCCATTCCCCTGATGATACGGCTAATAGATAAAGGCCGCAGGGAAGGTTATATAAATAGGGATATCTCAAATGAAGCCTTTTTGTTTTACATTGGCATTTTTAAAGAAACCATAAATCAATACGAGCTAATTTCAAAACTGTCCAAATCCGCAATGCAGGAATTATCCTCGCTTTTCTTTTACGGCATTTTAGGTGAAAAACCGTCCAATTTGTGAGCAGTATTTGACCCGGCATCGTTTATGGGATGGTTTTTTGCTTTATGTGCTATGAAAAAAAAGACACCGGGTTTGTTTCGGTGTCTTTTCTTCATTTAAAAAGTCGATGCTGCTCCCTAATTAGCCGGGATATTTAAGCATTTCTTTTATAGAAGCTCTTTTATGGTGTCCACGCTCAATTCCTTAAAGCTCTCCACTACTAAATCAGCACCCGACAAATCTTGATCCCCTGAATTTGGATTTTTAAAACCTATACATTTCATACCCGCAGCTTTAGCTGCCTGTATACCGACAAAGGTATCTTCGATTATTAAACAATTCTTGGGTTCGACACCCAGCTTTTTTGCAGCTTTTAAAAATATTTCCGGATTGGGTTTGCCTTTTTCTACTTCTTCACCGGATACGGATACTTTTATGTACTTGGATAGACTAAATATATCCATAACCTTATCTATGGCCTTTCGAGTATTAGATGATGCCATTGCCAGCAAATACTTTTCATTATAAACAGCCAGCATAAAGTCATAGAAATTATCCAACAGCTTGACTTTGTCCAGGTTTTCGACAAATAATTCCTTTTTTATTGCCGTCAATTCATCAACAGAAGCTTCTAAATTGAATCTTTCCTTCATGACGCTCCACATGTAATAATCGGTATTTCCTGCAAAAGTGTTGTGTTCTTCCTCACTGATGTCATAACCGTATTCTCTAAGCATTTCCCTTTCAATTTGATGATGTAACGGCATACTATCAATTATTACACCATCCATGTCAAAAATAATGGCTTTCAATTTACCACTCCTTGTATTAGATCTATGCATTATTTTATCATAGCAGAAAATTCGAATATTTTCAATGAGCCTGTTAACTATCAAACGAAAAAGCTCCCTTAAAGCTAAACTGGTAAGCCTTAAGGGAGCTCTTCGTGTAAGGATGGGATTCCTGTGAACCATTGATTGCTCTACATTAACCACACTTGGAGTAGCCACAGCTGCGGCATACTACGCAGCCTCCATCGTGTTCAAGGGTATGGCCGCATTCGGGACATGCAGAACTTTTTACGAGCAACTTATTTACATTTGAACTGCTTTCATCCTTTGTTATAGCCCTTTCATCGGTTTCGGTATCACCATAACGCTTAATATAGGCGTAGTTTGATTCATGGTTGTTGCCGTTTCCGTTTATTAGACCTATGCTGCGCTCAATGGCCCTGCCTATGGCATCGGGACATGAGAGCACCTTTATTTCCTTGTTGTTGGCCATCTGGCGCAAGGTAGAGTGACAGCGTATGCCCTTTAGCTGCTCGACTATGGCCTTGACGTCAATCCCGGAACGAAGGGCCATGGAAATCAAGCGGCTGGTGGCCTCTGACTGGGAGGGACAGCCTCCTGCCCGGCCAAGGTTGGTAAACACTTCGCAGATGCCACGTTCATCGGTATTTACTGTGATGTACAGATTTCCGCAGCCGATCTTTACCTTTTCGGTATTGCCGTAGGTGACACTGGGCCTTGGCCTTGGCTTTATTTCACTTCCCGGAATCATGTCGGCTATCGGGCAATCTTCGCAGCGTTGAGCTACCGTCATATCCTTCGTCTCATCTTTAGCCTTATCTTTCGTGCCTTTATTGAGGACCTGTTCCTCCCTGCTGCCGTCTCTGTATATCGTCACACCTTTGCAGCCCAGTTCATAAGCCATCAAATAAACATCTCTTACATCTTCCCTGCTTGCACTGTAGGGGAAGTTTACGGTCTTTGATACGGCATTGTCGGTGTATTTCTGGAAGGCAGCCTGGATCTTTATATGCCATTCGGGAGTAATGTCATGGGCAGTGACAAAGACCTTTCTTATTTTGTCCGGTAAACCCGCTATCTCCTGAACCGACCCCTTATCTATGACCTCCTGCATCAATTCATCGGTGTAAAGCCCTAAATCGCTTAAAGCCTTTTTAAATAAGGGGTGCACCTCAACCAAGCGCTCATTGTCAAGCACATGCCTCTCGAAAGCCAAAGCAAATATGGGCTCGATGCCGCTGGAAGCTCCCGCTATAATGCTTATGGTTCCCGTAGGTGCAATAGTTGTCGTGGTGGCATTTCTCAAGCGCATTCCCTTGTCTTTGTAAATGCTCTTTTCCCAATTGGGGAAGACCCCTCGCTCTTTTGCCAGTTCTTCGGAGGCCTTTTTTGACTCACTGTCAATAAAGCTCATTACTTCTTCAGCCATTTTTACGGCTTCATCGGAATTATAGGGAATGCCGAGCTGTATTAACAGATCCGCAAAGCCCATCACACCGAGTCCGATCTTGCGGTTGGCCAAAGTCATTTCTTCTATTTCCTTTAAAGGATATAGGTTTACATCTATGACATCATCTAATAACCTTACGGCGGCATGCACGGTTTCCCTCAGGCCCTCGTAATCGATGATGCTCTTATCTCCATCCTTTTTGACGAATTTTGCAAGGTTTATAGAACCCAAATTGCAACTTTCGAATGGTAGCAGAGGCTGTTCTCCGCATTGGTGAACCACTAGTCCATTACATATCATTGAATGGGTCACCGGTTCTGTTAAATCATAAACAGTTTCTTCTCCTACATATTCTACTAACTCGACTTCGTCATAGAATTTTTCTGCATAAAACCTGTCAAAAACTATGTTATCAAGAGTTTGATTTTTGCTCGACTGTATAAATCCAATCTTCTGCCTAAATCTTTCCCGGCTAGCTCCAAAAACACCTAGCTCGTACAATACTCCATCGGTGCCATAAAATCTTTCCTCTCCGTCGACCGTCACATACCTGAATTTTTTCTCCTGGGGCTTTCGAGACCTGTCCATAAGCACACTTTTTATGCCGAAATTTAAAAGCAATATTTGGACCTGGGTTAATAATTTTTTACTCTTTGAGGTTAGGGCTATCCACTCACTATTAGGTTTAGAATTGGTCCTTACTGTGCCATCAGCTGTAAATAAACCTTGTAAAAAGCCTTGCACTGCGTAATACGGCGCTTTAAATATGGCTTCCGGAACTTCTTTATCTTGTGCACCAACGCTTTTTACACCAAGGTCCTTGAAAAAGTTCACCATAGGTTTGCTATGATAAGATAAATGATAAACTCCATTTATACGTTTTACTTCACGTATATCCTTGCCGTACATACCATTAATAATACCTTTAAGGTAATCAAGTATCTCTGCATCATCCTTACCGAAAGCAAATCCTACGCGATAGTTTTCACCCTGGTCTCTGAGCCAACCATCTCCTACTAGCCAACCTAAAACTTGTCCCAATTCTCGAGACCAATTTTGTGGAAAATTAAATGTGTATATCCTGCCATTTTTCCCCTTATATCTATTGACAACTGGAAAAGGAAGCTTGTCATTTTTAGAAAAACTGCCTTCCCCTGATTGAATTAATACTTCGTCTCCTGCTTTAATCTCTCTAAGCTCTTTCCAACCTTCGGTTGTTAAAAATCTATGATCAGGAGTTGCTTTAATCTGAAAGCCTGATTTTGTCACAAGACGCATTACTTCTTTTTTACCATTATTGTAGACCTGCACAACCGGGTTTAATGTTGTTCCCGAAACACCCATATTAGGTACTGCCTCGACAAGTCGTCCATCATTGGCTACCATTAATTGGGTTGTTGGAACCCTGTTGTCAGTAACTATTCTAAAACCGCCTTTTTTATATCGGGTATAAAGTTCATCTATTCTGACCAAGCCTTCTTCCGTAGCTACCAAGGTGTCACCGGTTACACAAGGGTTGGTGCTTTCGATGGCCCCGATGGAAGGGGTGGGGTTGTCCTCATTCATCCTATCGATATATATGATTCCGGGCTCGCCGTTGTTCCAGGCCATGTCCACAATTAAATCGAAAACTTCCCTAGCTTTTAGCCTACCCGTAACTTTATTGGTGTGGGGATCTATCAGGTCGTATTCCCCGTCATTTTCCAGGGCTTTCATAAACTCATCTGTGATTGCCACACTTATGTTGAAGTTGGTGATTTCCTTATCGTCCTGCTTGCACCTAATAAACTCTAAAATATCCGGATGGTCAACCCGCAAAATACCCATGTTGGCACCCCGACGAACCCCGCCCTGCTTTACGGCTTCCGTTGCAGAGTTGAATACCTTCATGAAGGATATGGGCCCTGAAGCCACGCCACCTGTAGACTTTACCGTGGCCCCTTTGGGACGAAGGCGAGAAAAGCTAAAACCCGTTCCTCCACCGCTTTTATGTATAAGGGCTGCATGCTTTATGGAGTCAAAAATTCCCTCCATGGAATCTTCTACTGGCAGCACAAAGCAAGCCGATAACTGGCCAAGCTCTCTACCGGCATTCATAAGTGTAGGGGAATTGGGGAGAAATTTTAATTCCGCCATTTCCTCATAGAACTTTTCTTGCCAATATCTAGACTTGCCCTCGGAGTACTTATCCTCCGCCTTCGCTATAGCTCGAGATACCCTTTCAAGCAATTGTTCCGGTGTCTCTATCACATTGCCTTCTTCATCTTTAGCCAGATAACGCTTCTTCAAAACGACCTTGGAGTTTTCCGATAATTTTAACTTTTTCGTTCCCATTTATATCACCTCATCCGTTTCTGCCTATTTCTTCTTGCATTTTACCCCTTTTCTCTAGTCTCTAACAAGTTTAAAATTAAAAAAAAGAATATTCAATATACTATATATTGTGGTAATATAATTATACAATACAACATGTTGACTTCAAGGGCAGCCAAGTCCTATATATGTACATTTTTGTCTCTTATTTGCTGCGAGCTAAGTATTTCTCTGTATTTTATTACCGCATATATTATTATATGTAAAACGCAAATATAAAATAGAAAAAGGCGATCTTAGTTTTACTAGATCGCCATCCTTTAAACTTATTCCTGCTCGTTGTTTTTGCAATCTGTGCAAAGGCCATAAAACAAGACTTTGTGAAAAAACACTTTCACATCATTATTCAGTTCAATGCATCTGTCGATTTCTTCGTCTACAGGACATCCTTTTACGTCGATTACTTTTTCGCACTCGGTACATACAAAATGATAATGGTTGTCCGGATTGCCGTCAAAGCGGCTGTATTTGCTGCCAAATTTAAGTTCTGTAATCTCGCCTAATTCAGCCAGCTTACCTAAATTTCTATAAACAGTACCGAGACTGATATTTGGCATTTCTTTTTTTACCTGTTCATATATCCAGTCTGCTGTGGGATGAGTATCCGTGCTTCGCAAGACCTTTAAAATCAAATCCCTCTGCTTGGTTTTACGAATAAAACCTTTTTGCGTATCCATTTATAAAACCTACTTGTCTTCCTGGGGTGCTTCTACTTTCGTAAATGTATTTTTGGCTTCGCACTCAGGACATTTTCTCGGTTTACAACGAGCTTCTCTTTCGTATCCGCATTCACTGCACTTGAAAATAGCCATTGAGGCACCTCCATATTAATAATGATTATTATTTATATATAGTATACCTGAAAAAATGAAACATGTCAATTTGCATCATCAGAGTATCAATAGTATAATTTCTCATAATTTTGTAGCATTTTTCGCAACTAGTCACTTTTCCTATCTGCAATAGGTCATTCATAGTATTTACCGCGTGAAAAATTTAATGAAAAATTTTTTTTATTTTTTTCTTGACATTCCTGCTTTCATGTGTATAATAATATTATAATACTTGTATACAATTATCCAAAGGAGGTTGCCCCATGGAAAAAAACATTATCTATTCAAGCGAGCAGGAAAACATTTACGAAGATTACATCCTGGATTATCTGTATCAGTCAGCATTTATGGAGCATTAAAGATAAATAATAAAGGTCCCTTTACTATAAGAGGTGAGTCAGGCCTCTTTTTATTTTGTACTTCATGATGATAAATATTTAATAATTTTTGGCAGTTCCCTTTCAGCCACTTTCTCACCGTACTCTACGATTTCCGGTATCCGGTGAAAGTCCTTATAGCCAACACCCTTTATGTCGGGATATATATAATATCCCGGATGTTCCTTTCTTATATAATGTGACAGCTCATCTCCCATTATGTCAATTGTAGCCATTAAAATATCTATTATAGAGTCTACTTTTGCCCTGCTTTCCGACACCCCCAAATCCACACCTATGATTTTTGTCGCCCCTTGGGAATGCAGTATATCCACCGGGATGTTGTTTTTTATGCCTCCATCTACCAAGGTGTGACCTTTAACTACCCTGGGAAGAAACACACCCGGCAAGGAAATGCTCGCCCTAACCGCTGTAGCCAAACTCCTGTCGGTTATAAAAACCGTGTTGCTTAATTTTTTTCGCGGAACATTTTTCCTTGGGCAGAACACCACTGTTTGTCCCGTATTAATATCCGCACTTACTACGGACAGGGGGACCTTCAAGTCATTAAAGCCTTTTTTGTCAAATGTCTCTTCAAGAAACTGTTCGATTTTTTCCCCTTTAAAAAGTCCTTTCGGTAAGGTCCAGTGAACCATAGGTCTTTTGGTCCAGTAGTAAAAAAACAACAGCAATATATACACCCCGGTAACTGTAGGATCGAGTAGACATATTGGATTTATGCTCTTAAAATCCTCCAAAAATTTTTCCAGGTCGACCCCGGCAGCATACAGTGCGCCGACTATACTTCCTGCACTGGTTCCGGCTATGATATCCGGAAAAATTTTGTTTTTTATAAGCACATTTAAAATGCCAAGGTGAACGGCACCTCTCACTCCACCGCCGCTCAATGCCAATCCAAGCTTATAGGTCTTTGCCACTTTCCATTCCCCCCATCCCAAACAGCAGGCCCTAATATTAAAATATTAAAGGAGGGGGAATTTGTTGACAGTTGCTATGACAAAAAAACCCCGTACCTAAAATAGGTACGGGATTCTATTAAAGCAATGCCTTGCGCATTAGCGGGGAGGCAATTCGGGTTTTTCACCGCAGCGCTCAAGGAGGGCCAGCCATCTCTGGTCTACTTCTTCCTGGATCTCCTTTATGAGATGCTCATTTCCGGGAGCAAACAGATGGCGGAATCTTCCCTGCGGTTTTAAGAATTCTTCTATCGGCACGTACTTCTTGGGCTTCTTATTGAGCTTCCACTTGCCGTTTTCCACTTCAAAGAGAGGCCAAAAGCGAGTCTCAACTGCCAGCTTCACCAATTCTACTATATCAGGAGTGTTGTATCTCCAGCCCCTGGGACAGGGTGACAATATGTTGATAAAAGCTGGACCATCCACTTCAAACGCCTTCTTGGCCTTTTTATGGACATCCTGCCAATTGCTGATGGCCGTCTGGGCCACGTAAGGTATATTGTGTGCCGCCATTACAGCAGCTAAATCTTTCCTGGGTTGCTGTTTTCCGGGCACCACCTTGCCGGCGGGGCTGGTGGTAGTATCCGCACCCATAGGTGTGGCACTGGAGCGCTGGATACCGGTGTTCATGTAAGCACCGTTGTCCAAGCACACGTAGACAAGGTTGTGTCCCCGCTCCATGGCCCCTGAAAGGGACTGAAGACCTATGTCGTAAGTGCCACCGTCACCGCCGAAGGCTACGAATTTAAAGTCGTCATCTAGTTTCCCTTGTTTTTTCAGGGACCTGTATGCTGCTTCAACTCCGCTGATGGTAGCACCTGCGTTTTCAAATGCATTGTGTATGAATGAACAGTTCCATGCAGTATATGGATATATGGTAGAGGCAACCTCCAAACAGCCAGTGGCACAGCCCACCACCACATTCTCGTCATTTTCCAGGGCATTTAGCACCATGCGCACTGAAATGCCGTGACCGCATCCTGCACAGAGCCTATGACCTCCAACAAATCTCTCATTGACTTGGGCAAGTTCTTTTAATGTAGCCATTCCTGCACCTCCTATTCTCTGAGACCTAAGTATCTCACGAATTTGTCAACTTTGCCCGTTTTGATGATATCTGCCAGGTCATTGTAGACCTGCTCGATATCTTCCAGGCGCAAATCTCTTCCGCCAAGACCGTATACGTAATTGACTACCTTGATGTCAGCTTTTAAGTCGTATAGGGATGTCCTCACATCTGCAAACATGGGGCCTCCCAGTGTGGAGAAGGTCTCCGCCCTGTCAAGGACCGCGACAGCCTTGACGCTCTTTAGTGCATCAACTATTGCTTCATGGGGGAATGGTCTGAAAGCCCTCGGCTTTAGCACGCCGACTTTTAGACCTTTGGCCCTCAGCTCATCGCATACTCCCTTGGCACTTCCTGCAGCGGAGTTCATTACTACTATGGCCATGTCGGCATCATCGAGTTTGTAAGCATCGATCAGGCCGTAACTTCTGCCCGAAATCTTGGCATATTCCTTGCCAACCTCTTCAATTACCCGTTTGGCATTTTCCATGGCTGCTACCTGCTGGTATTTGTGCTCAAAGTAATAGTCGTACATGTCGAAGTTACCCATGGAAATCTGTTCTTTTACATTGAGCAGTGCTTCCTGTGGATGATAGGTGCCTATAAATTCCCTTACGGTTTCATCATCTAAGATTTCCAGGACACCTAAAGAGTGGCTAGTGATAAAGCCATCATAGTTGACGCTGACGGGTAAAAGCACATCTGGATGCTCTGCAATGCGTATGGCTTGAATCATATTGTCATAGGCTTCCTGGGCATTCTCGGAAAATAGTTGTATGACGCCTGATTGCTTTATTCCCATGGCATCACTGTGGTCGCAGTGAATATTTATGGGGGCGCTCAGGGCTCTATTGGCTACCGGGAATACAATTGGAAGTCTCATGGACGCTGCCACGTAAACTACCTCAAACATGTAAGCAAGGCCCTGGCTTGAGGTACAAGTCATGGCACGGGCTCCGGCAGCTGATGCGCCCATAGTAGCACTCATGGCACTGTGTTCACTTTCAACTGTTACAAATTCAGTATCGACTTGGCCGTTGTTTACAAAGGATGAAAACAACTGGACAACTTCCGTAGAAGGAGTAATGGGATATGCTGCAACGACATCCGGGTTTATCTGCCTCATAGCCTGGGCAACTGCTTCATTTCCGGTAAGGGCAACTTTACTCTTCATCTTTGCTCGCCTCCTTCTGTTTATCTATTTCATCTTCTGAAATCATGTCAATGGCATGAGTTGGGCATACATTGGCGCAAATGCCGCAACCTTTGCAGTGCTTGTAGTCGAAACAGTCAAATTTGCCATCGGTGGAAATTATGGAAGAGTCAGGGCAGTAGCGCCAGCAGATAAGGCAGTGTATGCAGCGCTCTTCGTTCCAGACAGGCCTGATAGTACGCCAATCGCCTGTTTCATAAGTATTTGCGTTACCGGGCTCATAGATATTGCCGGCCTTTGTCAGCTCTTTCCAAGTCATATCCGGGCGTATGCCTTCCCTGGAACGACCTTGTCCAAAGTTTCTATTGAATGCTGTCATTCGCCCTTCACCTCCTGATAAGCTCTCTCAATGGCTTTCACATTGCCTTCTATAACTTCAGGCTTAGTCTTAAATTTCTTTTCCAGTTCGCCCTTGACGTGTTTTGCAAATTCATCAAAGGGCATCAGGCCTGTAGCCTTAATAAAAGCACCCATAAGCGGTGTATTTGGGATGACTCTGCCAATAGTATCTAGAGAGATCTGATTGGCATCCACCGTGAAGATTTTTCCGCCTTTTAGGTTAAGTTTCTCCCTTACTTCCTGCGGGCTTTTAGTTGTATTCACGATGTAAATCCCATCTTCAGGCACCCCTGCTGTAACCTTTTCTCCCAAGAGTGTTGCATCAAGTACAATGACGATGTGGGGATTGATTACATTGGAATGGATGTGAATGGGGTCATCGCTTATTCTATTGAAAGCGAGAATCGGTGCTCCCATTCGCTCCGGACCATATTCAGGAAAGCCCTGTACATATTTTCCCGTTTGTGCTACGGTTTCCGCCAGCATCAAGGCTGCAGTCTTGGCTCCTTGTCCACCACGGCCGTGCCAGCGGATTTCTAACACTTTTGACATGAAAAGTCCTCCTTTCGCAAAAATCCTATATTATAGTTTGCCTAAAAAGAGCAATATTACCCATGTTAATGAGCTTTGAAAACTATCCCCTTTAACGAAATATCACAGGTACATGGAATTCCTTTTAGGCAAATATATGGCAAAAAATAACTGTTATAGTAAAGGTAAATAAGCTGCCGTCTGTTATAATACATGCTCCTGCGCTATTTGATACAGTTTTTATGTATTGCATTTTCTATGGATTTTGAAGGCTGTAACAGATTTTTCATAATAAGTATAACAGACTGCCTGAAAGCGGTCAATAGATTTATGTGTTTTTATAACAAATAAAAAAATCATCACTTATGCGGTCTAACAAAGTGATGATTTTTTGATAATTAACCCATGAGTATGTACTGTAAAACTAGCAGCATAATTATGCCGGGAACACCAAGAAAGCCAACAATAAGTGCGGTTACCGGGTTTAATGCAATGTGAAGGCCAAAGTAGCCGCCTATAAAATTCAAAAGAAGCAATACGACTCCACCTATGAGGGCATTGTAGACCAGCCTAATTACTATTTTAAGGGGCACTATTAAAGCCCTGCCGACTACGTAAAGTAGCAGCAGACCAAAAGCATAAGCCAGGATGGCAGCATAATCCATCTGCATCCTATCACCCCCATGTTTTTTGTACTATATTATTTTAGCTCATCGGTACTTATACCTTGATTTTTTGCCTGATTTAAAAGATATATGTACTTCCTCCGTGCAGCTTCTTCAGCGAAAATAGCATGGTCCACCAATTCGGGGTCCGAGACCCACTGAAAGTACTTTTGGGCCCGAACCCATTCCTGCTGAGCTTCCCGTATTTGTTCCGCCAGTCTCATTTCAGGTGTGTCGATGTTTTCATCGCCATTGTTATCGAACAAAAGTCGTGATGATATTTCTGATAACAAGCGCAAAATATCATGCTTTTTCATGCAAACTCATCTCCTTATTGGAGATTATATCCATTTGTATGTCCGCTTATTCAGGAGATGAGCTTGCACAGCTTGTTACTTATGCCTTGGAATAGTTAAATCCTCTAACCAGTACAATAGGAGTTCCCGCATCGGCAGAGCCAGCCACGAGATCTGCTAAGGTGGCGACGATGCTGGTCACACTGCGGGGAGTTGTGCCTAAGCTTTCAGTCGTCACCTTGTCCTGTTTATCTTTCAATATCTGTTCTATCTGTTCTCGGGTATAGCCTTGATTATGCAGGGTATCTAGCTGTAGTTTTAGTTTTGTGCCCGTCCTAAGGGAAGCTCTTCTGAGGCCGCTGCTGACCCCTATTGCCGGGTACGGGTCTGCCAATTCATATATGCCGGTATCCGGGTCTTTGTAGGCGCCATCGCCGAAAATCAGCACCTCTACATCCTTGTCGCTTAGTTCCTTGATTTTAGCTTTGATGTTTTCGGCCGTATCATCCGCATCGCCGGGCAAAAGTTTGAGCACACCCTTTTCAAAATCAGAAACATTGGAGCCGATTATACCCCATGGTTCCGGCCCAATATCTTGAAGGGTGGCAACGGGAACCAAGGCGCCGAAGGATTCAAAGAGTTCCTTTAATTTCCCCCGCTCATGAACTGCCCCGATGCAAATACCGTTGATATATCCCCTGTCGTAAACTTTGAGGGGATTATTGGTAAATATGACTTCCCCTTCGGCATTGCCCGCTTCAATCATCTTCATGTACAGGTCCCGATAATCCATGCCAGTGATGGGATGTGAGAACTTGATGTTTTCCAGCTCATTGGTGAAGACCACATCCGGGTCATAGTAGCTGTCAAGCTGCTGACCAAAATCGTAAGTCTTGGGCTCTTCCAGTGTCTCAGCATCTACCATGGTCAGCTTGTGGTGGCCTAAGTTTACGGTGATGGCCAGGGCTTGCTGGGCGCCTTCCACATCTTTTTTGATGCCGATGGCCTTCCGGGCAGCCTTCTCCAAATTCTCAAAGGTTACTTCCGCCACCGCCAGCTTGCCCTCCGGAGTCCTCACCGTCAGGTCAGCGATGCCCTTACCGGTGATCTTCCGGATGCTCAAGATACTGTAACCAATTTCTTGGAGCTTCAGAGCCGCTATAATTTCCCGTATCAGCACATTAAGCTGCGGGGTGTTTTCCCTAGCTTCCTGAAGGCTCTTTAATACCTTCTTTAGCCGAAGCCTTGTTGTGGCAAATTCTTCATCCATGACCTGATTTCCCACCTCGTCAAAGGGGATGGAAAATTGGAGGATGACCTTGCCGCCTCTTGTGGCAAGGGCCAGGGCTTTTAAAGCCAGAGCGAAGCGATTCCTGCTGGCAATAGGGCTTATGACTGCCAGGGTGCTCTTGGGGGATAGGTTTAGCTTCCTTTGAATGTCCTCAGCTAGCTCCTCACATGATATGTAGCGGTTTTGGGAGCGAGCCACTACCGCTTCGGTGACGCATATGATGTCATTATCTTCAACAAAGGGTTTGGCCGTTTCTGCGGTAATTGCTGCAATATCGTCATTGGGAAAGATTAGGCCCGTCTTTAGGCCGATAGCTGCTACGCCTGTCGCTGCAGGAAGAGAAAATTTCTCCATGGGACAACATCCTTTCTGTATCAAAGAGAATAGACATTAAATTTTGCCACATCATTCATTATATCAGTAAAATCCAAAAAATGACAATAATAATTTTAACTAAGCAACTTGTTGCTATTACAATATTATTATAACCTATATGTGAAAAATTTACAGTTAATAAGATTTAAAAATCTTTTGCCTTTAACACTTAACATACTATGCACAAAAGATTTGGCTCAAAAAGATTTAACGGGAGCAACTTTGTACTCCCGTTTAATTTATTGGAAAAAACTCATCCATCTGTTCATCGTGAATAATTTCATCCTGCTGGCCCAAAGTTGAGCTGCACCTTCTAAGTTCTGGCAGCAGCACATTTAGCTCATTGAGGAACTTATCTGCCTCGCGCCTTACATGGTCAAGGAGGAGGGGACTTGATACTATGCCCAACAGCTCACACAACTTTGCCAGTTCAAAAGCAGCCCCTTTAAAATCGCGAAGAGCCCTAGTATTACTTATTACATCTTGGGTGAAGCGCACCACGGTGTTGAAAGTCCTCGGCCGTGTTTCGGCCATCGATTCTAGGTCTCTTGCCGTTTCAAGCAAGCGAGAGAAAGTCCTCCTCAATTCCTCAGCCTGATTTATCAACTCTCTTTCCGAGGGGTCAAGCAGATGAATTATGAACTCTATGTGTTCCTTCATTATGCGCAGCCAGAAGACCTCCTGCTCAAGCAGCATGGACAATGGATCTTGTGGCACCGGCCTTTGCAGGAAATTTATAAAGCGCACCGCTTCCCTTCTAATATGGTCCAGCAAAAGGGGATAGTTACTTCCTGGTTCTGCCCTGCACTGAATAAGGTCCCTAAGTATTTTCGCTTTAAATTCTATTATGGCCCTCACTGCCCTTATCAAATCTTCCAAGAGCTGCCCTTCCAGCCTTGATACTCTTTGTAGCCTCCTTCGAAGTTCCATAAATACATCGATGAGGACCTGGGCTTCCTCTCTCAGTTCCTGCTGGTCTGCTGGCAAGCCCAGTTTAATAAAGAGGGCATGCTCCTGCATTATCCTCGACCAAAATCTCGCCTCTTCCAGGCGGTTATACTCGCATGCACAATTTCGGCACTGTGGACTGTTTCTTGTCACATCCTGCCCGGACATATTAAAACCTCCCAAATCGCATTTTTCCTAATATATAATATAGATTCATGCCGAAAATGTGCGAAAAAACTATAGAATCCAGTTCCTTTGTATATTTCGATGGCAGAGGTAAAACAGTAAAGCGCTGAACATTAACATGATGAAGATGTTGAAGGATGTATTGAAAATGGAGCTGCCCCTGATGGCTCCGTTTAAGGTATCGGTGCCGTAAGTTAAGGGCAAGCAAAAGGATATTGCTTTTAAAATCCCGGGCAGACGTTCAATCGGTAAAAACAATCCGCATAAGAACAGCATGGGAAATCTAAAAAAGTTGGAAAAGGTCTGGGCTTCGAATACTTCCTTGGCAGATACGGCAATCAACAAGCCCAACAGAGCAGAAGTCAATGCAATTAAAAAAACAGCGATGATTACAAGGGGCCAGTATGTTCCGCTCAAATCGGCAAAATTTGCGGCGAAAGCCACCGGCACAAAGGCATTTACCATCCCGAAGATTATCGCCCCCGATAATTTGGCAAAAACCAGTGTGCTTATACTTATTGGGGCTAGGAGCAATCTGTCAAAGGAGCGGGACCTCTTTTCAAAGGTTATAGTAACCGCCAGCATCGAAGTTGTCCCAAACAGAATGCTCATTGCCATTAAGCCAGGCAGCAATTCAATTATTTCTACATTCCCCGGCGAGCGCACAAGCTGCATCAGCGTCCAGGACAGTGGAAAGATAATGCCCCAGCTTATATTCGGGGGCTTTAAGTAGTAATTGTGTATGTCCTTTTTTAATATATTCCAGAATGCAATCGCTGTTTCCACTTTTACACCTCCACCTTTGCTTTTTCAGCAGTGATTTTAACAAACACATCTTCTAATGTAGGTTTTATTTCCCTTGCTTCATAAACCGAAATTCCCTTGCTGTCCAGCCATTGAATGACGGGATATAGGGCAACTGGTTCTTTGGAGGTAATTAGCAAAGAATTCTCATCGGAAAACTCTAGCCTGAAGTTTTGAAAACGAGTTTCCAGCTCTCCCCTTATTGCATTTAAGCTGCCTGATACTTTAAGGCTGAGCTTATGGCCACGGACCGCATCATTTAGCAGATCAGATACGGTCCCGATCTTTACAATCCTGCCCTTTACAATAAAGGCAATCCTGTCACACACCCGCTGGGCTTCTTCGATGTAGTGGGTAGTGATGAAGATGGTTTTACCCTGTTCCTTTAATCCGAGTATTAGCTCACGTATTTGCCGCGCACTTTCGACATCTATTCCAGTAGTGGGTTCATCTAAAAAAAGTATTTTTGGATCATGTATGATTCCGGCGGCAATTGTGAGTTTTCGCTTCATCCCTTTTGAATATGCCCTGAAAGGGCGCTTGCCGGCAGCTGCTAGATTAAAATGTTCAAGCAGTTCCTTTGCCCTCTTTTCCCTCTCGGCCTTTCTCATCCCGTAAAGGGCGGCACAAAAACAGAGATTTTCAAAGCCGTCCATTTCGCCGTACATATTGTTTTCATCGGGAACCACGCCTATAATTTTCTGGACCTTTTTCACATCTTTTACCGCATCGATTCCATCTATGACAATCTGACCGCCGCTGGGCCTTGAAAGGCCGATCATCATGTTGATTGTTGAAGTCTTGCCGGCACCATTCGGACCTAAAAATCCAAACACTTCTCCCTCTCTCACGCAAAAAGAAATGCCGTCTACTGCGAGGACTTCTCCGTACTGCTTTTTAAGATTTGTGACCCTTATAATTTCCATGACAGTCTTGACTCCCTTCGAAACTTTCAGGCCTGCAAAGTTCCCGTTGTATATCAGCAAGTTCTTCGATTTTTGAAGCTAGCATTCGCAGGGCATTTCTGTCCACGTCATAGTGCATAAAGTAACCTTTTTTCTCGCCTACCAAAAGTCCTGCCTCTTTAAGCACCTTTAAGTGCTGGGATACTGCCGATTCAGTAAGCTCGAGTTTTTTCGACAGGGCCCTGACGCAAAAATTGTGCCTCAAAAGCAAAACAAGTATTTTGAATCTCGTTTCATCTGCAAGAGCTTTGAGCACCTTTACGGTATCCATAATTGACCTCCTTGGCTTGTTAATTAAGTATATACTTAATTAAATTATAACATTGTGTTTAGTTAAGTCAACACTTAATTAAAAGCGATTTAAAAATATTTAATCTGTGCTGTTTATACAACTAGTTTCGTTTAGCTCATAGTTATGTAGTTTCCCGAGGGACAAAAAAAACATAGGCATAATTGTTCTTTGCCTATGGTTTCATCCAAGAATCTTCGCTGTGTTTTTACCTTAAGCCAACACCTCTATTCCATTCTTCCCCATTTAAGTTCTTCACCTTTAGCATCGAATTTTTTCCTTTTGGCCGTGATTTCTTGAATATCTATTGCGTATATATTGGCCTTGTCAAATCCTACCTTAATGGCCAGGGGGAAGTAGTCCATCTTTGTCGGGGTATTCTTAATGAAAATACAAGGTATTGCCATCCCTTACGATTAAAAGGGGAATGCAATAGGGCTTTCCCTCATCAACCATGGCCAAGACACCGTATGTGGCTTTGTCAATGACTTTTAGGCCAAATTCCCTGTCCATCTCCCTGTCTTTTCTTCGCATATATTATCTTCTCCCCTTTTTATGATTTTACAGCAACACTTAGTTACTGTACAGATAATGAGACCAAGACCGCAGCGGGCGGCCAATGGCCGCCCCTACATTACGCTTGATTTTCCCTTTCGAATTTTTCGAGGAATGCGACCAATGCTTCGACGCCTTCCTTGGGCATGGCATTGTAGATGGATGCCCGTAAGCCGCCCACACTCCTATGGCCCTTCAGGTTGTCAAAGCCGGCCTCTTTAGTTGCTGCTACCACTTTTGCATCAAGCTCCTTGTCTCCCGTCGTGAAGGTTACATTCATCAAGGAGCGGTATTTCTTTTCCACCGTTCCCTTAAACATCTTGCTGCTGTCCAGAAAATCATACAGAACTGCAGCCTTTTCTTCATTTCGCTTTTGCATTACAGCAAGGCCACCCATGTTTTTGAGATATTTGAAGACCTTGCCGCAAACATATATGCTCCAGCAGTTAGGGGTATTGTAAAGGGAACCGCTCTCTGCGTGTATGTCATAGCGCATATAGGTAGGCACAATGTCATCCAAATCTTTTCTAATAAGGTCTTCCCTTATGATTACAATTACCAGGCCGGCGGGGCCAACGTTTTTTTGCACCCCGGCGTAGATTAGGCCGTAGTCTGAAACATTGCAGGGTTTTGACAGAAACATTGAGGACTGGTCCGCAACCAAAATCTTGCCCTTGGTGTTTGGGAGCTCTTGAAATGTTGTGCCATGTATCGTTTCGTTTTCACAGATGTAAACATAGTCGGCATCGGGATCCACGGGCAGGTCCGAACAATCGGGGATATAGCTGTAATTTTTGTCCTTGCTGCTTGCCAGCAGATTGGCTTTTCCGTATTTCTGTGCTTCTTCATAGGCTTTTTTCGACCATGCACCGGTTACTATATAGTCGGCAATGCCGTTTTTCATAAGATTCATCGGTACCATTGCAAACTGCAGCGTGGCGCCGCCCTGGACGAACAGCACCTTGTAATTATCTGGGATGTTCATGAGCTCACGCAAATCCGTTTCCGTCTCGTCGATGATATCCTGGAAAACCTTGGAGCGGTGGGACATCTCCATGACGCTCATGCCGCTGCCTCTGTAGTTTAAGACTTCACCAGCAATCTCTTCAAGAACCTCAACCGGCATCATGGCAGGACCTGCTGAAAAATTATAAATTCTGTCGTATTTCATCTGTAACACTCCAATCCTTTCAACTTGTTTTACCTTCAATATTATATAAGATAATATGTTATGTGGTTGCCGTTAAAATTCTAATTAATTGGTACCTTTGAATAAAAACTTAACCTAATAAATTCTATATTGATTTAACATTTCCTTTTTTTTAATAAAAAATCCTTCCTTCAATTTCAATCAAAGCTTTGACTATTTCATGGTGTTTTATTGTACATTATATCACTATATCTAATAAACCGGAAAAGTTGATGCGTTATTTTGTAATTGTAACGCTTTTTCTTTACATTTATTAGGTTATAAACCTTAACTTTTGCTACTACAATTGTGAAAAAAACACTCCTTCCCACTGCCTTATGCAGTATGAAAGAAGTGTGTAAACGAGTATGAGGTAATTGCATGCTCATACTTTAAACTTTTCGATAATTGCCTGAAGCTTTTGTGCCAAATCCGACAGCCTGTCACTGGCGTTTGCAATTTCCTCAATGAAGGCAGTCTGCTCTTCTATAGATGCTGATATTTCCTCGGTTGCAGCGGAATTCTCTTCCGCTATTGCAGAGAGGTTTTGCAGGGTATCGATTATGACATTTTTCATGTTTTCAATTTCCTGGCCGGAAGCATTGAGTTCCTCAAGAACTTCCAGCGTGCTTTCCATCGCTTCCTCTATCAAGATGTATTTATCCTTGTTTTTCATTACACTGTCAGTTTGCTCTTTTGTTATTTCAGATACTCGCTCCATAGTTTTTACGGCATGCTGGGCATTGCTTTGCAGTTCTTTTACTATTTCGTCAATTTCCTTTGTAGATTTGGAGGACTGCTCTGCTAGTTTTTTTATTTCCCCTGCCACGATTGAAAAGCCTCGTCCCATTTCTCCCGCTCTTGCCGCCTCTATCGCAGCATTTAGTGCCAGTAGATTGGTTTGTTCCGCTATGGAGGCAATTACATTGCTGGCTTGTCCGATTTTGCTGGAGCTTTCATGAGTTTTTAATATGCCTTCTGATATTTCTTTTGCTACCTCATTGCTCTCCTCTGTCACTCTCAGCAAGTTGTCAATTTCCTTCAATCCCTCTTCAACGACATCTCTAACCTTATTCGAAGCTGAATTTACATTGCCCAAATGCTCCTGGTTTTTTTCGACACTCTTGCCCAACAGGACCGCCTTTGACGAGCCTTCCTGGACATTTTCCGCTTGGTCTGCAGCGCTGTTTGCTATCTGCTCTACTGTCTTCGATACTTCTTCCGCAGCATCGGCAGATTGCTGTGTAGATGCAGAAAGTCTTTCTGCTGCAGCAGTTACCTCGGCCGCATAATCATTGATTTGACCGATGATATCCCTAAAGCTGTTGGTTATGGTCTGCATCGCCGTCGCCAGTCTCCCTATTTCGTCCTTTTTTCTAAGATGCACCTGTGCAACATCCTGGGTAATATCAAGGGATGCTATTTTTTCGGAATGCCGTGCTATATCCACAATTGGATTGGCTATCGCATTGCCTATAAAATATACGACGACAACGCTGATCAGTAAAATAATCATATTTGCCGCATCAACAGCCAACAAATACAGCGCCTGTTCAGCATAGTCGACAAGGGCTGCACCGGCTCTTTGACTTGCAATATAGCCCAAAGCTAAAGATGAAATCACTACCAGCACGGAAAAATAAACGATAAGTCTCGTCTTAATGCTCTTCACAGTTTATCTCCCCTTTAATATAGGATTCACAAAAGTTATGGCCCGGTGAGATATTTCATCTCCTGATGGTCTTCTAAGCTTTGGGTTGCTCGTGTAGGCGCTGTCTTTTTTTTATTATCAGTGCTTAAACTTTGCTCCTAATCATTTTTACATTTGTCAAGGAGAATTTCGATTTTCTCTGCCGGCATGGGCCTGCTAAAAAAATATCCCTGCCCCAAATTGCAGCCAAATTCCTTGAGATACATTAATTGCTCCTCGGTTTCTATTCCCTCTGCCACTACCGTTAAACTCAGGCTTTTTGCCATCGCAATAATTGATTTTACCAGGTTTTGTCTCTTGGAAAATTTTAATAGGCCGTCTATGAAAATCTTATCTATTTTTAATTTGTCCAGCTCAAACTGGTCTATCTGGCCGAGGGATGAAAAGCCCGCTCCGAAATCATCCATGGAGATTTTAAAGCCGGCTTCTTTAAGATGCCTGATGTTTTTCACAATCGTCCTAATATCCCCTGAAGATACGCTCTCGGTTATCTCCAATTCTATCCTGGTTGGCTTGACGCCGTACTCTTTAACAATTTCCATGACTCTTTTTGAAAAGTCGAGCTGCTCCAATTGTTTTACCGAAACATTGATCGCCACCGGCAAAATACGGTAGCCTGCTTGGTCCCATGATTTAATTTGTTTGCATACCTGCCTCAGCACCCATTCTCCGATGTAAATTATATATCCGGTTTTTTCTGCCAGTGGAATAAACTTATTCGGTGCCACATTGCCCAAGACGGGGTTTTTCCATCTAAGCAGGGCCTCTATCCCCACAGTATTTTCGGGATCATTTATATCGAATATGGGCTGATAATGGACGCTGAACTCGCCATTTGTCACTGCTCTTGTCAGGAGATTTGCTATATAAAATTTCTCCTCGATTTCCCGCGTCATTTCTCTCGAATAAAAGGATATTTTCTCTTGAAGTCGGCCTTTTGATTTATACATGGCTGTCTCTGCATACCTGATTAAGCTTCCCGCATCTTTGCTGTCATCAGGATATCGGCTGATTCCGATATTTGCCGACACATTTAAAAGCGTATTTTCAATAATAAAAGGCCTTTTTATGTTTTCCAGGAACTCTTTCGCCACACTTTTCACGTCTTTTTCCCTGCACAGTACCGCAAACTCATCTCCGCTGCATCTAGAAAGTATATAACCGTCCTTCATCAAAAGCCGCAGTCTTTTTGACAGCTCTACCAGTAATTTATCTCCAACATGATGGCCGAGGGAATTGTTGACATCTTTTAGGCCTTCAATATCTATGAAGATGATTGAAAATTGTTCAGAATCTGTGCTGTTTTTGATTTGGCTATCTACCAGTTTGAAAAAATAGTCCCTGTTGTACAGTCCAGTTAAAATGTCTTTTTGCTGTAGTTCGGCCATCCGCCTGTCGATTTTCTTTTTTTCAGTAAGGTCTTTGAATATACCTACATAATGTGTTGTATTGCCAAAATTATCTTCAATGCTGCTTATTGTCAGCCACTCGGAATATATCTCACCCTTCTTTGTCTTATTCCATACCTCACCACTCCATTTCCCTTCCCCAGTCAACTCATTCCACAGGCTCGTATAAAAGGACTTGTCCTGAATTCCTGATTTTAGGATATTCATATTTCGGCCCTTTATTTCTGATAGCGGATATCCGGTTGTTTTTTCAAAGGCTGTATTTATCCACTCTATATTTCCCCTTGTATCAGTAATTACTACGCCCTCAGAATTGTTTTGCAGTATTTTCTTAAATAGTTCCAACTGTCCTTCGTAAGCCTTTTTTTCCGAAATATCGTTATATATAACATATGCCCCGATGATAGACTTATGGTTTATCACCGGGTATCCCATTATTTCTACATATATCGATTTGCCATCTTTACGCCTTCTCTTACCTTCCTGCTTGATGATTTCACCATTGTAGATTAATTGAATATTGCTATCTATTTGCGCCCTATTTTCCGGGGATGCAACTAGTTGGTTGATGTACTTCCCTTTTGCTTCATGGGGCTTGTATTGAAAAATTTCAGTAAATTTTTTGCTTATATTGACGATTCTCTGTTCCTTGTCCAGGATAATTACGGCATAGGGTGAATTGAGAAACAGGGTATTAAACATCAGCAACATATCATAGAGATAATCCTTACACGCAAAATCCTCTTTTATTAGCTCTATTCCGTCAATTTCTGTCATCATTGTATAGGGACTCTCTTTTTTTGTCTTGTGATTCTCAGGCTTATTCTCCACTTTGCTTTCCTCCTGAATATCTTAAATACTCGACTATTAGCTTGTCCAGGTGCTGGCTCATCATAATTGTCTCATCATCGAATGTGACGCTTTTCTCAAGTTTTATCATTTTGTGCATTTCTTCCCTGGTTTTTTCTATTTCATTTAAGATGCACACTTCCTTATCATACTCTGCCAAAGGTTTCTTTTTCATGTCCCTAAAACATTTAACCTTTCTATTTTGAAATACAATAAAAACAGATTCCGATATTGCTTTGATTTATTGATTTAAAAAATTGCTGTTCCAAAACTTTGTCCAAAGATCATGGATTTCCCTGCTGCTAATCTTGATGTTGGAAATAATCATTTCAACGATCTGAAAATTGGTAAATCTAGTATAATCCTTGACATAATCAGCAACAGTCCTGCCACTGCCGATTATCCTCCTGTCCATGCATTCCTTTACTAAATCTGCGATAATGTTATCTTCCTTGTAGATCCAGTACTTAAATTTGTCCCGCAAGGCATTCATTAACTCCTTTGGGGTGAAGAGGTGATATCTGAGCAAGAACTTTTGCTTGGATATGTCCTTAGAGCAGTATTCTATAATGCTCTTAAACAGGGTGTATAATTTTATATCCGGTGGTATATCTTGTTTCAGATCTTCAATGCTTTCAATAAATCTTATCTTGTCTTCCCACACCTCGTCGTAAATTCTAAAAAATAATTCTTGTTTCGACTTAAAGTAAAAGTACAAAGAGGATGGTTTTATCCCTACTTCCCTGCATATTTCCCTTATATTTGTAGCCTCATATCCCTTTTCTAAAAATAGCTTAAAGGCAACATACTTAATTTTATCATTTGTGCTTAACAAGTATAGCCCTCCAAGCTTTTTAAAAAAACTAGTGTGCTAAATCTCATTGTTTTATCTATCGAACATTCGTTAGGCATATTATACCATTTTACGATAAGTTGCACAATATGCTAAAATGCGAAATAATTAGACATTATTATTTTAGTTGAAGCCTAACATGTTAAGGCAATTTGGATGCTGTCGTATCCCGCAATGCCCTTAATACAAAAAAATAAACACCCTTGCAAGGGTGTAATTCGCGATAGAATGTGTCAATTCCCCAAGTATGCATCTAGGATACTATACAGCTTTTCAATATCAATGGGTTTCGATATGTAATCATCCATCCCTGCTTCAATGCACTTATCCCTGTCTTCATGCATGGCATATGCCGTCATTGCTATTATGGGTATGCTCCGCTTACTGTATTCCATGTCCCGTATGATCTTGGTGAGTTCATATCCATTTAAGCCGGGCAGTTGTATGTCCATTAGGATTAAGTCTACCCTGCTTTCTTTTAGTTTTTCCAGCGCCTCGTTGCCATCGTATGCAGCTAAATACTTATAGCCTTTCTTGATAATTATGCTTTCCATGATTTCCTGGTTGATTAAATCATCTTCTACACATAAGACAACCTTTTCGCTGGTTATTTGTCTGCGTTCTTCCTTTGTTTCTGTGGAGCTTTTTACTATCTCATGATCGGCTAAATTCCTCTGTTTTTTTAAAGTGCAGGTAAAGTAAAAAGTGCTTCCCTTCCCGACTTCACTTTCAAAATGAATGTCGCCATCCATCAGCTCGGCAAGCTGTTTTGAAATTGCAAGGCCAAGGCCCGTACCTTTGTATTTTTTCTTTTTTGACAGGTCTCCTTGGGAAAAGCTTTGAAATATGAAGGGTTTATAGCTTTCATCTATTCCTATGCCGGTATCCTTGACGCTGAATTCAATCTTTTGCTGGTCATCGTCCGATGATATTAGTTTTGTCCTGAATGAAATAAATCCTTTATCGGTGAACTTAACTGCGTTACTAAGCAGGTTTGTCAATATCTGCCTTAATCTCAGTTCATCACCTATAACATCATAGTTGATATTGGGATCCAAGTAGCAGCCCGCCTCTAAACCTTTCTGATTGGCGGCTATTAAAAAATTGTTATAAATGCTGTTTACGGTTTCCCTGAGGTCAAAGGCCTCCCTGCTAAGCTCTATTTTGCCAGATTCTAATTTAGCTATATCCAAAAGGCTGTCAATAATCGCAACAAGGTCATCAGCGGAATTTTTTAATAAATTGACGTATTTTCTCTGCTCATCGCTGAGATTGCTAGATTGAAGCAGTTGTATAGTCGCGATCACGCCATTCATCGGAGTCCTTATTTCATGGCTAATATTGGCCAAAAATCGCGACTTCGCTTTATTGGCGCTTTCCGCCTCCTGTTTCAGTATAGCCAGCTGTTCGTATTTCTCTTTGAGTTCTTCCTGTATCAGCCTTTCCTTTGTTATGTCTTCATTAGTCCCTATCATCATTGAAGGCCTGCCATCCTCGTCCCATTCACTGATTCTTCCTTTAGACCTTATCCATTTATAGGCATTATTTTTACACCTAAAGCGGTACTCCACAACAAATTCGTCCTGCCTTTCCAAATGCCTGTGGTACTTGTCGGTCACAACCGGCAGGTCATCGGGGTGTACAAATGATGTCCATTTATCAATGTGGTCCAAATCATTAGCTTCATAGCCAAGGGTCTTTTCCCAGTTGTTGAAATGGTATATCGTATTGTTCCTAATATCAAGTTCCCATAAGCCGAATTGCCCTCCCTCAAGGGCAACCATACATTTCTTTTCGTACTCGTTCAGCTTTTTTACCAGCTCTTTCTTTTCCGAAACATCTTTATATATTGCGACAGCTCCCTTGAAAGTCCCATTCGAACCAAAAATCGGTGCTATTGTTATTGATACATCTACGGGCTTGCCATCTTTGTGCAACCTGACAGTCTCATAACATTCAATGACCTTGCCCGCCGCGATTATTTTTATTTCCTCTTCTATCTCATTCAATTTGTCTTCGGGAACCAATGTCTTTATACTCTTTCCGATTATTTCACTCTTGTTATAACCAAATTTCTTCTCGGCACCTTTGCTCCACACTGAAACTCTAAAATCCCGTGTAAGGCCGATGATTGCATCATCAAAGATTTCCATCCCTTTGGAAAACATTGCCGTCATACTAATTTTTTTGTCCGTGGAGGATTGGTCTTTTTTCCCGGTCATAAACATCCCTCCCAGGATATCGCAAATTACCCCGTATACCGACACAAGAGGCTTTATTTCTCAAGGGTTCACAAGCATCTTCCAGCCGCTGCCTATAAAATATATGGAAAAAACCGTGATGAATATCCCTAGTAAGACGATAAGCCATTGATACACTGCATCGCTTATCAGCTTCTTACCCTTGGAAAATGCCGTGGCTACTGACGAATACCATACAAGGTCAGATAAAATGTGGCCTGCAAAAAAGGCCAATACACCAATTACACCATAAGCATACGACTGGCGTATCGATTCCATGCCCGTTGAGGCCCACCATAGAATAAAGTAAGGATTGGTGGAGCTTACAAGAGCTCCTGCTAATACAAGGTTTCCCATGCCCGAACTGTTATTTGCTTCTCGATTCTCCAAAGAAACCGTCTTGTTTATGCCGGACTTTATCATCCCATATCCCATCCACGCCAGAAAAGCACCGCCACACAGTCCGATAAGCCCCGCAACTGTCGGATTGGCAAAGAAGTCCTTTAGGCCGAACAACATGATGATGATTAATAAAAACTCCAGTATTCCGTGGCCTAATACCGTCAATGGTCCCGCTATCCATCCCCTTTTGAGGCTGCCATCGATGGTGACTCCCAACAATGGCCCTGGCATCATGGCCCCCGAAAAACCAATCAAAAAAGCGCTAACAAAGATTCCCCACAAAACCATTTCAACTGACCTCTCTTACAGCTAATGTGCCTTAATAGCATCGGCTTCACCTGTTATTATCTATGTATATATATATAATAACAATAAACTGCCATTTAATTAAGATTATTTTTAATAAAATTCTATTGATTATTAAATTTTATAAAAACCAACTATGGATGCACGGTGTTCTTACAGTTCACTTCGGCAGATTTTCGCTTGCTATCAGTTTTTATTTTCTTGGCAATAACTAGATATATGATTCCAGGCAGCGCAAGCAACGCAAAGGTGCCAGTTAAATTAAAAGCTTCCCTGAAATGGTCAAGCCATTTCAGGGAAGCTTTGTATCCCCAGCTTACTTAAGCATTGCGTCAACGAACCAAATGTTCTTGCTGTACTCTGCAACGAAATCTTCAAACATTGCTACGGTTTCAAAATCTCCTTCTTCATCTGCTGCATTTCTAATTGTTGTAGCTAATTCTTTCATTGCTTCTAAATCCTTTTTCACGATTTCAAGTGATTCTTCAATTGCGAAGTCCTTGGCTTTAATCTCTTCAATGCTCGAATTCTCCAGATATTCTGCTACTGTTGACAGCGGCATGACACCTTTCATTTTTAACAGTTCTGCTACTTCGTCCAATTGCTCAAAAAGTTTATCATAGATTCCTTCTGTGAATTCATGAACCGCTATAAATTGTTTTCCGACAACGTTCCAATGAATATTGTGCATTTTAATATTAAGCACTGCTAAATTTGACAAATATTTTTGTAGCAAATCATAATGATGCATAACACAACCTCCTTTAAATTTTGTCATTTATAGACAACCTAACCATATTATATGATATAATTATAAGAACAAAAAGGAACAAAAATGTTAGTAGAGGTGAAAATATGTCAAATAAGGTGTCTTCTGGCTTTGAAATATTGCATGAATTAATCAAGTTAACCTGGGTCCCTGAAATTATAAAATCTATTGCCCTAGGCAATGAAAACTATACGACGATCCTCAAAAGCATACCTTATTTGAGTCATACAGAATTGAATAGAAAACTAAAAATCCTCTTAAGCAAAAATGTCATAATAAGACAAGAAGAAGGCAGTAAAATCCATTACCGTCTCAATAGTTTTGGTGAGGATTTGGTCCACATTTTCAATCACTTGGAGGAACTGGAGGAAAAATATCTTGGGGCATAAACTGTTTAATACAAAAGAAGGGTTAAAATTTACCCTTCTCTTTTCCCCACTTTAATAACTATTTGCTAATAAATCAATTTTATTTACATCCCATATCTTTTTGCATATCTCTTTATAAAGGGATTGTCTCTCTAACAATGCCTTCTTATCAAATTGTTCATATGGTTTGAATGGTAGTTTTGTTTACCTGTATGATTGCTTAAATCTGCTGGGGTAATCCAAGGAATTGTTCCTCCTTCCCAGTATTCCTTAACTGTTGTTTTAGGTGTACCTCCTCCTACAATTGCACCTATCTCCCCCAACCTCACCCATTCCCAATTATCTGGTATCTCAAAAGGTTTTTCTTCCTCTGTTATCTCTGGAAGTGGCTTTTGTTTCGTTATCTTCCCTTCCTTGATTAACATTTCCCTTTCTTCCTTAATCCTTTCTAAAAGTACAGATGCTGGTTCATCGTTAGGGTCTTGGGCAACTAGTTTTCCCTGTATAGCAAGTTGAAGAATTTTATTTTTTAGACCTTGTATGTCCATTTTATTCTTCAACTCCCTTCAATACTTCTGAAAGCTCTCCTATTAATCTTTGGATATTACGAGACTTCTCTTTCATCATAGTTAAAAGCTCATGTAAACTGTATTCCTTTTCTTTGTTTCCGTTATTAGGATTTTTAAAGTCCAAATTGTAATTTGCTTTTTCTATTTCTTCTATAGTTACTGAATAAGCATTTTTATCTTCTTTGTCTCTATTGCGCCACCAAGCTTTTACTCCTTGTAAGTGCTCTGTTTTAAATGGTTTTGTCTTAGTAAATCCATTTTTTAAATCTTTTGGTAGAGGTACTTGGTAATAATCTATCTTCTCCGTAGGTTTTGTTTTATCAAAAAACAATATATTAGTAGCAATAGAGGTATATGGTGCAAATACTCCATTGGGCAATCTAACAATAGTATGTAAATTGAATTCACTAAGCAGTTTCTTCTTTATTGCGATCTTTGCATTGTCATCTCCGAATAAAAATCCATCCGGCAGTATAACACCTGCTCTGCCCCCTTCTTTTAATCTAAACATTATGAGTGTCATGAACAGGTCTGCAGTTTCTGATGTTCTAAATTCGGCAGGAAAATTAATTTGAATGCCGTCTTCTTCTATTCCGCCAAAAGGTGGATTCATGGCTATCACATCATATTTATCCTTTTCTGTATAATCCCTTACGTTAGTTGAAAGGGAATTATCCCTTAAGATATTTGGACTATCTATATCATGCAATAACATATTTGTCATACATAAGAGGTGTGGAAGGGGTTTCTTTTCTATTCCAAACAGTGAAGATTGGACTATTCTCCTATCCTCCACAGTTTTTATTTGTTTTTCCAAATGTTTTAATGCTGATACTAAAAATCCTCCTGTACCGCAGGCAAAGTCTGCTATTTTTTCCCCTATTTGTGGATTTAACATCTCGATTATAAAATCTGTTAAAACCCTTGGTGTGTAATATTCACCTGCATTGCCAGCACTTTGCAAATCCCTCAATATTGTCTCATAGATATCATTGATGGCATGTCTATCTTCATAATCGTCAAAATCTAATTCATTTAATTTATTTATAACTTGGCGAAGAAGAGTTCCTGATTTCATATAATTATAACTATCTTCAAATACTGTTTTAACAATTAAAGCCCTTTTGTCTGTCGTTTCATCTACTGTTAAATCTTTTAATTCCTTAAATAACCTTTCATTTACAAATTCTAATAGTTCATCTCCTGTCATTCCTTCTTCATCTTTTGCCCAGTTTCTCCATCTTAAATCTTCAGGAATGATAGACTTA
>LFRM01031797.1_pt1 | contig 64528 bp, 72 predicted proteins | sample 618341 | NCBI WGS metagenome assembly LFRM01 (sample SAMN03654438, study PRJNA283298) | anaerobic digester metagenome | isolation source: pool of bioreactors CSTR01a, CSTR02a, and CSTR03a thermophilic anaerobic... | place: Denmark: Kgs. Lyngby | collected 2014-05-21 | reverse complement strand
GGAGAAAATCACCGCTACTAGTTCTTGGTCATTGCTTTTTAATAATATGTATTATATTCAGCGACAAGACCATTTGTCAATACATTTTTTTCATATATTTTCTACAAACTGAATTTTTAATCCATTAGGGTCAGTAATAAAGAAAAATTTAATATGCGGATTAGGTTGGATTGGTCCGCTTTGAATAGGGATACCTTTTTCTTGGACAAATTTTATCATTTCATCTACCGAATCTACTACAAATCCCCAGGAAACGTCTTCTCCTATGTTTACTTCTTTAATTTCTTCATCATAAAACAGCTCAATCTTAGTCTCCCCATCCCCCAAAAAAGCGATTTCCGATCCCGGACCAGCCTTAAAACGATTATTAAGCTTTAGCCCAACTATTTCTTGATAAAACTTTAAAGATTCTTCCATATTTTTAACCTTTATAGTACTCCAACAAAATTTCATAATAAACACTCCTTCATATAGTTTGTGGGAATTATAAACTAAAAATATTATACGGCATTGATTATTTTTAATATGCATAAGAACGCCTAAAAAGAGGTAATTTAAGTAAAGCAAATAAAAATATGGAGGAATGAACATGGAACTGCTCAAGCAGATTATTGACCTTTTTGGTGCTTCAATTCTTGTACCTGTTGTCGTTTTCATTCTCAGTATGTTTTTAAGAGTTAAGCCGAAAGATGCCTTGCGCGGTGCGATTTACATGGGTATCGGTTTAACCGCCTTTAATGTCATCTTAGGTGCTCTGATGAATTCACTTGGCCCTGTTGTTTCGGAAATGGTGCAAAATACGGGAATCAATCTCCCCGTAATCGATTTGGGCTGGCCGGCCGCAGCCGTAATCGTTTATGCTAACCAAATCGGTTTGTTCTATCTTGTTTTCGGTGTCTTCTTCGATCTTTTTCTCTTTCTGGTTAAATGGACTGATACTTTCCATCCCACAGATATCTGGAATTATTATCAATTCGTGTTTTGGGCGGCCATCGTCCAACTTGTTACAGGAAGCTTTTGGCTCGGTATTTTAGCGGCAATGTTTGGTAACCTAATCCTGCTTTTATTGGCAGACTGGCTGGCTCCTGCCATTCAGGAATATTATGGTTATGAGGGTATTACCAATACTACTTATGCTTCTGTAAACGCCGCTCCCTTTACCGTACTCATGAAATGGATTCTGATAAAACTTCGCATTTACGATATTAAACTAAATCCTGAGAACTTAAGACAAAGGTTTGGCTTCTGGGGTGAACCAATCAGTATGGGATTAATTATCGGTTTTGTAATCGCCGCCATCGCTAAACTAAATCAACTTGGTACTTTGGCAGCTTGGGCGTCAATTTTGCAAACGGCTATCTTAACTGGTGCCATTATGGCTCTCTATCCTGCAGTCTCAGGTCTCTTCGTGAAAGGTCTTATTCCTATTAGCCAAACATTGAACGCTCGTCTACGTAATGGAGAAATAAAGAGGGAAAACTTCTATATTGCCATGGATTCCGCCGTATTATTCGGTGAAGAAGCTACACTCACCAGTGGTTTGTTACTGATCCCGATTATCCTCTTAATTGCCGTTCTTTTACCAGGTAATAACATTTTACCGTTAGCCGACTTGCCGGCTATGCCCTTTATGGTAATTAGTATTGTTACTATCATGAAAGGCAATATTTTAAGTACAGTAATTACCGGAGCAATCTGGTTTGGTGCTGCCCAATTATGTAACTCCGAAATTGCCGCAGTCTTTACAGAAGCTGCTAAACTCTCCGGAGTAGAAATACCTTCTACCGGCGCTTTAGTATCCGCTTGGTCTATTGGTAATAACCCCATTCTCTGGTTAGTCTATAAAGCCTTTTCCGCTCCGGAAAATATCAGAATTATTACTATTGCTATCGCTCTCGCCATTTATCTCGTGCTTTACTTCCATTTCCGGAGAAACCGGCGCGCTTGGCAAATGGCAGCCGGAGCTAGTGAGGGATTTCTGAAAGAAAGAGAAATGTGACTAAAAACACTAAGCTAATATAAGTACAAAAGAGCACTCCTATACTTAGATATAATCTAACATTAGGAGTGCTTAATTTAATTATGTATTAAAGATTTTTCGGTTGTAAAGGGTCACTGTTTAAAATATCTTCAACTTCCTCATATCCGGTAGGGAAAGCAAAATTGTAACGCGCCGGCAAAGCAAACACATATTGATTATTCCGCCCCAGTTCACTCGGTCCAATAGGTGCCGCGCTAACAGCAAATTCATGATTTTGCACCGCATTCCACTGCCCAAGAGTAAAAATCATAATCGGAATATCCTGGCGTACATTCTCCGCTGTCCATTCCGGATGTCTAATCATCAGTAACGGACCTGATTCCACAATTTTGGCGTTTTCGTCTATAGCTTTACCCTCCCATTTATCCATAACAATCTGGTAACCTTGCCAACTCTCTGGTAAGGAAAAGATAAAACCATATTGTTTATTTTCATAAGTAATAATGTCAGTTTGCGGTGTTGTTTGTGAATCAATATATACAATACGTAATGATTCGTCCCAGTTTACCTGAGCACCTAAAGTCTCGGCCACAAAACGTCCGGGAATAAAAATGCGACTGTCCACAATTCTGGTAGGAACATCCAACTTGATCGTTTCCACTCTTAATTCTGATGTCTCATCAATCTTCTTTATCACCTTAGCCGTATCTTCATCTACAACCAATTGAATAGTAAGCTCGTCAGTTGTTATTTCTACCAACCTTTGCTGTTCATCCCAATCTACCTTAGCTCCTAATTTCTCCATTACGCCACGAAGCGGAACTAATGTTCTGTCGTTCTCGATAATCGGCTCAACATCTAATTGCAGCGCTTCGCCATTTACTTGTATGCCGATCTTTAATTTCTCCATAATAGGAATAATTTCCGGCATAGGCAAAGGATAAGCCTGTACTCCTTCCACTACCTTAAGCTTTTCCGTACCGAACAGTTCATAAAGAAAATTAGCATTCTTTTCTGAATATGGTAAAATTCCAACCTCTACATAGTCCCCTATAGGACCCGTATTGGTTACTTTAAAACCTGCTTGGGCGATGTCTTGAACATGATCGACAAAAACATACTGATCAATCTTACTTTGTAATTCTAAAAGTTCTTGATAATCAGTCTCAACGGCCATAATTGGTACTGCCTGATATACCGGCTTATCATTAGACATAGCAAAAACTGAGCCGGATATGGTCAATGCACAACACATACCTATGGCTGCGACTTTTTTAAATTTTGTTTTAACCATAGAAAAACCCCTTCCTCTAAAAATTTTTAACATAAATGCATTTACATTAATCTTAGACGAAAGGGTTTAATAAATGTTTCCTAACCTTTTGGTTTCTAATATACAATTTACCTTTCAAGCCAGTTCTGAGCAGCCTTGTGCAAAAAAGCGGCACAACCCGGTACATTCTGATCATAATAAGCCGTAAACCTTGCATCATCCACATACATCTGAGTCAATCCAAGATGTGCTTCCGGTGAATATTCTGTCCAGGTAAAACCCAACCATTCTTTATGCAGAGCAATAATTTCTCTGCCTGTTTCCCCGGCTGGGTCTGCGCCCTCACGTACCGCCTGTTCCAGCATAGTGTTGATCTTTTCCGCCAGTTCTTGCATCCGCTTATACTCCTCTGGCGTGAGATTCATAAATTTTTCGTTGCTTTCTTTTACAGTTTTTTCTCCATATTTCTCACGAATTTCCTTGCCGTATTTTCGCTCATTCTCTGCAAGCAATTCTTTTTTTAAACCTTCAAATTTCTCGTTATCACTCATGGTCATCATTCCTTTCCGTGCTTCTATCGTTTTCTCCACAGTTCTAATCAAAAGTGAAAGCCGTTCCTGCCGACATTTAAGTTCCTCACGATACTCCTCTAAGGCAGAAAGCTCATCATAATCCGGATCAGAAATTATTTTTTTAATCTCTTCCAACTTAATCCCCAGTTCGCGATAAAATAAGATTTGCTGAAGCTTATCAACCTCGGCTTGCCCATAAATCCGGTATCCGGAAGAAGAGACACGAGAAGGAGAAAGTAAGCCAATCTGGTCATAATAGCGTAACGTCCGTGCACTGACGCCCGCAAGCCTAGCTAACTTTTTTACTGTATATTCCATTGCGTTCCCCCCTGACAACATCAGTATAAACCATTACGTTACGTCAATGTCAACAGAAAAAAAGAACAAGTACCGATATCTAGTCCTTGTCAAAAACTAATTGCTATGTTAAATAAAATACTTTATACTATCTGCACCTTACACTATATAGACTATAGGAATGTTGCTTAATTTTTGCGAAAGCTGATCTCTTAAAAATTGTTCAGCTAAGGCACGGGCATCTTCCCGGTAGCAATATTTCCCCCTCCCCCGCCCCGTCATTAGAGATTGATCATAGAGCTCCACAGCATTAGGAAAAGCGTCATTATTAATGGCTCTATGTACATAACTATAGGTCATAAAAATGATTTCCAGAAATAACTGCTCTTTTACTTTGGTTGATAATTCATCGGCCAGTTGTTCAATTAAACGTGCATAAAGTTCCTCCCAATTTTCAACCAAAACCACAGGAGCAATCAAGATCCCTACCCGATACCCGGCCTCACACATCCGGTTAATCGCCTTAATCCTAGCTTTGAGCGAAGAAGTCCCAAACTCTACTTTGCGAATAATCTCCTCCGGGTTCACACTCATCCGCATAATCGTTCTCCCTCGGTGATTCAGGGGAAGAAGCGGTTCAATCATGTCAAACTTGGTGGGAAAGGTCAAATAACCTTTTTTACTGATACTAAAGTTTTCAATCGTCCATTCCAGATTTCCCGTAATCATATTTTCCAAAACGAGGTCACTGTTACTGCCAATTTCTAAAACCAGTTCTTTTTCCGCCTTTCTGGCGGTTTTCAGTAATTTGTTCATCATTTCCTGACGATTAACAAACAACCTGAGATAAGAACATTTATTGAAATTACACACCAAATAACAATAAAGGCACATGGCACTACAACCGGAAGATGTATAGGGAACCAAATAATCTGAGACCTTATTTTCCTGATTAGGCGTATATTTTAAGGATTTACGCACTCCGATAATCAAATATTGCTTCATTTTTGCAAATTCCTGGTTGGAATTCTCGCGGAGTTCTTGGATATTATTGTGGTTTTCAATAGGTATCCAAGGGACATGCTGATACTTTTCTTGCAGTTGTTTCCCTAGTTCATAAGATAAACTTGCCGGTTCGTAAAAGATCTTTGCCGGGAACAAGCGACCATCTCCTTGCTCATTTCAATAGAAAGCATTTAGTCTCAACAAAACATAAAAAAGAGGGTATACTTTTATATGAATCGAACAAAAGGAAACCGATTAAAGGAGGTCATACATAATGAACAATACTCTCGAATTTATCTACAAAAGACATAGTGTGAGGAAATTCAAAGATCAACCTGTACCTTTAGAAGACATCAAAAAGATTATCAAAGCAGCTACCTATGCTCCCTCCGGAAAAAATCTGCAAAACTGGCATTTTGTCGTTGTTAATAATCAAAAAATCATTCAGCAAATGGCCTTAGTAATTGAAAAAAAGATAAGAAAAACTGCGGAATATATCAAGGAAGAAGCCATAAAAAACAGATTTCTTAAGTCTCTTGACTATTCCACCATCTTTAAAAATGCCCCTGTAACGATCTTAGTATTTGCCGGTCCTTATCCCACAACAGGTCTGGAGATATTTAAAGCGATTAATGCTTCAGAGGAAGAAATAGCACAAGTAGAAAAACCCAACCCGGGTATCCAAAACATCGGGGCAGCCATGGAAAACCTACTGCTGGCCGCAGCCAACCTCGGATATGGAACATGTTGGATGACCAGCCCAAATGTTGCGGCAAAGGAATTGAGCGAAGTGGTAGGTTTTCATAAAGAAGGTTATTATCTAGCCGCCATCACCCCTCTAGGTTTGCCGATAGAGTCAGAACTGTCCAGTCCCCCTCGTAAGCCCCTAGAAGAAGTCATGACCATCTTAGATTAGGTAACCGTTATTCAATTAATAATAAGTTCCCCAGAAAACCTAATAATACGCATATCATATAATAAAATAATAATAAATAGATGTTAACTTTTAACTACTACTTCACCAATGCCTGAACTCGCGTAAATGCTTCCTCTTGAATATTGTTCAGGTCTATCGACACTAAACGAAATTGGTCTACTCTTAAAATTCCATTGACAAAAACATATGCTGCGTCAGTACCCTTTCCACTATATACTAAATTAACCGGAGGACGTAAAGGCACTCCATAATGCGGCTTCTGCAAATCAAAAATCGCGATATCTGCCTTTTTGCCTACTTCCAAAGAACCAATCTCCTTTTCCAAACCCAGTGCCTTAGCGGCATTAATAGTACACATCTCTAATAAAGTTTCAGCGGACAAAGTTGCCGGAGTCAAGTATTTGACATTTTGCAGCAATGCACTAATCTTCATTTGCTCAACCATATCCACTGAATCATTAACCATCGGTCCATCACTACCCAGACATAGATTTATCCCCGCCTCGAGCATAGCTTTGGCAGGTGCCACTCCCCCAGCAGTATAAGCACCACTAGCAGGACAAAGAACAATATGTCCACCTAACTCGGAGACTAATTTAATTTCCTTATCATTCAGCCATACACAATGGATCAACAAAAACTCATCTCCAAGCACACCCAAGCGGGCCAAATATTCCACATCATTATACCCTGTCTGTCTAATCTGTTCTGTAATGGTTCGCCAAAGGGTAGCCCCGGTGATATGATCGGAGATTTTCAATCTGTTACTACGAGCATAAGCAGTACCTTCTTTAATTAAAGCTTCACTGGTTACCCCGGTTTTTAACCAATGCGCCGACGTTTCAATGACCATACCCAACTGTAAAAGCCCGTGTCCGGCTCCCTGCCATGATGTCAGAAGATCTTCAAATTGACTTAACTCTTCGCTTACACTTGTCTCCTGCCCAACCCTAAGTTCCTTACCATAGATATGTCTGATTCCTGCCTGTAGAAAAGGTTGAGCAATTGCAGCAAAATCTTCTTTTGTTGTTCTACGTACGCTATGATTAAAAAAACAGGTCGTCCCTGTCGTTAGCATTTCCGCAGCCGCCAAAAAAGCACTAAGCTCTAAATCACGACATTCCAAAGCATTGGTCAGCGGAAAAGTAACCTGCTGCAACCAATCTTCTAACAAATAACCCTCACTAATTCCTTTAAAAAGTGTATACCAATGATGCTGATGCATATTAATTAAACCCGGTAAGACGAGCATTCCCTTAGCATCAATAACACGTTCACAATGTCTTGCATCTACCTTGGGTATTCCTGGCCCTAAATCCTCAATTTGTTCATCCTGAATTAGCAGATAACCATGAGAATAAACTTCCCGTTTAGGATTCATGGTTACTAAATAACCATTCTTAATCAAAGTTTTCCCCATCACATCCACCTCTTCACCTTAATATAAGTTTCAAAGCAGACAACTTTTATTTTGAAAAATTGTCTGCTTTTTATACTTACCATAACTTTCTGCCTTAGCTAACTACTTAAAAAATACTACGCAATATTTAGGGACGCCATCCCTCAGGATGCCGAATTTCTCCTATATTAATTATATCTACATTGTCTTTCGTCACTGTTATAGTCGGTATAATTATTTCTCTATCTACTTTTTTCCCGGCTATTACGTCCATTATTGTATCTACAGAAGTCCGCCCAATTAATACTGTTTTTTGAGCAACTGATGCATCAATTGAACCATCTCTGATCATTGCTTCAGTGTCAGGTCCCAAAACAGCAGTAACCAATTGAATCTGTTCGGTCTTTCCAGCTGCTACCAGTGCATCAGCAGCACCTTACCCAACAGCTTCATCAACCATAGGAGCAACAGCTTTATCATCCGCAGGATCTAACAGAATTCCATCTACTTTACGAGTAATTAAATCCTCCATATGAGAAATCTGGTTATCAATATACTCATACCCGCCGGCATCAAGTACTACAGTATCTACCCCAAGTTCCTCAGCCCGGCTCATAATACCATAGGTTAACGCCGTAAAAAACGGTCCTTTGACGGTTGGTAAGGATACCCCTATCGTATATTTTACTTCCTCTTCGTCACCACCTGCAGTATCACCATTTCCCCCACAGCCTGCCAGCACTGAAACCATGACAATAAAATATCCAAACGAAATCGTCCATATGCTTCAATTACTGCCTTTTGTTTAGATATTTCCAAAGCAATTACCGTAATCCCATGTTTTATTATTTTATATTCTCTTTTTGAAAGCTTCTTTTCACTTAATAAAACCGTCAAATAGCCCATAATCTTATTTTCCACCAGAACCGGAAAAATTACCTGCTGAATAGTCTTAAGCGGAGTTTGTAGGATATGCTCTTGATATTTTTCCTGCACATGCCCCTCTAAATCATACGTCTTAGCTAATACCTTCAGATAATCAGGATCGGTTCTCAGTTTCAGCAAATACGCTTCTTCCTCATTTGCCGGAGGTGATAAAGCCATAGTATTAAACCAACGATCCTCAATGATAATCGGCTTCTTAATCAAATCACTTAAAGTCTCAACAATAGCATTTAACCCCTTAGATTCCAGCACTAATCTCATTAATTTATCATAAATTTCTTCAGTGGACACTAAAATCCCCTGTTGTTGATTCATTAATAAATTAGTAACACTTTCAATTATTGCCGGCCAAGTGACATCAGGAGGAAGTTCTATAATTGGAAAAGCTCTTTCTTCTCCAATCTTCTTAATTACGTCCGGTATAACACCTATAAAACGACTTGATTTAATTGCTAAAGCTACCGCCCCATGTTCAATTAACCCATTTACCCATATCTTTAAGGCTTTCGGAGTATCCTTAAGATAATAAGCAGTTGTCATCACCAACTCACCACCGACAAGCCAGTCCATTGCATCCGGTACTTCTGCAACCGTAACCATTTTCACAACATTATCAAGACCGGCATGACCTGATACAACACGACTGCCTTCAAACCCTTTAGTTGAGAGAACTTCTCTTACCTTAACAGTACTGTCCATACCCCTCACCTCAAGAATTGTATATTTATTTCTATAAACAATTTCTACATAAAAGAGGAGTATCCTGTTATTTAAGTAAATATCGTTTGAAAATTTTTTCTCTAACTGTTAAACTTTAGTTATCCTAAATTCCAACGTTCAGTATTCACTCTAACTCAAAGACCCCGGTATAAAGTTGATAATACTTTCCTTTTTGTGCAATTAAATCATCATGAGTTCCCCGTTCAATAATGTGACCTTGCTCCAGTACCATAATCACATCAGCGTTTTGAACAGTAGAAAGTCTATGGGCTATCACAAAAACAGTGCGTCCTTCCATTAAGGCATCCATTCCTTTTTGGATTATCGCCTCGGTACGTGTATCGATACTGGAAGTGGCTTCATCAAGAATCATTACCGGGGCATCAGCAACCTCTGCTCTGGCAATAGACAAAAGTTGTCTTTGTCCTTGTGAAAGATCAGTACCGCTACCCGCTAAAACAGTATCATACCCATTAGGCAGCATAGAAATAAACCCGTGGGCATTAGCTCTTTTCGCAGCCTCAATTACTTCTTCATCTGTAGCATCCAATCTGCCATAACGAATATTCTCCATTACTGTACCGGTAAAGAGATGTGTATCCTGCAGAACTATACCCAGAGAGCGACGTAAATCGCTCTTTTTTATTTTCTTAATATCAATCCCGTCATAAAGAATTTTTCCGTCAACTAAATCATAAAAACGATTGATTAAATTTGTGATAGTTGTTTTTCCTGCCCCCGTCGCCCCGACAAAGGCCACCTTCTGCCCCGGTTTGGCGTAAAGAGAGATCTTATGCAAAATAACATTTTCCCCATCATAACTGAAATCCACATCAGAAAAACGAACATCACCTTGTAGCCTGATATAAGCCACATTTCCCTCAGAAGTAAGATATTTCCAGGCCCATATCCCGGTACGCTCTGCTGTTTCTACCAGTTTTTCTCCTTCATATTTAGCATTGACCAAAGTTACATCGCCATCATCAGTTTCTACTTCCTCATCTAATAACTCAAAAATGCGACCTGCACCGGCAAGAGCCATAATAACAGCATTGAGTTGTTGAGAAACCTGAGCAATGGGACCACTCAATGTTCTGCTTAATTGTAAAAAACTGGCGATTGTTCCTAAGGTAATCCCGCCAATACCGTTTACGGCCAGTATACCTCCCACAATGGCCAAAATAACATACTGCAAATGACCCATATTCATCATCAACGGCATTAAAATATTAGCAAAACGATTAGCTTCTGTAGCATTACGGCAGAGCTCATCATTAAGTTGATCGAATTTAACCTTAGCTTCCTCTTCATAGCAAAAGACCTTGACTACTTTTTGTCCGTGAATCATTTCTTCAATATAACCATTAGTTTGACCAAGTGATTGTTGCTGTTTAACAAAAAACTTAGCACTATTCCCGGCAACTTTTTTCACAACAAATAACATGAAGCATAAAGTAATAAGGACAACAACCGACAAGTGCAAACTGGTAGCCAACATCGCCAAAGAAACAGCAGCTATTGTTACTACCGAAGAAAACATCTGTGGTAAGCCGTGAGCAAACATTTGCCGTAAAGTATCCGTATCATTAGTATAACGACTCATGACATCTCCATGAGTATGGGTATCAAAATATTTAATCGGTAAAGCCTGCATATGCTCAAACATCTGGTCACGGATTTCTTTTAAGATACCCTGGGTCATCACCGCCATTAAACGGGTATAAATTAGAGTAGCCAAAACACCGAGGAGAAAAATCCCCGTCATAATCAGAATTGCTTGCAACAAACCGGTGAAAACAGGATTTTCTACAGCAAGAAGTGGTGTAATATAGTCATCAATCAAAATCTCCAAAAATAAGGAACTGGCCACCGCGGCACCTGTACTGATTAAAATACAAATCAATACAATAATAAAGCTTATTTTGTATCCCTTCTGAATATAAGAAAACAGCCTTTTAATAGTTTTGCTCTGACCTTTAAACGTGGCCGGACGTTGAGAATTTTTAGGCGGCATCATTACTATTGCCCCCTTTTTGTTGAGAATAATATATCTCCTGATAAATTTTGTTTGTCTTCAATAATTCCTCGTGCGTGCCTACTGCATTAACACGTCCGCCATCCATCACAATGATTTTGTCAGCATCCTTAATGGAAGCTACCCTTTGCGTAATAATCAATTTGGTCATCTCAGGAAGTTCTTCTAAGAAAGCTTGACGAATTAAAGCTTCCGTCTTCGTATCTACGGCACTGGTGGAATCATCAAGAATTAAAATCTTCGGCTTTTTCAACAAGGCCCGAGCAATACAGATCCGCTGTTTCTGACCACCCGAAACATTTGTTCCTCCTTCTTCTATATAAGTATCATAGCCATCAGGTAAGTCTTCAATAAAATCATGCGCTTGGGCTAGTTTACAAACTCGGACAAGCTCTTCATCAGTTGCCTGCTTATCTCCCCAACGGAGATTTTCTTTAAGTGTTCCCGAGAATAAAACGTTTTTTTGCAGAACCACGGCAACATTATCGCGTAAAACTTTTAAATCATAATTGCGAACATCTACACCACCAACAAAAACAGCCCCCTTAGTCACATCATAAAGGCGAGGAATTAATTGAACCAGAGTCGTTTTGGAGCTGCCGGTTCCTCCGATAATCCCCACGGTTTCTCCTGATTTTATATTCAAATTTACCTCGCTAAGACTGAGATTATCCGGGTTTTTGGTATAACTAAAGCTTACATTTTGAAAGATAATCTCTCCGTTTTTTACTTCTTGGACAGGTTGATGGCAAATCTGAAGATCACTTTCTTCATTTAAAACTTCCACAATTCGTTCCGCAGAAGCTCGGGAAATAGTAATGATCACAAAAACCATCGATAACATCATCAAACTTATTAATATCTGGAAAGCATAAGTGATTAAACTTACCAGCTGCCCGGTAGTCATCGTCTTGGTTACGATCATCCTAGCCCCAAACCAAGAAATCAGAAGGATGGAACTATAAATAAAAAACTGCATCAAGGGCGCATTAAAAGCAACAATCTTTTCCGCTTTGGAAAAATCCTTAAAAATAGCCTCAGAAACAGATTTAAACTTCTCCTTTTCATATTCCTCACGCACAAATGATTTAACTACCCGAATACCGCGTAAATTCTCTTGCACCACATTATTCAACTTGTCATAGGTCTTAAATACTTTTCGAAAAATGGGGTGAGCATGACTAATGATCAAATAAAGTGCAGCTCCCAACAAAGGCAAAATTACCAAGAAAATCAAGGAGAGCCGAGAATTAATGCTAAAAGCCATAATTAACGAGAAAATAAGCATAAAAGGACTACGCACCGCAACACGAATAATCATTTGATAGGCATTTTGGATATTGGTAACATCTGTGGTCATACGGGTAACCAAACTAGCCGTTGTAAATTTATCAAGATTAAAGAAAGAAAAATTCTGCACTGTATAATACAATCTTTGGCGAAGGTTTCTGGCATACCCGGCTGAAGCTATGGCTGCAAAATGCCCTGCCAGTACCCCAAATAGTAAAGAAAGAAGTGTGGCTATGAGCAAAGCTGTTCCTATTTTAAAGATGGCACTTAGATCTCCCCTGTCGATTCCATAGTCAATCAAGTAAGCCATTAAAAACGGGATGATCACCTCCATCACCACTTCAAGAACCACAATGACCGGTGCAAGAATTGATTCTTTTTTATACTGACCAACACTTATAATTAATTGTCTTATCATTTAATTCCCACCGTCCTTATTTACAAAAGCCTTACCCATACCATCTAAACATTTATTATATGTACTAATTATAAACGCAAACAAAAGTTATAATAAATAACAAAAAGAATACCCGTGAAAATAACCGCAATACCGGCTAAACACAGGCAAAAGAAAGCAAATCAATTCAAATATTTTAACAACAATATGCAAATGTTCTTTCATTACTTACCTTAAGTTTTGTGCTAATTCGTGATTTTTTTTATCTTCCTCTGTCTCCGGCTCAATTTGACTGATGCCGTGTGGTACTGCATGTCCTTGCTCATCCACATGAACAAAAGTGATAAAACCATCGACGAGAAAGTCTTCCTCTTTCGTAGTAACTTTAACATAAGAGACTAACCTGGAGCGACCAACCCAGATGACTTTACTGGAAAATTTAAGCGTATCACCACGATGAACCGGTTTAGTAAAAGTCATCCCATGTATTTTCAAACAAACAGTATTATTAGGAGAACTGAGATCTGAAGCAGCAATAAATCCGGCTTCTACAAACCATTCCGCACATCTTCCCGCATACAAAGTACCATGATGATTTAAATCTTCACTCTTAATTAACCGATATATTGTAAACTCCTTAACTTTCAATGAACATTCCTCCTTTTTTTACTACAACAAAATACTTCGACATAATCCTACGAATTCTTATACATCCCATGCTCCAGTCCTTTTCTCTCTCTTATCTGCAGCGTAAAGTCTCCTGTGAGACATTTTAACATAATAATATAATAATGTATATCAATTGTAAGAAAGTTTTAGGGTAAACCTAAGCGTCCGTACTTAAATTCTTAAATCTCTTTCACCGTTGCGAATACGCTGGAGATACTCGATTGCTCTGGCTCTTTGCTTTTCATTGGGAATGTTTTGAATTTCTCGATCAATCATCTTTTGCCCCATTTCCATAAGTTCCGCATCTGCATAGTCCCTCAAATACTCTTCGAAGGTTAAGAGAGCATTAGGATGACAACAATTTTTGATTTGCCCCGATTTGGCTAAAGCCATAAAACGGTCACCTGTTCTTCCTTCTCTGTAGCAAGCAGTACAGTAACTGGGGATATAACCATCTCTAACCAGACCTTTAATTACATCAATGGGCTTTCTATGGTCAGCCAAATTAAACTGTGGCTTTTCTTCCAGACCTTCTTCATCTACTGTTTTTCTCTGCGCATACCCGCCCACACCAACTGAGGAACCGGCACTCATCTGGGAAATACCTAAATCCAAAAGTTCATTACGAAATTCAACACTTTCACGAGTAGATAAAATCAACCCGGTATACGGAACAGCGAGACGAATAGTTGCTACTACCTTTTTAAAATCTCTGTCATTTACCAGATAAGGAAAAGAAGAATAATCCACTCCTTCTGCGGGTAGTAACCTGGGGAAAGAAATCGTATGAGGCCCTACTCCGGCAACAGCTTCCAAATGTTCCACGTGCATTAAAAGAGCTACTGTTTCATAATGATAATCGTACAAACCAAACAACGGTCCAATACCAACATCATTAAGGCCACCACCTAACATGGCTCTGTCCATTGCTTCCGTATGCCATTCATAATTACGCTTCGGACCGCGATGCATCTCCAGATAAGTGGGTTTATGATAGGTTTCCTGGAACAAAATATATGTCCCAATCTTTGCCTCCTTAAGCTTTTGATAATTTTCTACAGTAGTTGCCGCAATATCAACATTAACTCTGCGAATTGCTCCGTTAGCAAACTTTTCATTATAGATTGTATTGATACATTCCAAAATATAATCTATCGGGCATTTCTCATCATCTTCACCTGCCTCGAGGAGCAGCCTTTTATGCCCCATAGCTTCCAAAGCACGTACTTCTTCCCTTAATTCCTCTTGACTAAGCTGATGTCTGCCGATCTTATTGGAACATTTATAACCGCAATATTTGCAGTCATTAACACAATAATTAGAAAGATAAAGCGGCGCAAACAACACAATTCTTTTTCCGTAAATTTCCTCCTTAACCTCTTTAGCTGTCTTAAACATTTTTTCCAGAGTTTCATCATCATCTACTTCCAGCAAAACCGCCGCTTCCCTGTGGGTTAGACCTTTGTACTGTCTGGCCTTATTTAAAATCCTTTCAATTTCCGACTTATCTTGGACCAACTTCTTGGCCTCACTAATTGATTCTAAAACCTCACCGTCATCAATAAATTCATTAGCATCCATCGATTTAACGTTATACATTTCGATCCCCTCTCTATACAATCATATTATTTAACCTTCTGCCAAACTACCTTGCTAACCTATCCTTACGTTTCTTCTGAAGAAAATTGTTTGGAATATACAGCTTTAGCAAGCACACCAGGTACCATACCCAATTTTCCGGATATAGCACTGATTACATCATTAGGAGCATCAATGACAATACAAATAATCGAAATGTTTCTTTTCTCATAAGGTATCCCCATTCGCCCAATGATGTATTTACTAAAATCATGGAGAATATTGTTCACTCTTTCCACTGAATCAGGATTTTCAATAATAATACTGACAGCCGCAATTCTTGTTCCCACAGAAATCACCTCCGAAAATGATTTAAACAAAAAAATCCTTGTACTCTAAAGTACAAGGATAATAAGGTAAACAAAACTCAACAAAACAAATCAAGCTGAATTTTGCACTACACATATATACTCTTGCCTTTACAGTCGGGACGAACCCTCTTGAATCAGCACAATTACTTTGTCCTCTGCATACGCCTCACTGAAAGAAAATCCTCGCAGTTTGTCGTATTAAATACATACTGTTTTGATTATTCATTCTTTAAAACATGAACAACTTTATACCCTTGCTCCTCCAACTTTTTCTCAATAGCATCGGTATTCATGGTATTAGTTCTGATTACAACATCACTCTTGCCGGAACTACCCCTATAAACAACTGTATGGGTAATATTCGCATCAAAAGACTGGAAAATTTCACAAATATCAGCTAGAGCACCGGGAACATCAGCAGCTTCAACCGTAATTCTCGTACCTACATCTCTGAAACCAAGCAAATCAATAAAGGCATCAAAAATATCACTCTCAGTAATAATACCTACTAATTTGTTTTCCTTCATTACTACCAGTGAACTAATTCTGTTTTCCCGCATCAAAATGGCTGCTTCCTCCAGCAGGGCATCAGGGGAAATGGTGATAACCTCTTTGGTCATCGCATCACTTACCTTAGCCTTAGACAACAGATAGTTCAATTCAAAGACACTTAATGTTGTGGTCTTGGGTGAAGAAAGTGTTTGGATATCCATGTGTGTAAGCATCCCAACTACTTTTTCACCTTTCAACACCGGGATTCTTTTGATACTTTTTTCACGCATCAATTCAATCGCTTCATTAATAGGTGCATCGAATGAAATAGTGTATGGATTGGCCGTCATTTTTCTTTTTACATACATACTATTCGCCTCCTAAATAAGCTTTTTGAATTTCATTGCTTTTTGCTAACTCTTCCCCGGTTCCACTCATGACGATTGAACCGGTTTCGAGTACATAAGCCCGATGTGCAATAGACAAAGCCATACTCGCATTTTGCTCTACAAGGAGAATAGTCGTACCAGCATTGTTTATATCTTTAATGATATCAAAAATTTCCCTTACTAACAAGGGGGCAAGCCCCATTGACGGCTCATCAAGCAGAAGAATTCTCGGTTTGGCCATTAAAGCTCTGCTTATGGCGAGCATCTGTTGCTCTCCTCCTGAGAGTGTTCCGGCGGTTTGTTTCTTCCGATCACTTAAAATAGGGAAACGTTCATAAACAGCCTCTAGATCCTTCTTAATATTATTCTTATCTTTTCGTAAAAATGCACCCAGCTCTAAATTCTCCAGCACCGTCATTTCCGGGAAAATTCTTCTCCCTTCCGGTGACTGCGAAATTCCCAACTTGACACGTTGCGGAGCAGAAATATGGGTAATCGGTTCCCCATCAAGCAATATTTCTCCGGAAGTCGCTTTGTTTAAACCGGAAATCGTCCTCAGTGTTGTCGTCTTGCCTGCACCATTAGCCCCGATAAGCGTAACGATTTCCCCTTCATCTACAGTTAAGGAAACATCCTTTAACGCATGGATAACACCATAGTAAACATTGAGTTTTTTTATCTCAAGCATTGCTGACCTCCTCCCCCAAATACGCCTCAATTACTCTTTTATTGGTCCTGATTTCGGCCGGTTTTCCGGAGGCTATCAACATCCCATAATCCAAAACATAGATGCGTTCACATATCTTCATAACTAAAGACATGTCATGCTCAATTAAGAGAATGGTCAAATCAAATTCCTTCCGAATCCACTCAATCGTTTCGGTTAATTCTGCTGTTTCATTCGGATTCATTCCCGCAGCCGGTTCATCCAGCAGTAAAATTACAGGCTTTGTGGCAAGAGCTCTGGCTATTTCCAAATGTCTCTGTTCCCCATAAGGAAGGTTTTTCGCCAGCTCCTCTTTTTTATGTGACAATTTAAAGATATCAAGTAATTTTTCAGCTTCCTCTACCAGTCTATCTTCTTCGTTGTGAAATTTATTTAAATGCAGAAATGCCGAAGGCAAACGATAACGGATATTCTGATGCATGGCAATCCGTACATTATCCAGCACCGTTAAATCCTTAAAAAGCCTGATATTTTGGAAGGTCCGCGCCAATCCGGCTTTAGTTACATTATAAGGTTTCAACCCGCCCAGCTCTTTGGTTATAACCTTTGTCTTCACTTTTCCGTCTTTATCTTGTTCCTCTTGAGGTAAATGTAATTTGATGGAACCTGAAGTTGGTTCATATACTCCTGTTAACAGATTGAATAGAGTAGTTTTGCCGGCACCATTAGGTCCAATCAGACCTACCAGTTCGCCTTTATCTATGTGCATCGTTACAGAAGATACTGCAGTCAGTCCACCAAAAGATTTTGTTAATTTTTCTACTGAAAGCAACGGCATACTTGGCTCCTCCTTTACTCTATTCTCTCATGTTTCTTGCGAAATTTAAAGAAGTCATTTATTTCTTTTGTCCCGAACAACCCCTGTGGTCGGAAAATCATGATTACAACCAACAAAAGCGCATATAAAATCATCCTTATTTCGGTAAATGCCTGCAAAAAGGTGGTCAAAAGTGCTAACAAAATTGCGGCAACCACAGAGCCTGTCACACTTCCCAATCCACCTAAAACGACAATTACCAAAATGTCAATAGACTTCATAAAACCAAAGATATTTGGTTTAAGAAAATAAAAATATGAAGCATAAAGTGCACCACCTACTCCGGCAAAGAAAGCACCTATAGCGAAAGCCATTACTTTATACTTAGTGGTGTTTATACCCATGGATTCTGCAGCAATCTCGTCTTCACGAATGGAAATACAAGCACGTCCATGAGATGATCTAATAAAATTATTGATTGTTAAAACAGTTATAACTGCGAAAAAAAACAGCCAAAACCAGTTAGCATGTCTGGGAATACCGCTTAATCCCGCAGCACCATTGGTAATTTCTAAGTTTAAAAAAACAACGCGAATAATCTCAGCCATACCTAAGGTAGCAATCGCCAGATAATCACCTTTTAAACGTAAAGTAGGAATACCAATCAAAATACCAACTATCGTAGCTACTAAAGCACCGGCCAGAATTCCCATAAGAAAACCGGCAGTCGAATCATAGCGCATAATAATGAGCGCACAAACATAAGCTCCGATAGACATAAAACCCGCATGTCCTAAAGAAAATTGTCCCGTAAAACCGGTTATTAGGTTCAAACTAACCGCCATAATAATATTGATACAAATTAAAGCAATAGTAATTTCATGGAAACTGGAGATAATCCCGACCGAGATTAAACCCTGGACAATGGCAAAGGTTAATAAAATACCGACAAATATTAATATATTTTTCTTGGTTAATGCTCTCATCTTTATTTTACACCTTCTCCCTTATATTTTTGCCCATCAGTCCGGTCGGCTTTAAGATCAGGATCAGAATCAAAAATAAAAATACAAAAGCATCACGATACATGGAATTACCATAACCGGAAACAAGTGTTTCCATAATTCCAATACCAAGTCCGCCGATCATAGCCCCGGGAATACTGCCAATACCACCAAAAACTGCGGCAACAAAAGCTTTTAAACCCGGCATTATTCCCATCAGAGGGTCGATAGAATTATAATAAATTCCAACCAACACTCCAGCGGCACCGGCAAAAGCAGAACCAATAGCAAAGGTATAAGAAATCGTACTATCGGCATTAATCCCCATTAATTGAGCAGCATCCTGGTCAATAGAAACTGCCCGCATAGCTTTACCTGTCTTTGTTTTATGCACAATAAACTGCAATAAAACCATTAAGGCTATAGCCGTAACTATAATATAAATCTGCTGCATATTTATAACGACACCATGCAGATGGAGCGTATAATTAGATAACACATTAGGATACGAACGCACTTCCGCCCCTACAAAAAACATCATCACATATTCCAAGAATAAAGAAACACCGATTGCGGTAATCAAAACAGCGATTCTTGTAGAATTGCGCAGCGGTTTATAAGCTATCCTTTCTATCACTACTCCTAAAATTGCACATAAAATCATAGATATAAGCAATGCCGGAAAAAAACCTAGTTTGGCATAAGTTATAGCGGCAAAGCCTATATAAGCGCCAATCATGTACACATCTCCATGGGCAAAGTTAATCAGTTTAATTATGCCATAAACCATCGTATACCCTAAGGCAATCAGTGCATATATACTTCCTAGCGATATACCGTTAACCACCTGCTGCAAGAATTGCTCCAATCGTATGCACCTCCTAAAGATTATTAATAATTAAATCAAGTAATAAAATTAAGTTAGAGTGTTAAACACTCTAACTTAATTATTTTAGCCCTTTTAAGATGATTCGTCAATTAAACTTCATAAAATATACTTATTTAGGTTCTACTTTAACACTAGTGCTCTGAACACCGTCTTTCAAACCAATAACTACCGCAGACTTAATCGGGTTGTGGTCAGCACCCATACTAAATGATCCGGTAACACCCACAAAATTTTCTGTTCCGGCCAAAGCATCTTTAATCGCTTCAGGATTAGCGGATCCGGCACGTTTAACGGCATCAGCAATAAATTTACCTAAGTCATAACCAAGAGCGTTAAAGGCATTAGGATCTCTACCATACTTTTCATTAAAAGCAGTAATGAAGTTTTGCACCAAAGGATCCTGATCTAAAGATGAATAATGATTAGAGAAATAAACATTATTCAAAGCTTCAGCTCCGGCTAATTGTAAAAGAACAGGTGAATCAAAGCCGTCTGCGCCGAGAACAGGAGCAGTAATACCAAGAGCACGAGCCTGTTTAATCACTAAACCGGCCTCTGAATAATATCCTGGAAGGAAGATTACATCGAATTCTTTTCCTTTAATGTTAGTAAGAATAGCATTGAAATCTTTATCCTTAGCTACATAGCCTTCTTCAGCCACGATTTCACCACCGGCTGCTGTAAAGGTCTCTTTAAAGTTCTTAGCCAAACCAGCAGCATAGTCACTGGATTTGTCCTGAATGATTACTGCTTTCTTTGCCCCTAGATTGTTAGTTGCAAAATTAGCCATTGTTACTCCCTGGAAGGAATCGTTAAAGCAAAGACGGAAAACATATTCATTCACATTTCCGTTTTTGTCAACAGTAACACCTTCGTCAGCTGTAGCAGAAGCCGAGATAATCGGAATCTTATTCGCCATTGCTACAGGGATGGTAGCCATGAAACTACCGGAAGTAGCAGGACCAAGGCAAGCTACAACATCTTCCTTAGTCATCAATCTGGTTGCCAATGATGTTGCTTCAGCAGGATCAGATCTGTTATCAACGATCACCGGCACAATTGGCGTCCCGTTGATACCACCGGCAGCATTGATTTCATCAAATGCCATTTTAATGCCGTCTACGGAAGCTTCACCATAAGAAGCCAAATCACCGGACAATTCGTAGTTAACACCGATTTTTATTCCTGCAGCATCTGCGCCAGCAGGTTCATCGGTATCATTGCCTCCGCAACCGGTCATCAAACCAACTGCGAAGACGAGAGTCAATAAAACAAGAAGAACTTTTTTCATTTTGGATAAAACACCACCTTAATAAAATATTATTAAAAATAACTATCTTCTATTCTAAGACGAATTAACGAGATATGCAATCCCTTTTTTATATAAATATTTATTTTTTTGTATGTGTACTATAACAGAAAGTGGTGAAAAAGACAAAGCGGCTTGCCCCCTGTACCACTCTGTTCTACTTTTCGGTTCCTTTTTCTAACGATCCGACCGACTCTTATAATCCTTACTCTTCACTTCAGTTCTGATATTCTGAGCTTCGGAATCTTTATTACAAAAAATAGCGGTTAGTCGTTTTAAGATCTTCTTGGTGGTATATGACTTTTGCCACATCTGGAAAAACACCTTTTGCAGATCGTCCGGGCTCATATTTTTAGGTTCAAAAACAACATGCATAGTATCATAGAGGTCCCAGTTTTTAGTAAGGATTCAATTACTTAATAATCAAGAGCATAATATTTTCTATATTATCAAATATAATCACTTTTCCGACTATCCATAATCCCCATAAGTAAGTTATAAAAAGTTTAATTCCAGAAATATTAATATAACCAGAATTTAATTTCTACATATAATTATTATATCATACAAATTACCTAAATTTTGGATTAATTTCTATTTTCTCCCTCCCTGATGGTCACTTTGATGATATCCCCGGATTGCTTGCCGATTTTGGCTCTGATGTCTTTACGAATCCCGATAATATGGCAAGGGGAAGGGGATTTCAATATAAGCCGCGTCCATGTCCGGCGCTTTTTTTATGACCGCCTCAAACTCATAGATATTACTCATATCTTCCTCTTTACTTATATCTTCCACCTTACTAGAAAAATTAATTAGCAATGTTTTCCGGTTTTTTTGTTTCTATAATCTTATTATTTAATCCTAAACGATAATAGATTAAACAAATTATTAAAGCACCGACTATATTTCCCAGGGTAACAGGTACTAGATTATTAAACAAAAAACCAGACCAAGTTATATCTGCTAAGAAAATCCCCATAGGGATAAAAAACATATTCGCTATACTGTGCTCAAATCCGCTTACGACAAAGACCATAATTGGAAACCAAATAGCAAATATTTTACTTATTGTGTCTTTAGCAGAATAACTCATCCAGACAGCCATTACTACTAAGATATTACAAAGAATTCCTCTGATAAAAGCTTGAGAAAAAGTAAGTTCCACTTTGACTTGAGCCATAGCTACAAAAGCATTTAATAAATCTTGATTCAAAAGATCACTGTTAATAATTAAAGTAACTAAAAATAATGATCCTATTAAATTCCCTAAATATACAATAATCCAATTGTTCAAAATCGGCGCCACCATACCTTTTCTTTTATCTATATAGGAAAGAAGCAATAAAGTATTCCCTGTAAACAGCTCGCCGCCGCCAATAATGATCAAGATTAATCCCACGGGAAATACGGCACCGCTTAAAATCTTTTTTATACTGATTGACTCAATGCTATAAGAAGCAACCGTAGAACCGTATGCTCCGAAGGCAACAAATAAACCACCTAAAATTGCCAATAAAAAAAGCGTAGTTATATTCACAGCCAGTTTCTTTTTATTATTGTCTAATACGAATTCTTTAATTTCTACAGGTTGCAACTTGATTCTCTCCCTTTTCAGCCGTGTTACTTAAATAATACCATAACCTGATATTATTCTAAATAATGTTACATTTTATTTGTACAAAAACATCTCTTCATTTTTTCAACCTCTGAATTGTATATACATTAATTAAATTTAAATTTACGTTTTCCCTCCCCGGCGGATATATATATATACAGAACAAAAAAGGGAGGTGAAAACTATGTTGAGTCTTTTTTGGAAAAGTCTTTTTAAGAAAAAGCCATATAAAAAAGGCTATTTCGTACATCAGGCAGGCGCCAAAAATCTTCTCTGCAAAATTCTCAATGAATATGAAACTATCGAGGAAGCCAAGGAAGATTTGCTTGCCCTCATCATGAATGAGACAACCGAGAAAAAATTAGAAAAAGATTTTTTAACAAAAAAATCTTGGTAGGAGGTAATAAAAATTATGCGTAATAAAATGCGTAAACAATGGATAAAAAGTTTAACCCCCCAGAAAGCCTGGGATTTTTTTTATGGGGATGAAGTAGAAAGATTTATTTCTGATTTTTATGTTGATGGCTACACAAATATAAGGGAAATGTGTCAAAGATTCGCTATAGATTTCCCCAGTACAGATTTAGGTTACTTTGAGCAAAGCGAATTAGAATATCTGGCAAATTTAATAGAACAATACATTTATGCCTATATTGATAAAAAAGGTGGCCTCCATAACTTAAAGATCTATTCAGAAGAGGAATTAGACGAAATGTGGTTGGAAGAAACCAATAAACTTTTAGAATTAATGAGAAGTACGGAGCATACGCTAAGAATAGCCAAAAACCAACGAAGAATTCAGAAAAATAAGAAGATATAACGCACTAATATTTGATTAGTTATCCCATCTTTATCTCCCGCTGGGCTCCTCAGCAACTCTATTGCTTTTCTTATCACTGTTTGATAAATCTTCAGCTGCTGACTTCCTTAACTCCGTTATTCCTTTTTGAATGTTTTTATCCCAATCATGTAACTTTCTGCCTACCTCTTTACGCTCCCAATTAACACTGCCACTTAATTTTACCTCTATATTTACAAAACAACGCGCTTCATAAAGAAAGCCATCTAGGCTGTTTTCAAAATTACACATTTTTTCCCTGAATTGCTGATCATTTTTCATTCTTTCTCTATATGGTTGATATTCCTTTAGTTCCGAAATTGTTTCCCGTAATTTCGTAAACACAAAAGTGGAATCTATAATATCATACCATTCAGATAAGATGTTACTTTTATTATCCTCAGACAAATTTCTATCATAGAGATACTGTTCAACCTCATCAATAATATCGTATACATGATTAGTTACAAAATTATATTTTTCTTCAAGTGACATATTATCTATGCTGGCAAATTAGGCATCAAAAGAGCCGCAAAGGTAACCGTAAATGCTAAATCCAGACCCCATTTTTGCGGGTCAACTTGATTTCCGATTAATGCACCAATCAGCACAGAAGAGTTTAAAGCAATATAGAAAGTACCAATAACTACACCGAAGAATAAGGGATCAGGACCAACTTTTTTAAACCTTGCGGAACTAAGCACATACGGTTCATCCGAGATTCCACCATAAAGAAGCCACCGCCATTTCTTAGCCGGCGCAAGTCCTTTCGACAAAGCTACACCATATAGTATATTGCGTAAATTAAATAATACTGTTGTAATAAGTATACTTAATAGACTTCCGCCTGCCGATAACATTGCTACAGTAATAAACTGCACCGAACCTGAAAATATCAGTAGCGACATACCTAAAATCTCCAGTAAACTAAGATTAGCCTGTGTAGCCAATACCCCATAAGATAAACCGGTTGCGGCTATGGAGATTGCTATAGGAAACGCTTGTATCAAGGCTGCTTTAATCGATTCTTTTCTGTCGTTCACTTTATTACTCCCCTTTATCCTGTTTATCCTGCAGCGATTCTTTATTCCGCTATGATCGTTTTTCTACATGAGCTTCCAACCAGTCTATAAACTGACGGGCAGTTCTTGGGGAACGTCCATTATGATTGATTTCCCACTTCAGAGCCTCTTCATGCAAAGTAGCTACATCAATATCCAACTTTCTGTTTCGGGCAAGTCCTTCCACAATCGCCAAATATTCCTCTTTATCAGGAGATGTATAAGTAACGGTAATCCCAAAGCGATCCGCCAACGACAATTTCTCCTGTAAAGTATCAGCTGAGCGTACTTCCTCATCCGGATTATCAGAAGTCAAACCGCTCCTGTCACTAAATCTTTCTTTAATTAAATGCCGGCGATTGGAGGTGGCATAAATCACCACATTCTGCGGTTTGCTTTCCAAACTGCCTTCCAAAACAGCTTTAAGAGCCGTATATTCCTCCTCACTATCCCCAAAGGCTAAATCATCAATAAAAATAATGAATTTTTGCTGTCTGCCTTTTATCGCTCTCAACACATAGGGCAAGTCATCAAGATAACTCTTAGCTAATTCAATTATCCTTAATCCTCTATCCCCATATTCATTCACTAACGCTTTAACCGTAGAGGATTTCCCGGTCCCTCTGTCCCCGTATAATAATACATTATTAGCCGCATACCCATTTAAAAGCTGTTCGGTGTTATTAATGATCAGCTCACGCTGTCGCTCATATCCGAACAAATCACGGAAACGGATGGGGTCAGGAGAGGATATGCCTTTGAGAAAGCCCTTTTCGCCCGTTCTTTCCCAGACAAAGCCATAATATTTAGCAAATTCGCCGGAACCGTTTTGCCGGTAAAAATCAGCCAAAGCTTTTAAACACTCACTCCATCTTTTGCTGGATTTAAAGGTCTGCAAAAGATCCGCAATTTTAACATTTTCGTTATTTTCACTACCGTCAGCTCTCCATTCAGGAAGGCTTTCCAGCAGATCATTTTCTATCTTCGACTGTCCAAACCTTTTAATCGCTGCTTCCTTGATCTCCCCGGCAGCTATCCATGTAACCTTTTGCAGACAGATTAAGTCCCTTTCTCCCGCTTTTTTAAAGCTCTCATTGATATTATCAAAGTCCATCTTTTCACTCTGCCGACTAAATGCATTATCATCATAAATGATTTTCTCAATGAGATAATCCTCAAAAGGACTAGTGGGGCTTTCTTCCGCTAAGAGATAGTAAAACTCACAATAATCATTAACAAACTGACTAAAGTTTATGTTTTCAGAGGCCAGGTCCTGCAAAACAGAACACAAAGCCTGTATTACTCTATCCTCTAGCAATCCTCTATAAACGGTTAAAGATTTCAGCCCTATTTCTATTTCATACAGATAGCGGTTCAAGGCACTCACTCCTTTATGCTTTAACTGTAATATTTTGTTATAATAATTATAATTCGCAGATAGGAGGAATAAGCATTAGATGCAAAGAATAATCTTAAGTCTTCTCATCATCCTTATCCTGATAGTTTTCAGCCTGACCGGGTGTGCAATCACACCGGACTCAAACCTTTTAACGCCGAACAATGCGCCGGAAAATTCTGCGGCGGAAAGGACAAGTACAATAATTAATACCGATGGGATGACCCTTGAAGACAGATTTCAAGTGCCGGAAGGATATGAACGCCTAAAGGTTGAGCCGGGTTCATTCGAGGAGTATTTAAGAAAACTGTCCCTCAAACCCCATGGAACTAAAGTTCACTATTATAATGGTCGTACCAAATTGCGTAATGTTCATGACGGCGTAATCGCCATGGAAATCGGGGACAGAGATTTACAGCAATGTGCCGATGCGGTCATTAGACTGAGAGCCGAATATCTCTTCCAAAAAGAAGAATACGAGAAAATCCATTTTAACTTCACCAATGGTTTTAAGGCGGAATATGCCAAATGGCGAGAGGGTTACCGCATCGCCGTCAAGGGTAATGAGGTCAGTTGGGTAAGAGGAAACAGCGATGACCCGCAAAGCTATAAAGAGTTCCGCAAATACCTGGATATGGTTTTTGCTTATGCCGGTACCCTTTCCTTGTCACGGGAATTAACAGCAAAAGAGTTGTCAGAAATGCAGATAGGAGATGTTTTTATTCAAGGAGGAAGCCCCGGTCATTGTGTCATTGTTGTAGATATGGCTGTCCATCAAGAAACTGGTGAAAAGTTATTCATGCTTGCCCAAAGCTATATGCCGGCACAAGATATACATATCCTCAAAAATGAACAAAATAAAGAAATTAGTCCCTGGTACCCCTTGAATTTTACAGGGCAATTGAAAACACCGGAGTGGACCTTTGAGCATACTGATCTAAAACAATTTAACTAAAGCAGTTTATCTAAAACTACGTGCTTCCTATGCTCACTATAAGTGTTTCAACCTCTTCACTATTTCTTGATAAGCCGCTTTTGTTTCTTCAGATTGCGGTAAATTAAAGATTACATCCTTTCCCTTGCATTTTAAATAAACAAACGGTGAAATCTTACTGTTTACAAAAAGCTTAACCGCTCCAAGCTCCGTTGTGCGAAAATGACCTTTTAAATGACTGCCCACAGCAGAACCATTGGTACGCACCTTAATTTCAGGCAAACTTTCCAATAGCTCAACATCTTCTATAGAATCCCAAGTATAAAGCGCACCATACATCCCATATATTTGTAAACCTTCATCAGAAATGGAAATCTTCGTCGGTTGCACAGAATAAATCATTAATATAGCAACCCCAATAAGAATCGCACCTGTCATAATCAAAGGAATGGCTGCCTTTTTAAAAGCGCCCGGACGTAACTTCCCATCTTTGTCATAAATATTTCCGTCATATCTAGGAGCTTTAAGCAATACATAGATTGTAGAAAGACTAAACAAGATAAAAGCAATGGTCATGACTATTTTTAATTCTAAAGCATGGGCAACTCCTAATAAAAGAAAGATAATGGTGTTAAAGTAACAATAATAACCCATTAGTTTCCCTAACCCTTGGGTATCAACATTTTCCTTTTTCTGCTTGGACATGAGATTATAACCGGAGATTAAAAAATACCATTTAAAGACGTGTATAGCTAAACCAAGTAATAAAAAAATTACGGCCAAGATAAAATACCACCACATAATCAATCTCACCTTTTTTTGATTTCTTTTAAGAATTCATCTCACCTTTATATCATAACAAAAAAGAGTTGTTGTTTTAACAACTCTTTTTTTACATGCTTATTCTTTCTCCTCATTACTATCATAAGGGAATATTTTTTTCAGGACAACAGCCGCTCCAATGAACAGCAAAATTACGATGAACATGACGGGAAGTCCAATTCCCATTAATTGTAACGCCTGACTCACAGAATTCATTCTCTTCCCTCCTTATCGAATGCCCAACATAGAACCGACTACTGCTAACACTACACCACCCGCAATAATCGAGCCGATTTGACCGGAGACATTTGCCCCGATAGCTTGCATAATAAGGTAATTACCCTTATCCTCTTTTAAAGCCATCTTAGCAATAACTCTGCCTGACATGGGGAAGGCGGATATTCCGGCAGCACCTACCATAGGATTAACTTTTTCCTTCAAGAACAAATTGAGGAATTTTGCCAGCAATACACCCCCGGCCGTATCAAAAATAAAGGCCACGAGACCAAGTCCCATAATCATTAATGTTTTCAGATTTAAAAATCCTTCGGCGGCCATCGTTCCACCAATAGTAATACCGAGTAATAAAGTTACCAAATTAGACAGTTCGTTTTGAGCAGCAGTACTCAGTTTTTCCACACCGGAGCATACCCGCAGCAAATTACCGAACATCAAGAAGCCAATCAGGGCAACACTGGACGGGGCAATAACTCCGGCAGCTAAGGTAACGAAAATAGGAAAGGCAATTAATACCTTTTTGGAGACACCGCTATCAGCTGTATAAGGCATCCTAATCATTCTTTCCTTTTTCGTGGTCAACAGTTTGATAATCGGCGGTTGAATAATCGGCACTAAAGCCATATAAGAGTATGCCGCCACTGATAAAGGCGCCAACAAATCCTGGGCAAATTTGTTTGCTATGTAAATGGTAGTCGGTCCATCAGCAGCTCCAATTATCCCAATTGCTGCTGCTTCGTTAATCGGAAAACCGATCAAGGCAGCAATTACAATCGTCGCAAAGATACCGAATTGGGCAGCAGCCCCAAAAATCATCATAAAGGGCATTTTTAAAAGAGGTGTAAAGTCACACATCGCCCCAACCGCTACAAAGATAAGTACAGGGAACATTTCGTTTGAAATACCGGCATGAAGTAAGGTGGTTAGCGGTCCTGCCTCACCAACAGCAGAAGAAAAAGGAATATTGGCTAGAATCGCTCCAAAACCGATGGGCATCAACAGTAATGGTTCATAGTCTTTTACCACAGCCAGATACATCAAGGTTAGTCCGATTAGCCACATTACTATCATTTTCCAGGTAAGACCTGTAAAACCTATTGTTAAATCTTGAATAATTGCCTCCACACTATCTCCTCCATGTTACAAAATGTTACAAAAAAATAGCATCCCAATAGATACACCTCAATAGTATATTTTAATTGTCGGAATAATTCAAGTCTTTTTTCTTGTTAACTCGGTGTGGGGGACTGTTAAAATTAATTTAAATAAATCTCTTGCATTCTCGATAAAATAAGATATTGTTATAAGAGTAAATAAAAGATTACCCTTATATAAATAATATCGGAATCGGAGGTACATCAATGTTATTTATTGAGCTTTTAAAAGCTATTATCCTAGGAGTTGTAGAAGGAATCACAGAATGGCTCCCCATCAGCAGTACCGGTCATATGATTTTAGTCGAGGAATTCATCCAATTAAATGCCTCTGCTGCCTTTAAAGAAATGTTCTTTGTAGTCATCCAGTTAGGTGCCATTATGGCGGTGGTTTTGCTTTATTTTCATAAATTAAATCCCTTTTCTCCGCGTAAAACCAAATTAGAGAAAAGAGAAACTATGAGTATCTGGTATAAAGTTGTTGTTGGGGTTCTTCCGGCGGCAATAATAGGATTTTTTTTCGATGATTGGTTAAATGAGCACTTTTACAACTACCAAACAGTAGCCATTACATTGATCATTTATGGGATCTTATTTATTGTCATTGAGAATCGTAATAAATATCGTAACCCAAGCATTAATCATTTTAATGAATTAACTTACAAAACAGCTTTTTTAATCGGGATGTTCCAGGTATTATCCTTAATTCCGGGAACCTCACGTTCCGGGGCAACTATCCTGGGGGCGATTATCTTAGGCACCTCCCGCTTCATTGCGGCCGAATACTCTTTCTTTTTGTCTATTCCGGTAATGTTCGGGGCCAGTGCCTTAAAGCTGATGAAGTTCGGTTTTAGCTTTACCGGCTTGGAAATTGCTATTTTACTAACAGGAATGATTGTTGCTTTTGTGGTTTCCGTTCTGGCGATAAAATTTTTACTGAGCTATATCAAAAACAACGATTTCAAAGCCTTTGGTTGGTACCGTATCATCTTAGGGTTGATCGTCGTAGGATACTTTGTGCTGTTAGCTTAAACATCAATCCCTGCTAACTTCATCAAATGCAAAGCATTACGAGTAGTTGAAGGTCCGGGACGTAATTGATAATCAAAATAAATCTTCCCGTCTTGATAATACTCCTGAAAATGATAATTAACGACTCTCTCATTTTCCTGTGCCAAGTCACAAAGCTCGAGATCATGCGTAGAAACCAGACCAAGTGAATTAGTCTGGCTTAATTTATTTATCAGCACTTTAGCCCCGGTATGACGATCCAAGGAATTGGTGCCCTTGAAGACTTCATCTAACAAGAAAAAGACCCTCTCTCCGCTTTCTGCTTTCTGCACAATTTGTTTTATCCGCAAGAGTTCTGCATAGAAAGAGGAAATATTCTCTTCCAGATTATCACTAATCCGCATACAAGTGTAAATAGACATAAGGGAAGCTTGAAAGCTTCGGGCACAAACCGGAGCTCCGGCATAGGCAAGAACTAGATTAATACCTGCAGTCCGTAAAAGGGTACTCTTACCGGACATATTGGAGCCGGTAATTAACAGTACCTTTTCTTTATCTTTAAAGATTAGATCATTATGCTTTCTCTTCTCAGCAGGGAGTAACGGATGTCCTAATGCCACAGCCACAAAAACAGCTTTGTTCGTTTCATTTGCCTGTGCTTCCTGCGCAGCAAAAACCGTCGGCATGACCCAATCCGGGTTTTCAAAACGAATTACCGCTAAACTCGCCAAAACCTCCATTTCAGCCAGAGCATCAAACCATTCCCCCAGGGCCTGTCCCGACTGCTGTTTCCACTTTTCCAAAGCAATCATATATTGAAAATCCCGCAGTGCTACGATATTAAAAAAAGCATAAAATGCATTCCTTCTGCTGGTAATTGGAGCAATCAAGACAGACAATCTCTCAATCTGTTTATATACTTCTCGCCCCTGACTATCTCTTATCCCTTTCTTTATTTCCTGTAGATATGATGCTTTAAAACTATATTTCTCCAAATGCTTCAGCATTTGGTAATAGACCTTTAAATCAGCAGCATACTGCTCCGCAAGTTTAAATATCTGAGCGCATTCTTTTCTATGATATTTAAGTAAGGTAGCTTGCACTAAAAGAGCGGATGCCGGCCAGAACCAAGATATTTTGTCCATACCAAAGCCTAAAATAACAAGAATAGTGGTAATCAGCGGGCTTACCCGGCATAAGACGATTACCCCCAAATCCGAAAAAACCTCATTCTTTTCCTTACCCCAATTAATAAGGTACTGCGGATCGCCCAACTTCTCTTTGTACTGCTTACTATCCATAAAAGCCAGCTTCCCATAGGCTATAAACCTTTGCCTCCAAGTGAACTTTGTGGCTAATTCGCTTACCGCTTCTTGCCTTTCGCGAATATCATTGCAATTTCCTACATCCCCCGCTAACAGTGCCGCAAGTTTCTGCCTGCCCCTAAAGGTCTGCGCAGTGTTAATCCACTGAAAAAGCGAATTCCTTCCGAAAATATCCAGATCCTCTATATAACTATGGTTTTTATCCTTAAACTCTCCGCCGTCATCCTCAAAGGTATTCCATTCCCCCCGCAACCGTTGCAGTGAATGGGTATTAAGATCTCGTAAAATAATAGTGGATTTAATCTTTTCTTTGAGTCTGCCGTGGCGAAATACCAGATAAATAAAGAACCCTATGAACAACAGGAGTGCCGTAAGAAAATCGAGATACCTATCTTGCATATATGTAAGCACAATAATACTTAAACCCACAATAAAGATAGTCAACCGCAAATTACTGATCAAGCGTTCCAGCTTTTCTTGCTTCTGCAAGAGTTGCCCATAGCGGTGTGCTCTTTTCTCATATTTCTTTTGAATCTCATTCTTGATTTTTATTTCATTTTGCATTTGCGGGTCTACCAAAGCTTTACTTCCTCCGTTTTCAATTATCCTCTATAGTTCTATCTTCTCAATTTTAAAGTTTAAAAATCCCGGCATCAACCGGGATTTTATTTAACTTAATCTTTATTATACTATTATACTGTTACATCCAATTTTCGCAAATCCAAGAACAACATTAATTACATTAATCTTTCTGCCTTATCAACGCTTTTTCGGGGCTCTCTCCCTGCTTCTTGACGCAAATTTTGAGCAGTTTGAGCTAAATTTTCTAAAGTATTGTTCTCCTGCTTTCTCCAATATTTATCTGCTGCCAAAAGCCCTTGGTCAATCTTGGCCTGATCACCCCCACAATCTTGCACATGCAACCGATAAGCCCAAAGCATATAAGTTCTGCCTTGTACTTTGTAAAGCCCTATTTTCTTTTCAATTGTCTGAGCAAGAAGTTGATATTTCTGATCATATTCAACTTCTCTCCCTAGCATTTTATAATTTTCCGGTTTTAGAGATTTTACCTCTTCCCGCAAATAACCTTCTTCAACTCTTAAGACTTGGCAAATTTCTTCCACTTTTTTCATTAAATAATTAGCCTGCAAACGCTTCGCCTCATCCTTCAATTCTTCCAATTTGCTTATTTCCTTGTGGTTTTTAGCCATATAATCCCATAATTTCACTTTTAAATCTACCCATTTAGCATCATCTGTGTACTTATGGTTATAACGTTCATTTATTTCCCCGGCTATATAAGCAATCGCCTCCGGTCCACTATGTACATTATATTTCTCTATTAACGCAGCTCTTTCTTGAACAAAACTCTCCGCTAATACTTCCTTTTCCCTAACTAAAGCTTCGATTAAGATTAAACGTCTCAAATCCTGCAATTTTATCTTTATTTCACGCTGCGTTTGCTTGTTTAGTTGAAGCGGTTTGAGCATTTTTGCCACCTTTTTATTAAAGGCATCCAATTCTTCAAGTTCAGAATTAAGGGCATTAAAAGTATGGACAAATTTTTTTATATCTGAAAGAACACCCATCTTCTCTCCTCCTGGCTTATTTTACTTAATTATACATTATTTTGTATAATATTCAACTATTTACCGCTCCATCTTCTAAACATAGAGATCATATGCAATCAACATTGATAGGTATTTTCTTCGTAAGCAAACGGATTAGAACTAACAAGAGCCCTATTAGTACTACTGTTTCCAAAATTGCTATGTATAAAGGAACAATAGCTGATATATAAGCAATCTCATGGGCAAAACTCGGGAGCAATTGCTCCTTCCAAAATAAGCCATGAAGGAAAGCAAAGAGTAAGGCCATTAAACAAAAACCTATCCCGGTCACCCACTTAAAGCGATAAAAACCCAAATAAATAAACCAACCTAATAAATAAAAAGCATAGACATTTAAAGCATAAATTAATACAGAGCTATACCAATTAGTACTTCCCTCTATAATCAGCAGTGAATTAAAAGATTCCAGGTTAATCCCTAAATCAAAATTAGCATAAATAATACTCTCTATACCTGATAAAAGGCAAAAAACAACGGATAAAGCAAAGGACAAACCAAAAGCGGCAAGAACGGAACCTAAATAATAGTTTTTTCTTGTTACGCCATGTTTCACATAAAAAGGCAAGAAGTTTCCTGCAACAATGCCTAAAACCAACATGAATATCAGGGTTGAACCATAAGATAAAGCAAAGATGCCTTGTTCGGAATGAAAAATAATAAACACATACAAGAGGACAATTACAGCAATAAACCAAGCAGACCATTTAACCTGTATGCTGAATAAATCGGCCGCAACCTTGGAACTTATCAGCGTTTTTGTTTTCATTATATCCGGTATCCTCTTCTTCATCATTAGTTCTCCTCCCTTTCATCAGTTAATTGAATGAACAAATCTTGAAGGGAAATTTGACTTGCCTCAAAGCCTCTCCTTTGGGCTTCCTTTTTCAACTCTTCATTATTTTCGGTATTATTATCCGCAAAAACCATTACGACTTTAGTTTTCCCAAGATGCTTTTCTCCGATGACATTCCTGTCTTGAACAAATTCATCAACCTCTGTGACAGGACCGGTGATGGTTAACCCTCTGGAAATAAGAGCTTTAGATTCTTCTTTCAGGATAAGTCTGCCTTGATGCAGAATTAACACTTCATCGAATAAATTATCCATTTCGGGAACCAAATGAGTAGAGATAATAAATAAACGCGGGAATTTAGCTTGATCGTCCAGTATTTCTTGATAGAAAATCATTCTGGCGGAAGCATCCATTCCCAGGTAGACCTCATCAAAGATGGTAAGAGGAGCTCGACTAGCCAATCCTATAATTACATCCAAAACCGCTTGCATTTCTTGGGAGAGTTTATTTACAGCTCTGTCAACAGGTAAATTAAAACGCTGTACTAAATACTCGGCGTATGTTGCATCATAATTGGGTCGATATTGTGCCACAAGCTCTAACAGTTTTTTAGCCGTTGAAGTTTCATCACGATAATCTGCTTGATGTATAAAGGCAACATTTTGCATAATCTCGGGGTTTTCTATAGGCGGTACCCCTGCTATGGTGATTGAACCTTTAGTTGGTTCCCGCAACGAAGCAAGCAAAGATAGCAGTGAGGTCTTACCGGCTCCGTTTCTGCCGATTAAACCATAGATTTTCTTATCCTCCAGTCTAAAGGAAAGATATTTTAAGGCGACAAAATCTTTATAACTTAAAAATAAATCCTTGACTTCCACATTAAAATTCATCACTTGCCCTCCTTTTTTTCTGAAAAAACCTTCTTAATATCTGCTATTACTGCATCTTCCGTTATGCTTAATTTAGTGGCTTCCACCACCAAGGGAATTACATATTCAGCAACAAAAGCTTTTTTGCGTTTTGCCAGCAGTTTTGCTCTGGCGCCTTGAGCAACAAATACTCCTAAACCTCTTTTTTTAAAGAGAATTCCTTCCTCTACTAACTGATTCACACCTTTGGTTACCGTAGCATGATTGATCTTATATAAATTAACCAATTGATTAGTGGAGGGTACTTGTTCTTCTTCCGGCAATTGTCCGTTAACGATTTGATCTTCTATTCTTTCCCGCACTTGAATAAAAATTGGTTTATCACTTGCAAAGACTTTGCTCAAAACAAATTCCCCCCTTTCACTGACTTATGATCTTTTTTAGTATTTGCTGTAGTATTATGGTGTTATGTTACCGTGGTTATATGCTTAAGTATATAACCATAAAACTTTTTGTCAATAGGTGTAAAAGTAGATAAGTAAATAAAAAACCTTTGCGGATCAACTATGCAAAGGTTTTTTACCGAATTAGCTGTTATATTAAGTGTCTTTATTTCTCCACAGGATCATCAACTTTAGCTGTAAGAATCAGCCACTTCCCTTCGGTATTTTCTACCACAAAAGTAACCGGCCTTCTAACCGCCGCTTCGTTTTTCTTTTCGGTACTGGTTATCTCAATAATTTCTCCTTCAACCTTATACGCTTCATCAGCTAACCTCTCCACGTTTTTTATCTCAATACGATCCGGCCAAGGACTTGAAGTTAGCCTTCCCAGGGCCTTTGAAGGATTTTCCAGCCATCTTTCAAGAAGATCCGAAGTCACATAGGGACTATAATTCTCCTGTATACTTTTCTTAACTTCTTCTGTAGGTCCTTGGAGCGAAACCTTCTGAAGTACACTGCCAAAGCCCTCTACAACACGCTCAACTTCCGCTACAGCTTTAGGGTCTTGCTTAATCTCATTAGCATCATTTTTACCGTTCTTAGCTGAATTTCCACTAGAACAACCAACCAGTAAAGAAATACTTAACAAAGAAATACTTAATAAGAGAATGAGCATTAATTTAATTCTTTTTTTCATACTTAACCTCCTAAATACCTTGCTACATTTTTTGTTTATTAATTTATACCATAATCTTAAAATAACCTAAAATGAACTAAAAAATTCTAAGCAGACTGATTTACAATAAAAAGACTACCGCCGGATTTTCAGCGGTAGCCTTTTTAGCAAATACCAAACTTTATTCTCTATCTTTTGCTTTTTAATTACTGGCCTCTACAAAATCAAATTCGTCCAAAATCTCTTGCGAAGGTTCTTTCGATAATAAGGAAACAACAACTATAAACAGACAAGAAGTCAAAAATGCCGGTAATAATTCATAAATACCAAATACTCCTCCTAACGGCTTAATGAGTAAATTCCAAATAAAGACCATTGCTCCCCCGGATAACATCCCGGCTATTGCCCCAGATCTAGTGACCCTCCTCCAGAATAAAGAAAATAACATGATCGGTCCAAAGGTAGCGCCAAAACCGGCCCAGGCAAAGGAAACTACCTTAAAGATAACACTGTTTTCATCTAAGGCAATAATCATGGCAATAATCGCAATAATAACCAAGGTAACTTTAGACGCAATCAAAATCGCTTTATCACTAGCATCCTTTTTCATAATCCCTTGATATAAATTCTTGGAAAAGGCAGAAGCTGCAATCAACAAATATGAATCTGAAGAACTAATTGTTGCAGCAAGTATACCCGCCATAATAATTCCTGCAATTAGGGGAATAAAGAAATTAGTAGACATTAAGACAAAGATGCTTTCTGCAGCACTTTGGGTTAAAAACTGAGCCGGATACAGCACCCTACCGATAATACCAATGGCAACAGCAGCAGTAAGAGAGATTATCACCCAAATAACAGCAATTCTTCTGGATAAGGTTAAGTCATTAATCTTCTTGATGGACATGAACTTTAATAAGATATGGGGCATCCCAAAATAACCTAAACCCCAGGATAATGTGGATATTATCGTTAAAAATCCGTATGTCCCGGCCGGTCCGAATAAAGGCTGACCTGCCTCCACCTGTTGAACCCCATTAACAAGAGTAGGTTGAGCAATACCAAAAAAATCAAAAAAACCCGGTATAGCCTTGGCATTTTCGATAATGGCCGAAATTCCCCCGGCAGCAGCAATACCGGTGATTACCACTGCCGTTAAAGCAAATACCATTACACAACCCTGCATAAAGTCAGAAGCACTTTCAGCCAAAAAACCTCCTATAAATGTATAGAATAGTACGAATAAAGCTCCTGCTATCATCATATACACATATTTGATACCAAATAATGTACTAAAAAGCTTTCCTACTGTAACAAAACAACTTGCCGCATATACAGTAAAAAATATCAAAATAAATAATGCCGCTATAGTCAAAATAATCTTCTTGTCTTCTTTAAATCTGTTACTAAAAAAATCAGGTATGGTGATGGCATCACCGGCAACATACGAATAACGGCGAAGCCTTTTTGCTACCAATAACCAGTTTAAATAAGTCCCTATGGCCAACCCAATGGCCGTCCACGCGGCATCAGCCAGACCAAAAAAGTAAGCAACTCCCGGAAGCCCCATCAATAACCAGCCACTCATATCAGAAGCTTCGGCTCCTAGGGCTACAATCCAGGGATTCATTGACCTGCCACCAAGAAGATAATTTTTACTGCTTTCACTGGCACGCTTAGCGTAATGCAAACCAATACCCACAACCACGGTCATGTATAAACCCATGGCTATTAAAATTTGAATATCTCCACTCATTTACTTCCTCCTTAATATTAATTCTTGCATAAAAATACACACATTATTTAATATAAAACATATTCATTTAAAAAGCTAGATAATACTATTTACATCCGAAAGAACAAATATCAGTTTTAATATTAATACTCTTCTTGTGTTTATGTCAAATAAATGTTGGTCAGATTTAATTGACAGAAGATAATGGCTACGATAATCTAATTATAAATACGACTATTATTTGAATATCTCCAAGAATTAAACGGCAAATTATTGCCGAAAGGAGCAGATAAATGAGATTATTAAATAATAAAATAACCGCATTTGCGGTTATTACCTTTTTCCTTATTGCCCTAATATTTATTACAAGATTATTAATTACTAATCAATATAATGCTAATGGTTATACCGTTACAGGCAAAAATGGCGAACATTCTACAGGATACGATGTTAATTTCTTGTTCGAAAACAAAACCCCTTATATCGGCAATCATGTCAAGGTTGAAACACTCAACAAGGGTATGCCTTTACCGGAAGGGCTTACGCGTGGAATTCTTAAACTTTCTACTGAAAAACCCCCTTATAGGATGACTTTTCACTATCATTTAAAGGATGACTCTATTGACCTAAAAGATATAGCATTTATCAAAAATGAGGAGCAGTTCCTAAAAAACTCTATCTTACTTTTTGCTCTAATCGAAAATGCTGATGAAGTCACTCATCTTGGTTTTTGGAATAACGAAGCACTTTCCTCACTGCCATTCACATATACCTATACCCGAGCTGACGCCGAAAGGATCATCGGGAGTGATGTACGTGATTTCGCCGAAACTAAAGAGACGCTGGCAGAACTTATCGAAATAGTACATCAGCTTGATGCGGACGATCTTTCACCTGCTATTAACAATATAGCTTGGTGAGAAGCAAAATATCCCGTAATTGCTGATGTGAAGTTTCATATTCTTAAAAATGAATATTTGGTGTTCGTGTTCCAATCACAACCGCAGCGGATTTTAAAAGTCAACTAATAAAGCTTTATCCGGAATCAACAAGTTTAAGATTACCCCCCAATACATTAGTGAGTTCTACTGTTTTAAACAAATGGCATACTGAAAAATATCACGCAGAATCTGAATATTCCTCTGAATCGCCAAGGGATCTTACTTATGAAATACTAATTGACAAATTTTGTATTTATCTGTAATGTATAAAACTATAATAACGATATTTTCAGACTAAATCAGAATAAAGGAGATGGAATATGTATCAAATATTAGTAAACTTAAATATCTTGATTATTTTATTGGTTTTAGGATTATCTTTATTTGTCTTATCAAAGGCAGCAGATTTTTTCGTTAATAATGCTGTAAAACTTTCGGAAATTTTAGGACTACCGGAATTGATAATCGGCGCAACAATAGTTTCACTCGGAACAACCCTTCCGGAACTATCTGCCTCTGTAACAGCTGCAATACAGGGAAATGGTGACTTTGCACTAGGTAATGCCGTTGGGTCCGTTATTACAAACACAAGCTTAATCCTTGGCATTAGTGCCCTGTTTGGAAATATTCCTGTAGATAAAAAAACGTCACATAAATTTAGTATTCTAATAGCTGTAGTTATTCTGTTAATATTGCCGACCATACCTTATAAAATCGGAAATGAAAGTGGGCTTATTCCCCAGTGGTTGGGATTAATTTTTATCCTGCTTCTTCCGGTTTATATCTATTATTTAATTAGTCAAGAAAAAAAGGATAAAGCTAATGATTCTGCTGAAAGCAGCACAAATACTGAGAAATCCAAAAATATCACTATATTAATTGCTATAGTCAAGATTTTTACTGCCGCATTTGTTATTGCCTTTAGTGCTGCTGCTTTAGTCGCATCTGCGGAAATCCTCGCTGAAAGAATACATGTTCCTGATTTAGTAATTTCCGCTACTTTAGTTGCTTTCGGAACAAGTGTACCTGAACTAAGTACTTGCATTGTAGCTGCTAAACAAAATCATGGTGGGTTAGCAATCGGTAATATTATAGGTGCCAACATTTTAAATATATTGTTTGTTACCGGAGCATCCGTAGCTTTAACACCGGGAGGTATTCCGGTAACACAAGTCTTCTATAAAATTCATTTCTTGGGTCTTTTCATAGTAATGACAGTATTTAGCTTTTTTGCCTATAATAAAAAGATTAACGATATCAGTAAAAAACAAGGCATCATCTTAATTCTTGTCTATATACTCTATCTGGCTGGAAATTTACTAAATTCGACTTTATAAATAACTCAAGAATTAATCAATAAAAAAATGAAGGAGATTGATTGCAATGATCAAAGCAGAAAAAATCCAGGATCTATCGAAAGAAAAGCTATTAGAACTCAATACTATTTATGCCAAGAATTGGCTCTCTCATGACGGTTTATAGTTCCAAGCCATCGAACAAAAGCTAGGCATGGATCTGGCTATTGAGCTGGATCAAGAAGCCTGGAGAAAGTTTACGGTTATTGAGGCAAAACGATTAATTGATTTTTTAGAGCTTGGCCCTCATTCCGGCATCTCAGGCTTAAAAAAGGCTCTTTCCTTTAGGCTATACGCTCCCCTCAATGAGGATGAAATCGTGCTGGAAAAGGAAAACGTCATCCTCTATCGTGTGAAAACTTGCCGGGTTCAAGCCGCGAGAAAAAGAAAAGGATTACCTGATTTTCCATGTAAATCAGTGGGAATTATTGAATATGGGTTGTTTGCTAAAACTATAGACGAACGTTTTACAACCGAATGCTTAAGTTGCCATCCCGAAATTCAAGATAAGAATTATCACTGCATTTGGCAGTTCACTTTAAATGATTAACTAAATCGTCCATTTATTATGAATTACGCCAACTAAATACCATGTTCCTTCGTGTTCTTGAAAGGCTAATCTCAGGCTTTTCCAATCCATACCTTCATATTTAGCCTCAAAGCCGGGGAAGTAGTATTCTACAACTATGGCGTTTTCATATATTTCAAATTGATTTTCCAACATATTGCCAAAGCTTAAAACTTCATTATAGCCAACCTGCTCAGCAGCAATAAAATCAGCTGAATAAATAAACTCTGCATAATACTCTGCAGGTGTTAATCTGATTTCATCACCGGTTCCGTCGTAGTAACCCCACAGATATTCATTTTCGTCAGCAAAGAATCCTTTGATCTCTTCTTTAGTAAAAACAACATCATCTTTGACTGAAACATAGGTATAAGGAGTAAACCTTACTCCCTTTTCCGGATGAACAAAATCAGAAAGTACAGCCATATCCTTTTCTTTGATCGCCTTAATTACTTGATCGGAGGTTTCTTTAATTACTTCTTTGGCTATTTCCGGCTTTATTAACCCTTCCTCTGTATACTCATATTCAATTTTATTTGTTACTTCACCCTTGTCCTTGCCATTTATTTTATTTTCATTATTATCCGGCAGTTGTTCTGTACCGCAAGCAGTTGCTGACAGCATTAAGACAATTAACATAACTCCAACGATTAACTTGTTTCTCATCTTGTTTATTTCCCCTTTCTATCTGCATTTGAATATTATTCTTTCCCTATTCTACTAATACTGCAGTACCTGAGGCTGTTACCAAAAACATGTTTCTTTTTTTCCCTAAAACTTCATAATCTAAGCTTACTCCGACAACTGCATTCGCTCCTAATAAATCGGCTTGCCTCGCTAACTCTATTAAGGCCTTTTTTCGGGCTTCCACCAGTTCACCCTCATTGGAAAAAAGTCTTCCCCCAAAAAAATTAGTCAATTCTGCAGCGAAATTTTTGTAAAATTTTATTCCTGTAATTACCTCTCCAAAAACAATTCCTTTGTATTCTATGATTTTTCTCCCCTGAACAGTATTAGTTGTGGTAACAATCATTTTGTCTCCTCCCGAAACAAATAGAAAAATCTCATTACGATAAAAGTATAGCAAAGAATCATTTATTCAACAATATGCCACTTTTTCCCACAGTATACCGGCGAATCTTCAATACTCCAAAGTACAACCATTGGATCGATAAAAAATAAGGGTTGCTGTTTGCACCAATGTGCCCTAACAGCAACCCCCTAATTTTTTATTTCTAACTAATTATTTAGTATTAATCTGTCTAGATACATCAGAAAGTTCATGAACAATTCTATTTAATTCATAAGCAGACATCGCTAACATTCTAACATCATCTTCTTTCTTTTGCACAGCCTCATTGATATTCAGTGATTTCTCAACTTGTTGTTCTGCTGTCACAGCAACATTTCTAATATATTCTTCAATAGTTTTAACCGTTTCCACTTCATTTAAAACCTTTTCATGGAATGAATCAATTTGTGTACTAATTTCGATATAAGAATGGATAACCTCACTAAGTAATTGTCCCATAGCTAAGATGTTTTCTGTTCCTTTTTTAATTTCAGAATGGCTTTTGGTCATCTGATTTACAACCTTATGCATACTTTCATTGATATCCTGTACAATCTGATTAACCATTTCTATTGATTTAGATGTATTCTCGGAAAGTTTCCTTATTTCATCTGCAACTACCGCAAATCCTTTTCCCGATTCACCGGCTCTGGCTGCTTCTATGGCAGCATTCAAAGACAACATATTTGTTTGCTTAGCTATTTGAGAAATTGTGGCGGCAATCTCACTAATTTGTTTGGACTTATTGGAGAAATCAAGAATATTATCTGTTGAGATTTTAACTGACCTTTCAATTTGTTTAATATTTTCTATAACAAGATCAAGTTTATTCTTCCCTTCTTCCGCTTTTCCGATTGATTGTTTACTGATGTCTTTAACCTCTGTTGAACTTTGCGATAACTCTTGCGTTAAGAGAGTCATATTATTTGCTATATCAATCAATTCCTCTGTAGCGGAGGCATAGTTTTCAATACTTTGGCTTAATGCTGTTGTATCATTATTTATAGCTTTAATACATAGATTTGTTCCAACTGAGACGTCTTGTATTCTATTCGAGATGTTTTCAACACTGTACGACGAACTTTTTATCTTATCAATTATTAAGCTAAGACGTTCTATATACATATTAAAATAATTAATTAATAACCCAATTTCATCTTTAACAATAATCGGTAATTTTTTAGTTACTGTATACTTATTGTGTGATAAATCTTTAAATAAATTTAACACCTCTGTTAAAGGTTTATACATAACCCTGTTCACGATTAAAAAAATTATCAGCGCACCGATAAGAACAATAATATTGCCAATAATCAATTTATCAATAGTATTATAATACACTGTAGCATTAGTAGTATTTGCTAATTGCCCTAAGTTGATATATGTAATCAACAAACCGGCTCCTAAAGGTGTAAAAACTGTGATGGCAAATAATTTTATTTTCATATTTAAAGGAGTTAGGTCCTCTATTCCTAATTTAGCCGTATTTTTTTCTAAAAGATAATTAAATCCCAAAACTATAGGAAGACAAATAAAAAACATTTGAGGGAACATCGTTAAGAAGATGTTTATTTGCGTATGTAGACTCACATCATGATACATAAAAATAGCCAGGATAGGACAGATAATGTTATACAATACATAAGAAAACAGAAAGAATTTTTCAACATACGCAATACTTTGCAAAGCTTGTTTTCTATTATTTAGTATAATTTTGAGCTAAAACTTCCTCTATAAATTTGACTTTATTATTGACACCAATAATCATGGGCAGAATAAAAGAAAGACAGATAAGACCTGTAATTGCCCCTTCTCTACCAGATAAAGGAGCCATGCCCAACCAAGCTACGGAAGCATTCCCTATTAAAGGAGGTAAGACAACTGCTAATATGATCATTAAGTTAATTTTTGTCCTTAATCTCATAAAACCAGCCCCTTTACCCGATAATAATTTAAAAATTACCAATTATATTAATTATACGACATTTATAGCTGTTTTCCTTTTTTTATCTAAAACACCTTCTATTGACAGTGGTTTAGCTAGCAAAATAAAGGAACACAAATTCAGGATACTTGCCAAAAATCAAAAACATATGGTATTCTCGAATAAGTATAATTATTAAAATTGCATTTCTGAGGTTAAAAATGATTAGCTTTGAAAGAAATACCGAACTGAATATCGCAATGAAAAACCTCCTACTATCCATGATGGAGGTAAGAAACTATATCACGGATATCTTGAATTATAATGAAAAGGTTCTCACTCCTCAGAAGGAAAAGAACCTGATAGAAATACTGAAAAAGTATAATGTTCCTCATGATAACTTAAAATACGACCTGAAATTATTAACTGAAAATCCGTATTACCGAGACATTAAACTTGACAATGTAAATACTAAAACTGTGAGATATGAGAAAGCAACGATCAAGAAAAGAACTTTAATGAGTATGAACTTTCATAAACCCATAGGCAAATACCTGTTCCACTACCATCCCCTCGGATACTTTGAAGCAGATATTGATTTGCCGGTTCTTAAAGAAGGCGAGAAAGTATGGATGTCCCCTGCTCTTAGCGAAATAGAAAGCATGAGAGACGGTATCGAAAAAGGTCATGGAAAATGTCTGACCATGGGACTAGGTATCGGAGTACTGCCCTATCTTTGGCTTTTGAAGGACGAAGTAGAAAGTGTAACGGTAGTTGAATTCAACCAAGACGTGATCGATTTATTTGAAAAATATATCAGGCCACAGTTTAAAAGCTCTAAGAAGCTGGAAATCTTCCACGGCAACGCTTTCGACTACTACAATGAAAATTTTCTGAAAGAGTTCGACTATGTGTATGTGGACTTCTGGGAATCCACAGAAGATGGTCTGGCACTTTACACAAAACTTATGGAGAAAAAAATAGACCTTCCACATATAGACTACTGGATAGAAGACTCCATACTCAACGATGTGAAATACATTGTTGCCCCCTATCTCAATACAATATATCAAGGCAACAGCATAGTGGATTTTATTTCCTCATTCGATGAGAATTCCAGAAAACTGGCAATAAAAATAAACAGATACTTTAAAACAAGGAATGATGTCATCAAGACAGAAGATGAATTGTTGAGGATCATCCATGGGAAAGATGTGCTGAGAAAAATTCTGGCAAGCTAATCTGCTTGCCAGTTTTTTATATTTCCGATTAATTCTTTGCTTTAATTAAATTAATTTACCTCTGTACAGAAAAAATGAAATAACCAATGAACCTAAGATAGTAACTAAAAATATCCGCAAAGAAAAAGTTAGATCATATAGTATTGATGGGTTTAATATTAAAATCAAACCCAAACTTAACATCATCGTTCCGGACACAAATTTTAGCACTCTCCCCTGCCCTTCCGAGATATTTCTTTTTCCGAGGGTAATAGTAAATCCTAAAACAATAACCAGCAGAGGAATTACATAAACAAGAGTATAAAGCAGGACGTACATATAGTACATTAAAGAAGGTAAATTGTTTAGAGTAAGCACCCTGGTAAATACCATGGGAAATCCTGCCGTACAAAACAACTCATAAAAATTAGCTGCAACCGCCAAAATTATAGTTCCCAAAATAATTGAAGGAAGCGACGTAGATTTAATCAGTTTTCTCATCCTGACAAAAAGCTTAGTCTTAGCATCTTCAGATATAGTGAGAGATATTCCTTGCTTAAAGAAAAAGAAATCCTTTATATTTATTACTGCAATGAATAACGAAACTACTCCCGCAACTAGTGTTATAGTTTTTATGTGCTGAAATACTAGGAAAAGATTTAACCAGGCAGCTATAAACATGAAATATAATAAACCTGAAAAGAAAACAAAGGTACTTCCAATTAGTAAGATCTTTCTTCTTGACTTGGCATGAATCAAAAGCCCTAAAAATGAAAAAAGTACAAAAAATGCACACGGATTAAAACTGTCAACTACCGCCAGTAATACTGTGACTACCGGAAGAGAAAGATTGGTAATGTCCATTTTGCCAAGGAGAGGAACATTAATAGGCGTAATTGTTTTAGATTCAGTAATTGCTTTAGATTCGTTTGAGGGCATAAAATCTATTAGGTTCTCATCTATATTTCTTCTGATAGCTGTTTCTAAATCCGCCTTTGCTGTTTCTCCGAAACTTTGAAATGTTCTATCTCCAATAAAAATCACGGGCAATCCGGAAAAACCTAAGTCATAATCATCCAGCATTTTCAACAATAAATCCTTATTTTCCTTATGCTCAAAAACCTCATAATCTTTCACTTCTATGCCAGGATATTTGATTTTCATTTCCTCGAGAAACGGTTTTATATCCTCACAAGTATGACATTCCCTACTCCAAAAAAAGTAAATTGTAGTTTTATCGACAGCAGTGTTTTCAGCCGGTGCACCTAATGACGTTTTTTGAAAAACCGGAGTAATAAACATAATGGTTTGAATTAGAAGCAATATTAAAATGTATCTTAATCTCCTCTTGAACTTTATACTATACATTTTTTGCCTCCGATTTCCCCTACAATTCTATATAAAAAGCCATCCTAAGATGGCTTTTTATTTTTTAACAATCATCAAATTCTATAATACAAGGCTATGTAAGTGTTGTTATGTCATAGAAAGTATATTCGCTAACTAGAATTTTGTCAATTATTAGCGTTGACATACTCAATGGCTTCCTTACCGGTTATATGCTCGATATCAATTGCAATAATATAGGCTTGTGTACATCTGGTTATTGCCTCAGATTTAGCCTCTTCCGGTTGATCTCCGGAATACTTTTCAACTAATGCCTTAAAAGCTGCAATTCTTTCATCGCCTTCAACAATTCTGGCCTTACCAAAAGCAATAACACTGCGAAAATAAGTAGTATATTCTTCACTTGCTATGGTATCTTCATCGATTACAGCAAAAGATACCTTAGGATTCTTCATAATCGCATCGATTTTATGTCCGGCTTTTGCTGAATGAAAATAAATTTTGTCATTAAAATAAACATAGCTAAGTGGAACAGCGTAAGGATAATCTTCATCACCTAAACAAGCCAGGACTCCATTTGTGCATCTGTTCATAACAGCTACAGTATTTTCAAATGATAATAATTGTTTACCTCTTCTCATTTCTCTAAACATTAGTAGTCTCATTCCTTAATTCCATAATAGCAAGCTTTCGGTGATTCAATAGTACCCTGTTTTTTTAATTCTTTTATTGCTTTATCAACCTCTTTTTTATCCACCCCGATTTGCTCAGCAATCTCGGCTGCTTTCATTGGTTTGCCGGTACTTTTTAATGCCGTTATTATTTTAGTAAACTTTATTTTTTCACAAACAACCAAATAATATTTGTGAACATAAATACTGCCTTAAATAAAATACTTTCTAAGTTCTTCTCCTGTTCTAATAGAGAGATAAGCAGGAGCAATATCTACTACGGTTTTGGCACCGGATACACCTTCCTGATTTAAGCGATAAGCTGCTCTGGCGAAAGCCAGTAGCACATGAGCTGTAAAATCCGGATTTGAACTTAAATCTAATTTAAATTCAATGGTATGGTTATGTTCTTTATTAAGTCCCGTTTTGCCATAGTGAAGAACTAATCCACCATGAGGTAAACCATTGTGATTTTTAGCAAACTCTTCCTCGGTAATAAAATATACTTCAGTATCATAGTCAGCAAAATAATTAGGCATTGTTTTGATATCATGTTCTATCTGAATTTTATCAGCACCTTCTTCAGCTACTACATAGCATACTCTTTTATGCTTTTCTCTTGGCGTAAGTTCCGGCATATCTCCTCTTTTAACTGCTGTGATCGCACTTTCCAAAGGAATGGTATACTGTTTGGCATTCTTTACACCTTTTACTCTTCTGACAGCATCTGAATGTCCCTGGCTGATACCCTTTCCCCAAAAAGTATAAGTTTTACCTTCAGGTAAGATTGCATCTGCATACAATCTAATTAAGGAAAACATTCCCGGATCCCAACCGCCGGAAATAATGCAAACTTTCCCCGCTTCTAATGCTTTTTTATTTACGGCATCATAATAATCCGGTATTTTCGCATGATTATCAAAACCGTCTACTGTATTAAACATACCGGCAAATAAAGGCCCAAGTACCGGCATATCAGACATACTTCCTCCGCATTGTACCATCACATCTATTTGTTCTGTCATATTTTGGGCATGGTCAATATGGTAGACCGAAACATCTTTGGTAATTATTTTTATCGTTGAAGGGTCACGTCTTGTAAACACTCCAACCAGTTCCATATCTTTGTTTTGACGAACTCCTAGTTCTACACTTCTGCCAATATTTCCATAGCCAATAATACCGATTCTGATTTTTTTCATGATCTATTTCTCCTTATATAGTTCATCTTAATTATTATTATAACAAAAAAATGTGCTTGTTTATTTGTGAAAAGAAAAATTTGTTACTGATATTCGCTAGAAACAAGTAGAGATAAAAGGCTCAACAACCAATAGTAACTGACTGTTGAGCCTTTTTTGCAATAAATTATTTCACACTAAGGCAATCAATAATTTTCCTTTCTCACCTCAAAAAACGCTTGTGCGAATTTACATACCGGACAAAGCTCCGGAGCTTTTTTACCCAAGACTAGATGCCCGCAGACACGACATTCCCATAAGGTTTCTTCCTCTTTTTCAAACACCCTCTGCCTCTTTACATTCTCCAACAAAGTACGATAACGCTCTTCGTGGGCTTTTTCAATGGCAGCAACCTTGCGGAATTTTTCTGCTAATTCTTTAAATCCTTCTTCTTCGGCATCCTTAGCAAAACGAGCATACATATCCGTCCATTCATAGTTTTCACCTTCGGCAGCCTGCAAAAGATTTTCCGCTGTGTTGCCTAAGCCACCAAGTTCTTCAAACCAGATACGGGCATGTTCCTGTTCGTTTCTCGCTGTTTTAAGAAATAATTCAGAAAGCTGATCATAGCCTTCCCTCTGGGCAATATTAGCAAAATAAGTATACTTGTTTCTCGCCTGACTTTCTCCTGAAAAAGCCTCCAACAGATTTTTTTCTGTCTTTGTACCGGCATACCTGTTAACTGATTCGGCATTCTCTTCTACTAAGACAAATACGGACGCTGGCTGATTACATCTGGGACATTTAAAATCAGCCGTTAATTCTCCTTCATGAATATACCCACATACTGTGCAACGATATTTCACCATTTTTTTATCCTCCTCTGTTTTTATCTTATTATCGTTTAATAAACCGAACAATTTTTTCTCCACAATATATTTATTTTTTCGGAAGGCAACTGGGGCAAATTCCTTTAAAATATACGTTTTTTTCTTTAATACTAAAGTTTTGCAAATCCCCGGAGTGCAACATCTGCATATCAACACAGAAATCATATATTTTCCCACAAGATTCACATTTAAAATGCCCATGGTTTTTTACATCAATATCATATCTGGTTTCATTATCTTCAATGGTAATAACCCTAACTATACCCGCATCTACCAAAACCCGCAAGGTATTATATACTGTTGTTTTGGATAATGTACAAATCTCCTTATGCAAGTCGGTAAAAATCTGATCTACCGTGGGATGAGTATGATTTTGTGTAAGGTATTCCAGAACCTTCAGTCTCTGATAAGAAAGATTGATATTTCTGTCCTTTAATTCTTTCTCTAACTCTTCAAATGATGGTTTCAATAAAATCCCTACCTTTAGCTAACTATAAATTTCAAACTTGTAGTTTTATATTTCTATAACAACACCGAGGTTTCAGTTTCAGCCTCGGTGCTCTAGATTTTCATTTTTCTGGGCTTTGATAAACACTGGCTTTCCACAAACCATGGAGATTACAATAGGCATAAACCTCGGCATTAGCTTCATCACAAAATGTTGCTTTGGGCTCGTCTGTTGGGGAAAGGGATTTTCTCTCAGTCCGTTTTTCAGATACTACTGCAATCCACTCAATGTAGTGTTTTTCCGTCATCGGATGGGCTACAGAACCTACTTCAACAAAAATCTTGCCATCCTTTTTCTGCACAACCGGTACATGTTTCTCCCCTGAAGCATCAGTTGTATTCGCCACTAACTCCACCATCGGTGCACCACAACATACTAATTGACCGCCACCATTTTTGATTAACCCAACTATATTGCCACACCTTTCACACCGATAAAACTTGACATTTAATTTCATCTCTTTCACCCTCTCTTTCTCCCCTAAAATTAATTGTTTTTTGCTATGATTACAACTTATTATGTACTTATTAACTAATAACCAAAATAAAGTTGTAATCATTATAATTTAATTGTAAGTCTTGTCATAATCCTTGTCAATAAAAATAAGGTCACAACGACATGTTTATTGAAGTATTCTCTTAAACCGTTGCAGAATCCTAAAAATTCTATTAGATGCTAAAAGATTAAAGGAAATGTAAAGATAACAAACGCCGCCCAGAGTCCGTAAACAGGCAAATATTTGGTAACAGCATCCTGGATCTTGGCAGGGCCGGTCTTGTTTTGCAAAAAACGTAAATAGGAAACCATAATCCAAATAAGATTAACATAAATAAGTACGTTTACACCTAAAACAGCAAGTCTATTGGGTGTAATCCCATAAGAAGAAAGCCTGAACACAATGGCTGATAATGCCACACTGTCAATGACCAGCGCCAGAATAATCAAAGCAAAATTTATATAATCAGAAATGCTCTTTTGTTCGTCTGTACCGCTTTCGGTAATAGAGAATATAGTTACAGCTAATACGCTAAAGAGTATGCCGTTGAAGACTAAGAGGAAATTACGGTCGAGAAATGGATTTTTTCCGACCCAAAAAACCGTAAGCAGATAGACCACTAAGGTAACCAGCACTAGAGGACTAAAGATTTTAGCAATATATGGTGCAATATTTTTCGCAAGTTTAAGGTTCCTTGATATTAAATATGCAGCCACAACAGCTAGAGACGCGGCACCAAATAAAACCACATTCTTAAAATAGAATTCCTCAATATCCATACCGACAATACTAAATAAAAGCATGGTTAATACCGTCAGCAGCATTCCGCTGATGGCCATACTGGCGTAGAGGATGCAAAATTCCCCATTAAACTTAAGATAGGCTAATCTTGCACTGCCCAAGTTATATTCATTTCCGGTAAAGGCTAGCCCCAATAATACCCATAAGAAAACGGGAAAGTGTAAATAAGCGAGGATAATACTGTCTTTCTGCTCAAGAGGCAACAGATTAAGATAAATTCCGGAGATAAAAAATAACGCGACAAGGGCGTAAAGAATTTTTTTGTGAGGAGGATTATTATAGACAAAATAGGCAGCAATAAAGGGAATTATGCCCAAAAAAAGATTAGGGGGAGCTATGGCTTGCTGTTCAATAAAATGCAAAATAATTCTCGTACATATACCGGCCAGTACTGCCAAAATACCCATGGATAAAAAATCTTTCTGCAGCAAAGAGGCCTTTTCCTGATTAGCCTTTCCCTGATTTGCCTTTCCCTGATTAGCCTTCTCTTTAAAATATAATCTCTGATACCAAACAGCAAGAACCGGCGAATCTGGGTTTTGTTCCCAAGCATATTTGAATGACTTTTTAAAAGATTCAGGGTCTTTTCTATACAAGCTCTCCAATTCATAAGGGTTAGTGATATTTTCGTTAATCAGATTACTGATGTCCATAATTATAATACCTCCTCTATTTCTTGATCACTATTCTCTTGATCACTTTGGTATTCTAAAATATCTCCGGGCTGACAATCCAAAGCCTTACAAATTGCATCTAAAGTGGAAATACGAATAGCCTTGGCCTTGCCGTTTTTTAATATAGAAAGATTAGCCATGGTAATGCCAACCTTCTCCGCAAGTTCGGTAACACTCATTTTTCTTTTAGCCAGCATCACATCAATATTTATAATAATTGCCATATTCTCTCGTCACCTCATATCGTTAAATCATTTTCAGATTTTATGTCTATGGCATTTTTTAAAAGCTTTTGTAAAACTGCAGCAAAAACTGCAATTACCATACAACCAAAGATAATGAGCAAGCCGATAAGGATAAGACCCGGAGCATCATCCAACTCTGCCAAGAGATATAAAAGTGGCATAATTGCTACATAGATGGCACCAATAGTCAGGGCACAATATTTAATCTTCTTTAAAGCCTGTACTGATAGCTTCGAAAACGCTTCGTTCTTATCGATATAACTTAACAATTTTAATGCTTGATATAAGGCATAGAAAAAAACTAAAGCTGTTGCATATAGCCCCATTAAAAAAGGATATTGCATAAAAGCCAAATGGGGAATTAATTTCGCAAAATACTTAGCTAACTCAGGTATCAAAAAAATACACAAGGCAAGAACAGGAAGTCCCATTAGGACAACTGTTATCTTTAAAAAGAGTGTTTCTCGCTTCATTTAAACACCTCGCAAATTATTGTATTTTGCATTGATTGTAAACAAATATTTATCGTTTGTCAATAAATATTTATTGTTTCTTATTAATGCACAGGCTTAAATCTTTTTAGCCTCAGAGCATTAGTTACTACTGAAACTGAGCTAAACGCCATAGCTCCGGCTGCAATCATCGGGTTTAGGAGCGGTCCACCAAAGATATAGAGCAAGCCTGCCGCCACAGGTATGCCTGCGGTGTTGTAGGCAAAAGCCCAGAACAGATTCTGCTTAATATTTCTTATGGTCCGTTTACTCAGCTGGATGGCGGTGGCCACATCCATCAGATCACTTCTCATCAAGACAATATCAGCCGATTCCATTGCCACATCAGTTCCGGAACCAATGGCTATACCTATATCAGCCTGAGCCAGAGCCGGAGCATCATTGATACCGTCTCCAACCATGGCAACCTTTTTGCCTTCTGCCTGAAGTTTTTTCACTTCATTGGCCTTATCCTGAGGCAAAACTTCTGCCAGTACTCTGTCTATTCCCACCTGTTTGGCAATTGCTTCTGCAGTTCTCCTATTATCTCCGGTAATCATCACCACTTCTATTTCCATACTGTGCAATACCTCAATTGCTCTCTTGCTGCTGGGTTTCATTACATCAGCAACAGCTATTATACCTGCCAATTTATGATTTATAGCAACGAACATAGGGGTCTTACCTTCACCGGCTAGTCTATCTGCTTCTTTCTCTAGTGTCACCTCTATGCTTCTATCAACCATCAGCTTTTTATTGCCCAAAAGCATCTTCTTCCCCTGAATCACAACTTCAATACCATGACCCGGTATAGCTTCAAAGCTTTCTGCATTAAATAGTTCCATATTCTTATCCTTAGCCTCATTGACGATTGCCTCACCAAGAGGATGCTCGGAACCTTGCTCTGCTGAGGCTGACAATTGCAACAATTCCCTTTCGTTTACTATATCTGTAGTAATTATGTCAGTCACTTTCGGTTTACCTTCAGTGATGGTACCTGTTTTATCAAAAACAACAGTCTTGATCTTATGAGCTGTTTCCAGAGCTTCTCCACCTTTGATCAGCACCCCGTATTCAGCACCTTTTCCGGTACCTACCATAATTGCTGTTGGTGTAGCCAAACCGAGAGCACATGGACAAGCAATAACCAGGACTGCAATAAATATAGTTAATGAAAAAACAACGGACATGCCTGAAAGATACCAGGCTATTCCTGCTATGGCGGCAAAAGCCATAACAATCGGCACAAAGTATCCTGAGATAACATCAGCCATTTTAGCTATAGGTGCTTTTGTACCCTGGGCCTCTTCCACCAGTTTAATAATCCGGGCAAGTGTTGTATCCTTCCCCACCTTGGTAGCTCTAAACTTTATCGTCCCATTCTTATTTATACTTGCACCGGTTACCATACTGCCCGGATTTTTCTCCACCGGAATACTCTCTCCCGTAAGCATGGACTCATCCACTGAGGTTCTACCTTCAACCACCTCACCGTCTACAGGTATTTTCTCACCTGGCTTTACCAACAGAATATCTCCTACTTCTACTTCCTCAATGGGAATAACCATTTCTTTACCCTCATAGATAACTATAGCCGTTTTGGGAGCAAGACCCATTAACTTTTTAATCGCTTCAGAGGTTTTCCCCTTGGTAACAGCCTCAAGGTATTTACCCAAAAGGATTAAAGCAATAATAACACCGGCAGATTCAAAGTATAAATTCATAGCGTATTCAGCCTTACCCTGTATAATCTGAAACACAGCATATAGACCATACAAGATGGCTGCACTTGTACCCACGGCAATCAATGAATCCATGTTAGGTTCCAGCCTAAAGAGCCTGCTGAACCCTACTGTATAAAACCTGTAACCTGCAATAATTATGGGTATAACTAAGAACAGCTGTACTAAGGCAAAATTAAGAGGGAACATTTCCGGCCTGATAAATTCCGGGATGGGCAAACCCAACATATGACCCATAGCAATATATAAAAGTGGTATGGCAAATATGACTGCCACCAAGAACTTTGTCCACAGAGTCTTCATCTCTTTCTCTCTGCGCACCCGTTCATAATCTACCTGTTCTCCGGTATTAATCTCTAAGACTTTATATCCGGCTTGGGATATTGCCTCCTTTATCTCGGCAATACTTGTTTCTGATGAATCATATACTACCTTGGCTTTTTCAGTAGCAAGATTTACATGCACCTCTTTTATTCCGGATAACTTATTTATTGACCTTTCAACAGCTTTCGCACATGACGCACATGTCATGCCTGCTATACTCAATGTTTCTTTTTTCATAACTTCACCACCTTATTTTGCGTATTTATCAATAAGTTTAATTACTTCATCTATTTTTTCATTTCCCGCACTCTCGCCAATTGAAAATGCTTCCCTTACGCAATGCTTAATATGTTGATCAATAATTTTTAAGTTTGCTTTTTTGAGCAACGCCTGTACTGAAAGAATCTGTTTGGAAATATCGACACAGTATCTGTCCTCTTCCAACATCTTAATTATTCCATCAATTTGACCCCTAGAGGTTTTCAAAAGATTTAGTACTTGCTTTTTATCGCTGTGCTCCATGCTAACCCCTCCAATCTTCATTACACACGTTCACAGTTTACAAGTTATATCTTTTCCTCTTTATCAATAAATATTTTTTGCAACCCGACCCCTCATGGGGTGGGGTGTAATTTTATTATACTCTACTATTTCTATCTGTCAAGTAGGATTTAGGCATACATCTATTTCCAATTTCAATAAAATTCAATTCATTCCCTATTCCCTACCGAAGCTTTTTAGTTGATCACTCAAGCTTCTTAAATCATCCTGTGAAGTTTTTTTCCACAGCTTTACCCCGGTACGATAAGCAGAGCGGCACACCATATGCGCACCAACGGGAGCAGTCAAAAAAACAAAAAATATCCCTAACAAAAGGCGAATACTAATGAATTCTTCTGTAAAAATAAAAAATAAGAATGTTCCCGATAACACCAAAAGTACTCCCAAAGCAGAGCTTTTGGAAGCCGCATGGGAACGATTATATACATCAGGGAAACGTATCATCCCGACGGCGCTAAACAAACAGACCATTGACCCTAGAACAATAAAAACTGTTGCCACTATTTCACTTATTACGATCATAATCTACCAACGCTCTCCTCTCTATAAACCTGGAAAAAGCTACTGTTCCGATAAACGATAAAATACCAAATAACAAGATGACATCAAAAAAGGCATAGGTTCTTAATAAAATTGAAAGAATGGCCATTATCGCCAGCAAGTTAATACCAATACAATCCATAGCAATAATCCGATCCGGCAAAGACGGTCCGATAATAACTCTATACATTGTAAAAACAATCGAAAGAGATAAGATTAAAATTGAAAATATGAGTAGTATTCTAAACATCACGTGTTACCTCCATAATCGCTTTTTCAAAACTATAGATTGATTTAAGGATCATCTTTTTAGCATCTGATAAATCCATAGCATGAATATATAAAACACTATCTTCCGGCGAAATTTCCATTACTACAGAGCCTGGTGTTAAAGTAATCAGTAAGGAGATTATGGTCAGTTCTATATTACCTTTCAGTTTAGTTTTGAGAGAAAAAATCCCCGGTAGGAAAGTTGGTTGGGGGCTGATAACCTGCCTGATAATATAAACACTGGATAATAATATTTCTTTAATTACTACATAGACAAATTTAATTATTGCCCAGACTTTTTTTAGATAAAAGGGTTTAGGGAAAAAGCGTCGCATACTGAAAAGTATAACCACACCTATGAGGTAACCAATTAAGAAGGTTATACTACTCCATTTAGCCGTGAGCATCGTCCATAAAAAAGCAATAAATATATTGATAAGCAGCTGAATGGACAATTAAACCACCTCGCTTAGTACAGCTTGAATATAGCTATGCGGATCAATTAAACTCTGAGAAGCCGACTCAATATAAGGATACAACAGCTCTGCTCCCAACCCTAAGAAAACACATACAGCCGTTAAAAAGACACAGGGAAACAATAATCCTTGCGTGGTTCCTTTTTCCATTTCCTTACTCAGTTGGGTTTCCCCCCAAAAACCATTAATGAAAATTTTCATTAATGAATAAAGAATCATTAAGCTTGATAATAAACCAATCCCCGCCAGCCAATAAAAACCTGCCTGAAAAACACCTTTTGATAAACCTTCTTTGATAATCAAAACTTTGCCTATAAATCCGCTTAACGGGGGAACTCCGGCTAAGGCTAAGGTGGTAATAAAGAACATCCAGCCCAAGGAAGGGTGATTACGTATTAGCCCACTAATTTCTTTTAATTTACCTGTTCCCACAATACTGATCATGGTTCCGCCTAATAAAAACAACAGAGCTTTTGTCACCATATCATGAATTACATAGTAAATAGCACCCGCTACTGCTGCAGAGGTGAAAACAGCCAACCCTGAAATAACAAATCCTACACCGATAATCACGTTATAGCCTAAGATTTTACGAATATCCCACTGCCCAATGGCCCCTATTCCGCCTAAAAGCATAGTTAAGCCTGCCATTACGGCAATAAGTGTATGGGTAATGTGTGGTTGGTGGTAAAAAACAAGCGTATACAGGCGAAAAATTGTATAGATACCAACCTTGGTCAAAAGTGCGGCAAAAATAGCGGAAATAGCTGCCGGTGGGGCACTGTAAGCTCCCGGCAACCAGAAGAAAAGGAACAGTGCAGCCTTAATACCAAAGACAATTAAAAACAGTACGGCAATAGTGGTCATCAATCCCGTCTGCCCTGCTTCTGCCACACGAACGGAAAGGTGGGCTAAGTTTAAGGTACCAACAACTGCATAGAGATAAGCTATTCCTAACAGAAAAAAGGTTGAAGAAAGCGTATTAATGACAATATATTTAATCCCTTCCCTTAACTGGACGCGACCTCCTCCTAAAGAAAGCAGCACGTAAGAGGCAAGAAGCATTACTTCAAAACAGACGTAAAGGTTAAACAAATCACCGGTTATAAAAGAACCATTAATACCTGTAAGCAAAAATTGAATTAAGGAATAAAAATAGAATTTTTCCCGTTCTGCACCAATTGATTTAAAAGCATAGATAATACAGGCAAAACTGACAACACTGGTCGTCATCAGCAAAAGAGCCGAAATCAAATCTACAACTAAAACTATGCCAAAGGGTGCCGTCCAGCCACCAATCTCCAGAATCTGTATTCCTTCCGCCTTTACCGTTTGCAGTAGATGATAAGAAACAGTAAAAGTTAATAAAACAGAAAGAATACTTAACCATCTCTGTACGCGTACATTTTTTCGCAAAAGTGCCATCAAAAGTCCCGACAATAACGGTATAACTAACGGCAAAACAACAAAATTATTCATCATCGTTACCCCTTAATTGTTCCATATTCTCTGTACCTAGTACTGCATAAGAACGATAAGCCAGTACTAAGAGAAAAGCTGTTAGTGCAAAATTAATGACAATCGCAGTTAAAATAAGTGCTTGCGGCAGCGGATCTGTATAGGAAAAGAACCCATCACTTATTAAAGGGGGGCCACCTGTTTTTAAGCCACCCATAGTGATAATCAAAAGATTAGTAGCATGGGAAATTATAGAAATTCCCAAAATTATTCTTAACAGGCTTTGACAAAGAAGCAAATATACACCTATAGAAAACAAAATTCCTATAACTATCGCCATCATTGTCTCCATTTGCAGATATCCTCACTTATGGTAGTAATAATGGAAAGAGCTGTTCCCAAAACAGCAAAAGCCACTCCTGTATCAAAAATAACCGCTGTAGCAAACTCTGTTTCTCCTAAAATAGGGAGATTGATGGTGCCAAAAATCTGATTGAGAAAAGGTTCATTAAAAAGCAAAGAAGACATTCCTGTACATACGGCAATAAGCACACCCACTATTGCCAGAATTTCAAAATTAATGATTAAACCGGCTCGTAGTGATTTAAGGTCAAAAGCCAGTAATAGTAAAGTAAAGGCTGAGACAACCGCCAATCCCCCGACAAAACCTCCGCCGGGATTGTGATGACCCCCGATAAAAAGATGAATAGAAAAAGCCAGTATGATAAAAACAGCCACTTTTGTTACTGTTTGTAAGATCACATCATTCTTTAAGCCCATTATTCTTCCTCCCTGTTAATTGTAATTTTATTAAGGTATAAACACCTATTCCACCAATACAGAAAACTAGAATTTCCAACATAGTATCAAAGCCACGAAAATCTACGAGAATAGCATTAACAATGTTTTTAGCCCCTGCTAATTCATAAGCATTTTCGTAGAACCAGGAAATGGGCAGAAAAAGGCGATTTCCTTGTGCTAATAAAGCCATGATAGTCACCAGAAAACCAACACCTAAGGAAATTAGCAAATTAGATGTTTTAAAACCAAGCTTACTTATTTCTTTTTTCATTTTGGGCAGAAAATAAAAACATAATAAGAATAATACTGTAGTTACCGTTTCCACAACTAATTGCGTTAAGGCCAGGTCCGGGGCTCTAAAAATCACAAAAATCCCGGTAATTAGATAGCCCATCACTCCAAGACCAATAATTGCTACTATTCTGTTCCGAGCAAATAAAACCAATAAAGCAGAAGCGACTAAAGTTAAACATAAGATAATTTCATAAACTCTGATGGGACTATTAGTAATTGGGTTAAAAGTAAAGCTATTAAGAGTTAAAATTGCTCCACCTAAAGCTACGACAAAGAATAATAAGATATAGGATAAATAATCACGGATAAATCCGGTCATATACTTTCGAGTTATGCGTTCAGAAATTCTTTCTGTTACTATTAATGCTTGGTCATAGATATTATTTAGAGTAATCCGTACAGGTAACCAACCATAAAGCTTTGACCATTTGGGCAAAAGAATAAAGAGAACAAAGCCAAGACCAACAACACCCATGGTCATAAATAATTCTGGTGTCCAACCATGCCAGGCTTTAATAGGTTCAATACTACCGGTTTCCATAAATCCCGGCAAAATTGAGGAGATTGCCGGTATGATCAAATATTGTGCCAAAACATTGGGGTTAAAGAAAAAGAAGATAATCAAAAAAGCAAGTAAGATCGGAGGAAGCAGCATTCCCCAGGGAGCTTCATGAGTCTTTTTTACTAATCTGTGCGGGTAGTGTTTCCCCATAAAAGCCTTAAAAGCAATAATCATACAGTAGATAAAGGTAAAGATACTGGCAATCCAGGCTACCACAGGAAATAATAGACCCCATTTCCCCAAATGGAAAATTTCTAATTGGGAAGTATTAAGTAATGCTGTGAAAAATAACTCTTTACTTAAAAAACCATTAAAGGGTGGAAGACCGGCCATGGAAAAGCTACCGATAATCGCTAAGGTAAAGGTAATCGGCATCAAACTCATGAGCCCTCCCAACCTACGAATATCCCTAGTTCCGGTTTCGTGGTCAATAATTCCTACTACCATAAACAAACTGCCTTTAAAAGTCGAGTGGTTAATTAGATGAAAGACCGCCGCTAAAATTGCGGTGAGATATAAAACAGTCCCTTTGCCCGGTCCGTAATACATCGCTACCGAACCCAAACCCAACAAGCAAACAATCATGCCCAGTTGGCTAATAGTGGAATAAGCTAGCATCGCTTTCAAATCCACTTGTTTAACAGCAGAAAACGAACCCCAAAACAGAGTAATTAAACCTATTCCGGAGACGAGCCAAAACCAGGTCATATTACCACCAAAAATAGGAGTTAAACGAGCAATTAAATATATCCCGGCCTTTACCATTGTAGCCGAATGTAGATATGCACTAACCGGTGTCGGTGCCTCCATTGCATCGGGAAGCCAGATATGAAAAGGAAATTGGGCGGATTTCGTAAAAGCTCCCAACAAAATTAAGATCATCGCCGGAATAAAGAGCAGATGGCCGGTTATTTTATCTGTATGTTGAATCATTTGCTGAATACTAAATGTATCTGTAATATTGGCCAGAATGAGAAAACCGGCAAACATACAGAACCCACCAAAGACCGTAATCAATAATGATTTTTGGGCGCCATAACGAGAACCTTTCCTTTGATACCAGAAAGCAATCAATAAAAAGGAAGAAACACTAGTTAACTCCCAAAACATATACAAAACCAGAATGTTATCAGAGAAAACCACGCCCAACATGGCACCCATAAATAACAATAAATAGACATAAAAATTACCTAATTCTTCCCGTTCTTTGAATAAGTAATATATAGAATAGAGGACAACTAAGGCTCCTATGCCTGTAATAATTAACCCAAAGGTTAAAGCAAGTCCGTCTACATATGTTGTATAATTTATATTTAAAGACGGTATCCAAGAAACTGTATGAACAAAAGGACTTCCCTTTGCTACAAAGGGGATTTGCTTCATTAAACAGGCAAACAACACAACGGGTACCGGAAGGACAAACCAGCCGGTATGGATGCGCGGTAAATACTTATAAAATAGGGGAACTAAAATTGCATATAATAAAGGAATTAAAGTTATTAAATATAACCAAGACAAAAATCTAGCCTCCTTTTACAAAAATACTATTATTATAAAAATAATATTTGAATTAAAGCTGTCTCAAGAGTATGATATAAAATATAAAACTAGGAATATTAAATTTTTATTGTTGTATTAAAAACTAGTTTGCTGGAGGTTAATCATGAAAAATCTAAAAAATTGCACAAATGAGCGTATTCTCGTGTGTGTATACTATGGTCCCAACGGAGAACGGTTAATTCGCCGAGGATGTAATATTGCCCAAATGTTTGATTGTCCTCTCTATATATTAACTATCGTCCCTCAATCTCTTGAAGAACTGGATGCGGAGAAAATGGATTATATCTCAAGATGGCAAGAACTAGCTAAGGAACTTAATGTGGAAGAATATATTATTAAAGAAAAGGAGAATCGCCCCGTCACTAAAGTCATTGCCGAGGTTGCACGTCAAAAGCATATCACACAAATTATTCTTGGACAAACTGCTCAAAGCCGCTGGGAAGAAATCACTAAAGGGTCGGTAATCAACATTTTGTTGAAAGAAATTCCCTTTATCGATCTGCATATTATTTCCGTATCACGCTATTTGGAAAATCAAGAGGGACATTATGAAAAAGGAGTTCGAGCTTACTTAGTTAAAGAAGGAGAAGCTTATCGTTTAAGCTTTAACCATACCCAAGATGTTATTTATGAAGGTATTTTCTTTAAAGAAATCGGGACTGATTTTAACAATGGAATCTTTAGATTTATGAGTGAAAAAGAAACAAGACAAATTCAAATTTGCGACGATTATGCCACAGAATTAAAGAATGTTCACATTACCGGACCTTGGTCTAAGTTTGATGAAGAAAAGGAAATTTAATAATATAAGATATAAAACAAGCCATAAAAACTACGTTATGTAAATTACATAACATATTTTTGTGGCTTAATGTACTTACGAAGTTTGCTATCGAAACTCATACATATATTTTATATCTTCAAACAAAAACATGCAACTGCTTTACAGTTGCATGTTTTGCGCTTTACCGCTATATTATTTACTTTTCTTCTCCTCTATTTTTTCTAATATTTGTGCAACCGATTCCAACCAATCACCTTCAAAAAGCTCTATCGAACCCTGATCACATGCCTCTGCAAGTTTTGGTTCAATCGGTAGTTTGGCAAGAACCTTCAGATTATATTTTTCGGCTATTTCTTCAATGTGACTTTCCCCGAAAATTTGATATTCTTTACCATTATCAGGACATTTAAAATAAGACATGTTTTCTACCAGCCCAATAATAGGGATATTCATCTTCTCAGCCATTTTCACTGCTTTAGAAACAATCATGGAAACCAACTCCTGAGGAGAGGTTACGACAATTATTCCATCAACAGCAATTGATTGAAATACCGTGAGAGGAACATCACCTGTCCCAGGCGGCATATCGATAAACATAAAATCTACATTACCCCAGATCACATCAGTCCAAAACTGCTTAACCAAACCGGCAATAATAGGTCCTCTCCAAACAACCGGATCCGTATCATTTTCTAAAAGTAAATTAACAGACATAATGTTAATACCGGTCTTGGATTTAACAGGGAAAAATCCCATTTCACAACCGGTTGCTTTTTCCTGAATACCGAAAGCTTTAGGAATGGAAGGTCCGGTAACATCTGCATCAAGAATTGCGGTTTGATAGCCCCTTTTATTCATAGTAACCGCAAGCATGGAGGTTACAAGAGACTTACCTACTCCTCCTTTACCGCTGACAACACCAATAACTTTTTTGATTTTGCTCAACTCATGAGTTTTCTCGGAGAAATCGGTTTTTTGATCTTTTCTTTCTGAACAGTCCTCCGAGCAACTGCTACAGCTTTGATTGCAATTTTCAGTCATAATCTTAGCTCCTTTATTTATATTTAATTTATACTTATACCCAGCTAATCCACTTGATTCTCATTATCTAGGTAACGCCTACCGCGCCTATGCCTATGACAGCCTCGACCACATCCATTTCCTAGGCCCTCACATAGCCGGTATTCGCCACCTTCAATCAACAGTACCTTACCGTTTACCAGCGATTCAGCCAGCTTTTTTCTCGCTGCGACATAAATACCTTGGACAGTAGTTCGAGCTACATTCATCTGCTTGGCGCACTCTTCTTGTGTAAAGCCTTCCAAATCAATAAGTCGTATGGTTTCATACTCGTCAACCGTCATTCTAACATGGTGCTGATCATCTATATTTAAATCAAGAGGCCCAAACCTATTGTTTTCAGGCAAATAACAAACTCTTCGCCATTTTATTGGTCTAGGCATAATTATATCACCTCAATTCTAAACAGAAATAACCAGAGCGTCCTCCGGTTACCTCTGATGTCCTTTCCCTTTATAGGTCCTTGTTCTCTAATAGCTTCTCAATAACTTCGAGGCGATTTTGCAAGATGTCCTTTTCTTCCTGCAAGCTCCAACCAAATCCTCGGCCAAAGCCACGGCCAAATCCGCGTCTGCAAGCAAGTCCTAGTCCGCGACCAACTCCGACTCCATACCTTGCGGCATTAACACCTGCGCAAATTCCTAAACCTCTTCCAGTCATTGAGCCGGCACCTAAAGGACCGGTTCCATCTCTTCCGGGCATTCTATTCACCTCCTCTAGTTTATGACATATGTCATTTTCAATTCTTATTATAGTCTAGTTTATGACATATGTCAATAACTACGGAGGCTTATTTTTACAAAAAAATTACCTTTGATTTGTTTTCCATCTTTATAATGAATTTATTTTTCCATTCTGTCAAGTAAACAAATAAGTGCTGTTATAAATTTCTCATCCTGAACCGCAGACCTCTTTCGAGGTCCCTTAAGTCTGCCACCTGAGTTACGGATTTTTCTGGCGGTATGACGGGCAAGAAGCAGTGCATCAATATTATCAGAAGTATATTCCATTCCGTCTTGGTTAATAACAATAGCGTTTCTTGCCAAACACATAGCGGCAAGACCATAATCCTGGGTAATAACAATATCCCCGGGGGAAACGCGATTAACCAGCTCAAAATCAACACTGTCAGCACCCTTTGAAAAAACCAGTGTCGTTGCCCCATCCTTTTCCAAAACATGCGCAGTGTCACACAAAATGATACACGCAAGTTGTCGTTCTTTCGCTATCTGCACCGTGGCATCCACCACCGGACAGCCATCGGCATCAATAAGTATTTTCATGATAAACTCCTATAGGCATAATAAACATATGGAAAACCATATATCTTTACAATCTAACCTGTACGTTCTGATCTAATTGCAAGGAATCCGGTGTCACCATACAATCATAGGCTAAAACATGTACTCCCGCTGCCACGGCCTTTCGTAATGCTTGTCCAAACTGAGGATGGGTAGCATCATTAGGGATAAAATGTTTTACAGGTTTAAACTGAATAATAAAGATGATATAGGCCTCATAGCCTTCCTTAATAACATCAATTAAATGATTAATATGTTTTATTCCTCGTTCCGTTGGGGCATCAGGAAAGGCTGCCACTCCATCTTCTTCTAGTGTTACGCCTTTTACCTCAATAAAAGCTTTTCGCTCTTTGGCTTCAATATAAAAATCAAAACGGGAGCTACCATACTTCATCTCCGGATATACCAATACCGGTTGAGGATATAACCCGCCTACTTCAAGCCATTTTTTTACTACCACATTGGGAGCCTGGGAATCTATGTTCACCAACATTTTATTTTTTTCAACTACAACCAAATCATATTTTGTTTTTCTGTTTGGATTGCTGCTTTCCTCCAAATAAACAACCGCTCCTGGGATTAATAATTCTTTACAGCGACCGGTATTTTTTACATGGCATACTTGAACATCACCGTTTAATTCCACCCGAGCGATAAAGCGGTTAGGACGCTCTATAAATCTAGCTTTTTGTATGTTTTTATATTTCATTTGATTCCTCCATAACTATCATCATTATACCTAAAATATATTTTTTTAACTATAAAGAAAGAAAGCCACCAAATTGGTGGTTTTCCTTTTTAATAATCCTAAT
>LFRM01065294.1_pt1 | contig 65112 bp, 54 predicted proteins | sample 618341 | NCBI WGS metagenome assembly LFRM01 (sample SAMN03654438, study PRJNA283298) | anaerobic digester metagenome | isolation source: pool of bioreactors CSTR01a, CSTR02a, and CSTR03a thermophilic anaerobic... | place: Denmark: Kgs. Lyngby | collected 2014-05-21 | reverse complement strand
AATATGGTGCCCGGAGACGGAATCGAACCGCCGACACGAGGATTTTCAATCCTCTGCTCTACCGACTGAGCTATCCGGGCTCAACGGCGGCTATTAAACAGAGTTTTCAGCCTGCCGTCAAGCATCTTTGTGAAAATAGTTAATTATTCGCTAGGAGGCACATAACCTTCGGCCTGTGCGAAGTCTTCACCAGCAAAGAATTTACCCATTTCTTCCATAATAAACTTACGGTCATCCGCATCCATCATATTCAGATGACGCTCGTTAATCAGCATGGTTTGGTGGGCTTGCCACTCATTCCAGGCTTGCTGAGAAATATTGTTAAAGATGTCTTCGCCTTTGCTGCCAGGGAAGGGTGCACGAGCGAGGCCAGCGAGTTCTTCTTTGTGTTTACGGCACATAACCATACGAGTCATCTTAAATCTCCAGTTGTAACTGAATAAGTGCGCGCTCAATCAGCCCCTTAATCGGAGCTGCTAAACCTAAACGCGGTGGATTGCTTGGGTTATACCAGAGCCAATTGCTTTCGGCTACGCCAAAGGGGGCGCTACTGTGCACATGCACTAGCCACGGCTCGATATCTAAATGGAAGTGACTGAAGGTGTGACGCACAGGTTCAATGCGTCGTTGCTCTTGCTCAATCAGTTGATGCTGGCGCAGCAAGGGCTCGAGTAAATTGATATCACTCAATTCAGGCAAGCTCCATAGGCCACCCCAGATGCCTTCTGCAGGGCGCTGTTGCAAAAGGATGGCATTGTCTTGATTAGTGAGGATCGGCATCGTAATGCGCCTAGCAGGCACTTCTTTACGTGGACGCGGCACCGGCAACAGATGCTGTTGCTCGGTTTGATGGGCTAAACAGCCTGCAACCACCGGACAGCGCTCGCATTCAGGTTGTTTGCGCGTACACAGGGTGGCGCCTAAATCCATCATGGCTTGAGTGTAGTGGGCAACATCCTGCTGCGGCGTGAGTAATTCTGACAGCTGCCACAGGCGTTTTGTCGCTGGCGTGCTGCCGGGATAACTGGCCTCTGCGCTATAACGCGCTAAAACACGTTTAACGTTACCGTCCAGAATCGGCGCACGCAGCCCCATGCTTAAGCTGGCAATGGCTCCGGCAGTCGATGGACCAATACCGGGCAGGGTCGCTAGAGTTTCGGCGCTGCGTGGAAACTCACCGTTGTAGTTCTCGCACACCTGTTGCGCAGTTTTATGTAGATTACGCGCACGCGTGTAATAACCCAGACCAGTCCACAGATGCAGTACTTCATCTAAAGGCGCGGCGGCTAAATCTTGCACAGTGGGTAATGCATCCATAAAGCGCGCAAAGTAGCCTAATACTGTGGTGACTTGGGTTTGTTGCAGCATAATTTCTGAGATCCACACCCGATAGGGCGTGACATCCTGCTGCCAAGGTAAGTCCTTACGGCCATGCTGCTGATACCAAGCGACAACTGCTGGACCAAAGTCTTGCGGACTCATCGTTTAAACAATCCTTTCAGTGCGTCTTTAAGTTCGGGGCTGACTTTATCACCCAGTTTTTCATTAAGTTTTTCGGTTAATTTTTCGCCGGCAAGAGTGGCGGCAATTTTACCCAGACCATCTTGGTCAATACGGCAGGCTTTTGCGCCTAATTCGAGTGGGCCACGGCAGCGTACTGGCCATTCAAGACCGACAAACTTCTTACTCACTTGGCAGGCTGGATCAGGCATTGGGTGGGTATCGCCTTGGATAATAATGCCGGCGTAATAATCTAAGCTCAGCACAGGTAGGTTGATATCACCTTGACCTTTAACGCTTAAACCTGGAATGGCCACCCGTAAATCTGGGTTATGCGCAATACCATTGCGGATATTCAGTGTGCCGCGCAGATCATTAAAGCGCGTGTCTTTGTTGCCCGTATCCGGACCGAGCTTTTTACGATTCAACGTAGCAATACCAATACACAGCTGGCGCTCTAAGTTGGCATCGGGCAGGACACCGTCGTGAATCGCAAAATCTAAATTGCCATTCAGGTGTTCAACCCAAGTCTGCTCACTATTGCCTTGGGTGCGCAGATTAGTATTAAGATCCAATAAACCGCTGATGGTGACGTCTTGCTCAAGGGTCTGTTGAATCTTCTCAATGGGAATATTGTGCGTCTTCAGCTGGAGGGTGATCAATGGATGATCCGCTTTAGTATCCAAGCTACCGCTGGTTTTAAATTCGCCTTTATACAGATTGCCCTGCATATTATTTAAGGTGATTTTACCGTCTTTTGCTAACAGCTTGAACTTGGCTTGTGAGATCGGAAACTTGCTCAGCGTCAATTCGTTAAAGGCTAAGTCTAGATCGGCATTCACTTTACCCAGTTGCTCAATCGGTAAGGCTTTTTCAGTGCTCCAATCGTTGCTAGAGGGTGCGTCAGGTAGAGAGCTTGTACCGATGCTGCCAGCCTGTGTTGTTTGTTGTTTAACCTCAGCTTGGCGCTTAGTGGGTGCTTTTTTCTCGACAGTTGGCAAATAGCGGTCGGCATCTAATTGATCGCCTTGCAGATGCGCATAGAGCGTATTGCGGGCGAAGTCTTGAATACCGGCGCTACCTGTTAAGGCAGTTTGGTCAATGCTCAGCGCCATTTCATTGAATACTAAACTGTTAGGCGTGCCTTGTAGGCGGGTGCTCAGTTCAAAGTGGCTGAGGGCTTTTTTATCAGCCATGTCGGGTAACTCAATACCGATACCATTAAGAAATTCTTGCAAATTAACTGGTGCAACAGATAAAGCGCCGCTGAGTTGCGCTAGTTTATCCAGTTCGGATATTTTTAATTCGCCCAGCGCTTTCAGTTGATTGACCGATAATTTGAGATTGTCCCACTGCGCCAATTGCGCAGCTTGGTCATAAAGCAGATTACCGCGAGCGGTGAAATTTGCAGTTTTATCTTTAAAAGGCTCGCCAGCAATTTCGCCTGATAATTTCAAACTGTCCAGTGCATAACGCTGTGCAACTTGGTCGATAGTAGCTTTAGTGGTTAACTCGATACGCGCACGAATCAGCGGCTTAGCATTACCTAAGAAGCCTGAAAGCTTAAGGGCAATGGGCTGCGTATCACGGATCGCACCGGTGGTCAGCTGTACGCTTTCTAGGCTAATTTTTTGCCCGCTTTGCTCATCGTGGAAATCAATGCGCGCACCATTCACAATCAAGCTATTGATATCTAGCTTTAAACGTTTGCTTGTTCTATCTGCTGGTGCGGTAGCGTTTTCTTGCTTGGTTTTCTGAGCTTCTACTACTGCAGAAGACATTTTTTCCATATCAAGATTGGATTGACCGATATTTTCCCAGTTGGCTTGGCCTTGAGCATTACGGTGCAGATTGAGGTTTAAGCCATCAATGCGTATATCGCTCATTTGAATTTCTTTGCGTAGCAGCGGCAGCACTTGTACCGATAAACCCAGCAGACGCAAATCAGCAAAGGGATCGTTTGGCATATCAGCACTGGCTACTTTTGCATCAGTGATTTCCAGACCTAACCACGGAAAGAGACTCCAGCCAATATCACCGTTGAGTTCAAGCTCAAGGTTGGCGTGCTTGTGCGCAAGTTGGCGGATTTCATCTTTATAATCATTGGGGTCAAAAAAATGTGTGAGTGCAAATCCGCCGGCTACTAACAATAGCAGCAGACCGAGAAGTAGTAGACCGAGAAGCTTGCCAAAAGATTTCACTGGCCGGTTCCTTATGGGAAATAAACGAGAGTGCCTGCTGTTACACAGGCAGCTAGATCAGAGTGAGATAGACTCACTCAGTGCTTGCGATCACCAAGGATTTGTCGTGTGCTAGCTGCAGTAACTCAGGTTGATCGGCAGGAATAACAACCTGCAGAGCAAGCCCTGCTTCACTGGCTAAACGTGTTGCTTCTTGCAAGACACGCCGCGCTACACCACGGTTACGGGTCAGTTCGCGTACACATAAATGGCTGAGTAACCAGCGGTCGCTTTGCTTATCTAATAAGGCTGCACCGAGAAGGCGGCCATTAAAGCGTCCAGCCACTAATGTGTTATTACGTACGCCATGTTCAATTAATGCTACGCCATCAGCAAAAGGCTCAAGCAGCCAATTGGGCGCGTCGGCATAGATTTTTTCGAGGTCGGCGAGGTCTTGTGTGCTGGGCTGTGCAGCGCTTTCAAAGTAAACGGGCATGACTAAACTCCTACAACAGATAAGTTAGTGTACCGCTCATAAACGTCTATCGGTAGCGGTCATAGCCGTTGCAGGCCTATAATAGGCAATTAATGAAACAACTCGGCCGTATCATGCGGCTTTTAGCGGTGGAGTAAGTAATGACCGAGCGTAAAGTTTCTGTTGAGCGTAATACACTTGAGACCCAAATCAAGGTCACCATTAATTTAGATGGTACGGGTGAGGGACGTTTTGCAATTGGAGTGCCTTTTTTAGAGCACATGCTGGACCAAGTTGCGCGCCATGGTTTGATCGACTTAGATGTTGAATGCATCGGCGACCTGCATATTGATGATCACCACACCGTTGAAGATGTGGGTATCACCATTGGTCAGGCCTTTGCCAAAGCAGTCGGTGATAAGAGCGGCTTACGTCGTTATGGTCACTCTTATGTGCCCATGGACGAAGCGCTATCACGCGTTGCTTTAGACTTCTCAGGCCGTCCAGGCTTGCAGATGCATGTACCCTTTACCCGCGCTTTAGTGGGTGGCTTTGATGTGGACTTGTTCCAAGAGTTCTTCCAAGGCTTTGTCAATCACGCCCAAGTGACTCTGCATATTGATAACTTGCGTGGCATCAACACTCACCACCAGATTGAAACAGTGTTTAAGGCCTTTGGTCGCGCACTGCGCATGGCTGTGGAAGTTGATCCACGTATGGAAGGCCGCATGCCATCGACGAAAGGCAGCCTGTGATGCAAACCATCGCCGTAATTGATTACGGGATGGGTAATTTACATTCAGTGGGTAAAGCGCTGGAACATGTCAGTTCTGCGCGAGTACAGATCACCAGTGATCCTCAGGTGATTCGTGATGCTGACCGTATTGTGCTGCCGGGTGTGGGCGCAATACGTGATTGCATGGCCGAAATGCAGCGCCATCAGCTGCTTGATGTGATTCGCGAAGTCAGTAGTGACCGACCTTTTCTAGGGATTTGTGTCGGTATGCAGGCTTTGCTTGATAGCAGCGAAGAAAACGGCGGCGTGGATTGCTTAGGTTTATTGCCTGGGCGTGTGCGTGCGTTTGGCCCATCGCTCTATCAAGACGAACAACATTTAAAAGTGCCGCATATGGGCTGGAATACGGTTGAACAACGTTTGCCGCATCCTATGTGGCATAACATTCCAGACCAGTCGCATTTCTATTTTGTGCACAGTTATTATGTTGAGGCTGAGAACCCGCGCCAAGTGGCCGGCAGTTGTCAGTATGGTGTCGAATTTGCGGCGGCTTTGGCTGATGGTGCACGTTTTGCAGTGCAGTTTCATCCAGAAAAAAGCCATACGCATGGCTTGCAACTTTTACAGAATTTTGTGGCTTGGGATGGGCGCTGGTAGCGTCTCATTCTGAGTTGATTAATTAATTTAACCTTTAGGCAGGCTGATTTAATGCTGATTATTCCCGCGATTGATTTAAAAGATGGTGCGTGTGTTCGACTGCGCCAAGGGCGTATGGAAGATTCTACTGTTTTTTCAAATGATCCAGTGGAAATGGCGGCGAAGTGGGTTGAGGCAGGTTGCCGTCGCTTGCACTTAGTTGACCTCAATGGTGCCTTTGCTGGCGAACCGGTTAATGGTGATGTGGTTAAGGCGATTGCTGCACGTTACCCTGATCTGCCGATTCAAATTGGTGGTGGTATTCGTAATCTTGAGACCATCGAGCACTATGTGCGCGCCGGTGTCAGCTATGTGATTATCGGTACTAAAGCGGTTAAAGAGCCTGAGTTTGTCGCCGAAGCTTGTAAAGCCTTCCCCGGTAAAGTGATTGTGGGTCTCGATGCGATGAATGGCTTTGTTGCCACTGATGGCTGGGCTGAAATCAGCGAGCTGCAAGTGACTGATTTAGCTAAGCGCTTTGAAGCCGATGGCGTCTCAGCCATTGTTTACACTGATATTGCCAAAGACGGCATGATGCAGGGCTGTAACGTTGAAGCCACAGCAGCATTGGCGCGTGCGACTTCTATTCCAGTGATTGCTTCAGGCGGTATTCATAATATTGGTGATGTGCAGTCGTTATTAAATGCACGTGCACCAGGTATTGTTGGCGCTATTACCGGCCGTGCAATTTATGAAGGCACGCTTGATATTGCTGAGGCGCAAGCCTTGTGTGATAGCTTCAAGTAAGTTTTTTGTATTATTTGTAGGTCGTGGCTTTAGCCCGACAGGGGCGTGGCACACGCCTTGATAGCACTGCGGTGTTGGATGGTTTTTGTCGCCCTAAAGGGACGACCTACAGAGAAATTATAGGTGTTCAGATTATTTGCATCGATTGGTGTGTAGATAATAAGTAATATATGCGCCGCAACATATCAATTTCACTCACTCTGTGGAGAGCAGCATGACGCTCGCAAAACGTATCATTCCTTGCCTTGATGTTGAAAATGGCCGTGTCGTAAAAGGCGTAAAATTTGAGAATATTCGTGATGCTGGCGATCCGGTAGAAATTGCTCGTCGTTATAACGAGCAAGGTGCGGATGAGATTACTTTTCTCGATATTACCGCGACCATCGAAGGCCGTGACACCATGCTGAAAACCGTTGAACGCATGGCCAGCCAAGTGTTTATCCCGCTGACAGTGGGCGGTGGTGTGCGTACCGTCAACGATATTCGTAACCTGCTCAATGCTGGTGCCGATAAAGTGTCGATCAACTCAGCCGCGGTGTTTACCCCTGAGTTTGTCCGTGAAGCCGCTGAGCACTTTGGTTCGCAGTCGATTATCGTGGCGATTGATGCCAAGCAAGTCTCTGCGGTGGGCGAGCCGCCACGCTGGGAAATCTTTACCCACGGTGGCCGTAAACCAACTGGCATTGATGCGGTGGAGTGGGCGAAAAAGATGGAAAGCTATGGTGCCGGTGAAATCCTGCTGACCAGTATGGATCAAGACGGTATGAAAAATGGCTTTGATCTAGGTGTTACTCGCGCGGTGAGTGAAGCGGTTAATATTCCGGTGATTGCATCCGGTGGTGTGGGTAACTTACAGCACTTAGCGGATGGTATTTTGCTGGGTAAAGCTGATGCGGTATTGGCTGCGAGTATTTTCCATTTTGGCGAATACACCATTCAAGAAGCTAAAGCTTATATGGCTAGCAAAGGTATTGTGGTTCGTTAAGAACCGCTGCTACAAGTCGATACCTGCTTATAAAAACGGCATCTGAGCTGAGCGCTGAGATGCCGTTTTTTATCGCCTAGAGTTTAGGCTTAAGCCTGCGCTGCTTACTTTGTAGCAGTGGCTTTGAGTACGTTAATGCCCTTCAATAAGTTCATCGCTTGATTGACTTGATAGTCTTGATCTTGCAAGCGTGGTTTCTTATCTTTGTCGGCTTTATTGCGCTTATCTGGGCCGCCATTACCATTGCCGAGGTGACCGGCGAGGTCAGCTTCTTTTACACCTAAAGCATTCTCTTCTTGGCTGATTTTTGCGCGCTCTACAACAATATCGGGAACAATACCTTGCGCCTGAATCGAGCGACCTTTGGGTGTGTAATACAGCGCTGTTGTCAGCTTAAGGGCGCGATCGTTATTCAGCGGTAAGACGGTTTGCACTGAGCCTTTACCAAAACTATCAGTGCCCATCAGCACTGCGCGTTTATGGTCTTGTAAGGCACCCGCAACAATCTCAGAGGCTGAAGCACTGCCGCCATTAATCAGTACCACCATCGGCACGTCAGCGTTAGTATTGGCTGCAGTCGCAGAGAAACGCAGCTCTGCATTGGCTAAGCGGCCTTTGGTATAAACGATTAAACCTGAGCTAACAAAGTGGTCAGTGACTTCAACCGCAGCCTGCAGCACGCCGCCTGGGTTATTGCGTAAATCTAACACTAAGCCTTGCAACGGCTGACCTTTATTGTCTTTTTGTAAACTGTTGAGTGCTTTACCCACTTCGCTGCCGGTGTTGACTTGGAACTGGCTGACACGAATAAAACCATAGCCGTCTTCTAGCAGCTGGCTTTTAACACTGCGGCTTTTAATCACCGCACGTTTAAGGGTGACATCAAAGGGTTTAGCGCCATCGCGTACGATGGTTAAACGAATACTGGTACCGGGCTTGCCGCGCATTTTCTCCACGGCTTCCATTAACGACACACCTTTAGTGGGCTGGTCATCAATTTTAATAATCAGATCTTGTGCTTCAAGACCGGCTGCAGAAGCAGGTGAGTCATCAATCGGCGCAATCACTTGCAGCACGCCATCTTCTAAGCCGACTTCAATGCCTAAGCCACCGAATTCACCGCTGGTGCTTTCTTGCAGTTGGCGAAAATCCTCTGGATCTAAGTAGCTGGAGTGCGGATCTAAGTTGCTGAGCATGCCTTTAATAGCGTTTTCAAATAAAGTTTTATCGTCAATCGGCTCAACATAGGCGGTTTTAATACGTTCGAGTACTTCGGCAAAGGTGCGTAAGTCATTCAGCGGTAAGGTTTCGCTGGCTACGGCAGTATCCGTAGCGTTAGGTACTGCAAGTGCAGGCGTATTGAGCAAGCCCAGCATCAGTAAAGTGCTGAGAACCGCTGAGGCTAAATGTGTTCGAGTAAATGGCATGAAGTAACTCCTAATGAATTTTTGCATTCCAATTTAGCCTTGCGTGCGACACCATTTGGTTGGATCAGCCGGTTGGCCTTTTTGCCGTATCGCAAAATAGAGAGCGGCTTGATCACGACCACCGGTATTACCCACCGTTGAAATGGCTTGTCCTGCTTTAACCGTATCGCCTGGATTGCTGAGTAAGCTTTGGTTGTGGCCATAGAGGCTGAGATAGCCATCACCGTGGTCAACAATGATCAAAAGCCCAGCACCACGCAACCAATCGGCAAATACTACACGACCTGAGTGGATTGCGCGCACTTGCGTGCCTGCTTGTGAACTGATTAACACACCATCCCACTTACTGCGGCTATCGCCACGTGGGCTACCAAAGTTGGCAATGATACGACCATTCACCGGCCAAGGTAGCTGACCGCGTACTTTTGAAAATGAGCCGCCGCTATGGGTGACTGCAGTTGAGACGACAGTCTGTTTAGAGTTTTTATCGAATGCTTTGGTTGGTCTTTTATTGGCAAGGTGTTGCTGTGCTTGTTCGCGTTGTTGTTCAGCAATGCGTTGCTGGCGTTTGCGTTCAGCTTCTTGTGCTTCTCGGGCTTGGCGCGCGAGGGTGGCTTCAATGGTGCTTAACACTTTATTCAGGGCCACTTGATCCGCTTGGCGTGTTTTCAGCGATTGGCTTTCTTTACGCTGTTGTTGAGCCAGTGTAGTGACTTTTTGCTGACGCTGTTGGCGCAATGTTTTTAGGCTGTCTTGTTTGCTGATAACGCTTTTTTTTTGCTCGGCGAGTAAGTCTTGTTGTTCGACGATTTGCGCTGAGACATTGGTGAGCTGGCGCAAGGTTTCATTAAAGGTGGTGATTTGTTGCTGGCGCGCCTGACCCATATATTGATAGTAGGTCAGGTTGCGTGAGAATTTTTCTGGATCCTGTTGATTTAACAGCAGGCGTAATGGCTCGTTTTGGCCGGATTGAAAGGCTGCACGGGCTTGGATGGCAATCAGTTTTTGTTGCTCAATGCGTGCGCTTTGCAGTTTTTTTTTCTGCTGATCAAGAACCTTTAATTCGTCTTCAGTTTTTTTTTCCTGTTGTTTAAGATCGTTGACTTGTTTCTCAAGGTCACCGATTTCTTTTTCAGTCTTTTTCAATGCGTGTTCAGCGCTGGATTTTTCTTGCTCGATTTTACTGAGTTGCTTTTTCAGCTCAGCAATATCCTTGGCTGATTGCGCAATCTGTTGTTGAGTCTGTGCGCGTTGATCATTGGCCACTGCAACAGTAAAAGCACAGCTGAGTATGATAAATAAAAATGTGCGAAGCATGGCGAAGGTTAACCTGAGGAATACAAAGTGTTGATTATGCCTAAAAAAAACGCAGCAAACAGCTTACTCAATGCGACAAACACTATTTGCGTGGTGCGATTTGTGCAACCACGCAAATATAAGTCGACTTACTTGAGTTCGAGGATGCTGCGACCGGTCATTTCAGCCGGAATAGGTAAGCCCATCAGAGTCAGCATGGTCGGTGCAACATCAGCTAGTACACCGCCGTCGCGCATGCTCGCAGGGCGTTTGCCCACATAGATAAAGGGCACTGGCTCACAGGTGTGTGCAGTATGTGCTTGACCAGTGCTTTCATCAGCCATTTGCTCAACGTTGCCGTGGTCTGCAGTAATCAAAGCTTCGCCGCCAACTTTATCCAGTGCGCTGACAATACGATCTAAGCAATGATCTAAGTATTCAACAGCCTCGACCGCGGCAGCAAAGACACCGGTGTGTCCCACCATATCGCCGTTGGCGTAGTTCACTATAATTACATCGTATTGTTGCTTTTCAATCGCTTCAATAATGCGATCGGTGACTTCGGGTGCGCTCATTTGCGGCTGCAAATCGTAGGTGGCTACGTTAGGTGAAGGAATTAAAATACGCTCTTCGCCAGCAAAAGGCTGTTCACGACCACCTGAGAAAAAGAAGGTCACATGCGCGTATTTTTCGGTTTCAGCAATACGCAGTTGGGTTTTACCTTGATCTGCTAAGTATTCACCGAGCACATTGACCAATGCTGTGGGTGCAAAAGCACTGGGTGCAGGTAAATCAGCAGCATATTGCGTGAGCATAACAAATTGGCTGAGTTTGGGTAAACGCTGACGATTAAAACCAGAGAAATCTGCGTCTAAGAAGGCATGGCTGAGTTCGCGGGCACGGTCGGCGCGGAAGTTCATAAAGATCACGCTGTCGCCATCTTCCATGCGCACAGGTTCGCCAATGCTGACGGCTTTAACAAACTCATCGGACTCATCACAGGCATAAGAAGCGGCCAATGCAGCGGTTGCGTTCTCGGCTTGGTTAATACCTAAGCCATCCACCAATAGCTGCCACGCTTGTTCCACACGATCCCAACGATTGTCACGGTCCATTGCATAGTAACGACCAATCAGGCTGGCAATACGGCCTTTGCCAAGTTTTGCGCAAGTGGCTTCAATGGCTTCAATCGAAGGCTGAGCGCTACGTGGTGGTGTATCACGACCGTCTAAGAAGGCATGCAAGTAGATTTTTTCAGCACCGCGTTGCGCAGCCAATTCAATCATGGAAATAATGTGATCTTGGTGGCTGTGTACGCCACCTTCAGACAGTAGGCCTAAAATATGCACTGCTTTGCCGTGCTCAACTGCTTGGTCAACTGCTGAGGTCAGTGCTGGATTGGTGAAAAAATCACCGTCCTTAATCGCTTTAGTAATGCGGGTGAAATCTTGATACACCACACGGCCTGCGCCAAGGTTCATATGGCCCACTTCTGAGTTACCCATTTGCCCATCAGGCAGCCCCACATCCATACCGCTGCCGGAAATCAGGCTATTGGGGAACTGCTTGCGCAGTCGATCGTACACAGGGGTGTTAGCGCTATAAATGGCGTTGCAGTCAGGGCTGTCGCTATGACCAAAACCATCGAGAATAACGAGAACCAAAGGTTTAGGCGTGGCATGCATAAGAATAAACTCACAAGTAAAGAACAGAATATAGGCTCAGTTTAGCTGGATGTGCTCGGCGCGTCATTGTTAGTGGTTCAGAGAATGCGCAGGTCTGTGTATACTTTGCGGATTCTAACGCTTTGGGTGCCAATTATGATTGCTGATACGCTTGCTAAATTTCTTGAGTTTCTGACTGCGCACTATGTGCTCAGCGGAATATTCATCACTATTGTTGTGTTGCTGATTCTGCAGCAATCGCGTAATTCAGGGCGTAACTTAAGCTCGCGTGAGCTGACAGCGATGGTGAATCGTGATGAGGCGTTTGTCCTAGATATCCGCCAGAAAAAAGACTTTACCACTGGACATATCGTGGGTTCAGTTAATATCAGCAATGATCAGCTTAAGACCCGTATGACTGAGCTGGAAAAGCAAAAAGATAAAACGATTATTGTGGTATGTGCTTCTGGCGTTAACGCTGGTGGTGCATGTTCTGAATTAAAGAAGGCTGGCTTTAACGCTGCGCGTTTATCCGGTGGTATTGCCGGCTGGCGCAGTGAAAACCTGCCAGTGGTGAAATAAAATGGCTAAAGTAATTATATATTCCAGTGACTGGTGTCCTTTCTGTATTCGTGCAAAAACTTTGCTGAGCAATAAAGGCGTGAAGTTTGAAGAAGTCAAAGTGGATGGCAAACCTGATGTGCGCGCTAAAATGGCAGAAAAAGCCAAACGCACTTCAGTACCACAAATTTGGATTGATACGCTGCATGTGGGCGGTTGTGATGAGCTGTTTGCGCTTGAGCGCAGCGGCAAGCTCGACGCGCTATTAGCTTCGTAGGACTAGAAAAATCACCATTGTTGTTGTACAAGATACGCGAGCGTATTAAGACAACTTTTGAATATAGATTTAAATTAAGGGTAGAAGATACATGAGCGAACAAGCGAATAACGTAGCTGCGCAAGAAGAACAAGTTTCACAGTTTTCTTTACAGCGTATTTATGTCAAAGATTTATCATTTGAAGCACCGAAAAGCCCAGAGATTTTCCGTGAAGAGTGGAATCCAAATATTGAATTGGATCTCAATACCCGTCAGCGCGCTTTAGAAGGCGACTTTTACGAAGTGGTATTGACTCTAACTGCGACGGTTAAAACCGGCGAAGAAATTGCTTTTATTGTTGAAGTTCAACAGGCCGGTATTTTCTTAATTCAAGGTTTAGATGCAGCGGCTCAAGGTCATGCATTGGGTGCATTCTGCCCAAATATTTTATTCCCTTATGCACGTGAAACTCTGGATAGCTTAGTGGTGCGTGGCTCGTTCCCTGCATTGATGTTAGCGCCAGTTAATTTTGATGCACTGTATGCGCAAGAATTACAGCGCATGCAAGCTAACGCTGAAGTGCAAGCTTAAGCTATTAATTAGCTGATAATACACTTGCGCTTAATGGTCTGTGTGACTCGTTAAGTGCAAGTACGCGATAGCTACAGGGGAGCTCCATGAGTAAAGTCAGTGTGTTGGTTGTTGATGATGCCGTATTTATTCGTGATTTGATTAAAAAGAGTTTGCGCAGTTACTTCCCTGGTATTCAGATTGAAGAAGCAGTGAATGGGCTTAAAGCCAAACAGATTCTTGCTAAACAAAGTTTTGATTTGATTTTATGTGACTGGGAAATGCCAGAGATGAGCGGCTTAGAGCTGCTTGAATGGTTCCGTCAGCAACCACAATTTAAGACGGTGCCATTTATTATGGTGACCAGCCTTGGCGATAAAGATAATGTTGTCCAAGCGATTCAGGCGGGTGTCACTGATTATGTAGGTAAGCCTTTTACCCATGAGCAGCTCACCACTAAAGTCACTAAAGCCTTGACTCGCAGTGGTCGTTTAGCTGCATTATCAGCTTCTGCACCAGTGAAGACCCTGAGTACGGGAATGGCGACAGATTCGTTATCAATATTGACTGGACAGAAACCCGTAGGTGCCGCCGCAACACCTGCAGTGACCAAGCCTGCGGTGACTTCACCCTTGCTGGCTTCATCACCTGCTCCAGTTAAACCCTCAGGACCCACTGCCTCACCCAGCAGCAGTACAGTGCGTGGCCAAGGTCAGGGGCGCTTACGTTTATCCAACGGTGAATTTGCCTGTGTGATTAAAGCACTCAGTTTAAAAGATGCATTATTAGTGGTGAAGCGCGGTAAAAATCTACCTCAAGTGCTTGATAGTGCCGTGTTAGATTTAGAACAAGGCGAAGAGGCTGAGGTCGCGCGACTCAATGCCTATGTGCATGCTGTAAGTGCCTTAGAATCGAGCCCTGATAGTGAATGGCTGCAAGTAACCTGCCGTTTCGTCGATAGTGATCCGAAAAAAATGAATTACTTATCACGCTTGATTGCGCGTGGTACGACACAGCGTCATTTCACACCCAGTGCCTGATAAAAATAGTAGGTCAGCGCATTAGACTGTGTTTTATACTTATCTCGACATATGCTGCTATTTTATTGGTTGATCGCTGTATCAGCGCTGCTGTTTTGCATGGCAGAGTTCATTTTGGGTGTAAGTGATGCGTAAAAAAATTCTAGTGATGACTTGTCTCACACTCTTAAGCAGCCACAGTTATGGCTTTAGTGTGTATAAATACACTGATAAAAATGGTGTGGTGACCTATACCGATAAAGCAAAAGCGGGTGCGCAAGTCTTCGTATTTAATGAGCCTGCGGTTGTTGAGCGCGTTGAAAAGGATGTCAAACTGGAAACGCGCAAGCAAGCGACAGGTGATGAGCTGGTATTGCGCAATAACCTTTATGCTCCGGTTGAAGTTGAGTTGGTGCTGGAAAATCAAGCTAATATTGCCGGCGGACTACAATCACCCATACGTCAGGTCATAGCGCCGCGCAGCAGTGTAACGGTATTGACTTTAGTGGCGAAAAACCCAGCACAATCTGTGCAATATGAGCCTAAGCTGCGTTATGCACTTGGCGATCCAAGTATGCTCCCTGCTGCGCATGAGTATCCGCTAGCCTGGCGTGGTGGTCCATTTCGCCTGACCCAAGGGGCTAATGGCAAGTACAGCCACTTCACCCCCAAAAGCCGTTATGCATTGGATATTGCCATGCCAGAAGGTACGCCGATTATCGCTGCGCGGGGTGGCGTAGTGGTTAAAGTTGAAAATCAGCAAACAGGACGAGGTAGCAATCCTGCGGGCAACTTTGTACGTATTTTGCATGATGACGGTACGATGGGTGTGTACTTGCACCTGCAGACAGGTTCAGTTGGTGTCAGTGCAGGGCAGCGTGTAGAAGAAGGTGAATTACTCGCGCGTTCCGGTAATACCGGTAACAGTACGGGACCGCATTTACATTTTGTTGTGCAGCGTAATATCGGGCTGGAAGTGGAGTCGATTCCATTCGACTTTAATGAATCGGTGAATACTTTGCCTAATTTTGCTGTGGGTGGTGAGTAGCTCAGCGTTTTCGCTTGAGTGCCTCTTAAAAGCTCTTAAGTTGCCAATGCGTAATGAGCAATAATCCCCAGTAAAATCGAAAAGCCAGCCCAGTGATTATGCAGAAATGCTTCAAGTGATGACTTGGCATCACGTTGACTGGTGTGAATAAACTCCCAAATAAAGCAGGCCACCGCACCCAATAAACCTAAGTGAAAGTAACCGCCCAGCTCAAAGCTGTGACCGGCTAATAGCAGGCAAAATAAAGCGCTGCCTTGCAAACTTAGAATAATAAAACGGTCCGCATCGCCAAATAATACCGCTGTCGATTTCACCCCGATTTTTAAGTCATCTTCACGGTCACTCATCGCATAGTAAGTGTCGTAAGCAATGGTCCAAAGCAGATTGGCAATATAAATCAGCCACACTGCAGAGGGTACTGAGCCTTTTTCGGCACTAAAAGCCAATAAGATACTGCAGGAGTAGGCTGCGCCTAAGGCAACTTGCGGATAATGAGTATAGCGTTTAGTGAACGGATAGAGCGCGGCTAAACCCACGGCTAGAAAAGACCAATACACTGTGTATTTATCAGTCAGCAGCACTAAACATAAGCTGATGCCAACCAGCACAGCAAAGGTGATCAACGCTTCTTTAGCTGTCACGCGACCTGTCACAATCGGCCGGCCTTTTGTCCGAGTAATATCACCATCAATACCCCGATCAGCGAAGTCATTGATGGCGCAGCCTGCCGAGCGCATTAAAATCACACCCAATACAAAAATAACTAAGTTCTTGATACTGGGCATACCGTCACCAGCGATCCACAGCGCCCATAAGGTCGGCCACAGCAATAGATAAATGCCAATCGGGCGATCCCAGCGCATCAACTGAATAAAATCCCAGGCTCTAGGGTGTAGACGATTAAAGGATTTCAGCAGTTGTATATACATAACAAGACTCCGCGATTAGGGCAGCGATGGGTATGGGTTACAGGCTATTAAATTCTGAGTGATGGGTATCATGCCAAAATTGTGGCAGAAAAACTTCAGCTACCAGTACACCTAAGCCTTTATTAGTAAAGCATGAACGCCGCGCCCAGAGTTGAGACTGCTGATCTGTATATTGCTGCGCTTGAGCAGGTAATTGCTGGCAGGGCATTTGACAGATATACATCGCTCCACGGCTAAAAGCCTGATGGCTAAAGAGAATTTCTCCCAGTGAGCGTGTGCCTAACTGGCTGATATCAAAATCAGATGCCTGCAGTGCGGCTTGACCAGCAACGCTGCGGGCAAAGACCCAAGGCTGCGTGCCATCACATAAAAAGACCTCACGCACCCAGCCACAACTACCCTTGGCAATATCCAGTGCTTGGCATTCATCCTCAGCTAAGGTTTGCCAGCCTTCAGCCAGTACTTGCACAGTGAACGCAGTGCTACACAGTTGAGTTAAGCGCTGCGTGAGTGAGCCTTGATCAAATAGCCAGTCATTCAGCGCGGCTGAGGCGGTGTCGGTGCTGTGCCAGCGATTGGCAGAGGTATTAAGCGAAGTTGTGGACACAATACGGATTACTTAGTAGAAATGTTGTGCCAGTTTAGCATGCCTTTAACCGTGGTTTTAGCTTGGCTGTTGGCAAATAAACAGTTGGGCAGTATCTGACTGTATAACCATTAACTGATCGCCGTCAGGGTAGTGTGCAGGCCATATGGATAAACACCTTGAAGACTGGTCAGTCGAGAATTGGCATGCCATGCTTTGTGTCGGGTGATATGAATCACAGCGCTGTAACCCATATATTTTTCATAATAAAAACGAGAGGCCATCGATGCTTAAACCTGAATTGGTTGCAGCCATTGCAGATAAAACGGATCTGAGCAAAGAGTACGCAGGACAGGTGTTGACGACCATTCTAGAAGAAATCACCAGCGCGCTGGCTGAACAGGACAGCGTGACTTTGATTGGTTTTGGTACCTTTGTGCAGCGTCACCGTGGTGCGCGTATGGGTAAAAATCCACAAACCAACCAGTCCATACTGATTCCAGCCAGTAATACGGTTGCCTTTAAACCTGGTAAACGGCTTAAAGAAGTGGTGGCTGAATTAACCTAGATTTAGACGCTGCATATTGTAAAAATGTAGCGCAGATTGGGCCTGGATAAGTCTGTAAAACAATAATTAGGGCAGTTAAAGATGCTTTGTTAACGCCACTTTCATTTAAAATAAGCATTATTAATCATTTGGAATTGTTTATGAAATTTCGTTTTTTACTTTGGGCGCTCGGTCGCATGATGAGCAAAGCCAGCAAAAATAATAGCGCCTTCCAAAAGCAACTCGAGGGCAAAGAGCTCACCTTTATGCTGCATACACTGGATGGCAAAGTGGCGCGTCATTTTGTCGTGGCCAATAATCGTTTAGAAAGCCGTTCCGGTGTTGCGCCAGATCCAGCATTTTCAATTGGTTTTAAAGATGCAGCGTTTGGCTTTGCAACCCTGCAAGCTAAAAATAAGCAGCTGGCATTTATGCAGGGTATTCAGGATAAAAATATCCAGATTCAAGGCAACACCATGCTGGTGATGTGGTTTCAAGGTTTAATGAAATATATCATGCCGAAAAAAGCCAAGCCAAAAGCCGAGTGATTGATGTGATTAGCGCGCGCCGATCGTCAGCGCGCGAGTCTAAAGTTTAGGCTTGCTCGTTAAAGCGATATTGCAATGCTTCAGCCAGATGGCCACGGGCAATCTCAGCGCTGTCTTCTAAATCCGCTAAAGTACGAGCAACTTTAAGCACCCTGTGGGTGGCGCGTAAGGATAAGTTTAAGCGTTCGCTGGCTTGTTCAAGCCAGATTCGATCCTCGTCTGTGAGTACGCAGTGTTGGCGTAGGGCGTTTAAGTCCAGCTGGGCATTACTGCAGCCCTGTCGACTTAATTGACGATCGCGTGCCGCACAGACTTGTTGCATGGCTTGGGTTGAGCTTAAGCCAGGATCTTTCGGTTTGCGTAACGAGGTGGCTTCACGTGCCACGGTAATATGCAGATCAATACGATCCAGTAAGGGGCCTGAAAGTTTATGCCGGTAGCGTTGGATTTGTTCTTGACTGCAGCGACAACGCCCACTGGGATCACCAAAATAACCGCAGGGGCACGGGTTCATCGCCGCGACCAATTGAAAGCGTGCGGGGAAGCGGACTTTGCTATGAGCCCGAGCGATAACAATATGCCCAGATTCTAGCGGCTCACGTAACACCTCAAGCACTTTACGATCGAACTCGGGCAGCTCATCCAGAAATAAAATACCTTGATGCGCCAAGCTGATTTCCCCCGGTTGTGGCCGACGACCACTGTAAGATACAGAAATAGATGCGACAATCATTGCCATGTTATGCGGCTTTCAGGCCGATAATAAAGAAATTATTGCAACGTATTTACAGGAATAAGCGCGATGCAGCCGAGAAATAGTAGAAATAGTTGCGACGAACTTCTAATTACCCCGACGCAAGTTCGTAAAATTAAGCCAACAAGACGAAGTGTTTCTGGGCGCTATGCTTTTAGAAAATCAACTGCTATCGCTTTTGAGTCGACACTTGAGCGTGACTTCATTATGCGTTGTGAATTTCAAACTTCTGTGCTGGATGTTATTCCGCAGCCAGTGGAGATTCCTTTTCGAGGGCGTAATGGTCAGCAGTACACGTACACGCCAGACTTTTTGGTTTACTACAGGCTCGGTTCAAGATCGCACGTAGATTATCCTAGGCCAATGTTGGTTGAGGTTAAGCCAGAGGAACAGTGGCGTTCAAATTGGCGTGAGTGGCTTCCAAAGTGGAAAGCGGCCTATCGCTATGCGCTTGAACAAGGGTGGCGATTTCGTATTTTTGATGAAGGCAGAATAAGAGATTGTGCTTTAAAAAATATCCGATATTTAGAGCGTTATGGCCGCATGATGTTTGATCAGCAAGACTCTGATCATGTGATTAATACGGTCTCGCAAATGGGTACTTGTAGCGTAGATTATTTATTATCTCGCCACTTTACAGGCATTTACCAAGACCAAGGTCTTGCACATATCATGCACTTGATCGCAATCAGAAAGCTTGATTGTGATATCACGACTCCGATTTCCAACGCTACTGAATTGTGGGTTCCTGACTATGACTCATGAGTATGATGCCTTCATGGCAAAGGATACTTTCAAGCCTCAAAGAGACCGCGTGAGTATCAATATTGGTTCTGTCGTGCAAAGAGAGGATAGAGTCTTTCGAATAATCCAAGTGTTGGGTTTTGAGTGCGTTATCGCCACTGACTTGAGTTCTGGGCAGACGGCGAATCTACGAATTGGTGAGTTACGGAATGCAGATAAAAATATCGTAGACCACGTAGAGCTGACTGATATTGCTGATGAAGATTGGTTAGTAGCGCAAAAACGATATGCAGCGATCAGTACCCTTGCCGGAAAGTTAACAATTGGTCGGGAAGACGCTGAACTACGTGCTGAAGAGATAGGTGTTGATGTCTCGACACTTTACCGCTGGTTACAAAAGTTTAATAGCACGGGTTCTGTTACTTCGCTGATACCCGGTAAGCGCGGCTGGAGAGCTGGTAATCGTCGAACTTCTCCGGATGCTGAAAGTATTATAAGAGAAGTGATTGATGATTTTTATCTCACGCCCCAAAGGCCGTCGCCAATGCATGCTGTAATAGAGGTGATGCGCAAATGTCATGAGAAAGGAATTGACCCGCCATCGCATACAACTATCAGGGCGAGAATATCCGAAATACCCGAGAGAGAAAGATTGCGTTCTCGCGGGTATAGAGAACAAGCTATTAATCGTTTTACTCCTGCTCCCGGTAGTTTTCCACATGCTGACTACCCTTTAGCGGTCATTCAGATAGACCATACTCCAGCGGATATCATTTTAGTTGATGATCTCCATCGGCTACCGATTGGGCGTCCTTGGATTACGCTGGCTATTGATGTCTGCACTCGAACGGTTACAGGTTTTTATCTTTCTTTTGATCCGCCCTCTGAAACTTCTGTCGCTATGTGCGTAGCCAGTTCTATTTTGCCAAAAGAAGAGTGGTTGATAACGCATGATATAGATGTTCAATGGCCTGTATGGGGCGTGCCCCGAACTATCCATGTTGATAACGGGGCAGATTTTCGCTCAGATGGCTTTCAAAAATCTTGTCTTGCTTACGGGATTAATCTTGAGTTTCGCCCAGTCAAACAACCTCGGTATGGAGGCCATATTGAGCGACTTTTAGGAACGTTACTGCGTGAGATTCATGCACTTCCGGGAACAACTTTTGCGTCTGTAAAAGACAGAGATGGGTACGATTCAGATAAGCAGGCTGCGATGACGCTAACTGAGTTCGAGGTCTGGCTTATGACGTTTATTTGCAAGGTTTATCACCAGCGAGTGCATTCTGGTATAGGGATGACGCCATTGAAAAAATGGGAGCTAGGCATATTTGGTGACGGCGTTGAGATAGGAGTCGGTGTCCCGAGCCGCCCCACTGACACTATGAGCGTGCTACTTGATTTTTTGCCTTCGTTCTACAGAACTGTTCAAACTTTTGGTGTGACCGTAGATGGTTTGACGTATTACGCCGAGGCGCTGCGGCCTTGGATTAATGCTAAAGATAAAAGTACTGGCAACAAGAGCAAGCTGGTTTTTAGGCGCGATCCTCGTGATATTAGTACGCTCTGGTTTTTTGATCCTGACTTAAAACAATACTACAAAGTGCCTTTTGCTGACCAAGGGTTGCCCTCGATGAGCGTGTGGGAGTTTATACAGGCAAAAGAGCGTCTGAAAAAACAAGGCTTTAAAAACGTTAATGAGCATGAAATTCTACGAGCTATTACAGAGCTTAGAGATCAGGTTGAGCAAGCTAAACAAAAAAGTAGAAAGGCTCGCCGTCAGGCACAAAGACGTTTAGAGCATGAAAAGCCTGTATCTAAGGGGCTTCCGTCAGTGGCAGAAAGCGCTAAGCCAGCACCGCTAAAGCAGACACCGCAGGCTTACGACAACCTTCTAGTAGATGGTGATATTGAAACTTTTGAGGATATGGCATGAGTGAGTTCAGTCATATACATCCTGACTTCCAGCATATTATGGCGCTTTCAGCTAAGGAAAGGCTGGCCTTTCTCGATGAGCCTAGATGGATTGGTTACGACACTGCACGACTGATAATGGATTCGCTTAACGGCCTAATGGATAAGCCAAAGCGCCCACGCATGCCTAGCTTGCTTATTGTTGGTGAATCAAACAATGGAAAAACAACAATTATTCGGCGCTTTTATGAATTATGCGGCAAGGCTTACGTCAACGATGATGCCGACGCGATAAAACCTATTATTCTGGCTGAAGCACCGCCCTCGGCAGATGAAAAAGGCTTGTACATTTCTCTGCTTGAAAGGTTCTTCGCCCCCTATCGAGCAACGGATTCTACGGCGAAACTTCGCTACCAAGTAATCCACCTTTTCCGCGCCTGCCAAGTTCGATTGCTTGTTATTGATGAGTTCCATTCATTGTTGACAGGCACTGCAACTAAGCAGCGTGAGGTAATGAATGCCATAAAGTTGTTATGCAATGAGCTTTGTATCCCCATCGTGGGAGTTGGCACCAGAGAAGCTGTGCGGGTGCTTCATAGTGACCCACAGCATGCGAGTCGATTTGACGTTGTTAGTCTTCCTTTGTGGGCATTAAACAAAGACTTCCAGAAGCTTCTGGCTTCGTTTGAAAAAGCGTTACCGCTAAAAAAAGCATCGAGACTTCATCAGCCAGAGTTGGCATCTTTATTCCATGCCATTTCTGGCGGAAACCTTGGAGATCTACATCGGCTATTGGTTGAGTGCTCTAAAGCGGCAATTGAGTCTGGAGAGGAGTGCATTACGCCTGAAATAGTTAAAAGTAAGTCTTGGGTTCGGCCCACGCGTGGTATCCGAGAGATTGGTGCTTGATGGCTAGCTGGCCTATATACGTAGCATTACAAGAGGATGAGTCTTTATCTTCTTGGCTATCTAGGGCTGCGCTTGAAAATGGTTGTGACCCTTTGGTATTGACGGGCAGCATATGGCCTCAGTGGCGGATCTGGACGACTGATATAGATCGAGGAGTGAGTGAGGAGCGTCTGTTAGCTCTGGAAAAAGCATCTTGCATTGATGTAAAGAGTTTTGAAGCGGTGAGCCTCCGGCCTACGGGGTCGCTTATCACTTCGGAGCCGTTAGACCAGCTGGCTGTCTGGCCTTGGGTGCTGGCATTAGGACAAAAAAACAGGAAGCGGTTGGGAGGGCTACAGTTCTGTCCAGCTTGTCTTTCTGAGGACCGAAAACCTTTCTACCGTTTGCGGTGGCGGTTAGCTTGGCATGTGAGCTGTCCGGTACACGGCACGCTACTGTATGACCGTTGTTGTCACTGTGATGCAGCAGTGCAGCCGCATCGGCTGCTAGCGGAGGATAAGCACCTTGCTGTCTGTGCAGTTTGTAAGTATGACTTGAGGGCAACAAGTCTTGTTGAGTCCTATGCCGCGTCTTATGCGTTTCAGGAGGTCGCAGACAGTGTGATTCGGGACGGCTTTGGATATTACGGCCAAGAAGAGCTGTCTTCTCAAGAGTGGTTCCGGCTGTCACGATATTTTCTGCATCTTCTGCGCAGAGTGGCGTTGCGACCCAGCGATAACCTAGCGGTTATGGTTAAGAGAATGGGCGTGGCCCCCACGCTGCCTCCGGGCACAGGACTACCATTTGAAATGCTGCCTGTGGGTGAGCGGACTCCACTGCTTGCAGGATGCTGGATGATAATCAATGCTGGTCCAGACAGGCTTTTGGAGTCCGCTGTGTATGCTTCGGCTACCAGAGCCACTTTCGCCGGGGTATGTAGGTGGGTTCCTAAGACAATCTTGGAGGCTATTGCGTCATTGCCTAGCGGTGCCGTTCCAAGAAAAGAAGTGGATTGCGGGAATACGGATGCCTTATCTTCGCCACGCTCAAAGCAGGCTGTTATGCGTATGTATGCCCGCCTGCAGCGCAAGATGGCTATGAGGTCCTGATGGGTATGGAAAGCAAGCTAGGTTGCGATGAGTGCGGAAGGCAAATGGCCAGAGCGCATCGGCATTATCGTGGACATCGGTATTGCTCGACCTGTTACGCTCGAGAGTTCAAGCATCAAGCATGTTCTCGGTGCGGATGCGTTACCCGGCTCTTGAGGAGCGAAGAGACTCCTGTATGCCGTAAGTGCGAAAATGATCAGCCGTGTGTGCGTTGTGGAAAGACGGGCTATGCAATAGGCAAACTGACGGATTATGGCCCAGTTTGTAATGCTTGCAGCCCTTATTTTAGGAGGCCAGAGTACTGCGAATCATGCGGCACCCTTTCGCACAGGCTCGCTAGGTCAAGCCGACTTGGGCATGATTTACGAGTTTGCCCAAAGTGCATTACCGTTGACCACGGGACTTGCCATGCGTGCCATCGTCATCGGCTGCTGAGGCCCAATGTTAATGGTCATCTGCTTTGTGAAAAGTGCCACCAGTTTGGTGAAATCCCCTGCGCGCAATGTCAGCAGCCCATGCCTGCAGGCTATGGTAGTCGATGTGAGCGCTGTTATTGGTCAGAGTTGTTGGGAAAGCGGCTGCGGATGGGTTGTACTGCTTTCTCAACTCAGATCATGGTGGGCCATTTCACTGTATTTGGCCAGTGGCTGTTGGTGCATGCGGGGGAAGCAAAGGCGGCTCAGACCATCCATCGTTACTTGAAGTTTTTTTGTGATATCGAGAAACAGTGGGCTGATATTCCTGACTATAGAGCACTGTTAGGCCTATTTGGAACTGCCAAGCTCCGGCGTGTTTTATTACCTATGCGCTGGATGGCGGAATCAGGACTTGTTGTCATAGATGAGATTGCAAAAGCCGAGGATTCGGAGCGTCGAAGGATTGAAGTTATACAGGAGCGCTTTGTGTCCGGTTCAACTCGGCGATTGTTACTGGATGGCTATCTGGAAATGATGTACGGCCGTCTGAAGGATGAGAAGACCACACTGAAATCAATCAGACTAGCTATGACGCCAGCGGCTACCCTATTAGGTGTAACTGCAGAGAGCTTTCAAAATGGGCTACCAAATCAAAAGAGTCTTGATATCTATCTATCCAAAAAGCCTGGCCAAAGAGCAGCGATTTCGGGATTTGTGGGGTATCTTCGAGAGGCACATGACGTTGATATTGAGCTGTCGAGCGCAAGCAGTTCCGAAGCAAAGCGGCGGCGGCGAAAAAGCCTGGAGGCAGAGTTGTTGACGCTAATGGAGCATGGCGATGATAGTGAGCCTGGCAGGGTGCAATGGGTCTCCGTTGCGATGGCATACTTCCACGGCGTGAACATGAATTCGGCCAAGAAGGCTTTAAAAACTGGCCTGGTGCAGACCGGTGATGGCGTCTCCGTCACTTGGAAAAATCGGGAGTATTGGCTACCAGCTCCACCATGGCAAGGAAGTTGAACGACTTAGGCGTAACCACAAAAGATAACAGCCTTTTTTCCAGGTTCTAGCAGCCCGCGTGACGAGGAGTTTACTAGCTCCACACGCAGACCTACGGCGAAGCGGTCGATGCTGTGACGCTTATTCCGCATATGCTGGAGGCGTTCATGGCGCGGGATCGGGGATTCCGAGGGCGGTTGAAGCAGACAAAAGTAATAAAAAATTAAATGAAATTTTATAATGCCCTATTCCGAGTAGAAACCGTCATTACGGATTGCTGGAACAGATATTCAATGTTTGGCTGAACTGGGTAAGCTCGAACGATCACCTTAGTTCACTTTAGGTGAACCATGATACTTGGCACAACAGCCCGATTCATCACTTAGAAAAAGGAAGTACTATGACCAATCCTCTCAGTGCGTTGTTTTCAGACTTCAGGCTGTATGACCTGTTCGGTAATGGCCAGAACCTGACCGTGAGCCAAATATGGGTTTTGGAAATCGAACGGGAAAGTTCGAGCGAGCTACGCTTCCTCTATGGCCGGTCGCTACCAGGTACTTACCAATCGAACAGTTGGAGCGGTTCTGTCAGTGGCAAAACGCCACTCTATGAGAATTGCTCAGTCAAGACCCACGCACTGACGCTTCATACCTCCACCGAGCAATTGAAGACCTTCCTTGGACACTTCATTAGCGGAGCTTCGCTTCAGGATGCTAGCCGGCTCTCCAAACTGACCATCAGCGCCAAATTGGCTAAGACGGTAGGCACAAGCACATTCGGGACAAATCCCATCACCCGTCCCGTAATACATTTGCCGACACGCGATTACTATCAATTTCAAAGCAGCCGTTTAAGTCCAACCAGCTATGCCAGTGTAGACAGCGCTGCCATCTCTCCAGATGGTAAACCAAAGGTTTTCAGCGTCCCAGAGGGATGCGACATGAAGATTGCCGAAGCGGCGTGCCAAGCATTGGATGCCGATACCGGAATGGATTTCTCCAGACTCGACGCTTGGCGAATCGGAGACTTTGAGTTCATCTGCGCGCCTGGACTCAATGCCGCGGAGCGTAGCAAGTATGACCTTTCTCTGAAAGGTCATCAGTCATCCTTGACGCTATTCGAGCCGCTGGCCCGGGAACCTTCCGATCTCCTGATAATGGTGAAAGCATATAGCGACGGTAGTACGCAGTCCTCTTACATCGCCCATCTGGGCAAGAACGCGGCGTATCCTCTCTACCACACATTTGAACTCAAAGAGTTCCAAGGCCAAGCTTGCACGGCCTACACCTTGGAAATCTATGCACTTGGAAGTAGCGGGGAACAATCCTTTCTCCTGCTTCAAACCGGCGCATATTTCTGTCGCGAAATGAACCTCAACATGCAAATAGTTGAGTCTATTCGGACAAACGGACAGCTAGGATGGCTGACAAAAAAAGTACCTAATCGGGAAAAGACCAAGTTGGAGGCAGCAGAACAGATTGGGCGCGCCATACGTCCCTCCCGGTCACGGGTGGGCGGGCATACAGATGATCCATGGATTCCGCTCAACCGGCTCACCGAGGACAGTGTAAAACAGCTACGCCCGGAGAAATCTGACGGGCGGTTCTTTCTCACTCTCAACGACAGCGGGGGTATGAGTCGCCTCTTGTTGACAAACTGGCTCAGGGCCATTTTCGAGCGGCATTATGACGCGCAAATTGCTTGGATCGACCCGTACATGGAGGATGTCGGGATCGAGCTTCTGAATCGACTGGGTACAGCCACTGCTGATTACCTAATCATCACGACCGAGAAAGAGTCGAGTGATGACAGTAACAGCGATTCCGGCCAGCCCAAACGGGTTGAAAAGCTTCTGGCGAAGTGTAGTGACTGGGGTAATGGCTACTTTGGTAATGTTCGTCTCAAGGTGCTCGCAGTACCGGAGAATAAACTCCACGACCGCATGATTCTCATTCGTTCAACCAATGGTCGACCGCTAGCAGGCTATCACCTCTCCAATTCAATTCAGAGGGCCAGCGAAAACCACCCCCTGTTGGCAACCCCTATTCCTATAGACCTTATTCCGCAGGTATTCGAGTACGCTGATCAGATTATCCAGAGCACGCTCCACGGGGCTGGGAAGGCCCCACCAACTGCAAAACTTATTTTCAATTCTGCCGAGGTTGAGCGGAGTGAGGAAAACGAGCCGAGGGGGCTGAACCAACGCTCCTCGTTCGCTGATCCGCCGCGCGCTGGCGACGTGCTGGCTTGGTGGCTTGATGACAGACAGCTCTCTGGCTTGTCAGGAACTGTTTTGATAGAGCAGATGAGTGCCAGCGGTTACATCGAAGACGGACGACTCGCCCCAGAGCGCTTTGATAGCCTTCCGGCCAAATTCTGGAGTGAAGGGTTGCCATTTGCTGATTTTCACTCTGCTTGGGATGCTCTTGGTTATGTACTTGCCCATTCCTATGCAGGTTCCCATGCGGGCCCTCTTTACAACAAGGAGCAGTCAGTGTTATCCGAACCTGTAAAGTTGGCATTGCTGGAACATATCTCCCCTACCAGATCGAATGCACTGCAACCACGCCTCCAAAAGAGCCAGCTTGATATTGAACACTACCGTTCACAGGAGCTCACAAAATTACTGCTGTCAAATTCGGATCCGTTCCGCATATTCGAGTATTCACCCGTAGAGACGTCGTGGAGTGATTACTACGCTATCAAACTACTTTGGTCGCAAGCGCCAAAACAACTGGTCTCTTGGTTGAGCACAGAGTGCTCTGAGTCTATCAAGGATCCACGCACCTATGCACTTGTGGTCGAAGCCCTAAAGCACATATGCCTGAGTGTAAGCTTCGACAAACATCACGATCAGGTTGATGCGTTGTTGCAGAGCAATGTGAACGTTATAACCTGGGTAGGGCTTCATGCTCTTGAAAACGCTATCAATAGAGGTGATTGGGGGGGAGAGAAAGTCTCAAAAATTGATCATATCGAACCTGCCAGTGTTCGACGCACTATCCTGTGCTGGCTGATCAACGAAGCAAACTATCTCAATTCTGACGCCAGACCGAAACTTATCACCCTATTGATCCAATCGCTTCAAGAGCCTCTCACGGACAGTGAGCTCAAAGATTTTCTTCAACCCGTTCGTGGTCGTCTTGGCAGACTGCACCACTTCACTCCCTGGATCCTTGAGTCCATACTCGTTCCCATGCTGGAAAAAAGAGCAATCGACATAACTCAAATTGCCAGGCGGTGGTTGACAGAGCTTACTAACCAATGGCGGGCGGCGCTCAAGAATGACAGCCCCTATTTCAAACTAGAAGCGGACGGCGCGTTCACCGATGAGCTGGCCGTGGTGACCAAATACCTGAGTCCCGCTGATCGAGAGGATATTTTCGGAGAGATCAAGAGAGTCTTTGATGTATTGGCTCGAACCATAAGGCAGCCGATGAGCGCTCAGGTAAGCTGGCAATTACACAAAAATGCGCATGAAGTAAATTTCTGGCTAAATGCGCTCGCTCGTAAAATCGCAGCGCAGATGCATGACGAGTCGCCACTATTGAATAAGCTTTTTCTTGAAAGCGAAGCTATTATAGAGCGAATAAATCCTTCAACTTGGGAAATAATCTCAAGCGATGAACTACTTACTTATTTGAAGGGTGACCCTGACCAGATTAATTTACATAGCCTACATCACCTCATCCAGAGTGTGTTAGCGCCACACTAGCATCGGCTACAGAACTTGCTTCCGGCGCAAGCAAGCCTTTGTTTGTCAGCGGCAACTGAAAACTGACCCACTTACCGCTTAAATCGGCAATCTAAATTTGCTTCAGGTGGGTCAGTTTTACATTGCCGTTAACAAAGTATCCAATACTTGCAATTCTGCTTAGACTTTGATTTCAACATCTGTTTTTATTCTAGGTTCGATCTCAAATAAAACATCAGAGTATGCGGTTAATATATCTGAAAAGATTTCTTTATGCTTTGGTGCTTCTAAAGTTACTACAAATGCATATTTTATAACATCTGCTTTAGTCGCGCTGATATCTGCTCCAGAATTTCTGGCCATGTAATGAATTTCAAAAGCTGGCTCATCTAACATATTGCCGTTTTTGCGCATTTCTGCATGCAGCACAGGCTCCCACTTGGCAGCGTCTCGTCTTAACTCAGCTTCAGTAGCTTTTTTCACCTGTTGAAAAAAAGATTCTTTTTTCTGGTCTTTTTTTGGTATCCAAGCAATCTCTACCCCTGCTTTTGTGTACATTGAAGTATCTTGTGGGTCAACCTGAGTTGAAAAGCAGCAAGTGGCTTTTATGTTGACTCGTCCTTGAATACCATTCTTTGGGATAGGGATTGGAACTCTCAAGTATTTCCCGGGTAAGAGCTCTCCTTGGTAAAGAACCTTGGCTACTCCGTCAGGGGACTGAATTAAAGCCTCTACTTCATCAGTTATTTTTCCCCAACCTATTTGGCATGGTTTTTGTTCATTTCTTTGGGCCGAGTTAACCAAAAGTGCTTTTATAGCTAGTGGCGTTATGTTATGACCAAACAATGCTCGAATACCCACTGCCTTGCGCAGGAGGTATGGTGCGGAAAAACTTGTACCTTGCTGTGGTATAAGGTCAGGGGAATGGCCGGCATTTAGGACATGAAAGTATTGGTGATGTGAGCCGCCAAAAGCAAGTAAGTCTGGCTTTACTCTGCCAGGAGCCCTGCCAGGGCCGCTAGCACTATAGGTGGCTTTTTGCCAGCTTTTATCGGTTCTGTCTGATGCGCCAACTGCTATAGCGTTCACGCTGTCAGATGGGACCTGAACTCTATTTAATCCTAACGACTCATCGTTTTCGCCATTGTTCCCTGCAGCTATTGTTAAGAATGTGTTGCCATCAGCTAGATAAGAATCTAATAGAGATGTCCAAGGATGAATTTCATCATCGTCTATTGGTAAATCTGGCCCAAGACTAATATTAATAAATTCATATTGTCGAGAGATCAGGATGTCTTCTATGTGAGCTAGTGTTCTGTATAGCTCAAGTGGATCTTCACCGCTACAATTGCTGTCTAAGACTCTATGATGATCAACGAATGTGTAGGGTCGTGGAGCTTCGCTGTTATGGGGCAAGGGGCCAAATAGAAAGGCAGATGTGACACCCAGTCCATGATCAGGACCGCCAGTGTAATCGTTAGAAGAAGGGTCTGATAACCGGTATTCATTTAACCATGGTCCGATAGCATGACTATCTGGAAGGCCACCATCTAATATGGCTACTCTCACATCTGATGCTAGGGGAGGGGCTGATGGAAGCTTTGCTTTTGATGAGCCCGGTAATGAACGGGCGAGAGGTCTAAATGACCTAAGTGGTGCTATTGGTCTAACTACTCTAACAAACGAATGGCGAGCGAGCTCAATAGCTTTTTCGTGATCTCCAATGACGGGAATAAACCATAAGTTTGAAATCTCGATCGAGATTTCATCTTTTGCCTCAAATCCTAAGCTTTGCGCATACGAGATAAAAGACTTTTTTATGAAGCTGGATGTGCTTCCTGGTATAAACTGAATACCTACTTCAAAATAGCCAGGCAGAGAAGTTATATTTTCTTTTAGCTTCGAAGATGCAGGGATACTTTCAAAGCTCCAAACTTTTCTTAAATCCTGTGCAGAGTGCGAGTCTTCTGTGAAGTTGCTTAGATTTTTTTCGAAATCTATAAAATTTTCAATTTTGCCAGTTATAAAAAGACTTGTAGATGGCGACTCTTTTGGCTCACCTACTCTCATCCATTTGTCAGGTTTAACTTCTGTTGCTTTGCTTCCAATGGATCTGACTCCCATTTCTCGTAGAAGCTGCTTGGGGAAGTGACCTTTTGCAATAAAAGAGGGATGCAGTGTCATTTTTACAACGGCGTAACCTCTAGGGCATAAGCTTTCTTCAAGAGTGAGCAGTTCCTTGTTTATTTGTTGAAGTTGTGGTTTCAGTCTTTCAACAACTTCATTGATTGTATATAAGTCTCTGCTTTGGGGGTTCATTTTTGGCGGAGGAGTAAGCTTCGCTAATACTTCGGCTTTTCCTATAAGATAGTTCGTTTTTTTAGCCATTTTAAATTCCTTATAATTGAGCTTTTTCTGTTCTTTTTCGAATAGTATCTCTACTTACACCAAGAAGTTTTGCTGCCCTTTGTTTTGAAAAAGAGAAGTCAGACACCAATTTTACAGCAAAAGAAATCCGTTCTTGACGGGATAACTTATCTAAATTGGGTATTAAATATTTAAAGCTAGAGGTTTCAAACTCTTCTGGATTAATAAGTTTTAGCTTTCGAAGTCTGTTTATATTTCTCTTGATGTTGCTATAAGATTCGCCTTTTTGGCTTTCAGCAAGAAAATCGATCAAATGCGAAAAATCGTTGAAATCGGTCTCTAGGAATTCAAAGATAGCTTTTTTGATGTTCTCATTGCTAGGCAAGCTAAAGGTTACATCTAGGTCAAATCGCCTCCATAATGCAGGATCAATCAGCTCTGGGTGATTTGTTGCTGCTATTAGTAGGCCTTGGCTTGGCCAGTTCTCTATCTCTTGGAGCAGAATGTTTACTAAGCGTTTAAGCTCTCCTACATCAGACTCATCGCTTCTTTTTTTTGCTATAGCATCAATTTCATCAAGAAATAAAACACATGGATGGCTTTTGGCAAAATCAAGGACGGACCTGAGGTTGCTACCAGTTTTTCCTAATAAGCTGCTCATAACCGCTGTAAGATCTAATACGTAAAGAGGTAGGTCTAATTGATGTGCAAGCCAATTTGCCGTTATGGTTTTCCCTACGCCAGGTGGCCCTTGAAAAACGATAGAGCTGGCAGGCTTTAAGCCTTTTTGTTCCAAGGTCTTAGCATGATAACGTTCCATTAAAATTTGCTGGAGCTGAGACTCTAAAGAGCTGTCAAGTAGAGGCTTCTGTTCTTTTGTATCTTGTATTGCTCGAAATAACGATAGGTTTTCTTCCTGCATCGTATCTTCGTAGGCGGGGTTGTTTTTTCGCAAAACGCCATTCGATCTGGCTGGGTCAGTCTTTAGTAGCTCCTCCAGCTGTGAGGCATACTCAGGGTCTTCTTTGCGCATCTTGCGTACCAGCTTAGCAAGGTAAAGTCTTACGTCAGAAGATTTACCTTCTAGCGCAAGTCTTGCGACCTCAAGCATCTCGTTTGATTGCTTCACGCTTTAGACCTTCCTTTTAAATTGTGACTAGTTTCTTAGTGAAATTATATTTTAGTCACTTTGTCTTTGAAGGTCTATGTTTCTGTGGATTTTGTTACGATTTTATGTGACTAGTTTCCGTATCCTGATGTGATGTAGTCAAAGATGTGCTGTGTGGGTTGCCTGATGAGAGCGGAGGAATGTGTTTTTATGAATAAAAATCGCAACGATATGAACTCTCAAGGCGGTGTTGGTTTAATGGTTTATGTCACCTATAGCTCTTCTTATCGTTCTCAGATCAGCGAGCAGGTTGCGTGTAGTGGATCAGTTTAAGGGATCATTAACATCAAGGTGATACATCTTACGTTAAAATGTATGCTACATTAAAGTGTATGCTACATTAAAGTGTATGCTACATTATGACGTAAGATGTCATGGTAAATAGCTAAGATGGATCTCGCTACGTTATTTAGTCTCTTGATGAAAGGTATCAATGCATGTCTAGTGAGAAAACCTATCGATACGACGTGCTTCGAACGCTTCTTATATGGGAAGGACGATTGAACAACGCACGTTTGAGAGAGGTATTAAATACAGGCGTAACCCGAACGAGCCAACTCATCCGAGCATTTCGCGAAGATCACCCCGCTTGGATGGAGTGGAATACAGTTACGCGCAGCTATCACGTCACACCGGCAGCTTATCGAAGCAGCTTTGACGCATCGGTAATGCTGGCCAAGTACCTATCATTGGTGGAGCTACCGCATGCGACCAGTGACTCGCCCAAGCGACAGGGGCTCTGGAATGCGTTTCCGGATATGTCTGTCCCCGCGCCTCAGACGTTCGCGTTGTTATCCGAAGCCATCGAAACTTCGCGTCGGATACAAATGAGTTACTGCTCCATGGGAAACCCTAAACCCCATAAGAGAGAGATTTCACCACACAGCTTAGTGCGCGCTGGTCGGCGCTGGCATGTGCGCGGATTTTGTGCGGACAAGCAGGAGTTCCGTGATTACGTACTGGGGCGTATTGAAAATCTCAAAATTCTTGAAAAGAAAAGCGAGCGTAACAGTGTAGATGACAATGCATGGAACACTGTCCTGGATGTTCGGCTAATAGCTCACCCCGCTCTGAGCCTTGATCAGCAAGAGGTGGTTTGTCTCGAGTATTTTTCAAAAACTTCCGCTCGGGTTGATCGCTGCCGAGCCGCTCTGCTGAGCTATTTTATTCAGGACTTGAGAGCTGCGACTGACGTTAAGCGACAGCTGCCGCCGGAGTACCAGTTGGCGGTTGAAAATATGGAGGAGCTGCGACAGTGGACGTTCGATCGCTAGCCGGAGAAAGCGGTAACCTTCTTGTACGGGTCCCGGATCGATTGTTCAGCCCACTGGCATCAGCCAATCGGCATGGGTTTTGGTCCCTTCTCGCTAATTTACATCGTCGCCGCTTTGGGCCTGATGCTCCGTTGCCTCCAAGTTATGGCTTTGTGCAGCGCGATATTGTGCAGGATATCGTGGACCACATCGAGTTTGCCCCAGCCTGGCAACCAGAGGATGGTGAAGAGCCGGACACGCCTCTAAATGCTCGAGCTTCGAGCTACTTTCACCGTCTTGTGGAATCAGGGTGGTTGCGGACTGAAAGATATGGCTTGGCACACACTGTCTCAATGTCTCCCGCCGTTAGCCAGCTGCTCAGTTTGTTGATCAACTTCGCTGATACTGGTCCGGTTTTTGTTTCAGGTAAAATTCGTTCAATCGATGCGGCTATTAGCAGTGTTGTAAAAGGCGAAGCCGGTGCGGATCTGTTCAAGGAAGCTGCTGAGCAATGCCGAAATCTATTGGTGCATATCCGTAACACCGGTACCAGCGTGCGAGACTTGATGTCCTCGATAGCCACTCAGGAAACTACAGCCGAATATGTGCGCAAGTTTTTTCGCGAGTATGTCGAACAAGTTTTTATCGGGGACTACAAGGAGCTTCGCACCCAAGAGCATCCTCTTTCACGACGCCCACAGATTCTGACGGCGGTAGAGGAACTCAGCGAGCGACCAGAGCATCGAGATAGATTGATAGAGTGGTATGTGACGCGTTGGGCCCATGGGGATCAAACTAAGGGTGAAGCTGCTTTTGAGCGAGACTTATCTCGACTCAATGAGCTTACTCGCATTGAGGAGTATCTTGAGCGCCTTGATGATGAGATTCGTAGCGCCAACAAGCGAGCATTGGTAGTCCTCCAGTATCGCCTTCGCTCCATTCGTCCTATTGATGATCTCTTGCGTGCAGCCATTGATGGATTGGTCGTTGGTGGGCCAGAAAACGTGCTTGATGACTATTGTGAAAAACAGCCGGGGTTGTTTGCGCCAGGTGCGTTGATGGCGGGTAGTCGTCTGGCTCAGCCACAAAAAGAAAGGCCGCGACAACCGCCTTCTGCTTTGCGTCAAACAGTCCTTTCAGATCACGCCCGCGCAGTCGGTAACTTGGTGCGCCGTGCCCAGGAGCGTCGACGTGTCACTCCGGCAAAACTACGAGCTTATGCAGCTAAAGCTCTCGCAGATCAAACCCAGCTTGATAGCAGCAAGCTGCCTGTCGACAATATTGAAGAGACCCGCGCTTACCAAGCATTCACTAGCTTGGTTGCTTCGTTAAATTCTGGTATTCCTGGCAGAGCATTAACAGCGCGAGGGCAGATTCCCGGGCTGGATCTCTTTTATGACGAAGGTGGTGGGGCTACCGACCACCCTCTCATCATTAGTAAGCCTTTCAAGTTAGTTCGCCGTAAGCGGCCACATCAAGCAGTAAAAAAGGATGATTTATGAGCAGCTACTGGCAGGATCTCGCAAGCAACTCGGATGGTTACTATCAAGCAGAAGATTTCGAAGTAGCCGCGTATAGGTTGGTCACAGAGCAGGTTCTTTATCATGCGGATCGTGGCAGCCGGAAGCTCTATGGCATCGTTGAAAGATACGAGTGTAACTTTGCCAAAGTACTTGCCCCGTTAGGTATTACGCTAGGTGTGGATCGCCAGTTACTTTTCGCTTACGCCATTCCTGTGCACGTCACACCAACATTGGCAACTGTCACCCAGACGCTCTTCGCACTTGTGCTGCGAGGAATATACGAAGATGGGATGCGAGCTGGTTACCTGTGTGATGAGAGCGGAGAAATTCACTGTGACTTTGTTGAGTTACGAGAGAAGTTTCAACTCATGACAGGTCGAGAGCTGCCAGGTAAAGGCGAGCTGGAAACGCTTATTCGTACAGCGAAGCGCTGGGGTATAGTCCGGCGTTTGGATGATATTGAAAGCCCTGAACCTGAGGTTTCGGCTGGAGGAGTGGCCATCCGCCCTGCTATTCGAGAGGTTCTGGGTGAGACAGCGCTGCAGCAGCTTGCCTTATGGGCTGGCGAGCGTAAGGACAGTAGTGAAGAGTCTGATGACCCAGTGCCCGTAGAGCGTCAGGAAGGGAGGGTTAATCATGAAATGCCTTGAAAGCGTCAAACTCGTTCAGTTCTTACTGTACGAAAGCCAAGAGTTCTGTTTGGGTGAAACGAGTGGTTTGTTCGGAGCGAATGGGAGCGGCAAGAGTACGGTGCTTGATGCGGTGCAAATCGCGCTGTTTGGTGCCAATAAGAGCAGTATGGCCTTCAACGCACAGGCAGACTCAAGTGGTTCAAGAAAAGCACGTACTCTACGTTCGTACTGTCTTGGCCAGTATGGTGATGATGCTACTCAGTGTGTTCGAACAAATGCCATTACCTATATTACTCTGACATGGAGAAACCAAGAGACAGGAGAGCCAATTACAACTGGGATTTGCATTGAAGCATCCATTGACAGCGAAGACACTAGGGTGCTTGGTCGGTACGTAGTAACTGGCTTGGAGCTGGCTATGGTTGATCACTTGCAAACCGTAGACGGAATTGCTAGCCCGCTACCTTGGAGTAGCTTTCGTCACCGCTTGCTTGAACGTGCCAAAATTGTCGGTGAAAACCCTCTCTTTGATGATGCATCAAGTTTTACAAAACAGATTCTATTCGCGCTCCGAGGGAAAGCTGGACAGCCCTCCTATGATGCGTTTATACGGGCTTTTCGCTTTGCTCTGCGGATGCGGTTCGATAAGCCTGTCGATCAAATCGTTCGCCAAGATGTGCTGGAGAGTCGGCCAACCAACATCAATAAATTCAAGTCGATAGTCGATACATTCAAGCGTTTAAGCAGTCTTGTGGAAGCTGTAGAGCATAAGATCGAGGGCGGCAAGAAAATTGCTGCAACTTTTCACGGTGCACAAAATAAGTTACGACAGGCGGCCTCATGGAGGTATCTGAGCGCGCTTGCTGATGAAGAGAATGCGCAACTTAAGCGTGAGGTAGCGCAGGAGGAGTTAGAGAAAGGGCAACAGGCAGCTGAACAACTTAGAAGCTCAAGCGAGGAAATGCAAAGACAACTCGGTGTTTTAGAGCAAGAACTCAACCACCTGGAAGATCGTCAGAAGACTCACGCGGCCCATCAGGATAACGTCACTGCTCAGATTGATCAAAAGAAAGCTATTAAGCGGCTGCAAGAAAGTAAGGCTTCATTCAAAAGCGAGCTGAATACACTTTCCGCGATGATTCGGCAGTGGGGAACCTCACCGTACCTCGCTGAGTGGAAGCAGCAGCTTCATGAGCTTGACGATCAGATTCAGTTTGGCAATAGCGCCCAGCAACAAGAGCCGTCCGATTCGCTACAAGCGTCACTGCAGCAGATGTCGTCGTTAAGTAGCCAGATCAGCGAAAGGTTGGACTCAGTCCGTCTACAGCGTAGTAGTCACCGAGATGAGTTAGAGGAGAAAATTGGTACCCTCAAATCTTCACTGGAGCGAGCTGATCAAGGTAAAGCTCCGTTGAGCTCACAAACACAAAAACTTATTGATGAGTTCAAGGATTATGGTCTTGCTCCTACCCCTGTATGTGATCTGGTCGAAATCACTGATACACGTTGGCAGCCAGCTATTGAAGCGTATTTAGCTAAAAATGTAGAGGCGCTCCTTTTGCCCGTAGAGCAAGAAGAGCAGGCGTTTGATATTTATCGAGCGCTACAAGGTAGACGGGTTATCCATGGCGTCAAGATTGTTCGAAGCGCCCAAGTCAAGCATGCCTCTCTTTCTCAATCTGGACTGGTTTCAGAGTTGATTGTAGGATCAAGTCAAGCTGCTATTTCATATCTTCAAGGGCAGCTTGGCAATCTAAAATGCGCTGACCAAAGCCAGGAGGCGTTGCACGGCGATCGTACCCTTACCCTCGATGGCATGTATGTCAGCCCTAAAGACTTTGAGCGGCTCAGACTCGATAGTAACTACCTCAGGATTGGTAAAGGTGGCGAGACTCAAACTGATCGTTTGCGCAGTGAGATCAAAGATTGTGAGTACGCATTAGCGAATGTTAATGCTGATATTGAGCTTCTTACGCCTATGTATAAGTCTGCCAGCGGGCTTCCCGAGCAGATCAAGCTGCTTCAAAGCCTGTGGGGAAATAATAGAGCAGCACTCAAGGATAGCGAGTTAGCTGACCAGCGGGTTGCGGGTATAAAGGATGCTGAGTATAAGGAAATCTGTAGCCAGATCGTGGAGCGCGAGCGTGATTTAACGACTCTGAAAGGTCAGGTAAAGAACGCGGATAAATCCGCCATGCAGGCGGAGCTTCAGTTGCCGAGTCTCAATGAAAAATGTGGCTCAACCGCTTTTCGACATCAACAGTGTATTCAGCTCAAGAAGGTCTGTAAGGAGCATATTGATTTCGACGAAAGCTTTGCTTCCTCCCAGTGGGACAAGCTGCTTGAGCAGTTTGGCGAACCCGAAGCGATGGTGGGCTATTGTAAGAAGCGGGCTGAAGATATTGAACCTAAAGGACAGAAAGAAGCAGAGAGGGCTCGTAGTGAACTATGGACTTATCAGCAGGAGCACCGCGAGTATTTAAGTGAGGAAATTAGCCAGGACTGGCGTAAAGGTAAGGCCTGGATTGATGATCATGTTACCAAGCTGATCAATACTGATCTACCTGCACATAAGGAGCAGGCAGATGAAGCCTATCAGGCGTCGCAGGATACCTTCCGGCAGGATGTTGCCATCGCTCTCAATACTAACCTGCAGTTTTTGAAGCAAACCTTTGATCGGCTCAATGCTGCGCTCAGGAAAACCCCACCTTTTAGCAATGGTGAGCGGTACCAGTTTGTTTACAAGGTTCGTCCTGAGCTCACCCCTTTGCTGGATTTTATTAAGTCGGTTGCCGAGTTTGGCGTCAATGGAGGCTTATTCGGTGACCCAGGCAACATTCCACCACAGTTTGAAGAACTGTTGCGAGAAAAGACTATCTCAGGGGCCGGCGCAGTTAAAAGTCCACTCGACGATTACCGTGAATTCTACTCATTCGACGTGCGGATTGAGCGCGTTGAACCGGACGGTGCCACCAAAACAGTTGGCCACCTCAGCAAGCGTATCGGACCTGGATCTGGTGGTGAGCATCGTGCACCTCTATATGTCATTGCTGGAGCGAGCTTGTGGTCAGCCTACCGGATGGATCAAGGGGATCGTGATGGCCTGCGACTGATTCTGTTGGATGAGGCTTTTGATAAGATGGATCCTTCCAACGTGATATCGACCATGAAATATCTGCAGGAACTTGGGCTGCAGGTGCTGATGGCGAGTCCAGGGGAGAATCTTGGGACGCTGAATGCATTTCTAAATTGCTACTTTGAAATCCAGAAGGATCCTGTGCGTCATGCGATACAGGTAGATCGATTCGAAGTGACCGAGCTTATGCGTGAACAGTTCAGGGAGGACTTGTGGGAGTTCAACCCAGAGCTTCTCGAACAAGAGCTTGAGGCAATTAAAGTGGCCAAGATGTCAGTGACCTCCCCAGCACTTAATCATCAAGGAGTTCCCTGATTATGGATGTGCTTGCTAAGGAGTTGCTCCAAAAACTGCTAGTGTTGGGTGATAAGACTGAAGCTGGCGTACGGCAGCGATCACCTGCGCTGACAGCAGCGCATATGAAACCTTACCGGACACTACGAAACTTGCATCAAAAGCAGGCTTGTGAGGAGGTTTTTCTTGCTGCTCGGGATGAGGGAGCTGTTAGCCTGACTCGCGATAAAATGAATCCCGATGATGGTCTCGTTGATAGGATCGATCTACTTGATATAAAGCTCCTTGCCCGCTTTCTTGGGCGAACAACACACGCGGATCAATTGGAGCAAGCAAGGTTGCTTCTGGAACCACTCACTCGAACGCATGCGGTTCTTGATGAGGTGGTTGCCGCATGGGCAGTCATGAAGAAGGTGCGTGGTTTGGGGCCAGAGGATGTCTTGGATTGGATTGACGCAGGAGCAGCAATAGAGGCAAGCCCACAAAGAGCCGGGGGCGATTCAACCCCGGTCCGTGAGCTCAGTGCTCGGTTGTTTCGTGACAGCAAACGTATTGAGAAACTTACAGCCCCGTTAGACGTTCTGCTCATGGGGTCTTTTGAGTCAGCGTCACGAACTTCTGTTGAAGTCTGGCAAGAGATGGGGCTCTTCCGCGAAGAACAGCCAGTATATCTTGCTGGGCATGTCCAGATTACAAGAACTCGGGTAACGGCGTTACTGGATGAGCCTTTCACGGGTTTGCCAGCCAGTACGATTCTGAAAGTCTCCGGGGGCTTAGAAGCTATACTCACCATTGAGAACCTGACGACATTTCATAGCGAAGCAAAACAAGGTGCTGGCAAGCCTACTCTGCTGATTTACACAGCGGGGATGCCGTCACCAGCGTGGATAGCTATGTATAAACGGTTGCTGTCCAGTATTCCTAATACTATTTCGGTGCACCATTGGGGTGATGTGGACGAAGGAGGTTTTCGCATCGCGGCACATCTCGCTACTGCTGCAGCTGACTGTGGACACACCTTGCAATCCAAGAATATGAGTCCCGAAGATGTTCCAGTGGCAATGCGTAGGCCAGCGTCTGAGCGAACATTGCTGCGGATATTACATTTTGCAAAAGCGGCTGGTTGGAGTGAGTTGGGAGCTCGTGTAGTAGACGCAAAGTTTACCGTTGAGCAGGAAGCATTATAAATTGGGAGTCGGCAATATGGATGGGCGTTTCTTTAATTGCTCAGTGGATGTCCATCGTGTTGAAAGTTACTAGTAAGCCATAGGTGAGCTTGATGTACTACCCAGCAGCTAATTGAATCAGATGTCTAGGTTTAAGCTTATACTCCTTTGTTGGCGGGGCAGAGCCGTATTGGTAAATTGTTGCTGTCTGAACCATTCAGTACTAACAGTAGGCCACGCTAACAAGAGTGGATATTACTAGCTGGGTTTTGATGGGCTCTCAGGCAGTGTTCGCCAGAGATTTAGGGTGTTTTAGCTTTCCATCATGAATTGTTGGCTAGATAAAATATTTTTAATTTGTTTTTTCCCTAGCCCTGATTCAACCAGGGACCGCTCAAGGATAGATATGTGGTTGTTAAATGCAGTTTTAGCATTATGAACACGATCTGCAATAAACTGAGCATCTAGGTCACTTTCTAGGCGATAAAACTTGATGTTGGATACACAGCTATAAAACCAGTCGTACTTCGCGGTGAGTTCTTGTATAGCTAAGGTGCCATGTGCTTCACTAGCGCCTTCTTGCCCGATATAAACACCGCCTTGGGTGTTATTGAAACCATGGCTTACCATAATCTGCTTAATATCTGCGTAGGCATTTGTTTGGTTGCTGGTGTGATAGTTTGTGGCTAAGCATTTTGTGTTTATATCAAAAGTGATTAGATGCTTGCTCATGTATTCCCCCAAAATACGGTCTGAATTTATCAGGCTTGCGAGAAGTTTTTGTTGCAAAAGCTGTAAGCGTAACGAGTTTTTAATGCTCGCTCATCGCAAGCTGACCATGACTTAAGATGATTCTGAGTATCGCTGTACGAGATAGCTGGAATCATTGATTATTTGCATGTAGTAAGCTTGAAAAAGCGTTAAATATCTGCATAAAGTGCAATATTATTTATAAAGCAGGCGGAACTAACCCAGAGAGTTTTTGGCTATTTTTAATGCGCTCATATATTTCTTCGCGATGCACCTCAACATTCTTAGGTGCATCTATTCCAATGCGCACCTGATTGCCTTTTACACCTAATACGGTCACTGTCACCTGGTCACCGATCCGTAGGTCTTCACCGATGCTGCGCGTTAAAATTAGCATGTATAAATCCTTTTGATTAGTAACTGTTTTTTAAAGCTCTAAAGCTCATGGTAGGACCTTTTGCTCATAAGGCAAATTTAAAAGTGTCTGTAACTGATAAAGCTCGGGCAGATATCAAAAGCAAAGAAATTTTTCTAATGCATGTTTTGAAAAGCTAGTGGCATCCCTGTTTTTGATGTTTTAGCGGCCTATAGTCGAACTGGTATGCTCTTTTGTTTAACGCCTCAGATCATCTTGGACTACGGACATTGCTTTGATCCATTGCGCTAGCATAATTCAATACGAAAAAATAGTTATCTATAGCGTAAGAATATTGCAGGATACTAAGAGTGAACGTTAGCTTTAATCGGCCAGAATAGTTAAGGTTATATTATGTTTTTGCTCATGAAATACTTCTGTTTTATATGGACTGATAGCACTAAGAAACTTGAGTGTTACGGTTTGCCGAGTCTTCGCAGTTCAGAATAATTATTAGCAGTATAATTTATTTACGGAGTTCGACAGTTTATGTGTTCAAAAATGATAAAAGATCCAATCCACGGGTTTATTGAGTTCGAGGGAGAGAGTGAGCTCGAACTGAAGAACATACTGTCTGACCCACTTTTCCAGCGGCTGCGAAGAGTTAAGCAGCTCGGCTTCTCGGATTATGTCTTTCCATCGGCTACGCATTCTCGTTTTGCTCATTCGCTAGGAGTTTATTCTGTAGCTAAGAAGATGCTGTCAATTGTTGAACCTGAATCTCAGCATGGCAATTGGTCACTGGAGGGTAAAGCATGTCTTTCGGCAGCGTTGCTTCACGATGTGGGCCATGGCATGTTCAGCCATGCTTTTGAAAAAGCAATGGAGTTCTATTTTAAGCGAAACCCAGACCCACATGGAGAGCGGGCGGCGCTAAGAGATGCTGTTAATCATGAAAAAGTCAGTCATAAGATCATTACTCAGTCGTCGATAACTAAGGTGTTATCTCAGCTAGGAGGGAAAGATTTTCCAAGTCTTGTTGCGGCGATGATAAACAAAAGCAGAGAAGGATGTATTTACACTTCGATTGTCTCTGGACAGCTCGACGCTGATCGTCTCGACTACGCTAAGCGTGATCCCTATTTTGCAGGGGTTTCATCTGGCGGTATTGACTTAGATTGGTTGATCCGAAACCTAAAAAAAGGGAAAAATGAGAGCGGTGGTGAATATCTATATGTTGATAGCAAAGCTTATGTATCGCTTGAGCAGTTTACGGTTACGCTATTCCAGCTTTACCCTACCCTCTATTTGCACAAACGAACCCGCGGCCTCGAGTATATGTTCGCTTTGTTAATGAGCCGAGTTTTTGAGCTCATCGAACAACGTAATGAAGCCGCGGCTGGATTAGACTTTAACCACCCGTTTGTTAGGTTTTTTGGTGATCCTGACAATATCGAAAACTTCATGTTGCTTGACGATGCTCTGTTCTGGGGAGCTCTATATCTTTTTCAGGAGGCCCCTGATCCCTCAATCAGTACTATTGCTCGCCGTATTGCTGAGCGAAAAATTTACTCCATGATAGATATCTGGAAAATAGTTGAGGAAACCGCGGCATCAAATGACTCTGTTCGAAAGTTAACCGCCTTGGAGCGATTAGAAAAATTGCACGCAGTGTGTAATTTCGTTGCGCAAGAGATAGCCGAAGATAAAGATGTTTGGTTAGACGGATGTTATTACGACACATATGATCGTCCGATTTATAAGCCGCTATGTAAAGCAGGTGGGGACTCACAGCAGATCAACGTTAAGGTAGGCGGCAAAATCGTAGATATTGCTTCTATCTCGTCTATTGTCGCTAGTGCAGCTAGCTTTAACATACATCGCATTTACTATGACGATCAGGTGCCGGGGCAAGAAGAGAAACTCCGAAGTGCAATTCGAGGTTCTGTTGAACGCCAATTCAAAAGCTAGCATGGTAAATGTTAAAAAATGCTGGTTGATAATAGGTTGACATGTTCAGTCGCTGTTCTTGATTGAGCAGCAATGAATTCTGATAATAAAGTGACACAATAATATTAGCGTCTTCTGCAAAAGCCGTCGAACACGCAGATACTTTGGGTATTACTGGGTCTTTGGTCATCATCAGTTCAGCTCTGTCGGCCTCTCACATAGAGTATTTAACCTGCATATGACTACGCAGCTGTATAGATGGTAATCGTGCTTTCTATTTGATGGCTATGTCAATTTTGCTAAGAGCATTTTTGAGCGCTGCCCAGCAAGGGACATACTCGCCAGTTGCTGTGCTGTGCTTGAATGCATCTGCCTTGCCCGGACAAGATGATGCTAGATACCTCACCACTCCCTCAAGTTGACGAACGTTAGATTTTACAAAATTCAGCCATTGGTTAAACTCATCTTGGTTATCCAGCATAAAAACCAGTCCACAAAGTGATTCTTCTTTCTCACTTATTTTGCCGCTATCATCTTTGTATTTACAGAGTCTGCGCTGTATTTCAATTATATGTATTTTTTTCCCCTTGATGTTGACTCTAGTAACCAGCAACCCCCTTAGCTGGCTAAGAGTGTCTTTGTCGATGAAAGGCCATTTTATTATGGGCGTTGTAATTGTTTCGTCGTTAAGCATTTCATCTTCTGTGAAGGATTCTAGTGCAACAAGTTCTGGCTCTTCGCTCTCTATGTACCCTTTTGAGGGCGAGTACCATTCGACAGAGCTTACGTCATTTGCATAGTGTTTCTTCAAGTACAGCAACGCGTTCCACATATCTCTGAGAGCACCTTCAGATTCCATTTCTACTTTTGTGACCACAGAAGCTTGACCCACGCCTTTTCCGTTCCCGTGAGGCTCACTGGTTGAAAAATCATAGGTATCACTCCCTGTTGTTGAGGGTCTTCCGGGACTTATTGTTTTTTTGTCTCTTATAGAGTGTACCTTTCGCCGCTCACCAAGAATTTGAAGCGCTGGATCATATAATTCAAGAGTGCTTGAGCCTTGGTCAGGCACATCGAATTCAGTAAGATTTACGATTTCTGGTCTGGGCAGCGTTTTTCTCGCTGAAGAGCCAGTCCATGTATTTCCGAGAGCATCCTGTCCTACTGAAGGGAACGCATCATTTCTGCCTTCTCTGGTTCGCTCAATCTCTTCGCCTACGGGTTCGCTGACTCCATGTATTTGAAGCCCCAGAAATGATTTTTTATTATTAAAAGAAATACCGCTAACCAGAATCTCAGCTTTGCCTGTAAACCAAGGCCCAATGCACAGAAATATTGGTTTATTTTTATCGTTTGAGTACTCAGTGTCGATGGTGCCATTTATATTCTTGGCCGCAAGTCTGGTGTAACTATCGTATTTCACATGAGCTAGAAAAACTGAGTCGCCACTGTGTAAGTTTGCTCTGATATTAATCTTCCACACGGTAGGGTCTTCAGGCTCGCCCAGAGGTGCGAAAAAACGGTCTAAGCAGTTATCTTGCCCATCCCATTTGTAAGTAGCTAAAATTCTTCTGAGCTCTCCTGAGCGGCCATAACATCTAGCAAAATACTCAAGACAGGGTATTAAAAGTGATCCACCTTGAGGAAGTTTAAACTTGATTAGCCAGTTTTGATCGTGTTGGTATTTTAATGGGTAAATCTGCTGTGGGAATGGTGGTGGTTGATTTTTTTCAGTTGCTTCGTCAAAAGAGGTAAACCGCCAGTGCTCTTGTTCGTGGCGCAACTGGAATCGCTTCATTTCAAAGTGTGCGCAAGCTATCACTCTATTGTTGCGGCATAGACTGCCTATGCTCAATTGACCAAGTAGCGCTATGGGTATCGAGCGGAAAAAAATATTATCGGAAAAGGTTTTGCGAGCAATTTGAGTACGAAAAGCAACAAGGACATGTGGCTGAGATCTTTCTTTTGGATTTTTCTTGATACCGCAGTACCACCACACTAGCAAGGTCTGTTCTCCGCATTGCAGGTTGTCTATGGTGTCCGAAATCTTTACGGGTTGAAAATCATAATCTAAATGTATTGGCATCCAGCCCTCTCCTTGCAGGTTTGTCGAAGCAACTTAGTAAGTTATTCTGACGTAACAGGCAGGAGTGTATCGCAGCTAATTCTTTAACGTCGCAGTTAATTGTTTATCTGACAACCACCACCCACGAGTGCGGGCCCAGAGGCGCTGTGGTGGGGTTGACGAAAGGGACGTTGCGGCCAGCCGCGTAACGGCTCAAGGTTGACCACTGACTGCACTGCAGCGACTTCCAGCGCTTCTTTTTCTGTCAGCGGTGGCAGTAGGCCAGGTAAACGACTGGCTAATAAGGTTTTTCCGGTGCCGGGCGGCCCACTTAACAGTAAGTTATGCATGCCCGCCGCAGCGACAACCAAGGCGCGCTTGGCCGCATGCTGGCCTTGCACTTCCAGTAGATCAGGATAATGCGGTGATTGCGCGAGTAAACCTTGTGATTGATAGGGCTTGAGCACGCGCTGCTTATTAAAGTGGCTGACCAGTTCCAGCAGATGATCAATGGCATACACTTTTAAGCCGCTGGCTAAACAGGCTTCTTCAGCGTTTTCTAAGGCCACGACCAGTGAACGTCCGGCAGCACGTGCCGCGAGTGCGGCCGGTAAAACGCCGCGTACGGGACGCACCTGGCCAGAGAGCGCTAGTTCACCCAAACACTCAAACTCATCCAGACAGCCGCCAGGTAATTGCGCGCTGGCGGCTAATAAACCTAGAGCAATAGCCAAGTCAAAACGCCCGCCTTCTTTGGGCAAATCAGCAGGCGCTAGGTTGAGGGTGATGCGTTTACGTGGAAACTCCAGTGCGCTGTTTAAAATCGCACTGCGCACGCGATCTTTACTTTCACGTACCGCGGTTTCGGGTAAGCCGACAATGGTCAGCGAGGGCAAACCATTGGTGAGGTGAATTTCAACACTGACCGCAGGTGCTTCAACACCAATTTGTGCACGGCTATGAATAATAGCGAGTGACATAGATCCTCCTTGATCTTATATAAAACGCAGCCTAATCCATTAGGTTGTTGCGCTATGGCTTAAGGCGCTGTTTCTCTCAGTTGCTCTTCGAGCGCCGCAACAGTGCTTTCCAAAGCTTCTAAGCGGGCGCGGGTGCGAGCTAGAACAACCATTTGACTATCAAACTCTTCACGGCTGACTAAGTCGAGTTTGCTAAACGTACTTTGAATAAGGGCTTTGAATTGAGCTTCAATTTCAGCGCGTGGCAGTGGTATCTCACTGCCCAATAAACGTCCGGCATGCGTGCTGATGCTATCAAGTAAGGCCTTGGGCGGTAACATAATGGAATTCCTTAAAAGTAATGGTTTCAGTTTAGCACGTCATTAGAATTGTGAATCTTAATCAATACGAAGAGAAGCTGAGCAATCTTGAGTATAATGCATGCTCTCTAGTGCCGTTGAGCGTTGTTTGGGCAAAAAGGTGTATTGTGTTTATCTGTTTGCTCCAATAGTGTGTTTGTTTACTGTGTTATGACCCGTGTATGGGCGTGCCAATTACAACTTTAATGTCTAGATTTTGAGCCTAGGCATGTTAAAAATTGACTTGAATGATCAGTCATTTAATCTCGGAGAAACTGTATGAAATTAGTTACCGCCATCATCAAACCCTTCAAGCTGGATGATGTACGCGAAGCATTGTCTGAAATTGGCGTACAAGGTATTACAGTAACTGAAGTCAAAGGCTTTGGCCGTCAGAAAGGTCACACTGAGCTCTATCGTGGCGCAGAGTATGTTGTGGATTTTTTACCAAAAGTGAAAATTGAAGTGGCAATTGGTGCTGCGCAATTGGATCGTGTGATTGAAACGATCAGTAATGCAGCCAATACTGGCAAAATCGGTGACGGTAAAATTTTTGTGGTCAGTCTTGAGCAAGCAGTACGTATCCGTACGGGTGAAACGGGTTCAGACGCGATCTAAGCGCGTTCAATTCACCGAAAAGATTTTTTGCGCGCAGTGATGTTTAAGACATATCTGCAGTGCGGCAATACGACGAAGGCGTAACTCTGTAAAGGGTTGCGCCTTCGTTTTTTTTACGCCTTAATATAGGTCATATGACTGACACGCAAGCAATTTTAAAAATATTAAAAAAGAAGCTGTTTGCCGTGGTTATTTTCTTTTTATCGCACTAGAATGCGCGCCCAATGCATAACAGATGATTGCTAGTTGGCAGCTGTGGTTGTGTTCTGTGCAGTTAAGACCATCCAGTATCGCTGGTGATTATGCTAACCCCAATTGATGTGCTGAAATTTTTTGGCACTTGATTTAAAACTATCTTGCTGAAAGCAGGCTTGAGGTTAACTATGTTTGATGAAGAAATAGAACCCGAAGAATTAGATGTAAACGATGACAGCGAAGTTGATGTTGATGACCTGGATATTGACGACGTTGATGATGTGGACGACGTTGATGTTGACGTTGATGACGGCGATATCGATGACACCATCGATGATGGCTCGGATGCTGTGGTTAAGCCCGCGCGCGCAAAAGCTAAGGCAGCCGTGAAAGAAGATGATTTGCCGTCTGTTGAAGCGAAGAAAAAAGAGCGTGACGCTTTAGCACAGGCTATGGAAGAGTTTTTAGCGCGTGGCGGTAAAGTACAAGAAGTTGAAAACAAGATTGATGTTTAAGCTGTTCTCATAGTATGACCCTAGTAGCGATCAATGGCCGCAGTAGACGCCTGATCGCTGCTAGTGGCTTTGCTAGTCTGTGTACTAGTCTTTTAGAGCTTTGTAACGCTCAGCGAGCTCAAAGCGTATTGAACGGCGTTCTTGGGCGTTGGAAAAACGTCTGATTTCATCTTCAGTGTTGGGCACAAGCTTGGGGACTTCTACCGACTTACCTTGATCATCAATCGCCACCATGGTGAAGAAGCAGCTGTTGGTGTGTCTGACCAGCTTCTCATGAATGTTTTCGGTGATCACCTTAATACCCACTTCAATTGATGTGCGTCCGGTGTAGTTGACGGATGCTAAGAAAGTGACCAGTTCACCGACATGGACGGGTTGGAGAAAGGTGACTTGGTCAACCGATAAGGTGACGACATAGCAGCCCGCAAAGCGGCTAGCGCAGGCATAGGCGACTTCATCGAGGTACTTAAGTAAGGTTCCACCGTGTACGTTACCCGAGAAGTTAGCTTTATCTGGGGTCATTAAAACGGTCATGCTTAGGGTTGATGTTCCGGCTTCCATGGTGCTCTCTTATTCTTGTGTTTAGCGTGTGAGTGTAAGTATGCTTAAAAAGCAATGCTACCTTACTCTGATACTGATTAGCTTTCTAGCCAGACATCACGCACCCAGTGCCAAACACTTTCCCACGTCTCATCCTGCATCTCTTGTGTATCTTCATCCCAAGCAAAGACTTCACCTTCCTCATCATCCACCACGTAATAGATGGGTGCGTCATGACACAGGGGAATCAAATTGCGCGGTAAGCCCAGATCCCAAGCCGTTGAAGTCACGTCGGGCAGGTAAGTGTGCGAGCAAGGATCACTGGCGGTGACAGGCTCTAAGCGGCCATAGACCACATCACTGACGGTTAATAAAAACTCACGTAAAGCAAAGGGTAGATGAATCAAGATTTGCTCTTGAATCTCAACCAAGGTTTCTTCTTCGGGTAGTTCTAAAGCAACAGGGACAGGTTCGTTACGTTCACGTAACTCGTCAATAACTTCTTCCACGGTGTGTTCACTCGATGTATTGCGGGGCATTATTGAATGCTTGAAGCGGCGCCGTTGCTGGCGACCGCTTCAGATCCGTGTTCGACAGTTAAGCGTTTTGGCGAATACCGGCGATTAACCAAGGTTGGTTTTCACCGTTTTGACGCTCCATGCTCCAGCTTTCACTAAAGGACTCGCCTTGGTCAAAGCGTGAAGTTTTCGCCACACCGAGGAAGGTCAGCGTTGCAACGGTCACACCGTTTGCTTCTTCAACGCTATCCAACTCAACGCTGAGGTCATCAATGTAAGTGGACTGCATGCCATCACCTAAGCTGTTGCGCTCATTGGTGAGGAATTCGAGTAACTCAGGGGTTACAAACTCAGAAATCTGCTCCATTTCATTGGCATCCCAATGTTGTTGCAGTGAGTTAAAGTGACCTTCAGCGGCCTGCAAGAAGCTGGTTTCATTGAACCATGCTGGCGCATTGATCACGGGTTTGCTAATGGTGGCTACAGGTGCTGAAGTGCCAAAGATGTTTTGTGCTGGCGTATGCGCTTCACGCTGCATCGGTGGACCGCCGGCTGTGGCGGTTTGCGGCATTTGACGGCGGCGACTGGCAATAAACTTAAAGATCACAAAGGCAATCAGGCCAAAAATCAGCATATCCATGATTTGTAAGCCTTCAAAACCACCACCCATAAACATGGATGCCAATAGACCACCGGCTGCCATACCCATCAGCATACCGCCCATGCCACCAAGGGCTGGTTTTGCACCTGCTGCTGCAGCATTTTTAGCGGGTGCTGCAGCAGGTTTTTGTTGTTGCTGTTGTTGAGCTTGGCGTTGTTTCATTCCGCCAAATGATTTACCACCACCAAAGCGGCGTGCTTCAGCGTCGATACTAAAACTTAGGCCTAAAAAAAGAGCGAAGGCGATTGTAAGAAAACGGTGCATAAAAATACCTTTTTATTGTCAGGTTAATCGAATCGTTCGACATATCTGCAATATGCCTGTGCCGAACGGTTCGAGTGATGGCGTCAGTGAAGCATGCTTAGAGCAAGTCATGCCAATTAATCACGCCAGTTATACAATTCTTTTTCTGAAATTTCGTGCATCAGAGTGATTTGTTTTTGGAATGCTTGCATTGAATCCCAAATACGTTGGTTTAGATCACTTTTACTGGCCAAGTTATCCAGCACCTTGGCTGACTCATCCTGCATGGCTTGTAGGACTTCATCAGGGAAACGGCGTAACTGCACATCCGCTGCTTTAAGTTCAGCTAAAGCCCGTGCGTTATTCCAAGTAAAGTCATCGAGCATATCTGCGTTACCTGCACGAATCGCTTCAGTGACAATGGCTTGCAGATCAGCAGGTAAGGTGTTCCAGGCTTCTTGGTTAATAATCAACTCCAAGACAGCTTGTGGTTCTTGCCAGCCCGGGTAGTAATAGTACTTAGCTGCTTTATGTAAACCAAAGGCTAAGTCGTTATACGGGCTGACCCAGTCTGATGCATCAATAGCATTGGTTTGCAGGGCGGTAAATACTTCGCTACCGGGTAAGTTAACAGTGGTTGCACCTAAACGGTCCAGCACTTCACCACCTAAACCGGGCATACGAATTTTTAAGCCTTTAAGGTCATCCAAGCTATTAATTTCTTTGTTAAACCAGCCGCCCATTTGCATACCGGAGTTACCAATGGCAAAAGGCTTCACACCAAAGGGTGCATAGGCTTCTTCCCATAATTTCAGACCGTCACCTTTATGTAACCAGGCGTTCATTTCAATGGCGGATAAGCCAAAGGGCACTGAGGTGAAGAATTGTGCAGTGTCGGTTTTACCTTTCCAGTAATACGCTGCGCCATGACCCATTTGCGCGGTGCCGCGTGATACCGCATCAAAGACTTCCAGCGGCGGCACCAGCTCACCACCGGCGTAAACTTTAATGGTTAAACGACCATCGCTCATGCTGTTGATACGCTCAGCCACACGTTCAGCTGAAGTACCTAAGGCTGGGTAGTTTTTTGGCCACGCAGTGACCATCTTCCAGTTAAAGGTTTCTTGCTGGACAGCAGCTGCGGTTTCGTTATTCGCTGATTCTGTGTTTTCTGTACAGCCCAAGAGTGCTAAGCACGCTGCGGCTATAGCGGCTAAAGTAAAACTGTGGCGACCTTTCATATGCGCTCCGAGTGAGTGTCTATAATAAGTGTGAATACTTAGAGTGGCTGCAGTTTAGCGTAAGCGACCATCAACCATTTCATACCATCGTTAACAAAGTTAACTTGTACGCGCGCTTGTGCGCCCGCACCTTCAAAATTCAAAATAACCCCTTCGCCAAATACCGCATGCTGCACCAGTTGCCCCAGCTTAAATTCGGTTTCTGGCACATCTTCGCCATGAAACATACTGCTGGACTGCACTTGGTGATTGTTTTGGTAAGGGCGGCTGACGCTGTTGTTCATCCGCACTTCTTGTAAGAACTCAGCAGGGATTTCACGCACAAAACGTGAGACTTTATTGTACGTTTCAGCACCGTATAAACGGCGGGTTTCCGCACAGGTGATATACAGCTGGCGCATCGCTCGGGTAATACCCACATAGGCTAAGCGACGCTCTTCCTCTAAACGGCCGGGTTCTTCCAAGCTCATTTTATGCGGGAATAAGCCTTCTTCCATACCGGCAATAAACACGATGGGGAATTCGAGGCCTTTGGCGCTGTGTAGCGTCATCAATTGGACTGCTTCGGTAAACTCATCCGCTTGGTTATCACCGGCTTCAAGCACTGCGTGATCTAGGAAGGCTACTAAAGGCTGCACATCCTCTTCCAGCTCATCGGTGGTCTTAAAAGTCCGCGCAGCGCTGACCAGCTCCTCAAGGTTTTCGACTCGGGCTTGGCCTTTCTCGCCTTTTTCTTCTTTGTGATAGGTGATTAAGCCTGATTGCTCAATGACAATTTGCGCCATAGCATGCAATTCACAGTCACGAGTTTGTATGGCTAACTGTTCAATTAAATCCATAAAACCTTGCAGGGCGTTACTGGCACGTCCCGTTAAGGCTTTTTGCTCAACTAACAGATGCATTGCCGCCCACAATGAGACATCGTGCTCACGTGCAGCATGACGCACTGTTTCAATAGTTTTTTCACCAATACCACGGGTCGGCACATTAATCACCCGCTCAATCGCACTGTCATCATGGCGGCTGCGTAATAAGCGTAAATAGGCCAGCGCGTTTTTAATTTCTAAACGCTCAAAGAAGCGTTGACCGCCGTAAATACGATAAGGCACGGCGGCGCGTAATAAAGCTTCTTCTAAGACGCGAGATTGAGCATTAGAGCGGTAGAGAATCGCAATCTGATCACGGTTCACCTCGCCTTTGCGTAAGGCTTGCTCAATGCATTCAACAATATAACGCGCTTCGTCATATTCATTGTAGGCACTATAAAAATTGATCAGATCGCCATCTTCGCCGTCAGTCCACAACTCTTTACCAAGACGGCCTTGGTTATTATCAATTAAGGCATTGGCTGCTTTAAGGATATTGGCCGTGGAGCGGTAGTTTTGCTCCAGGCGAATACTTTGGGTGTCGACAAAGTCAGTGGAGAATTGTTGAATATTTTCAATTTTCGCACCGCGCCAGCCATAAATGGATTGGTCGTCATCGCCAACCACCATTAAGCTTTTACCGCCTTGGGCAAGCAAACGTAACCAGGCATATTGCACAGCGTTAGTGTCTTGGAATTCGTCGACTAAAATGTGCTGAAAACGCTGCTGGTAATGTTGCAATAAACCTGGATTATCGCGCCATAAATCTAAGGCGCGCAGTAACAGTTCAGCAAAATCAATCGCCCCAGCTCGCACACAGGCCGCTTCATAGGCAGTATAAATTTGCAGCATAGTGGCTAAGAATAAATCGCCACCCGCTTGAATATGCTGTGGACGCAGACCTTCATCTTTTTGTCCGTTAATAAACCACTGTGCTTGGCGTACTGGCCAGCGCTTCTCATCCAGCTCCAGTTCGCGCATCACACGCTTCAGTAAGCGCTGCTGATCATCGCTGTCTAAAATACTAAAGCCTTCAGCGAGGCCTGCTTCTTGCCAGTGCGCGCGCAATAAGCGGTGAGCTAAACCATGGAAAGTACCCACCCACATACCGGCGGGATTGAGCCCCAACAGTTCTTCAATGCGTACGCGCATTTCTGCAGCAGCTTTATTGGTAAAAGTGACCGATAAAATACTGTGCGGCGAGGCACCTTCAACTTGAATCAGCCAAGCAATGCGGTGTACTAACACCCGCGTTTTGCCTGAACCCGCGCCAGCTAGGACACGTTGTTGACCAATAGGCGCAGCAACAGCTTCACGCTGGGCTTCGTTGAGGGCGTTTAATAAGTGTGAGATATCATCATGCATCAGAGCATTCTAGTGGGCGTGCAGAATAAGGGCAAATACAATACAAGCTATAATTTTTAGATAAAGTAGGCTGGTGTGAGATTATTTCTAAATGGTGCGTTGTTTTTTTATCTTTTATGCTTGTTAATAGCCGTTTACATACGGCTAATGTTTGCCGTATAACTCACCCTCGCTGCCTTGTGCATGGTGGTATTAAGTTTTGCAAACTGTCACTTATTTATAATAAGGCATGTTAATGCTAACGGGTAAAAATATGCCGCAAAATAACAATAGCTCAGACATTTTACGCAAATTGAATACTGAGTTGACCCAAGAGGTGGAGCGCCGACATATTGTTGAGCAGCAGCTCTTAGCTGCCAAGGCGGACTTAGAGCAGCGTGTGGCTGCACGCACTTTAGAACTTAAAGAAGCTTTGCAAGCACTGCAGAAAAGCCAGGAACGATTAGAGTTGGCTTTGGATGCGAGTGAATTGGCGTTATGGGATTGGGATTTGCTCAGTGATAAAATTTATCACACACGCACTGAGACTATTTTTGGTTTAGCGGCTGATAAAATTCACGGTGTGCTGACCGACTTACGACCTTTAATGCACCCTGATGATTTGCCTGTATTGCGCCATGCCATGATTGAACATATGAAGCAGCGCACTGATTCGTATGTTGTCGAGTACCGTATTCAGCACAGTGACGGTCATTGGTTGTGGATTGAAGACCGCGGTCGAGCTGTGGAGCGTGATGCTAGCGGGCATGTACTGCGTATGTTAGGGACGCGTCGTGATATTTCCCTGAGTAAACAGAACGATGAACAATTGCATTTAGCCTCCCGCGTATTTGATGCGGGCAGTGAAGGCATTGTGATTTTAGACTCGGACTATAATGTGTTAGCGGTGAATAAAGCATTTATGGCCGTCACAGGTTTTAGTCGGGATGAGATGCTTGGGCACCCATTATTGCCGAAGAATCAGCCAATTGAAGTGCACCGGCGACATGAGAGAATTCGTGCCCTGAGTGAGCTCAATGGCAGTTGGGAAGGGGAGTCGCTGGGTATACGCAAGAATGGCGAGCTATATCCTCAGTGGTTAAAAACACATGTGGTGCGTGATAGTGAAGGTTTTATTACCCATATTGTTGCTTTTTTTGCTGACTTGACTGCTAGTCGTCAAGCGGAAGAACGTTTAAATTATTTAACTCAATATGATGAGTTAACGGGTTTAGCGAATCGTTCTTTATTTTATAAGCGCTTACAGGATGCGGTAGAGCATGCGCGTAATAGTGGCAACCAAATTGCGCTGCTGCATTTGGATTTAGATCGCTTTAAAGCTTTAAACAGCAGTTTAGGTGTAGATGCGGCTGATCAAGTCTTGCGCATGATGAGTGAGCGTCTGATGCAGTTATTACCCAGTGCCAACACCTTGGCGCGTTTAGGTGCTGATGAGTTCGCAATTATTTTAGATGGTGATGTGTCGGTCGCAAATTTGGCTGATTTAGCGCAGTCTATTTTAGCGCAGATCCGTATGCCAGTTGCAGTTGCTGTGAGTGGTAACGAGTTAGTGATCAGTGCATCTTTGGGCATTAGTGTATTACCCGGTAATGCGCGTGAACTCGCAGCCTTAATTAGCCAAGCCAATCTAGCTATGCAGCATGCGAAACATTTAGGCGGCGACAATGTGCAGTTCTATAATAACCAGATTCAGACCCTAACCTTAGCGCGTTTAGAGCTAGAGCAAGAATTACGCCGTGGTATCGAAGCCGGCGAACTGCAAGCTTACTATCAGCCTAAATTAACCTTAGCTGATGGTGTGATTCGTTCTGCAGAAGCCTTGGTGCGCTGGAATCATCCGCAGCGTGGGTTGCTGGCGTCAGGTGAGTTTATTGAACTGGCAGAAGATACAGGTTTAATCGGCTCAATCACTGGGCAGGTGCTTGAGCAAGCGTGTCAGCAAGCCTACATTTGGTGGCAGCAAGGTAGGCCTATTCGGATTGCGGTTAATATTTCAGTTTGTCATGTTCGCCAAGGTAATTTAGTTTCGCTAGTGCAGAATGTTTTGGCGACAACGGGCTTGCCTGCATATTTGTTGGAGCTTGAGCTGACTGAAAGCCAAATGCTCGATAACACAGAAGATATTATTGCGACCTTTAAACAGCTTAGAGAGTTGGGTGTAAATCTGGCGATTGACGACTTTGGTACAGGCTATTCTTCACTCAGTTATCTTAAGCGTTTTCCGGCCAATAGCTTAAAAATTGACCAAAGTTTTATTCGTGATGTGCTCAATAACGATGAAGATGCAGCCATTACTCGCGCCATTATTGCCATGGCACACAGCTTAAATCTGTTAGTGGTTGCCGAAGGTGTGGAAACGCAAGCGCAAATGGAGTTCTTAAGAGCTCAGGCGTGTGATGAAATCCAAGGGTATTTGATTTCTCGTCCGATCCCGGCCAACGAGTTGACTCAACTGCTGATCAGTCGCCAATCCGTGATTGAATCGTAATTGGGGTTAACCACTCAGACTCAATCACGAGATTAAGAGCTTATGCGCCGCGGGTGTTACCGCTGGTCAGATTACGCATCAGTAGCGCATGTTCCAGATTCACGTTTTCTGGAATCGGAATAAACAACACATGGCCATCGCCAGGGGCGTCATCGCGGCTTTTGCCTTTTTGATCTTCAATATATTTCAGATCAAAGGTGATATTGCCTTGTGGCGTCATCAACTCAATTGAATCGCCGACCGCAAAGCGGTTTTTCACAACCACTTCCGCTAAATCACCACGACGCTCACCGGTCATTTCACCGACAAACTGCTGGCGCTCAGAGATCGAGTAACCGTATTCGTAGTTCTGGTATTCATCGTGCACATGGCGACGTAAGAAACCTTCGGTGTAACCACGGTGCGCTAAAGATTCCAAAGTATCCATCAACGACTTATCAAAGGGACGACCAGCAACCGCATCATCAATGGCTTTGCGGTAGACCTGCGCAGTACGTGCCACATAGTAATGCGACTTAGTGCGGCCTTCGATTTTTAAGGAGTGCAAACCCATCTGCACCATGCGCTCGACGTGCTGAACGGCACGTAAATCTTTCGAGTTCATAATATAAGTGCCATGCTCATCTTCGGAGACGGCCATATATTCGCCCGGACGCTGAGCTTCTTCCAGTAGGAACACTTCTTTGGTGGGCGCGCCTACACCTAAAATCGGTTCAGGCTCAGCTTCAGCCTGTTGTAATGCAGCAATCGGCTCGTACTGATGCACGATATCGCCCAGTTCGTTCTCTTTGGCTTCGTGGGTTTTGTATTCCCAGCGGCAAGCGTTAGTGCACGAACCTTGGTTTGGGTCACGCTTATTGATATAGCCGGAGAGCAGGCAGCGACCGGAATAAGCCATGCACAATGCACCGTGCACAAACACTTCGAGTTCCATTTCTGGTACTTCGTGGCGAATCTGCTCGATTTCATCCAGTGACAATTCACGGGATAAAATTGCGCGAGTTAAACCCTGACTATGCCAGAACTTCACGCTGGCATAGTTCACTGCGTTGGCTTGCACCGACAAGTGAATATCCATCTGCGGGAAATGCTCACGCACCATCATAATCAGACCTGGATCCGACATAATCAATGCATCAGGGCCCATGGCAATCACAGGCTCTAAGTCTTTAATAAAGGTTTTTAGCTTGGCGTTATGCGGAGAGATATTCACCACCACATAAAACTTCTTACCGAGAGCATGGGCTTCATTAATACCAATGGTCAAATTGGCATGGTCAAATTCATTATTACGCACGCGCAAGCTGTAGCGTGGCTGACCGGCATAAACCGCATCAGCGCCGTAAGCGAAGGCATAGCGCATATTTTTTAGTGTGCCAGCAGGCGACAACAGCTCGGGACGAAACGCAGTAGACATAGAAAAACTCGAGGAAATAATAAATATCTTACTATTCTATCAGTCATTAACCACCCAAGCGTAGTGCTGGAGGCAATTAATAACCAACTGATTGGGTTGGGTATTAATTTAGGCTGAAAAAGGTCTTTGTAATGCTGTGCTAGATGGGTATGCAAGCGCTTTTTATAGACAAGAGATGCATGACTGCGCGGTTTACAGCTATTTCTAAAAACACATACGCACGACAGTGTGATGTATTGTGCCCAGTGTCTTACTGCTCCGAGATCAGAGTTCTAGACTGAACTGAGCAACTTAATTGTCTTGTAGATGAGCGCTGATGCTTTGGTATTAGCAAGTTCTTACTCATCAATATCCTTAGGTGTTCTGCTAGGATCATTTCCTGTTTTGAGTGAATCATGATCTGTGTATGAATCTTCTATCTTTTGAATTTGTTGCTGTTTTTGCTGCTTTTTTATTGATGTACTGGTTGCCGTTTAAGACGGTACACCTACGCAATGGCATGCTTACAGTTGCTAGTTATGCATTTATTGCCTTATTCAATATTCAGTTTGCTCTGATCTTGCTGGGCTACAGCTTATTTATTTATGGGCTGGCCAATTACTGCGACCGTTTTCTGCGTCCTCGGTCAATTTATATCCTGTTGGCCACAAGCATTGTCAGCCTGTTTGTTCTGTTCAAGTACTATGCTTTTTTTCAAGAATCGATACAGTCAGCTCTTACAGCCGCTGGCTTACAGATTGATTTGCCGATTTTGAGCCTATTGCTACCAGTGGGTTTATCCTATTACAGCTTTCATTCGGTGAGCTATGTAGTGTCTGTACAGCGCAAGGAGTTGCCTAAGGCCAGTTTTAGCGAGCTGATGCTGTACCTGTGTTTCTTTCCAAGCATTATTGCCGGACCGATCAATCGTGCCAGCCACTTTATGCCGCAAATTCAAGACAGCCAACGCAGTTTGCTGGAGCCTAAGCGCGCGCTATTTTTGATCACGCTGGCGATACTGAAGCTGTTTCTGTTTAGCGCTTGGCTGGCAGAGAATATGGTAGATCCTGTATTCAGCGATCCTATCGGTCATAGTGCTGGGCAAAATTTACTGGCTGTTTATGCCTATGCTTGGAATATCTATTTTAACTTTTCCGGCTATACCGATCTGGTGACAGGCATTGCTTTGTTTTTAGGTTTTCGTCTACCGGTGAACTTTAATGCGCCGTACTTGGCCACCAATCTAAAAGAATTCTGGGCGCGCTGGCATATCAGTCTGTCCACCTTTATCCGTGACTACGTGTATATACCTTTAGGTGGCGGACGCAAAGGCTGGATTAGAGTCCAAATCAACGTTTTGATTGCTATGGTGATTTCTGGTCTTTGGCACGGAGCTGCAACGACCTTTGTGATCTGGGGCGCTTTGCACGGGCTAGGTGTTATTGCGCTAAACTTAAAGGAGCTTGTACTGCCTGCTCGAAGTAGTTATCCGTCAGTTATTGCTTTTATCTATCGTCATTTAGCGCGCCTGATCTGTTTTCATTTCGTCTGTCTGGCTTGGATCTTTTTCCGTAGTGATAGCGTGGATAATGCGGTGTTGATGCTGCAACATATTAGTAACCTACAACTTGATGTTGTGTTTGAGCAGTACGTATACGAATTACTGGCCGTTGCTTTACTGTTTTTTAGTTACCCACTACTGGTCGCTTTTACAGAGCGTTTGGAAATCCGTAGTGAGCAGATGCATTGGTGGTATTACCCGGTTGTTCTGGCAGTTGTACTGAGTTTAGCTTTCAGCTTGTCACCTGATGGAATGCCAAACTTTATTTACGCGAGTTTTTAAAATTATGGATAATCTAAAAAAACTTTTGTTGAGTTGTTACGTTTTTCTTTGTACAGGAGCTTTACTGATCTGGATGCATCAGGACTCTCTAGAGACTTACTGGCAGCAAAGCTATCATCGGTCGCCTCCATGGAAAACACTACACACAGTAGCTGTTTGGCAGGCGGGCACCCGTGTACACACGGCCACAATCAGTGCTTGGAATAGTTTCCGCTTGGAAATAAGCGGGCAGACTGTACAGACTGCAGTTGCACCTTTAAATATAAGTGAGCAGGCGACACATGTGGTTGCAGCGCAATCGCTGGAAACCAGTGCGCAAATTATACAGAGCCCTGTAATAGAGCCACTGGAAATAAGCCAGCACGTTATGCAGGCCGCTGAAACGACAGCGTTGGAAATAGGTGAGGAGTCTGCACAGGCAGCGGCAACAGTGCCACTGGAGAAAATCGAGCAACCGACAAATGACTGCAGATACTCTGCTCGCGCAACGCTGGTTGATGCTAGTTCAGCAGAATCGACAGCTGAAAGTAAGTGCTTAGAGACTTTATCGCAGCCTGTTCAATTCAAGCAATATGCAAAAATCAGTGCAGGACAACGTGTTTTCTTTGCTGGCGACTCAATGATGCAGGGTGTAGCACCCCATCTTGCAGTACGCTTGCGGCGCGAATACGGCCTGTCTAGCATCGATTTAAGTCGACAAAGTACGGGGTTGGCTTATCCTAAATCTTTCAACTGGCCTGCTACGATTGCACAAACCTTAGAAGACAATCCTGATATCAAACTATTGACGATATTTTTGGGGCCCAATGATCCTTGGGATATGCCTTCAGGCAAAGGCGGCAAATACCTTCGTTATGCCAGCTCAGAATGGGAAGCGCTTTATCGAAGCCGTATCCGTGACATCATTAGTAGTGCACAAGAACGCAATGTCGATATTATCTGGGTCAGTTCACCCTATATGCGTCGCCAAAAGCTCTCCACCCAAGTCAGCTATCTGAATGAACTGTATGAGTCTGAAGTGCTGCAAGCGGGCGAGGTTTTTCTGTCCAGTAATCAGGTTTTTCAGTATCCAGAAGCGACCTATTCAGACTATATGGGTGATGGCAGCTTAAAACAAAAAATGCGCTCTGGTGACGGTATACATTTTACTCCTTCGGGTCAGCGTACTTTGGCTGATGCGCTGTTTGACCTTATTGTATTTATTCCTGATAAACAGGCTGAAAATGACACACAACTTGCAACCAACACGGTTCATTGATTTCTTGCTGTTGATACATCGAGCAGATCACCGTCGCTACCTAGCCAGTATGATTTTGCTATTGAGTGCAGTGTTGCTCAGCAGCTGCACTAAGCCGCCGGTTAAAAAAAATGAGCCTGTGGTCGTACCTGAAGTGCGCTCATACACAAGCGGCCACCTGACCGACTATGGTGAGACGCGCTTGAATTTCGTGGCAGACAAACTTCTTGGCATCAATCAGCACAGCCATATTATTCAGTTGGGTGACTCGCATACTGCTGCAGATTTTTTTACCGGTGCCTTGCGCACAGCTTTGCAGCAGCGCTACGGTAATGCCGGACCTGGGTGGTTGCCGCCGGCGTGGATTCGTGGCCAGCGTAGCGGCGCGCTTAAGCTGGGTGAAGTAACAGCCAAACAATGGCAATTGACTACCAGCCGCTTAGAACAGCACGCTAACTTTCCCCCTGGTGGTTTTTTGCTGCAGCCATTGCACAGTGGTAGCCGTCTGCAATTAGCGCAATATACGCCTGATGACACTGCTTTTAGTGTACGCGCGCTGTATCAAAGTCCCGATAGTGTTCCAGTACGTATCAACGGCAAGCCGGTGACTTGGGCTGCCAGCGCGAATTGGCAGTGGTCTGCTGCGCGCGAGATGCAGCTACCTCTAGAGCTTGAAGTGTTGGATGACGCCTATCCACAACTCGGCGGCTGGCTGCTTGAGAATGGGCAGCCTGGGGTGTTGCTCAGCAGTCTAGGTATTAATGGCGCAACCATTAATATGCTGGATAAGTGGGGGGCAGACTGGCAAGCACCACTGCAAGCCCTGCAGCCGGACATGCTTATTTTATCCTATGGTACCAACGAGGCTTTTAATGACGATCTGGACAGCGATGATTACTACGCTGATTTGACTCGCCATATTCAGCAGTTGCGCGAGCTGCAACCACAAGCGGCTGTGCTGATGATCAGTGCGCCAGATGTGATTAAGCATGCTGCAGCAGATACTTGCCAGAGTCGCCGCCCTGCGCAGCTGAATAACGTACAGACCATCCAACGTCAGGTGGCACGGGAACAACACACACTGTTCTGGGATTGGCAGGAGATGATGGGCGGAGCTTGCAGTTTCTCTGATTGGCAGGCGCAAGGGCTGGCGCAAAAAGACGGTGTGCACTTCACCATTGATGGCTATAAAGCCAGTGCGAATCGTCTCTATCAGGATCTTCAGGGCTATCTTGAAAATCTAAAATCAGAGTAGAGGTTGAGAAAAATGCGCGATCAGCCTTGTACGTTATTAGGGTGAGGAAGAACAGTGAAGGGAGACGCAACCTCCCTTCATCTGCTCTAGGTACTCAGTGATTGCTTACTGTAAATCCTGATGTGCCTCAGTTACACCACAATTCCTGCCGCATGTCCGCTAGCCCATGCCCACTGGAAGTTAAAGCCGCCCAAATGACCGCTCACATCCAGCACTTCACCAACAAAATACAGATTGCTGTGTTTCTGCGATTGCATAGTTTTTGAGGAGACTTCTTGGGTATCGACACCGCCTAACGTAAGTTCTGCAGTGCGGTAGCCTTCGGTGCCCGATGGCGTCAGTTGCCAGTGGTTTAACCGATCACCTATTTCAGTCAACTGTTTGGCGTTGTATTGCTTCAGGGGTGTATTGGTAAACCAATGCTCACAAAGCAGTTGTGCCATTTTTCGGGTAAAGCATTCACTGAGGATCGTTTTCAGTTCTACATTAGGTTGCTGCGCTTGTTGCTCCAGCAACCACGCACTGGCATCGCGATCGCTGAGTAAATTGATTTCGATACTGTCACCGGACTGCCAATACGAAGAAATTTGCAAAATCACTGGACCGCTCAAACCGCGGTGAGTGAATAAGAGATCCTCTTTAAAACTTTGGCCGTTGCACTGCACCACACAATCATCAACCGAGGTACCCGATAGCGCGGTACAAAGCTCTTTCAGCTGTGGGTCAGTGATGGTAAAGGGCACCAAGCCAGCGCGGGTGGGCAGAATGATATGGCCAAATTGCTCAGCGACTTGATAACCAAAACCGGTGGCACCCAATGTTGGAATGGATAAAGCACCGCTGGCAATCACTAAGGATTGACACTTAAAGGTCTGCTGCTTGCACTGCAAGATAAAACCCGCATCCTGTGCTTGAATGCTATCGATTGACGTATTGAGCTGAATGGTGGCACCGGCATCAGCACATTCGTCCAGCAGCATCTGCAAAATATCACTGGCTTTATTATCGCAAAATAACTGGCCCAGCTTTTTCTCGTGATAGGGGATTTGATGGCGCTGCACCATCTCCAGAAAATCCCACTGAGTGTAACGCGCCAGTGCAGACTTACAAAAGTGCGGATTGTTTGAGAGAAAATTATCCGGCTCGGTGTACATATTAGTAAAATTACAACGACCACCACCGGACATCAGAATCTTCTTACCGGCTTTATTGGCGTGATCAATCACTAAGACTTTGCGGCCACGCTGCGCAGCAGTCAAAGCACACATTAAACCAGCCGCGCCGGCACCTACAATAATTACATCCACAGCTTGCACAGTCCGACACCTGAAAAATAAAAACTAAGTTTAACGGCTTTTCACATCAAGATGGCTGTAAATCTTTGTACCTGCCGTACTGCTTGCGACTTAGATCATGCAAACAACATCAATGATCAAGCAGTACCTTACGAGTGACGCGGCAAGCGTAGCCAAGGATGGCGAAGCGCCCGAATGGAGGTAGGAAGCCTCCTTGAGCGAAGAGCGACACTAGCAAGGTACGTAACACACAGATTAACCCGCTCTAAGCTCTTAACTATGCAATACAAATTGCCCGGTAAAACAGGCACCATCTTGGCCGTCTTCGGTTAAAATTCGGCTGTTTAAACTGATGCGTGCCTTGCCATGGCGTTGGTACATCTTAAAGAAACGCGCCCAAGTCGCCTCATCGGGAGCATCACAAATAACCTCTGCATCCTTAAAAACGGGCAGCGGATAATCAATTTGCCCTGCCTGAACGACGATATGTGTGGTATTTATACCTGCATCACGAAGTTGTAAGTGCAACCAGCCCCAACATGCTAAAACACCTGCGCAATACAGGCTGCCACCAAACATTGAGTCTTGATGGTTACGGTTTTCTGTTAGGGGAAGATACAGTTGCAAACGCTGATTCTGCCAGTCACGTACTTCAACCGCTAGAGCTGTTGTTAATGGGATATCACTGGCAAATACTTGAGCCAGATGTTGGCAGGCAGAGCGACTGGATACGTTGTGCATAGACGTTCTCGCTGAGTTCAATAACTAAGTTAGATTCAGTGTAAAGCAAGATAAACGCCGAGCGAAGCAGTTACATTGTGCTGTTTAGCGCATAAAAGGCGTCTATCTTTGGCGATATACTACGAATATTGTGAAATTTTCAAATTAACTGCTATCTACAGGTTAGAATTAAATAACATGCAGTATTGTGCTTTTTTTACCAAGGAGATGAGCTTGTGGATTCTGTAGCAACCAATAGTATATTTTTTGTTGGTGGGTTGTTAGTTGCTATCAGTATTCTGGTCAGCTCAGTGTCCTCGCGCGTCGGCATCCCGATTTTAGTTATTTTTATGGGTGTTGGCATGATGGCGGGTACCGACGGTGTCGGTGGTATTGCTTTTGATGACTACTCACTGACCTATTTGGTCAGTAACCTCGCCTTAGCCGTTATTTTGCTGGATGGTGGTATGCGCACTCGGGTGGCAACCTTCCGCGTGGCACTTTGGCCTGCACTGTCATTAGCTACTTTTGGCGTGATACTGACTGCTGTCTTAACCGGTTTTGCGGCGTCTTGGCTATTTAATCTCACGCTATTAGAAGGTCTGTTGATTGGCTCGATTGTCGGCTCCACTGATGCCGCTGCGGTGTTTAACTTACTCAATGGTAAGGCACTGAACGAGCGCGTGGGCTCGACCTTGGAAATTGAGTCGGGCAGTAATGACCCCATGGCGATGTTTCTCACCATCACTTTAATTGGCATGTTGGTGGCCGGTGAAACCAGTTTCAGTATGGATTTCTTTAGCAGTTTGGCCCGTCAGTTTGGTTTGGGAACGGTCTTGGGCTTGGGCGGCGGTTGGTTACTGCTGCAGATTATTAATCGCATCACCGTTGCAGATGGCCTGTATCCACTGCTGGCCGTCAGTGGCAGTATTATGATTTATGCCTTCTCTGGCGAAGTCGGTGGTAGCGGTATTTTGTCGGTGTATGTGTGCGGTATGGTGCTGGGTAATCGCCCTATCCGTAACCGTCACGGCATTTTGCATATGTTTGATGGCTTGGCGTGGCTCAGTCAAATTGGCATGTTCTTGGTGTTGGGTTTATTGCTGACGCCGCATGAATTACTACCGATTGCAGTGCCTGCTTTATTGCTATCACTGTGGATGATTCTATTTGCTCGTCCCTTGTCAGTATTCCTCGGACTCTTACCGTTCCGCGGTTTTAATACGCGCGAACGGGTGTTTATCTCTTGGATTGGTTTGCGCGGGGCAGTGCCGGTTATTTTAGCGGTATTCCCGCTGGTGGCTGGCTTACCTAATGCGCAACTGTTCTTTAACGTCGCCTTCTTTATTGTTCTGGTGTCATTGTTGCTGCAAGGTTCAACACTCTCGTGGGCGGCGCGTAAAGCTAAAGTGGATCTACCACCAGCACCGGTGCCGATCTCTCGCGTGGGTTTAGAAATTCACCCCACCAGCCAATGGGAGCTGTTTGTTTATAATTTAGGCAATCAAAAATGGTGTATTGATGCGCAATTGCGTGAACTTAAAATGCCTGCCGGCACTCGAATTGCTGCATTGTTTCGAAGCAATCAATTACTGCACCCCAGCGGTAGTACGCGTTTAAAAGCTAATGATATTTTATGTGTGATTGGCCATGAGGAAAACTTACCTGCTTTGGGCCGCTTATTTAGTAAAGCACCCCAGCGTGGTTTAGATATGCGTTTCTTTGGTGACTTTGTTTTAGAAGGGGCAGCGCAACTGGGTGCAGTGGCCGATGTCTATGGTTTGCAATTGGGTACGCTAGATCCGCAATTGAGTATGGCCGAGTTTATAACCCAAGCGGTGGGCGGTGAA